>SWCA01004768.1_pt1 | contig 87728 bp, 95 predicted proteins | sample 4692961 | NCBI WGS metagenome assembly SWCA01 (sample SAMN10267275, study PRJNA491770) | bioreactor metagenome | isolation source: DHS bioreactor inoculated with | place: Japan: off Shimokita Peninsula | reverse complement strand
GGCAGTAGACCCGGGCCGAGACCGACAGCGCCTTGGTGATGTCCTGCTCGACGATCACCGCGCTCATGCCCTCACCGATGATCCCCGGCAGCGCGCGATAGATGTCGCCGATGATGATCGGGGCAAGGCCGAGACTGATCTCGTCGAACAGGATCAGGTCGGGGTTGGCCATCAACGCCCGGCCGATCGCCACCATCTGCTGCTGGCCGCCCGAGAGCGAGGTTGAGGGTTGGTGACGGCGTTCCTTGAGGATCGGGAACAGCGCGCAAACCTTGGCGAGGTTCCACGGCCCCGGTCGCCCCACCCGGCCGCCGATCAACAGGTTTTCCTCGACCGAGAGTGACGGGAACAGTTGCCGCCCCTCGGGCACCAGCGCGATGCCCTTCGCCGCCACCTGGTCGGCCCTCAGCGCGCCGATGGTCTCGCCGCGGTAACGCACCTGGCCCGCGCCATTCTTCATCAGACCTGAGATCGAGCGCATCAGCGTGGTTTTCCCGGCGCCGTTCGCGCCGATGATCGCCAGCGCCTCGCCCTCGGCGACATGCATGTCGATCCCGTAGAGCGCCTGAAAATCGCCGTAGAAGGCTTCGAGCCCGCGGATATCGAGGATCGGGTCAGGCATCGATCTCGATCCCCAGATAGATTTCCTTCACCTCTGGGCTCTCCATGATCTGGTGCGGGTCGCCCTCGGCGATCTTGCGGCCGAAATCGATCACGATCAGTCGGTCGACAACCGCAAGCAGCGCATGGACCACGTGTTCGATCCAGATGATCGACACGCCCGAGGCGTGAATGTCCTTGATGGTCTGGATCAGCGAGACGCATTCCGCCTCGGTGAGCCCACCCGCAATTTCGTCGAGCAACAGCAGCTTGGGCTTTGCGCAGAGCGCGCGGGTGAGTTCCAGCCGCTTGCGGTCGAGCAGCGTGAGGCTGCCCGCCAGCGTGTTGGCCTTGTCGAGAAGCTCGGTCTGGGCGAGCACGTCGAGGCAGAGGTCTTCCGCTTCGGCCCCGTGCAGCCCCGCGGCCTGGGTCGCCGCGATCATCGCGTTTTCGAACACGGTCATGCCGGAGAAGGGCTGCGGCACCTGGAAGCTGCGCGCGATGCCGGCGCGCGCGCGCTGGGCGGCGGACGTCTGGGTCACGTCGCGCCCGGCGAAGATCACCCGGCCGTTGTCGGGCGCAAGCGTGCCGGTGATGAGGTTGAACATCGAGGTCTTGCCGGCGCCGTTCGGGCCGATCACGCCGAGCGCCTCGCCTTCGGCCATGTCGAAGCTCAAGGCGTCGGCCACCTTGACGGCGCCGAAGGCTTTCTCGAGCGACTGGAGTTCGAGGATCATCGCGGGGGGGGTGTCCTGGCCCGGGGAAGAAGGGTGGCGCGGCGCCAAGGGGAAGCGCCGCGCCGGGGGCTCGTCAGCCGATCAGCTGCATCTCCGAGGTGGTGGGGATCTCGGGGGCGGCTGAATTGGCGACGATCTTGAGGGCAAGTCCGTCGCCCTCTTTCTGCCACTGGCCGCCGACCAGCGGCGTCTTGGTGACGTTGTTGATCGGCCCGTTGGCCCAGTTCACCGGCCCGACGATGGTGTCGAGGTTGGTGCCGGCGATGGCGGAGACGATGGCGGCGGGGTCTTCAAGATCCTCGGCGCGCGCGATCACGTCCGCCACCACTTCGAACAGCGCGTGCTTGAAGCCGATCGGCTGGGTCCAGGGCCGGCCGGTCTCGGCGCTGTAGCCCTCGGCCAGTTCGCGCGAAGACGCGCCGGTGAGCGAGGAGGCGAAGGGGTGATCGGGCGACCACCAGACCTCGGAGGTCAGCCCCGCGCCGCGGTCGCCGAGGCTTTCGACCACCGAGGGGAACAGCAGCGCCTTGCCGATGGAGACGACCTTGGGGTTGAACCCCTGCTGTGCGGCCTGGGCCCAGAAGGTGGCGAAGTCGGGCGGGATCATGTTGCCGGTGACGATCTCGGCCCCGGCCTCCTTGAAGGCGGCGATGTAGTTGGAGAAGTTGTCGTTCAGCGGCTGGTAGCGGCCCGGGTCGGTCAGATCGTAGCCGGCCGCGGCCAGTGCGGGCGGCAGGCCGAGCTCCGGGTCGCCCCAGGCGTTGCCGTCGGCGTCGTTCGGAAACAAACCGCCGACCACCTTGGCCACACCGGCCTGGTCCCACATGTCGAGGAACACGCCGATGACGTCTTCGAGCCCCCAGAAGAAGTGGTAGGTCGACTGGAAGCCCTCGCCCGGCACACCGTTGCGGCCGAAGAAATAGGGCTGCCACGGGCAGTCGGTGGTGATGCAGGGCACCTCGTTGATCTCGGCCTGGTCGGCGACCGGGTTGGTGGTGTCCGGCGTCGAGGCGGCGACGATGATGTCGACCTCGTCGCCGAGGATCAGATCGGCCGCCACTTCCGCCGCGCGGTTGGGGTTCGACTGGCTGTCTTTCGAGATGATCTCGACGGCCCAGGACTTGCCGTTGTTGTCGATCCCGGCGCCGAAGGCCTGCTGGATCGCCGCCAGCACGTAGTCGTCGGCCTCGGCGAAGCCCGCGAGCGGGCCGGTGCGCGGGCTGACGTGGCCGACGCGCAGGGTGGGCGTCTGGGCGTAGGCGCGGGTGGCGCTGAGCAGCGCCGGGGCGGCGAGCATGGCCGCGCCGCCGGTGAGAAACCGCCGCCGGGTGGCCTGCGAGACTGTCTTTGTCATGGTCTTCCTCCCTGTGCCGGTCTTTTTCGCCGGCGTTGCTGTCGTCATAGGATGTCGTCGAGTTTGCGCAGGTGGCGGGCGACGCGGGCGCGTACGGCGTCGGCCTCCTCGGGCGTCCAGCTGCGGAACCCTTCGCCGGACTTCATGCCGAGCTTGCCGTCCGCCACCAGCTTTTCCAGATAGGGCGAGGGCCCCTGCCGGGCCTCGAGGTCGAACAGGACCTGTTCGTGGATCGCGAGCGTGAGGTCGGTGCCGACGAGGTCGGCGTTTTCCAGCGGGCCGAGCACCGCGAGCCGCCGCCCGAAGCTCGCCTTGATGACGGTGTCGACCGCCGCGGCGTCGCAGATCCCGTTTTCGACCAGGCTCACCGCTTCGCGCCAGAGCGCGTGTTGCAGCCGGTTGCCGATGAAGCCGGGCACGTCCTTGGCGACCATCACCGGGGTCTTGCCGGCCTGTGCGAGCAGCTCGAACGTGGCCTGTGCGACGTCCGGGTCGGTGTCGGCGGTACTGACAACCTCCACCAGCGGGATCATGTGCGGCGGGTTCCACCAGTGGGTGCCGAGGGCACGCTGCTTGAGCCGCAGCCCCGACATGATCTGGGTGATCGGCATGACGGAGGTGTTGGAGGCGAGCACGCAGGCCTCGGGCGCATGGGCCTCGATCTCGGCGAAGATCGCCTGTTTGAGGTCCATCTTCTCGGGCGCGGCCTCGAAGACGAAATCGGCGTCGGCCACCGCGTCGGCCGTGGTCTCGGCGGCCGAGATCCGGGGCAGGGTCGCGGCGATTTCGGCCTCATCCAGCCCCATCGCCGCCATGCTGGCCGCGACCCGGTCGGCGAGGCTCGCGCGCGCTTCGGCCACCGGATCGGTGACCCGCACCCTGTGACCGGTGCGCGCGAGGGTGAGCGCGATGCCGTGGCCCATGAGGCCGGCGCCGATCACCCCGATGGTGCGTGCATCGCCCATGCCTCAGCCCGCCGTATAGCCGCCGTCGGCGTAGAGGATGTGGCCGGTGTAGAAGTCGGACGCTTTCGACGCGAGGAACAGGAGCGGGCCGGCGAGGTCTTCGGGCTCGCCCAGCCGTCCCTTGGGCACGCGGGCGAGAAAGCCGGTGCGCACTTTCGTCGCCTCCTCGGTGTCTTCGAACATCCAGGCGGTGAGCGGCGAGCGGAACACCGTGGGCGCGATGGCGTTGACGGTGATGCCGGTGGGGCCGAGCTCGCAGCCCAGCGCCTTGGTGATCCCGTCGACGGCCGCCTTGGAGGCGCAATAGGCGGTGTAGCCCGCCGGGTGGCCGAGCAGCCCGCGCGCGGAAGACACCAGCACGATCTTGCCCGAGCCCTGCGTCTTCATCTGCGCCGCGGCGGCGCGCGCAAGCAGCCAGGACTGGTTGACGTTGGCATCCATCACCGCGGCGAAGGTCTCGGGCGCCATGTCGTTGATGAGCGCTACCTTGTTCATGCCGGAGGCGACGACGAGGATATCGAGCGCGCCGTAGGCCGCGACCGCCTGTGTCACCAGGTCGGCGCAGACCGTCTCGTCGGTCGGGCGGGCGTTGATCGCCGTCACCTCGGCGCCCATGTCGCGGCATTCCGCGGAGATCGCCTCGAGCGCCTCGGCGTTGCCGGCGACCAGCACCAGCTTGCAACCGGCGCCCGCGAGCACCCGGGCGGCGACCATGCCGAACGCCCCGGAGGCGCCGGTGATCAGCGCCACCTGGCCCGTGACTTCGAACATCGACAGTGGATTGGACATCGTGGTCATGGTTCAGCTCTCCGGAGGATAGGGAATGACGACCAGCATCGTGCAGGTATGGTTCGAACGGTTCTCGATCTTGCGCACCTCGCCCGGCGGAATGGTGCAGCTGTCGTATTTTCCAAGCACCGTCTCCGCGCTGTCGACGATCACCGTCATCTCGCCCTCGAGCACGACGTAGACCTTTTCGAACGGCGTGGAATCCGGCCCCGCGCCGCCGCCGGGCAGGAACTGGCTGAGCCCTACCCACTGGTTCGTCGGCCCGCCCTCTTCGAAGCCCTGGAGCCGGAGCCCCACCACATCGAAATGGTTGGGGGCCTCGTAGGGCCGCGCATCGGCAAATCGTTTCAGGTGCATTGTTTTTCTCCCCGGACGGAACGCAGGCTCACAGGGCCGCCGGTCACCCGGCGACCCGTTGCGCTCAGAATTCGGCGCCGTCGTCGATGCGGAAGTTCTGGCTCTTGTCGATCATCGCCACGAGCCGGATGATGCAGCCATCGCCGCGGTCCCAGTTCCACGGGAAGAACGCGAAAGTGCAGCGCTTGCCGGTGACCGCGTCGAGATCGCCGCCGACATTCTCAATGCCGAGGATACCGTTCTTGAACAGGATGTTGTGGACCGGCTCCCAATCGGGGAAATCGTCTTTCCAGTCGTTGCCGCCTGACCATTCCTTGTATTCCTCGGCAAGGTGCGGCAGCAGCGGGCCGTTGCGCTGGGGGCCGATCGCCGTCGCCAGCGGGTGGTCGTTGGCCTGGGTGTCGTGACCGACGACCTTGATGCCCTTTTCGACCATCCATTCGCCCGCCGAGGGCACGAAGCCCGGACAATAGGCGAAATAGTCACCGTCTTCGTAGTCATGGTGCCAGCCGGTGTTGACGATCAGAACGTCGCCCTTGCGGATCGCGTGGCCGCAGGCCTTTTCGAGATCGTCCCCGGTGATCGGCTCCCATTTCTTCTTGGGCAGCGACACGACGATCCCTGTGCCGAAGAAATGCGGCAGCGGCACCTCGTCGATGAAGGGCGTGCCCTGCACCACGTGCGCGGGGGCGTCGATGTGGGTGGTGGCGTGCATGGTGGTGGTGATGCGCTGGCTCAACACCCCCGACTTGGCCATGTAGTGGATGCGCTCGATCTTGGTGTCCTGGAAGTAGGGCCAGTTCGGGTTCTGAAACCCGAAGCGGTGGCTGAGGTTGTAGAACTCCAGCCCCATGTCATTGTCCGTGTTCGCCTGGAACTCGATTCCGCGAATTTTCACCATCGGGCACACCTCCTCTGTTCACCGCAAACCGGTGCCTGTGCGTTCGAATTGTCAGGGTGGTTCCTCCCACCTGTCCCGCATATTGATGCAGATGCACCGCATCGCGGTCAACGAAAAAGTCGCATCGTGGGCGCATTGTATCGTATTGCGGTGCAGAAAATTTGCCGCTACAGTGCCGGGACACTCGGGACTTAACTAGAAGAAATTTTTCATATGTCTGATAATATTGAAAAAAATAGCAGACAGGGTATCCAGGTCATTTCCCGCGCGGCTGCGATCGTGCGCGTCTTGAAGGAGGCCGACACCGGACTGAGCCTCGGTCAGATCGCTGAACGCGTCGACCTGCCCCGCTCTACGGTGCAAAGAATCACGGGCGCGCTGATGGCCGAACGCTTCGTTGCGAACGATTCTCAGGGACGCGGGCTCAGGCTCGGCCCCGAGTTCACTGCGCTTGCGGGTGTCGCCCGGTTCAACATCGTCGAACATTGCCGGCTGTTCCTCACCGAACTCACCCAGAAGACCGGCGAAACCGCCGATCTCTCGGTGATGCGCGGGGTTGGTATGACCTTTCTCGACCAGGTGCCCGGCACCCACCGGCTGACCACCGTCTCGAAGGTCGACGAGGTCTTCCCGCTCACCACCACCGCCAATGGCCGGGCCTGTCTCGCCGAGCTTCCCGAAGACGAGGCGATCCGGCTGGTCAGGGCGGAATGGGAACGAAAAGGCACCGAGGGTGATCTGTCGCGGTTCCTGGAGCAATTGGAGAAGGTGCGCAAAACCGGTCTCGCCTATGACCTCGATGACCATTCGATCGGCATTTCGGCCATTGGCTTTTCGTTCCGCGACTGGGGAGGCAAGCTGCACGCCATCTCGGTCCCGATGCCGTCGACGCGGTTTGCCGAGGTCAAGGACACCGTCAAGCTGGCCCTGTTGGCGACGAAAACAGCCATCGAAACGATGATTGCGGGCGAGGGCAAATAGACCGGGCCGCCTTGCATATGCGGATTGGCGGCATCGACAGAAAATCAGGCAAAAATCTCTATGCCACCCCGAGGCCGGGGCGGCTGGCGGCGGCAACGCGAGTGGCGTCGAGCCTGCTCCGTCCCGCCACCCGTGCCGTGCCAGGGATCGCGCCCCATTGTCAGGGCCGATACGCGCCCTGGACTGAGGAACTCGGCGCGCGCATCCCCTTCACCAAGATCAACATCGCGCCCAAGCGTGCCAAGTCCGCACAGCCAACCAGAAAGGCGACATCGTTCGCGGTAGGTTTCAGCGCCGTGACAAGGACAACCAGCATCGGCACGACATAGTCGAAGCGTGCAATCGTCAGCAGATCGAGCGACCGCCCGATCAAGGGGCCCGGTGGGGTGTCAGGGACGATACCGCAAACAGAGCTCCACCGCTCGCTGATCCACCCGCAGGTATCTCGAACCCGACCGACCCGAATGGGCATCGCAAGACGATCTGCCGCCGCCCCCGGCGCCGCAGGTTTTCCGTCGAAGGCGCGACCTCGCCCGCTATCGCGCGGCGGGCGAGGTCTGGCAGAATTCACCGTTTGGCATTGGAAACATGCCAAGGGGTAAACCACGCCCGGAGGCGGCCGATGAAGGTGTAGAGCAGCAGCCCCACAAGCGCGAGCGCGACGATTACGGCGAAAAGCTCGGGAACGGCGAGGTTTTGCAGATGCGCCACCGCAAGGTAGCCCAGCCCTTCGTTGCCCCCGATGAATTCACCGACAATGGCACCGATCATCGCCAGCACCACGGCGATTTCCGTGCCGGTGAGGATCACCGGCAGAGCCGAGGGGAAATCGAGCATCAACAAGCGTTGCAGCGGGTTGGCCTGCAACATTGTGAACACATCGCGGTCACCATGCTCGACCGACTTGAAGGCGACCAGAGCATTGGAAAACACCGGGAAAAAGGCGAGTGCCGCAGCAATCACGATCTTGGATTCAAGCCCGAAGCCGAACCACAGAATGAACAGCGGCGCCAGCGCGATTTTCGGGATCAACTGCAAAAGAACGATGAAAGGTTTCGCCGCCCACTCGATCGGCGGAACGCGTGCCATCGCGAAGCCGGTCGAGATGCCGAGGAATACTGCGATCAGGAAGCCCGACACGCCCTCGATCACCGTCACCAGGGTGTGGTGCCAGAACCGGGGGTCGAACACCATGTTCCACAGCGCCACCACGATGGATTCCGGCCCCGGCAGCACGAAGGGCGACACCTCGCCACTACGCACGTAGACCGACCAGCCGATAAGGAAAACGGCTACCGAGACGATGGGCAGCAGACGCTTCATGTAATCTTGAGTCATTCCGCGCCCTCTCTGAGTTTGCTTCGCAACTGACCGACAGCATCCTGAAAGGCGGTGCTGCGCTGCAAGTCGAGATTGCGCGGCCGGTCGAATGGCATGTCGACCACATCGACAATCCGTGCCGGCCGCGGCGCCAGCACCACGACGCGGTCGGACAGAAACGCCGCTTCGGCGATCGAGTGGGTCACCAGCATCGTCGTCACATGGGCGCGGGCACAAACGTCCATCAATTCAAGGTTCAGATTGTCGCGCGTCATCGCGTCGAGCGCGCCGAATGGCTCGTCGAGCAACAGCACCTGCGGCTCCGTCACCAATGCGCGCGCCAGCGAGGCGCGTTGGCGCATCCCGCCCGAAAGCGCGTTTGGCCGGTGGTGCTCGAAGCCAGACAGCCCGACGGTTTCGCAGATCTCATGCGCCTTCTCTAGGCGTGCCTTGCGCCCGACGCCCTGCACCCGGAGCGGCAGGGCGACGTTCTCGGCCACCGTGAACCAGGGAAACAGCCTTGCCTCCTGGAACATCATCGAGACCGGCCGCGTCGCCGAGCCCGAACGCCGGCCGCCGCTCCAGACCGGCGCGCCACGAACTGCAACGTCGCCCTCCGTCGGTGTCTCAAGCCCCGCGACGATGCGCAAAAGGGTCGTCTTGCCGCACCCCGAAGGCCCGAGCAGCGACACGAATTCACCCTTTCGAAGGGCGAGGCTGGCATTCTTGATCGCCGTGACCGCCGAATCCCCGCCTCCAAAGATTTTCGTCAGGCCCGAGACTTCGATTTCCGGCGGGTGTTCCCCTCGATCAAAGGCCATCACCCAAGCGCCCTTTCGAGCAGCGCATTGGTGTAGAGGGTGGTGGCATCCGGTTTGGAAGTGATCAACTTGGCGTCGGACAGCAGGCTCACCGCGTTTTCCCAGACTTCCGGAATGTTGCGCAAAAGGTTCTCTTCGCCCTTGGCGACCCAGTTCGCCGCATTTGTGGCAAGGTCGAGCTTGGCGGTTTCGATGTCGCTCAGACCATTGACCTCGAACTTGCCGGCAATCGCCTCGAGCACCGGCGTCAGGTCGTCGGCCTGGGCAATCTCGAGCGCCGACTTGTGCGTGGCCCGCAGGAAGGCCGCGTATTTGTCGGCATTCACCTCGATATCGTCCTCGCGGGCGACGTAGACCTGCCCCGGCATCCCGTCGTCCATCGCGATGGCGTGCACGGCATCCGGCTTGGCCTGACGGGCCTGGATCATCGACGACGTGTTGCCAATGAAGGCCCCTGCGCGCCCGGCTTCGATCAGCACATAGGAACCGGCGCTGTCGGCGAGTTTCACTTTTTCGACGGTATCGGGCGACAACCCGGCGCCGGCCATCAACAGATCAAGCGTGCCCTCCATCGAGCCGCCAAGCGAGGCCATGCCGACCGTCCGCCCCTGGAGATCGGCAACCGTGTTTACCGGATTGTCGGCAGAGGAGATGATGAAGAACGGCGAAAGCTGCGCGATGGTGGCGATGGAGACGAGCGGCGCTCCATTCTCGACCCGCGAAATGATGTAGTTCGTCCCGCCGGTGCGCGAGGCATCCATCTGGTTGGCCAGCACCATCTGCGAGGCCATGGCGGCGCCTTTGGCGGCCTCGATCTGCATCTCGAGCCCCTCGGCGGCGTAGTAACCCACGGCGTCGCCGTAGAGGACCGAGGCAAACGACAACGAGAAGGAGAACGGCGTCATGAAGCGGAAAGCGTTGCCCGCGGCAAGTGCGCTGCCGCCGGCGGAAAGGACCACGGCCCCTGCCGCGGTGGATCCGATGAACTGACGGCGGGTGAGAATGCTGTTTGACATGGCAGGAGAGTCCTTCGCGTTTCTTTGAAAAGTGTCCGTTGGCGGCAGTCTAGATCGTTGCTCGGTGAAGAAAATTGAATTAACGATGCCATTTCATAACATTTTGGAATGTAATGTCTGGCCATGTCTGACCAATTCCTTCACCTTCGCTTTCGCCACCTGCAATTGGTCGAGCTGCTTGCACGGCACGGCACGGTCGGCCAGATCGCGGGAGAGATGAACCGGACCCAACCGGCGCTGACCAAGATGCTTCAGGAGTTGGAATCCACGCTCGACACCCGGCTGTTCGAGCGCGGGCGGCACGGGGCGAGAATCACCCCGGAGGGCGTGGTCTTCGCCCGGCGCGCGGCGATCATCCTCAACGAATGGCGTCAGATCGCGTCGGATATCGAGACCGCCAAGAAAAGCGGTGGCACGGTGCTGCGGGTCGGCAGCACCCCCCTGATCGGGATGACGATCCTGCCCGGCGCGCTCAGCGCGTTTCGCAAGGAATGCCCCGACGTGCGGGTTTCGCTGCGCGAGGCTTCGATGCACGAGCTGATCTCGGCGCTCGAATCGGGCGAGATCGACCTGATCGTGGGGCGCTATTCCGGCGAAGGCGAGCGGCGCCACCCGTATGGCCAACTGGTGCAGGAACGGCTCTACGATGAGCACCTCGTCGCTATTGCCGGCACGCACCACCCGCTGGCCCGCATGCGCAATCTGGGTTGGGAGGACCTTGCGGCGGTGGATTGGGTGCTTCCCCCACCCGAGCTGACGACACGGCGACTCTTTGAAATAGAGTTTCTGCGCGCGGGAAAGTCGCCGCCTGTTCCGGTATTCGAGACGACATCCTTCGCCACCGCGATTGCCTTCGTTGCGCGCGGCGAGGTGCTGGGGCTGGTGCCCGACGTGGCCGCACGGTTCGCGGCCAAGCTCGGCCTGGTCGCGAAGGTCGATTGCCTGCTCGACACCTTCTCGGCCCCGGTCTCGACGCTCCGGCGTCAGAGCGTTCCGGAATCGCCTGACATGGCCCGGTTCCGCGCCTCGTTGAAATCGTCCTGCGATAGCTATTCCGGCGGCGCCGGGCCGCAATAGCTGCGCCGTGATCCTCCCTCGGTGACGTTGTTCCGCCTTCATGCTTCGGAAAACGGAGGATTACGAACACCTCGACTGCCCGACGTCAGGGGCCGCGTTCATTTTTGACCAGCCGGACACGGGCACCGGGGCGAGCACCATGCCGCGAAGGCGTCGCGGGCGTCATCCGTGAGATGATCCCCCCACGCGACATGGATGCCGCCGAATGACCCGAGGCAACGACACGATCCGCGAGATGATCCCTCTGACGGCGCGCCAAAATAACGGGCGGCCCAAGATCATGCCGCCTGCCGATTACAGCCCCAGCGAGGATCAGACACAGGACCCGCACATCCTGCGCGCCATCGGCCGGGCGTGGGGCTGGCGGCGGCGCATGGAGGCAGGTGAGTTCGCCACGATCCAGGAGCTGGCCGAGGCCGTCGGTCTGGCCGAACGCCACGTCAGCCGCCAGCTGCGCCTCGCCTATCTGGCGCCGGAGGTGCTCAAACGCCTGACCTGCGGCCGCGAGGCGTCGGCGGTCAGCCTCTACGACCTGTGCTTTCTGGCTGGGGAAACATGGATTGTGCAGGCCGAGCGGGCGTTTCACGATATTTCAGCGGAGCTTTGATTGGACAAATTGCATGGTCAACGTGATCGGCGCATCCTGATCCTGACTACCTTGCCCTGCCTACAAGAAATGAATTCCACCCGGAACGCGTTCGGCTTTTCGTCGTCTTTGCGAAGCAAGAAGGAAGGCGTGTCCCAGAAATCTTCAATGCTGAGCCCCCCTTTTTTCATGGCCTTTTTTGTGAGCGCCAAGTCGAGGCGGGCGCGGGTGCGATGGTTTTGGAAAGTGAATATGTATTGGTCAGCCGCGTCTTGCAGATCGTCGAGGTCGTAAATGTCCAGCGTTTTTCCGCTACGATCCTTTATGACTATTGGGCCACGCACGACAGGCGGGGACTTCAGGGTTTGACTACCATTATCTGTGCAAGGGTGCTTCGGCCAAGGCCAACCAAGATCATCAAAGAATACCCGGCCGCCGTAACGGCTCTGGTAGTAAAACACCTTTTCCCCGCATACCGGACAATAGGCATTGGGGTTCACATAGGATTCAACGGTCCGGAAAAGAGCGTTAGAAGAGGAGCTAGAAGATGTGGCAGCGCACCAGCCACCGTTTAGGTGGATTGGCTTCAGCACGCCATCCACGTGCCGAAAGACGATCGGCTCACCACAGGTCCAACAAGTTGCCAAAGCTAATCCAAGAATTCATCGCAATTTTCGAGAGTTAATCTCGGCATTCGATGGCTGTCTACCTCGTCGTCGACAAGTTCTCTGGCTGAGATCAATGAAAACTCGCCTGAAAGGACGTCGCGGTCAGCGAGACATGCGCGTCCAGCGGCGGGTGCAACTCGAACGCCTTAGGCTCGCGCGCAAAGTTCCACAGCCGGAACAGGGACCATTCCGAGCGCCGCTCCTCGGCCACGGCCAGCTCGTTGCGGCTGATATGGAAAGGCGTGCGCTCCCAGCCGTTTGTCGTCTTCACCTCGATCAGGCGCGGACGGCCGTCCGGCGCGAAGCTTGCGATATCGTAGCCGGCACCATCGCCATCCTCTTCCGACACCCACCGGACCTTGCGCGCAAGATCGTCGCGGCCCGCTGATTTCAGCGCGGCTCGTTCATGCGCCAGGACGCGCTCCTCACCGGCACGGCCGAGGGCGCGGTTTCGCTCGTCTCTCGCCGCGACATCGAATTTGCGGGCGATGTGCAGCATCTGCTCCAGCTCCTGCGGCGGTGGCTGGTTCGACAGCGTAGGCGGCGGCCCGATCCAGATCGGCCGTGCCTCCGCCAGGCCAGTCGGCGCTCCTGTACCCGAATGGCGGCCGAGCCACGCCGAGTTCAGCGCCAGCCAACGCGCCACGGCATCCACCAGCGTCATCTGGAAATTGAAGGCAGGCTTGTAGCCCGCGATCCAGTCCTCGCCGAGCCCTTTCAGCACGGCGCTGATGTTCTGATGCTTGAACTCGACCGATCCCTCGGACCGATCATTCAACAGCGGCAGAAGCCCGCGCCGGTGCTCGGCCTTGTTGTAGGGGCGACCAGAGACGTCGTCCGCCAGCATCGCGAAGTAATCCGCGACGATCAGGTCGTTCTCTTGATCTGTCCAGGCCCCGTTTGACATCGCGCCAGGCTAGGGGTGGAAACAGCGTTTGTCATCAGAGACTTCGCGCAAAACTCCCAAGACATACCAACCACCACGCCGCCCGTGCCGCGTCTACACCGATGTCTTCAGCGGCACGGCATATCCCGCTTGCCTGATATCGAAGGTGACAAGCCAAAGCGCCAGAAGTTCAAGCGCTACCCGATCGGGTTCTTCCACATCGACATCGCCGAGGTGCAGACAGCGGAGGGAATGCCCGCTTCCATTGATGGATCATCGTCGGATGCACCCGAACCGGCTCGCCAGCTCGGCCGCCGTCTCCTCACCTTTCAGGGCTTCCAGTGCGACCTTCGCCTTGAACTCGGGCGCGTGCTGCTTGCGGTTCGACATCTCTGATCTCCTTCTTATCGAAGATCAGCAGACTGAAAATCGTAGCTTATGTCAGTGTCCGAATTTCGGGGGGTAGCTCGCTCGAGGCAGACGTCTTAGTTGCGGACAAAGTGAGCGTTCGCCATGGCTGCGCCAAGGTCCGGTATTGTTTAGCTCCGATGTTTCCCATTACGTTCCTTCCATGCAACATGCAGAGGTTCCATTCTTTCCTCCGGCCAGGTCCCGCACACATGAGATTTGTGGGGCGGGCGCATATGTGTTTGCCTTTGCGCTCGCGGCGCGATTGGACGGGCATACCATGTGGATTCGCGAGAATCGGGAAACCACTCAGATCAACCCAGCCGGGGTCGCTGATTTCATGGAACCCTCAAAACTGACGGTTTGTAAAACAAGCAATCAAACAGAAACACTTGCGGTTGCCGAAGAGGCCTTGCGCTCTGGTGCTGTGTCGTTGGTTGTTATGTCTCTGGGTAAACCCTTGGGGCTGACAGAAGGGCGGCGGCTGCAATTGGCTGCGCGGGATGGAACGTCCACGGGACTGGCCATTATTTCTGAGGGTATGGGGAGTAATGCGGTGGAAACGCGTTGGCGCTGCACTCCCGTGTTCGACCCCAAAGACTCGACTCTGCAGAAATGGGAGCTTATTAAGAACAAATCAGGAACATTGAGTGTCTGGCATGTTCGATGGGATACAGCGTCGCGTCGTCTCACTGTGGTTTCCCCGGCTGGCAAGTGACCGGGTTTTACGCCAGTGCCAGATCGAGGGGCCTTTTGCCCTGACGCTGAAACAGAAAAATGCCAACCGGATTTATTGCCTGAATGCGGTCGCCACAAAGCAAGGGCTGCATCAAGGCATGCCTTATGCGGATGCCCGCGCCTTTTGCCCTGATTTACAAAGTCGTACGGCGCGCCCCGAACAGGATCAGCGGTTCTTGCACGTGCTGTGCCGCTGGGCCACGCGCTATTGCCCGTGGGTCGGGCTTGAGGGGGAGGACGGTCTGGTGATGGATGTCACCGGGTCAGCGCATCTGTTTGGCGGCGAAAAGGCCATGCTGGCAGACATGCGTATGCGTCTGATGCGCGCCGGGCTCTCGGTACGGATCGGTCTTGCGGATACGCGTGGGGCGGCTTGGGCCTTGGCGCATTATGGTGAGGGAGTTGCCCTCAACGGTGAGACATTGCCCGCCTTGGCAGCCCTGCCTGTAGCGGCCTTGCGGATCGAAGACAGTATGTCGATCGCGTTACAGCGTCTGGGGCTGCGCAGCATTGGCGACTTGGCGGGGGCAGCGCGCGCGCCGCTGACCCGCCGGTTCGGGCCCGGCCTTTTAATGCGTTTGGATCAGGCTTTGGGCACACAGCCCGAAGGGATTTCCCCTTTGGCTGATCCTCCGCATTACGCGGTCCGAATGACCCTGCCAGAACCAATCGGCCTGCTGTCTGACGTCATGGCCGGTGCGGAGCGGCTTCTTGTTCAGCTCTGTGCGAAATTGAAAACGCAGGAAGCGGGCGCGCGAAACTTGTGCATCACTCTGCGCCGGATGGATCAGGGACACCAGCAGGTTGAGCTGCGGCTGGCCCGCCCCCTGCGTGACCCCCAGCGCATCCTGCCGCTCTTCGAACGCGGGCTGAGCGAGGTCGATGCAGGGTTTGGCATTGATCAGTTGCGGCTTGAGGCAACGCTGGTAGAAGCCCTGCCGGTGCAGCAGATCAGTCATGTTTCGGACGATGGAAAAGATAAGCTGGATGATCTGATTTCCCGGCTCGGCACGCGGATCGGATTGGAGAACATCCAGCGGTTTTTACACGCGGACAGCCATATCCCCGAACGTAGCTTTATCGTTGCACCTGCGGCTTATTCGGACCCGGCAGGTAGCTGGGTCAGCACACAGCCGCGTCCGATCACCCTGTTCCCCCCAGAGCCGATTACTGGAACCGGCGCGCGCCCGCCTACACGGTTTCACTGGCGGCGGATGTCGCTCACTACAGGCCGCGCCACAGGGCCCGAGCGCATTGCCCCCGAATGGTGGCTGCAAGATGACAACTGGCGTTCGGGCCTGCGCGATTACTGGCAGGTGGAAACGCGTGAGGGGCGACGGCTCTGGCTGTTTTACACACCACAAAATCCCGCCTGGTTCGTGCAGGGAGAATTCGCATGATCGAGGTTAACCACACCCAACACCCGGTCGAAGACTTTCGTTTGGATATGCAGGACACCCGAATGCGGAGACAGGACTATGCCGAGTTGTGCGTCACGACCAACTTCACCTTCCTGACCGGGGCATCGCACCCCGAAGAACTGGTTGTGCGCGCCGCAGAACTCGGACTGTCGGCCATCGCCATCACAGACCACAATTCGCTTGCGGGGGTCGTGCGTGCCTGGTCCACCTTGAAGAAACTTAGGGACGAGACAGAGGAGATGGTCAAAATCCGGTCGCAGCAGCGGATGGATCCCTCGTCTCGGCAACAGATCGGCCATGACACGCCGATTGCCAAGCCAGACGTTGTATCGCTGCCAAAGTTCATTGCCGGCTGCCGTTTGATTCTGCAGGATAGCCCTGTTGACTGGATCGCCCTGCCACGCGACCGGGCTGCCTATAAACGCCTGACGCGCCTGCTGACCCTCGGCAAGCGCCGGGCGGAAAAGGGCGGATGCATTCTTTGCACTAAAGATATGATAGATGCCTGCAAAGGTATGATCCTGATTGCCCTGTCGCAGGGGTGCTTGAGTAAGGCCGTTCCCGACATTCAAAGGGTTCGCCAGCATTTCCCGGACCATGTCTTTCTGGGTGCCGTTCCGCGGTATGACGGAAGCGATCAAGCCTATCTGAATGCATGTGCACAGGCGGCAAAAAAAGCCTCGGCCCCGATGGTCGCCGTCGGAGATGTGCTAATGCACCGAGCCAGCCGCAGGCAGCTTGCCGATGTACTGACATGTATGCGCGAGCATATCACCATTGATCAGATTGGCACCCGTGCCCTACCCAATGGCGAGCGCCGGTTGAAATCAGGGGCTGATATGGCGCGCCTCTTTCGCAACCACCCGGCAGCGCTGCGCCGAACCCTGGAAATCGCCGACAGGTGCAGTTTTGACCTGAGCGAGCTGTCCTATGAATACCCGCATGAGGAAACTGACGGTGAAACCCCGCAAGCGCGTCTGGAGCGTTTGGCTGTAAAGGGGTTGAAGCACCGTTACCCGGATGGTCCACCCGAGCGGGCCATTCAACTCATGCAAAAAGAACTGGCGGTGGTGCGCGAATTGAACTTTCCCGCCTATTTCCTGACTGTGCATGACATTGTCCAATTCGCCCGATCACAGGGAATCCTGTGTCAGGGGCGTGGCTCTGCGGCGAACTCCATCCTCTGTTACCTCTTGGGCATTACCGATGTCAGCCCCGATATGATCGCCATGGTCTTTGAGCGCTTCGTATCAAAGTACCGAGGCGAGCCGCCGGATATAGACGTCGACTTCGAGCATGAACGGCGCGAGGAGGTGATCCAGTGGATTTACCGCAAATACGGCCGTCACCGTGCCGGGCTCTGCGCTACGGTGATTCATTTTCGCACCCGTGCCGCCATCCGCGAGGTGGGCAAGGTCATGGGGCTCAGTCAGGATATCACCGCCGGACTGTCCAGCCAGATTTGGGGCATGACCAATGGTGGCGTTGACCTGGACCGCATCCGCGAGCTTGGCCTTGACCCGGGTGACCGCCGCCTGATGCAGACCATCCGCCTGATTGGTGAGATTATCGGCTTCCCGCGCCATCTGTCGCAACATGTGGGCGGCTTTGTCATCACCGCCGGGCGGCTCGATGAGCTTGCTCCTATCGAGAATGCGGCGATGGAGGATCGCACCGTCATCTGCTGGGACAAAGACGATATCGACGCTCTGGGCATCCTCAAGGTGGATGTGCTGGGGCTGGGCATGCTCAGTTGCATCCGCAAAGCCTTTGCCCTGATGCAAGAGCACGACAATATCAGCCATAGCATTGCCTCGGTTCCCCAAGGCGATGAGGCCACCTATAATATGCTGTGCCGAGCCGATGCGATTGGCGTATTTCAGGTGGAAAGCCGGGCGCAGATGAACTTTCTGCCCCGGATGCGCCCCCGTGAATTTTACGATCTGGTGATCGAGGTCGCCATCGTGCGCCCGGGTCCCATCCAGGGCGACATGGTACAGCCCTATATCCGGCGGCGGAACGGTCAGGAAAACGCTGAACCCTTTGGCCCCGCTTTGGAAGAGGTCACTGCACGCACGCTGGGCGTGCCGTTGTTTCAGGAACAAGCCATGCAAATCGCTGTGGTTGGCGCCGGGTTTTCCGCCGAAGAGGCCGATCACCTGCGCCGGTCCCTTGCATCGTTCCGCCGGATGGGGACCATCGGCAAGTATCGTGACAAGTTCATCGCCGGTATGCTGAAGAACGGCTACAGCCCGGACGTGGCCGAACGCTGTTTCGGCCAGATCGAGGGCTTTGCCGATTACGGCTTCCCCGAAAGCCACGCCGCCGCCTTTGCCATGCTGGCCTACGTGTCGGCCTGGCTGAAATGCCACCACCCGGCAATCTTTGCCTGCGCACTTCTCAACTCCCAGCCGATGGGCTTCTATGCCCCGGCCCAGATTGTGCGGGACGTGCGAGACCATGGGGTAGAGACACGGCCGATTTGTGTGAACCACTCCGACTGGGACAACACGCTGGAACGCCGTGCCGATGGCGCTTTGGCACTACGCTTGGGCTTTCGCCAAATCAAAGGGTTAAAAAAGGAAGATGCAGGCTGGATCGTGGCAGCCCGGGGCAATGGCTACCCTGACCCAGAGGCGCTGTGGCTCCGTGCGGGCCTGCGCCCGGATGTGTTGACACGGCTGGCCGAGGCAGATGCGTTCTCCGATATGGGGCTCACGCGCCGCGACGCGTTGTGGCAGGTCAAAGCCATCCAGGGCCCGAAGCCCTTGCCCCTGTTCAATGATCAGATTGACGGGGAAAATATCCACGAACCACAGGTAACCCTGCCGATCATGCAATTGGGCGAAGAGGTGGTGGAAGATTACGTTTCCACCCGCTTGACCCTGCGCGCCCACCCGATGGAACTTCTGCGCCCTGCGCTTCCCGGCCTCGTCACACATGCGTCTTTGCAAGATGTTGCCCTGGGGCGCTACAGCGTCTGCGGCCTCGTCATCACCCGGCAGCGCCCCGGCACGGCATCCGGCGTGATTTTCCTGACGCTTGAGGATGAAACAGGCGTCAGCAATGTTGTGGTCTGGCGGAATGTCTATGAACGTTTTCGGCGTATCGTCATGGGCGCGCGGCTCTTGCGTGTGACAGGCTATCTGCAACGCGAAGGCATCGTCGTGCATCTGATCGCGCAGGACATTCAGGACATGTCGCATAAGCTCTTCGAACTGGGCCACCCAGAGCCAGAAGCCCTAACCACCGAAGGCCCCCGCGCCGATGACACCCCCAAGCAATCGCGCTATCCTTCCCGCGCCATGCACCCTCGCGACCAGGCAAAGCGCCTCTTCCCAAGCCGCGATTTTCATTGATGCTGCCATTCAGCAAGAATGCAACATCCGGTGATATGGGCTCATAGGGTGCTGGCAGACTAATTCGAACTGGTCTCCACTTGGACAGTGACGCTGTCCCTTATGCTGCGAGAAGATCGCGCCACTCGGCGAGAGCGAGGGCACGGTTCCGTTTGAAAATGTCGCGACTTGAGAGGCTGCGTTCCTGGTTGAAGTGGTTCGACACGGAAGCGTGGACGGCGGCGAATTTCTGCAAACTTCGCATCCGCCGGAAACGGAGCATCGCGCGCCCCCGCCTTCGAAATGGCAGGTGGGAATTCTCCGCCCTGTTGTTTTCCCAGCGCCCTGTGCACTGCCTTCCTTCGGAACCGAGATTACGAAGGGCGGCGCCGTATGACCGCAGCCGGTCCGAGACGATTTCCTCCGGTCGACCATGCTTCCTCATTGCTTTCTTGAGGAATTTCAACGCTGCCTTTTTGTCTCGTGTCTTCGCAACAAAGCTTTCAAGGACCTCGCCTACGTGATCCACGACGCGCCAGAGGTCGTGCATCTCGCCGTTGATCTTCACGAAAATCTCGTCCAGGTGCCAACGCCAGCGGCTCGATCGCATCCCCTCGATCCGGCGTTTGCTGATCTCCGAGGCGAACATTGGACCAAACCGATGCCACCAAAACCTGACGGTCTCGTGACTGACTTCAACACCGCGTTCGTGGAGCAAGTCTTCGACGTTTCGGAGCGAGAGCGGGAACCGGACATACAACATCACCGCCAGGCGAATGATCTCCGGGCTGGTTTTGAAGTACTTGAAAGGTGAGCGTTTGGTCATCCGTTCAGGCTACGAAACCACCCTACCCTGCTCAAGCCAAGTTCTTCTGACACCACCTGAGCGGGCGTTTCGCTGATCCGAATAGTGGGTAGGCGAGCCCGCATTCCCAAACCCATCACTAGGAACGCCTCTGCGGTGCCACGCGATAACTGTAGGGCGCGATCTTCTCGACCGTCACCTTATCCCCGGCACGCAGGCCGTGCCGATCAAAGAACTCCCGGATCCACCCGCGCTTCCGGAAGAACTTCTTTGCACCGTCGAGGTCGGTCATGACCACCGTGTTGCCGCCCCAGTCGACGGCAATTTCGCGTGGGGCGGCCGAAGCACGGTTCGATCCACCGATCGCATCCACCGGGAACTTCTCGAAGAAGCTCCGGAGATAGATGTGGTTGTTGTCGATGTTGCCCTGCGTGATTTCGGTCGTGCCGATGTGGCGCCCCGAGTTCAGGCGCGGGATTGCGTCAAGCGACGGCAACGGTGCGGCCGGAGCCTCCCGGATAACCATCACGGTGTCGTCGTGATCATCGATCAAGTCGAAATCCTCGTCGTCCGCAATCGCCGTCCGGGCCGTATGGAACGAAGGCTGCATGCGAACGGGCTGAACGCCTTCGGCACGCAAGACCACTTCCGCTGCTGCGCGAGCGTCCTCGCCCGCATCATGGTGCTCGAACACGAGGTCCAGATGCTGCTTGAGGCTTGCGAGGCCGTGGCCGCCGTTGCCCCGCAATTCGGGCCAGGCCGCGCGGGCGACGTGGACGCTGTCGCGCCAGTCCCACTGCGGGACCGGCAGGCCGCAGTTGCCACAGGCAGCGGCGACGGCGCTGCGGTCAAAACCTGAGTGCTGATAGACCGTTGCCCCGCTCAGTGCATCGCGCAGCACCGGCAGCACCTCGGCAAAGGTCGGGGCTCCCCGCACCGTGCGGGCGCTGACGCCGTGCAGAGAGGTGAACACCCAGCGATCCACGTGAGGATCGACGTAGGTTACCCAGGTCTCGATGGAATTGTCGGGGCGCACGCCAGCAACACCGATCTGGCAGATGCTGCCACGGTCGTTGTTCGCCGTCTCGACGTCCAAAGCAAAGAAGCGGAACGAGCCCTCGGGGAAAGGCGTGACACGCGTCTGCCGCGTGGCCGCGGTCTTCGGCGCGGGCGCAGCGACGGGCCCAACCTTCGCGGAGAGGAAACGCAGGCGCTGCCGTTCAATGGCCGCCAGTTCGCTCGCGCCCCACCCGAGGCGGCGCAGCGTGGCTTCGACCAGATCGACCGGCTCGTCATAGGCCTGCATCCGGCGCCGGTTCCAGGCGATGGCGTGGTCGGGCGCGAGGGAGAGAACCTCGGCTTCCAGCCGGGCGATATCCGCCGTGTCGGGCAAGGGCAGCCAGACCGCGCGGCAGTGATCGACGACGAATTCGTTGCGCAGCTCTTTGGCAATGTCACCATCGGCCTTGGTCAACGCATCCTTGCGGTCGCGCCACATCCGGCCGGTGTTGTACATCTGCGAGAAGTAGTGGCTCATGCCCTCCGATCCGGTCCGATGGCGCTGGTGGATCCGTTCGTAGAAGGTCTGATCGGTCGAACTGGTCGAGCCGATGTAGCGCAGATCGCCATGGTGATCGACGAGGCCGTAGAGGCCGCGTGCATCTCGCGGCGCCTGGGCAGTCGGCCGGGGTGTGGCATCTAGAAGGGCGGACAACAGGTCTTCGGCCGCGAAACGCATAGTCAAGATCCGGATCAGTTGAAACTCAGCAAGCGGCAAAAGCTGAATTGGCCAGACAGCCAGGGCCAGCCGACAGCATGGTACGGTAAATGGGGAAACTGCGTTTGTCATCAGAGACTTCGCGCGAGACTCCCAAGACATACCAACGACCACGCCGCCCGTGTCGTGTCCCCGTCTGCTTTGAGACAAGCCGGAACCAGCGAAACACGGGCGCAATGCCATCCCGCCAGTTCACTGAAATATATGGGGATTTTGAACCCGTCTCGCCGAGAGCGCAGGGCGGGTGGAAAGAGACGGTGGGCATTCGGAGACCGATTTTGCGCGGTTGGCCAGTCTCCGAAGGGCGGATGGTCCCTGCAAACCCCTTTGGCGCATAAAGAAAAAGGCCCCGTGAGGGACCTGTTTTCGGGTTTGCACTGTGCAAGTGGCGGAGACGAAGGGATTCGAACCCTCGAGACGGTTTCCCGTCTACTCCCTTAGCAGGGGAGCGCCTTCGACCACTCGGCCACGTCTCCGCCGGCGTGTCTATTGGGACGGGCAACGGAAAACAAGGGGGAAATCGCGGCGTTGCTGCTTTGGCAGTCCTCGCCGCGGCGGTGCCGGTATCGCGGCGATTGGCGCGAGGTGCACAACCAAGCCGCGCGCGGGCTCATCGCGGCTTGATCGACGGCTTGTCGCGGCGCTACACCCGTTGGCATGAAGTTCCTCACCCGCCTCTTCACCCGCGCCCGCAAAGCATCCTTGGCGTTCACCGCGCCGCTTGCGCCCGATCAGCGGCTTGCGGTGATCGGCGATATCCACGGCACCGATGCGTTGCTGGGACAGCTTCTTGACACACTCGCCGCGCACGCGCCCGACCGGCTGGTTTTTGTCGGCGACTACGTTGACCGCGGCGACGACAGCGCACAGGTTCTGGCGCGGCTTCACTCGCTCGCCGGCACCGACCCGAGCGCCGTCTTTCTCAAGGGCAACCACGAGGCGATGATGCTGGCTTTCCTCGACGATCCTGTCGTCCATGGCCCGCGCTGGCTGCGCCACGGCGGGCTTCAGACGCTGGCGAGCTTCGGCGTTGGCATGGTCACGCCCAGACCTGACGAAGCGCGGATCATCGCGGCGCGCGATGCGCTGGCGCGGGCCCTGGGGCCTGAGCTTCTGGCCTGGTTGCGCGCCCTGCCCACCCGCTTCGTGAGCGGCAATGTCGCGGTGGTCCATGCCGGGGCGGATCCGGCCCGCGCCATTGCCGACCAGGATGACGACGTGTTGATCTGGGGGCACCCCGACTTTGCCAGCCGCACCCGCGATGACGGGGTCTGGGTCGTCCATGGCCACACCATCACCGAGACGGTCACGCCGGTCTCCGGGCGTATCGCGGTCGATACCGGGGCCTATGCCAGCGGTCGGCTCTCGGCCGCACTGATCGGGCCCGACCGGCTCGAGGTGGTCTTTGCCGACCGGCACGGCCCGGCGCCGGACTGAGCGCCGCACAGTGCCGAAAAGCATCGGCCACAACACACGCAAAACGGGTATTAACTCCGATTTTGATATGCTATAGCGTGTAGCGATCTGGCCGGGCAGCCCCGGCGCGAGGGGTCGGGAACCTATGTGGATGATCAGGTCGATCGCGCTGATGCTGGCGCTGGCCGGTTGCGGCGGGATCTACAACTCGCCCGGCGTCGTGGCGGAGCAGACCGCTGCTGGCGCCGTCCGGGTGGTGCCGATCGACGCCGACAGCATCGCCAACGCCAACGCAGCGCCCTACCGGCCGCGCACCCTGCCCGCGATCTTCGCCCGCTCGGCGGGCACCGGCGGCGGCTTGCGTGGGGCGGGCGCGCTGCCAGAGCCTGCCAACGATCCGCAGACACGACCGGCCGCCCTGCCAACCCATCTGCCGCCACCGCACCAGCCCGGCCCCTACCGGATCGGCGTCGGCGATCTGGTCGTGCTGGCAACGCCCAGCGCGGGCACCACCGTTTCGGAACTTGCCGGGTTGCTCGCCGCCCAGAACCGCCGCCAGGGCTACACCGTGCAGGACGACGGCGCGATCACCATCCCCGAGGTCGGCCGCGTCCGGTTGAGCGGGCTGACGCTCGAAGAAGCCGAGGCTGAGGTCTTTCAGGCGCTCGTCGGCCGGCAGATGGACCCGACCTTCTCGATCGAGATCGCCGAGTTCAACTCGCAAAGCATTGCCCTTGGCGGGGCGGTGCGCAGCCCGAAGGCGGTGCCGGTCACGCTGCAACCGCTCACCCTCGCGCACGCCATCACCGAAGCCGGGGGGCTTGCGGTGGAAGATACCGCCTATGCCTCGATCCGGCTCTACCGCGATGGCACGATCTACCAGGTTCCGGTAACTGCCTATCTCGGCGACACTGCGATCCAGCGCCTCTCCCTGAAGGACGGTGATTCCGTTTTTGTCGATACCGCCTACGATCTCGACAAGGCTGAACGCTATTTTGCCGAACAGATCCAGCTTGCCGGGTTTCGCCAATCCGCGCGCAGCGCCGCCCTCGACCAGTTGCAGGCGGAAGTGGCGCTGCGCCGCGACGAGCTGGCAGAGCAGCGCGCCAATTACCGCGCGCGGGTCGATCTCGACGCGGTTGAGCGCGACTATGTTTATGTCGCCGGTGAGGTCGGGGTGCAGAATCGCTTCACCCTGCCGTTCGAGCGCAGCGCCTCGCTTGCCGATGCGCTGTTTGACAACACCCGCGGCGTGCCCAACCGGACCGGCACGATCTCGGAGCTTTACGTGTTGCGCGCCAGCGCGGATGGCAGCGGCGTGACGGCGTGGCATCTCAACGCGCTCAATGCCGCCAACCTCGTGCTGGCCACATCGTTCGAGCTGCGCCCCAACGATGTGATCTTCGTCGCCGAACAGCCGGTGACGGCGCTTGACCGGCTGGTGAGCCAGATCGCCCCCAGCCTCGTGCTCGCCGGGATCTGACGGCGCGGCCCAAAATGCGGCGGTCTTGCCGGTGTCAGCTCGAATGCAGGAAGTGCATCACGTCGCCGTCGCGCACCATGTAGGCCTTGCCCTCGGCGCGCATTTTGCCGGCATCCTTGGCCCCCTGCTCGCCACCGCAGGCGACGAAATCGTCGAATGCGATGGTTTCGGCGCGGATGAACCCCTTCTCGAAATCGCCGTGGATCACGCCGGCCGCCTGCGGCGCCATCGTGCCCTCGCGGATCGTCCAGGCGCGCGCCTCCTTGGGGCCGACGGTGAAGAAGGTTTCGAGGTGCAACAGCGCATAGCCCGCCTTGATCAGCCGGTCGAGCCCGGCCTCGTGCAGCCCCAGCTCTTCGAGAAACATCTGCTGTTCGGCACCGTCGAGCTGGCTGATCTCTTCCTCGATCTTGGCCGAGATCACCACCGCGCCCGCGCCCTGTTCGGCCGCCATCGCCTCGACCTGCGCCGAATAGGCATTGCCCGTCGCCGCCTCGTCTTCGCCGACATTGCAGACATAGAGCACCTTCTTGGTGGTGATCAGTTGCAGCGCCCGCCACGCCTTGCGGTCGTCCTCGGCCACCTCGACGCTGCGCGCGGGCTTGCCTGCCTCCAGCGCCGTCAGTGCCGCTTTCAACAGCCGCTCCTGCTGGATCGCCTCCTTGTCGCCGCCGCGCACCTTGCGCACCAGGCCTTGCAACCGCTTCTCGATGCTTTCCATGTCGGCGATCATAAGCTCGGTTTCGATGACCTCGGCATCGGCCACCGGGTCGACCCGGCCCTCGACATGGGTCACGTCGCCATCTTCAAAGCAGCGCAACACATGGGCGATCGCATCCGTTTCGCGGATATTGGCGAGAAACTGGTTTCCGAGCCCCTCGCCCTTCGAAGCGCCCTTCACCAGCCCGGCAATGTCGACGAAGGTCATCCGCGTCGGGATGATCTCCTTGCTGCCGGCGATCTCGGCCAGCTTGTCGAGCCGGGGATCGGGCATCGCCACCTCGCCGACATTCGGCTCGATGGTGCAGAACGGGAAGTTGGCGGCCTGCGCGGCCGCCGTCTTGGTGAGCGCGTTGAACAGTGTCGACTTGCCCACGTTGGGCAACCCGACGATCCCGACCTTGAAGCCCATCCGGCCCTCCTGTGGCATGAATTCGGGGCGTTCTATTGCTTTGGGAGATCACGCGCAAGCGTGCTACCCTATGGCCTTTCAGGGAGACTTGCCATGCAACCGATTGCCTATCTGTTTTTCAAAGACCAGTGCCGCGACGCCATGACCGCTTACGGCGAGACTTTCGGCACCACCCCCGAGATCATGAGCTTCGGCGACATGCCCGAAGACGTCCGCGCCGAGATGCCCGGCGTCGCCGCCGATCTGGTGATGCACTGCGCGCTGCCAATCGGCGACGGCTGGCTTTATGGCAGCGACGATCCGTCTGGCCAGACCGCGCCGATGGACGGCTGCAATATCAGCGTCTCGCTGCCGGACGATGCCGAGACCCGCCGCGTTTTCGAGGCGCTCGCAAAGGGCGGCGACGTGCGCCAGCCGCTGGAACCGTCGTTCTGGACCTCGCTCTTCGGGGCCTTCACCGACCGGTTCGGCATCCGCTGGATGGTGATGACCGACAGCCCCGCACCCTGACCCGCCGTCAGGGCCATTGATTTTCCCGCGCCCCTGTCGCAAACCCACCGGGACCGACAGAGGGGACGCCAATGACTCGCATCGACGCCAAATTTGCGCAACTCAGGGCCGAAGGCCGAAAAGCCTTTGTTTCCTACATCATGGCCGGCGACCCCGATTACGACACCTCGCTCGAGGTGCTCATGGGCCTGCCGGGCGCCGGAGTCGACATCATCGAGCTCGGCATCCCGTTCACCGACCCGATGGCCGACGGACCGACGATCCAGCTTGCCGGGCAGCGCGCGCTCGAAGCCGGGCAGACCCTGCAAAAGACGCTCGACATGGCGGCCGAGTTCCGCAAGTCCGACGATACCACCCCGATCGTGCTGATGGGCTACTACAACCCGATCTACAACCGGGGCGTCGACAGGTTTCTGGCCGACGCCAAGGCGGCGGGGATCGACGGGCTGATCGTGGTCGATCTGCCGCCGGAGGAAGACGACGAGCTCTGCATCCCGGCACAAAAGGCCGGGCTGAACTTCATCCGCCTCGCCACCCCCACCACCGACGACAAGCGTCTGCCCAAGGTGCTCACCAACACTTCCGGTTTTGTCTATTACGTTTCGATCACCGGCATCACCGGCGCTGCCGAGGCGCAAGCGGTGGACGTGGCGCCGGAAGTGGCGCGGATCAAGGCAAAGACCGATCTGCCGGTCATCGTCGGCTTCGGCGTCAACACGCCTGAAAAGGCCGAAGCAATCGCCGGCGTGGCCGATGGCACCGTGGTCGGCTCGGCGATTGTCGCCCAGATCGGCGCGGGCAAGCCAGCGGCCGATGTGCTGGCCTTCGTGCGCAGCCTCGCCGACGGCGCCCACCGCGCCTGATTGCGATCCGCAAATCCGCCTTGGGCGTTGTGACCTGCCGCTCGGGCGGGGCCTCCGGCGCGGGCTTGCTGAACCCGGCAACGCGGATCACCGCCGCTAGCGACAGTAGAAGCGCGCCGAGGGCGAGGGCGCGGCGATGACGAACGGGGACGCCACCTTCCCCGCCCCACCTATTCCTGACCAAATATTTCGGGAGCCCGGAGCAATGCCCTGCCTGGTCTCAATCCAAACGCTCCCCTCAAGGCACCACCCCCGCGTCCTTCCGCTTGGCCTCGCCGGCGAAGTGACTGAGCCCCAGCCAGGTCTGCATTTGTGCGGCAAGCCCCCGGGCGCCATCGAGGTGCAGTTTTTCGGCGTCCAGCTCTTGCTTCACCGTCGAAAGCCCCATCCAAATCGCCGTCATCGTCCTCAGCTCGGCCGTGACGAACAGATCGACCTCATAGCCCGGGTCAGTCTGGCAAAGATCAACCGTGCCGCTGGAGCTAACGATCAGCCACCAGGCCCGCTGCCCCTGTGGCCGGTCGGGGTAGATGAAGTTGATCACGCTGCGCTCGGGCGGCAGCGGAGCCGGGTCGAGGTTACGCCGCATGTCCCACATCAAGAGCGCCGGATCGAGGTTTTCGAGTGTCACCTCGGCATCGACCCAGCGTTGTCCCCAGATCCCCACCGCCTCGATCACCTCCCCCAACTCGCGTCCCGCTTCGGTCAGCACATAGGCCGACGCGTTGCCGTCCGCTTCGGGCATTTTGCGCAGAATACCCGCTGCCTCGAGCTCCTTCAGCCGGGTCGAGAGCAGCGTCGGTGACATCCGCGGCATCCCCCGGCGGAGATCGTTGAACCGGGTCGACCCGGCGATCAACTCGCGCAAGAGCACCAGCGTCCAGCGTCGCGAGAGTATTTCAGCCGCCATCGCAACGGGGCAGAACTGATCGTAACCTGATGGCATAGCGCTGATCTTCCTCTATCGACACCCGAATTCTGCACGGCGGGCGCGGTCGTCAGTCCAGAAACTGGACTGGACGTCTCCGAATACGGCGCGCTAGCTGGAGACCGGTGGGGTCCGTTTTCGAATTAACCCCCAAAACCCCTCTTATTGAAAGGCGCATCTCATGACCGACACTCTCTTTGCCCGCCTGGGCGGCACCGACGGAATCACCCAAATTGCCTCCAACCTGATTGACAATCACATGGTCAACCCGCTGATCGCGGCCCGTTTCGCCGGCACCGACGCCGTCGCCATGAAGGACATAGCGCGCGATTTCTTCATGCTCGGCTCGGGCGGCCCGCAGGTCTACAAAGGCAAGGACATGCGCACCGCCCACGCGCACATGAACATCTCTGACAACGAATATATGGCGGCGGTGGACGACCTGATGAAAGCGCTCGACTCGTCTGGTGTGGGTGATCGGGAGAAGGCCGAGGTGCTCTATATCTTTTACACCCTGCGCCCCGACGTCGTCAGCGTCTGAGCCCACGGCACCGCGCCGCTCGGTCCGCGGGACATCGCCTACACCCGCGGGGCCTTTGCCTGACCGTTGGGGCGGTTGGCCTACCCTGCCAGCACCACGTCGAGGAACATCATCAGGATCAACCCGAAGATCAGCCCGACCGTGGCACGGTCCTGGTGGCCGTTGCGGTGGGTCTCGGGCACGATCTCGTGGCTGATGATGTAAAGCATCGCACCGGCGGCAAAGGTGAGCCCCCAGGGCAGAAGCTGGTTCGAGACCGTCACGGCGGCCGCACCGATGAAGCCGCCCACCGCCTCGACCAGCCCGGTGGCCGCCGTGACGAGGAAGGCCTTGAAGCGCGAATACCCAAGGCCGATCATCGCCACCGCGACGGCCAGCCCCTCGGGGATGTCCTGCAACGAAATCCCGGTCATGACCGAAATGCCGTTGGTGCTGTCGCCACCGCCGAACGCTACCCCGATCGAAAGGCCCTCCGGCAGATTGTGGATGGTGATGGCGATCACGAAAAGCCATATCCGCGCCATGTGCCCCGGATCGGCCCCTTCGCGGCCGGTCTTGAAATGCTCGTGCGGCAACATCTTGTCGAGCGACCAGACAAACCCCGCTCCGAGTGCGATGCCGATACCGGCCACCAGGGCGGCAATGACCACCGAGCCATAGATCTCTTCAGCCACCGCGATCCCCGGCAGGATCAACGAGAAGTAGGAGGCCGACAGCATCACCCCGGCGGCGAAGCCAAGCGTGGTATCGGTCCATGCCTGGGTCATCCGCTTGCCGAACATCGCCGGCAAGGCGCCCGCAGCGGTGGCGATAGCGGCTACGAGACCGCCCAGGGTTCCCATCAGGATCGGTGACATGTCCGGCCTTTCGACGTTTCGGCGCACCTTCATGCAAAGCCTCGACGGCTGCAAGGCATGTCTTGCGTCATTGCGCCCGGATTGGCAAAACCAGTGCAGTCAGGGAGGCACCCAATGCCCGTCATCACCAATATCGACGATCTGCACCGCATCTACCGCCGTCGGGTGCCGAAAATGTTCTACGATTACTGCGAGACCGGGAGCTGGACCGAGCAGACCTTCCGTGAAAACACCTCCGATTTCGCCGAAATCCGCCTGCGCCAGCGCGTTGCCGTCGACATGTCAAACCGCAGCACCGAAACCACGCTGATCGGGCAGCCGGCAGCGATGCCCGTTGCCCTCGCACCGGTCGGGCTGACGGGGATGCAGCACGCCGATGGCGAGATCAAGGCAGCCCGCGCGGCCGAGAAGTTCGGCGTGCCCTTTACCCTCACCACGATGTCGATCTGCTCGATCGAGGACGTGGCGGCGCACACCACCAGGCCGTACTGGTTCCAGCTCTACGTGATGCGCGACCAGGACTTCCTGACCCGGATCATCCAGCGCGCCAAGGATGCCAAGGTCTCGGCCCTCGTCGTCACCCTCGATCTGCAAATGCTCGGCCAGCGCCACCGCGATATCAAGAACGGGCTGTCCGCCCCGCCCAAACCGACGCTGCGCAACATGGCGAACCTCGCCACCAAGTGGCGCTGGGGGCTGGGGATGCTCGGCACCAAGCGGCGCCAGTTCGGCAATATCGTTGGCCATGTCGCCGGGGTCAGCGACCCGTCAAACCTGATGGCTTGGACCGCCGAGCAGTTCGACCCCAAGCTCGACTGGAGCAAGGTCGAACAGATCCGCGACATGTGGGGCGGCAAGCTGATCCTCAAGGGGATCATGGAGCCGGAAGACGCGGTCATGGCGGCGAAGATCGGCGCCGACGCGATCGTCGTCTCAAACCATGGCGGCCGCCAGCTTGACGGAGCGATCTCGTCGATCCGGGCACTGGAGCCGATCCTGCAGGCGGTGGGCGACAAGGTCGAGGTGCATATCGACAGCGGCGTGCGGTCCGGCCAGGACGTGCTCAAGGCCGTGGCGATGGGCGCAAGGGCAGCGTGGATCGGGCGCGCCTATATCTACGGGCTGGGCGCGATGGGCGAGGCCGGGGTGACGAAGGCGCTCGAGGTGATCCATACCGAGCTCGACAAGTCGATGGCCTTCACCGGCCACCGCAACATCACCGAAGTGACGCGCGACATCCTGCGCGTGCCGCGCGGCTTTTCCGGCGACTGGGACTGAGCCCGGCGCCCTAGCCGCGCCGCGACAGCGCCAGCACCGCAGGAACGATCAGCGCCACGATCAGCGCGACCACGCCGAATGAGACCCGCAGGTTCCACAACTCGGCCAGCCCGCCCATCATCGACGGGCCGACGAAGAAGCCCAGCAGCCCCGCCATCCATGTCCGCGAAATCGCCGCCGGGCGGGCCGCGTCGGAGACCACCCGGCTGATGATCGAGTTGGTCGCGGGCACGACCACCGCCATGCCAAGCCCCAGAACGGCCACCCCGGCGAGCACAACGCCCTGGGTGGGCGCGATGGCGATGATCACCGCACCGATACTGCCGAGCACCGCCGAGGCAAGGATCAGCCGCGCCTCGCCGACCGACGTGGCCACGAAATGCCCGGTCAACCGGCCAAGGAACATCACCAGGCCCAGCATCGCCGGCCCGTAGCTTCCATGGCCCGGCGCGCCGCCCAGCGTGCGCTCGATATGCAGTGCCGACCAGGCTTCGGTGGCGTTTTCGCCGATGAAGCCGGCAAACAGGATCAGCCCGCCCAGCGCCACGATCGACCAGGGCGGCGTTGCCGCCCGCGCGGCATCGTCGGGGTCGTCCACCGGCGGCAGCACGCTGCGATCCCAGGCCAGGACGATGGCCCCGAGCGCGACCGCCGCAAGCACCGGCAGCACCTCGCCGGGGCCAAACCCGGCCTGGCGCGCGAAGGCGACGCAAAGGGCGGTCAGGCCGAAAAACAGCGAGAAGGCCGCGTGGTTGACGCTTTGCAGATGCCTGCCCTTGCGTGCTTCGAGCTGGGCGATGCGCACATTGGCGGTCATGTCGGCCAGCGCCACCGCGCCGCCGGCAAAGAACAGGGCAATCCCGAGCCCCAGTGCGCTGGTGGCGAAGAGCGGCAACAGCAGCGCCGCCGCAATCCCCAGCCCGGCGAGCGGCAGGGCCCAGCCGCCCAGCGCCCGGCCGATCCTTGGCGCGAGCCCCATGGTGATCATCGAGCCGATGGCCGGGGCGAGCAGCGCGGCACCCAGCTCTGCATCGGAGGCGGATACCATCGCCTTGAGGTCCGGCATCAGACCGGCAAGCCCGCCCCAGTGAATTCCAACCGCGCCCAGAGTGAGCATCGGTGCGCGCGTGATCCGTGCGGCGTCAAGAATCGACATTCCCGCCCCCTGTTTCGTGTCTCGGGATCGGTAGTCCCGCAGGCCAGCCTGTGCAACCTGCAGCGGCCGCCAAGGCCCCAGTTTTTCGCTTTCCCCTGAGGCGATTCCGGTCTATACGCCCGTCCTCATGCGGGGTTGCAGCCTTGGAGGAACCCCGCGCCTTTTAATCTGGAGAAAACCAATGGCTCGTGAAATTCCTGACCTTCACGCCACGGTACGGACGGGGACAGGCAAGGGCGCCGCTCGTCAGGCTCGCCGCGACGGCCTCGTACCCGGCATCGTTTACGGTGGTGAAACGGATCCGCTTCCGATCAACATTCCGTTCAACGTCCTGTTGAAGCGGCTCAAGCAGGGCCGCTTCCTGTCGACGCTGTTCAACCTGAAGGTCGATGGCCATGATGACGTGCGCATCATCTGCCGTGCCGTCGAGCGCGACGTTGTGAAAGACCTGCCGACGCATGTCGATTTCATGCGCCTGCACCGCAACACGCGGATCAACATCTTCATCCACGTCGAGTTCCTCAACGAGGAAGAAGCCCCCGGCATCAAGAAGGGTGGCGTGCTCGTGGTGACGCGGCCCGAGATCGAGCTGAGCGTGATTGCCGGCGACATCCCCGAGAAGATCGTTGTCGATCTTGCCGGCCGCGACGTGGGCGACGTGATCCACATCTCCGACGTGACCCTGCCGGAAGGCGTGAAGCCGACCATCGAGCGCGACTTCATCATCGCCTCGCTCTCGGCCCCGTCGGGCCTGCGCGGTTCGGACGAAGAGACCGACGAGACGCCGGAAACCGAAGTGATCGGCGAAGTCGAGGAGTGATCCTCCGCCACCGATACACGACAGAGCGGGGCCTTCGGGCCCCGTTTTTCATGGCGTGGGGCCGGGTTTCAACCCGTCGCCACCACGCCGTCCGCGTCACGCACCCGTTGCAGGGTGACGACCTCGCCGCGCGTGCCCCATGGCATGTAGGTGAAGCCCTGCGCCGAAAGCCCGTCAAAGATGCGCTTCACGCTCGCGGGCGGATAGCGCTGGGTGTGGATTTCCATCACCAGGAGCCGCACGCTGTCGGGCCACGGCTGCTCGCACAGCTCCACCTCGGCCCCTTCCACGTCCATCAGCACGATGCTGGGCTGCACCTCGGCGAGCAGGTCGGTCAGCCGCAGCGCCGGCACCTCGACCTTGTTGGGCGCCTGCGGTGCGGTGCTCGCCAGCGCCGAGGCCCAGAACGCATCGCGCACGGCAAAGCTCACGGTTTCGTCGCTGTAGCTGTCGGGCACCACCGCGGCATGGATCAGCCGCGAGCCGCGCGCGCCGTTCTCGTCGAGATTGGCGCGCAGCACGTCCAGCATCACCGGCGAGGCTTCGACCGAGACCACGTTGTCCGCCCCCACCACCTGTGCGGCCAGCGACGACAGGAACCCGGCGCCCGCGCCGATATCAAGCACCCGGTCTTCGGGGCCGACATGGCGGGTAAGCGCGATCCGCTCGTTCCATTCGTAGCTCCCGGTTTCCAACGCCTTGCGCAGATCGTCGTTCATCGCCTTGCCGGGCACCCGCAAGCTGACCCCATGCACCTCAAACCGCGCCATGCGCTCGCCTCCTTGGCATTCCCTTCGGGCTCGCCTAACTTGTGGTCACCCGATCCTAGGGGTCGGTTTGGCAAAGTCCAGCCGGAGGCGGAATGAAACTTATTGTCGGTCTCGGAAACCCCGGCGCGAAATATGCGCGCAACCGGCATAACATCGGCTTCATGGCGGTCGACCGGATCGCCGAAGACCATGGCTTTTCGCCGTGGCGCGCGAAGTTTCAGGGTGTGGTGTGCGAAGGACGGCTGGGCCGCGAAAAGGTGGTGCTGCTGAAACCCGAGACCTTCATGAACCTCTCCGGCCAAGCGGTCGGCGAAGCGATGCGCTTCTTCAAGCTCACCCCGGAAGATGTGACCGTGTTTCACGATGAGCTTGACCTTGCCCCCGGCAAGCTCAAGCTCAAGCAGGGCGGCGGGCATGCGGGGCATAATGGGCTGCGCTCGCTCCATGCCCATCTTGGCGAAAGCTACGGCCGGGTGCGGCTGGGCATCGGCCATCCCGGCCACAAGGACCGCGTGTCGCATTACGTGCTGTCGGATTTCGCCCGTGCCGACGAAGCCTGGCTCGACGATCTCCTGCGCGGGATCAGTGACGGTGCCGTGCATCTGGCCGAGGGTGACGGCGCCAAGTTCACCAATGCCGTGGCGCTGCGCATGACCCCGCCGAAACCGGCCAAAACCCCAAAACCAGAAGCCCCGAGCGAGGCCGCACCGGTGGCCGCCGACACCCGCTCATCGCTTCAGAAACTCGTGGACAAGTTCCGGTGACGCTGACCGACCTCTTCCTCGACCAGGCCCGCTCCAACCGTGGCCTCGGTTCACCTTTCACCGCGCGCGTGCTTACCCTGGTGGCCGACCGCCTCGACCCCGGCAACCCGGTGGTTGAACGCATGGCCAACTGGCCCGGCGACGCCGGCAACCGCGGCGCCTCGCTGCCCTTGCGCTTTCTGGGCGGGCTGCACCGGCTGGTGCTCACCGGCGATTGCCCCGAACTGGCCGCCTGCTACCCGCCAAACCCCCGCCCCGACGACGCTACGCTCGGCGCCGCGATTGATTGCGCGCTGGCGGCACACCAGCCCACCCTGATGCGCGCGCTCGACAACCCGCCGCAAACCAACGAAGTGCGCCGTGCCGCGGTGATCATCGCCGCCGCGCACTGGCTCTCGCACCAGTTCGGGCTGACCCGTTTCGTCGCCTCCGAGCTGGGCGCCGCCGCCGGGCTCAACCTGATGTGGGATCGGTTCCGGCTCGATCTGGCCTGCGGCGTCTTTGGCCCGCGCTCCAGCCCAGTGCGGCTCGATCCCGAATGGCGCGGGCAATGCCCGCCGGAGGCCGAGATCGAGGTGCTCGACCGGCGCGGCGTCGATATTCTGCCGCTCGACCCGCATGACCCGGACGACGCGCTCCGCCTTGTCTCCTATCTCTGGCCGGATCAGCCGTGGCGAATCGAGCGCTCGAAGGCGGCCATGGCGCTGGCCGAAGCCCCCGTCGACAAGGCCGATGCCGGGGATTGGCTGGCCCAGCGCCTCGCCACGCCGCATCCCGGCGCGATTCACCTCGTGACCCATACCGTTGCCTGGCAGTATTTCGGCGAAGACACCTACACCAAATGCGCCGCCGCGCTGGACGCGGCCGGGGCGCGCGCCACCGACGACGCACCGCTGGCCCGGCTTTCGATGGAAGGCGACAGCCGCAAGGGCGAAGGCGCCCCGATCACGCTCACGGTCTGGCCCGGCAACCACGTTATCAAACTTGGCCGGGTTGATTTCCACGGCCGTTGGGTCGATTGGGATGCCCCGGCGCACCTGCCCGGCGATGCCAGAAAGAAGTCACCCCCAAAGGAGCAAGCACCGCATGACTGACGCCCCCAATATCGCTCAGAAGAGCCCCTATGCCGTCGAGGTCGAGGAAGGCAAAAACTACTTCTGGTGCGCCTGTGGCAAATCGAAGAACCAGCCGTTCTGCGACGGGTCGCACAAGGACACCGGCTTTACCCCGGTGAAATACACCGCCGAGGCGTCGAAAAAAGTGTTCTTCTGCGGTTGCAAGCACAGTGCCAAAGCGCCGCTCTGCGACGGCACCCATAACAAGCTCTGAGATGGGCCGCCGCCTTCTCGTTATTCTCGTCGTCCTGATCGCGCTGCTCGCCGTGGCGGGCATGGTCAAGCGCGACGAGATCACCCGGCTCGCGGCGGTCAACTCGCTGTTTGACGACGACAGGATCGTCGGCAACTTCTCCAACATGGACGCGCTGTTTCACAGCGTGCCGATGCCGCGCCCGGTGGCGGCGGTCAGCGCGCTGCCGCCAGCACCGCAGGCCTTGCCCCTGCCTGCCGGCATCGACGACTGGATCGCCGCACGCGACATCACCGCTCTGGTGGTGCTGCGCCGGGGCGAGCTGGTGCATGAGAGCTATTATCTCGGCACCGGTCCCAATGACCGCCGCATCTCGTGGTCGGTCGCCAAGAGCTTCCTCGCCGCGCTTTTCGGCATCTATGTCGAGAACGGCACGATTGCCTCGATCGAAGACCCGGTGACCAAATATGCCCCGGAGCTGGCGGGCTCGGCCTATGACGGCGCAACGATCCGCAATGTGCTCAACATGGCGTCCGGCGTTGCATTCGACGAGGATTATCTGGCCTTCGGGTCCGACATCAACCGCATGGGCCGGGTGATCGCGCTCGGCGGCTCGCTCGACGACTTCGCCGCCTCGATCAGCGCCCGCAGCGGCCCGCCGGGTGAGGCATTCCATTACGTTTCGATTGATACCCACGTGCTCGGCATGGTGCTGCGCGGCGCCACCGGCGAAAGCATCCCGGCGCTGATGAACGCGCACATCCTCGGCCCGCTCGGGCTTGAGGCTGATCCCTATTATCTCGCCGATGGCGAGGGCACCGCCTTTGTCCTTGGCGGGCTGAACCTGACCAGCCGCGACTATGCCCGCTTTGGCCAGATGATCCTGCAAGGCGGCCAGTGGCAGGGCGCTGAACTGGTGCCCGGAGGCTGGGTGACCGAGATGACCGCCGAAAGCGCGCCGAGCGGCGACGAGGCCGAGCCGCGCTATGGTTACCAATGGTGGCTGCCCCGCGATGGCCGCCCCGGCGAGGTCTTTGCCCATGGCATCTATGGCCAGTATATCTGGATCGACCGTGCGGCGGACGTGGTGATCGCCATCAATGCCGCCGACCGGGGCTTTCTTGACCCCGGCGTTCAGGCAGACAACATCGACAAGATGCGCGCAATCGTGGAGGCCGTGCGATGAAACCCATGCCCGACCAGCCGATCAATGTGCTCGGCGGCGAATTGCTGCTGTGCTGCGACGATCCGAGAACCGGCTTCTTCCGCGACGGCTATTGCAACACCAACGACGCCGATATAGGCCGCCATACCATCTGCGCAATCATGACGGCGGAGTTTCTGGCCTTCTCGAAATATGTCGGCAACGATCTTTCCACGCCCCGGCCCGAGTGGAACTTCCCCGGCCTGACTCCCGGCGATCAATGGTGCGTTGTCGCCGCCCGCTTTCTTCAGGCGCATGACGAGGGCTGCGCGCCCAGGGTGCGGCTCGAAGCCACCCATATCCGGGCGCTCGAAGTGGTCAAGCTCGACATCCTGAAGCGTTACGCGGTGTAACCAACCACACCGGCACGGCCCAACGAGGCCCGACCGAGGAGAGCAGGCAATGGACCAGGACCGGCTGAACGCGTTGTGCTGGGCATCCGGCATCACCACCTATTCCGGCGGGCGCGAGGTGCCGGAGGCGACCAAGCGCCGCCTGCTGGCCGCACTTGGCGTATCCGAGCACACCCCGCCCGAGATCGCCGGGGTGCCTGACTTTCACGGCATTCCCGACGCCGCCGCCGCGATGCCCGACTGGCTCGAAGCAGCGCCGACATGGGGGCTGTTCTGCCAGCTCTACGAGCTGCGCTCGTCCCGGTCCTGGGGGATCGGAGACTTTGGCGACCTGGCGCATCTGGCCGAAGTCGCGGGCGCTGCGGGCGCCGACTTTCTCGGGATCAACCCGGTGCACGCCCTGTTCCTTGCCGATCCGGCGCGGTGCAGCCCGTTCACGCCCTCGAACCGGCGGTTTCTGAACCCGCTCTACATCGCGATGAACGACCTTCCCGCCAAGACCCGGCCCGACAACGCGGCGCTGGCCGCCGCGGAAGCGGCCGAGTTTGTCGACTACGCCGCCGTCGCCGCGCTGAAGCTGAAGGGGCTGCGCGCCGTCTTCGCGCGCGCCCCGTTTGCCGATGGCCACCATACCGAGGCTGATTTCAATGCCTTCCGCGCCGCCGGAGGCCACGCGCTCGAACGCCACGCGCTGTTCGAGGCGCTGTCGCTGCATTTGGCCGGGGAAGGCCACGGCGCGGGCTGGTATGGCTGGCCGCAGGACTACCAGAGCGCCGAAAGCCCTGCCGTTGCCGCCTTTGCCGAACGCTACGCCAGCGTGATCCGGTTTCATATCTGGCTGCAATGGATCGCCACACGCCAGCTCGACGCTGCCCACGAAGCCGCCCGCGCCGCCGGAATGCGGATCGGGCTGTATCTCGATCTTGCGGTCGGCGAGGCCATGGATGGCTCGGCCACCTGGGGCAATCCCGGCCTGACCCTTGAGGGCGTCGTGGTCGGCGCGCCGCCGGACGTGTTTTCGCAAGATGGCCAGATGTGGGATCTTGCCGCGCTCAATCCCGTGACCCTCGCCGCCAGCGATTACGCCCCGTTGCGCGCCTTGATAAAGGCCCAGCTCGACCATGCCGGGGCGCTGCGCATTGACCACGTGATGGCGCTGCGCCAGCTCTTTCTGATCCCGCAGGGCGCGCCTGCCTCGGCGGGCACCCACATGGCCTACCCCTTCGCCGAGATGCTGCGCGTGGTGGCTGAGGAAAGCCGCAGCCACGGCGCGGTGATGATCGGCGAAGACCTTGGCTTCGTGCCCGACGGCTTTCGCGACATCATGCAGGCGGCCAATATCCTTGCCTATCGTATTCTCTACTTCGAACAGGATTACGGGCTGTTCCGCCGCAGCGCGACCTACCCCGAGAAGGCGCTCGCCTGTATCTCGACCCATGATCTGCCCACGCTTTCGGGCTGGTGGGCTGGCGAAGACATCGCCCAGCGCCGCACCTTCGGGCTGATCGGCGACGGTCTTGCCAGCGAGCAGGAGCGCCGCCGGGTGGACGAACGCACCGCGCTGGTGAATGCCCTGATCGACGGCGGCCAGTTGCCGCCCGACGCCCGCGACGGTGACGAGACCGCATTGCCACCACGGGTTCTGGCGGCCGCCTATCGCTTTCTTGCCGCTACGCCCGCGCGGCTTGTCGGGGTGCGGCTGGCCGATCTGATCGGCCCGCAGGCGCAGACCAACGTGCCGGGCACCATCGACGCGCATCCCAACTGGCGGCGGCGTGGCAGTATCGGGGTGGAGCAGATCGCAGAGGTGCGGGCCTTTGACGAGATCACCCGAGCCATGCGCGCGGCACGTCCAAGGCCCTGAGCCCCGCCCGCCCAGCGGCATCAGACGGCCTTTTCGAGAGCCTCCGGGGCGTCGTCGTCCGGCCGCACGGTTGTGGCGACAGGTGTGGTATTGAACACGCTGTCGTGCATCAGGTCTTCGATGAACAGGCTGAGTAACTGGCTGCGGCCGCTTACGCCCGCCTTGCGATAGATCGCGTTGGTCTGCGCCTTGACCGTGCCTTCCGAGGTGCTGCGCAGCGCCGCGATTTCCTGCGTTGTCAGCCCCTTCACGCAGAACAGCGCCACATCGCGTTCCGCCGGGGTGAGGCTCCATTCCGAAAAAGCGTCGTCGACCACGTCCTTGAACGCCGCCGATGCGATGCGCAGACGTTCCTCGGCATGTTTCTGGCGCCTGCGCGACCGGCTGAGCGCCACCGCGCCAAGCACGAAACCAAGCAGCAGACCCAGCGCGGCCCCGATCTCGATCACCTCGCGCAATTCCCACGAGATCGGCGCGGACCGGAAGCCGATATAGGCCGAGAGAATATCCGAAATAAAAAAGAAAGCGCAGGCGCCCTGGATCACCAGCGCGAGCAGGATAACGTGACGATCACGCATGGCGCCGGACTCCGGCGCTTGGCACGCTACGCGGGAAAACCCCTGCGGCACCGGTCATCGGCGGTCCGCTCAATCGTCGTCCTCCTTGTCGTCGTCCTCATCATCGTCCTTGTCGTCGTCTTTGTCATCGTCGCTGTCATCATCCCGGTCGTCGTCGCTGTCGTCGTCCCGGTCGTCGTCGCGATCATCATCCCGGTCGTCATCGTCGTCGTTGCTGGATGACATGCCACCGCCCGAGGGGGCTTGGTGCGCACCATCAAAACCGGGGCTGAGGAGCCTATGCGGTTCCTCCCCGCTCGTCGCGGTCCAGTAGTCGCGCAGGATTTCTCCAGTGCGCGGGTTGAAGATGATCTCGCGGGTGTATTCTTGCGATGTGGCATAAATGCGCACCCGTCCGAGCAGGGTGTTGGAGATCCGCACGTGGCTGAATCCCTGCTTCGAAAGCTGGGCAACGATTTCGTCCTGAACGTCCGAAACGCCCTGCGCCGCCGCGGGCGCGGCCGTCAGTGCAAACGCCACCATCCCTGCCATGAGCAGCCGTCGGACCATGTGTTCCTCCAATTCGATATCCAGAGAGTGACCGGTCCCGAGCCGGTAATCAACCGGCTCGGGGGGCAACAGTCAAAGATCAGTCGTCGTCGCCGTCGTCGTTGTCGTCATCTTCATCATCATCTTCATCATGGTCGTCGTCGTGATCATCATCATCGTCATTGTCGTCATCGTCATCGTCATGATCGTCGTCGGAATCGTCGTCACGATCATCATCGTAGTCGTCATCGTAGTAGTCATCAGAGCGCAAGCCGTTGTCGTCATCGTCCGATCCGTCGTTGTTCTCCATCTCTTCGCGCGCAATCGTCCCGTCGGCCCGGTAGACGCGCTCGAGTTTGCCGTTCGGGCCGTAGGCTTCGACCTTCACCGATTGCGGCGAGTTAACGATTTCGAGCCGGGTGTAGCCCTGGCCGGAGAGATCGCTGATGATCCCGTCCAGCATGTCCTGGCTCACGGCCAGCACGGGGGACGCCAACAGGCCGGTGGTAACGGCCGCGAAAGCAAAAGTCTTGATAGTCATTGTGATGCTCCTGTGTGCATGGGTCAGTCACCGGGACGATGGCCCGGACCATCGCAAGGTGGCGGCGTCGGCACGACAAAAACCATTGGTTCAAAGTTTAGCCGGGGTCTCATAAACCCTGTGACCACGGCCATAAACCAGGGTTTATGCAACAACAGGCGGGGTCAGCCCTTGAATTCGCGGCCCTCGCCGAGCGCCGACATGTCGGTGCCCAGCGCCTTGGCGACAGTGAAGATATCCTTGTCGCCACGGCCGCACAGGTTCATCACGATGAGGTGGTCCCTGGGCAGATCGGGCGCGATCTTCGCCACGTGGGCCAGCGCATGGGCAGGCTCCAGCGCCGGGATGATGCCCTCGGTCTCGCACAGAAGCTGGAACGCCTCGAGCGCCTCGCGGTCGGTGATCGCCACGTATTCGGCGCGGCCGACATCGTGCAGCCAGGAATGCTCGGGGCCGATTCCGGGGTAATCCAGCCCAGCCGAGATCGAATAGCCTTCGAGGATCTGGCCGTCGTCGTCCTGAAGCAGATAGGTCCGGTTGCCATGCAGCACGCCGGGCCGCCCGCCGGTAAGACTGGCGCAATGCTCGACCTTTTCGGTCACGCCCTTGCCACCGGCCTCGACGCCGATGATGCCCACGTCCTTGTCATCGAGGAACGGATAGAACAGCCCCATCGCGTTCGACCCGCCGCCGATCGCGGCCACCAGCGTATCGGGCAGCCGGCCCTCGGCCTTGAGGATCTGCTCTTTCGCTTCCTTGCCGATGATCGACTGGAAATCGCGCACCATCGCCGGGTAGGGATGCGGACCCGCCACCGTGCCGATGCAGTAGAAGGTATCGCGCACATTGGTGACCCAATCGCGCAAGGCATCGTTCATCGCGTCCTTGAGGGTGCCGCGCCCGCTCGTCACCGGCACCACCTCCGCCCCCAGAAGTTTCATCCGGAAGACGTTGGGCGCCTGCCGCTCGACATCATGCGCACCCATGTAGACGACGCATTGCAGCCCGAACTGGCGCAGACGGTGGCAGTGGCCACGCCGTGCTGGCCCGCGCCGGTTTCGGCGATGATCCGGGTCTTGCCCATGCGGCGGGCAAGGATGATCTGGCCCAGCACGTTGTTGATCTTGTGCGCGCCGGTATGGTTGAGCTCGTCGCGCTTGAGGTAGATCTTGGCCCCGCCCAGCCGCTCGGTCAGCCGCTCGGCATAGTAGAGCGGCGAGGGGCGGCCGACGTAATGCGTCCACAGATCGTTCATCTCGGCCCAGAACGCCGGGTCGTCCTTGGCCTTCTCGTATTCGGCTTCGAGATCGAGGATCAGCGGCATCAGCGTTTCCGACACGAAGCGCCCGCCATAATCGCCGAACCGGCCCTTTTCATCGGGGCCCTTCATGAAGGAATTGAAAAGATCGTCGGCCATGGCTTGGTCCTCGCGCTTGGTCGTCCTGTCCTAGAACGGCGCGCTGCACAGGGCAAGTCGCGGTTTCAAACTCGCCCGCCGCGCCGGTCAGCGCCCCTGCGCCGCCGCGACGAAATCGCTGATCAGGCGCTCGTCCTTCGCCCCCGGCGCGGTTTCCACCCCGGACGACACGTCGACCTGCCGCGCCCCGGTGAGCCGCACCGCGAGGCCGACATTCTTCGGCGTCAGCCCGCCCGCGAGCATCCATGGCCGCTGCCAGTGCCGCCCGGCGATCAGCCGCCAGTCGAACGGCACACCGGTCCCACCGGGCAGATCGGCGTCCTTTGGCGGCTTGGCATCAACCAGGATCTGGTCGGCGACAACCTCGTAGGCCTCGATCGCGGCCAGATCCTCTGCCGCCGCGATTCCCAGCGCCTTCATCACCGGCAGCCCATAGCGGGCGCGAATCGCGGCCACGCGCGCCGGGCTCTCGCTGCCATGAAGCTGGAGCATGTCGACCGGCATCGTCGCGGTGATCTCGTCGAGCAGCGCATCGTCAGGATTGACCACCAGCGCCACCTTGGCCACCCCCGGCGGCACCTCGCGCGCCAGTTCCGTGGCCAGCGCGACCGACACGTTGCGCGGGCTCTTGGCGAAGAACACGAAGCCGAGATAGCGGGCACCGGCACCGACCGCCCAGCGCACGTGGTCGGGGGTCGACAACCCGCAGATTTTTACCTGAACGTCAGCCATGGCCGAGCGCTACCGCCCGTCCTCCAGGAGCGCCAGCACATCGTCGCCGGGGCGGGCCTGCTTCTTCTTGAGGCTCTGCACCTCTTCGCTCAGCTTCACCGCCGCGCGCTCGGCCCGCTTGCCCTTGGCGCGCAGCTTGTATTCGCGCATCCATTCCCAGAAAAATCCGATCATGATCCCGCCGATGATGCCGAGAAAGATCACGATGAACAGCGGCAGGCTCACCTGCCAACTGAACCCGAGGAACCCCGAAAGCTCTTGCGGCAGCAGATGCAGCGTAACCGCATCGCGGTTGGCCAGCGCCACCGTGATCAGGACAACCGCAAGCGCGGCCAGAAAGGCATAGCGAATATACCGCATGTGCAGCGCCTCTTACTTGCCGTTCAGTCGATCGCGCAAATACTTGCCGGTCTTGAAGAACGGCACGTGTTTTTCGTCGACGCTCACGGCCTCGCCGGTGCGCGGATTGCGCCCGACGCGCGCATCGCGCTTTTTCACTGAGAACGCACCAAAGCCACGAAGCTCGACCCGGTCACCCCGAGCCATGGCTTCGATGATCTCTTCAAAGATGGTGTTGACGATGCGCTCGACATCGCGCTGGTAAAGATGCGGGTTCTCATCTGCGATCTTCTGGATCAGTTCCGACCGGATCATCCAAACTCCCCCGAGAGCTGTTCGGCGCAAATTTGGCCGCGCCATTGCGCACGACTATAGGAGCAAACGCGCTGTCGGGAAACAGCTTCGCTGATGCATCGGCCGCCAAATCGCCCGGAAACCGAGCTGTTTTCTGCCGCAATACCCGCCGCTTACATCTTTCCAACATAGCCGGCGCGCTTTGCGCGACCTGCCGCAGCGCGGCATGGCGCGCTGATTCGCAGCTTTGCCGGCCCCGTGGCGGCGAAATGGAGCGTCCCAGGTTCACGCCCCGACCGCGCAAGAAAAACCCCCGCCGCCTTGCGGCAGCGGGGGCAATGCGTTCAGCAATACGCGTGGGGCTTATTCGTCGCCCTTGAGCGCGGCGCCGAGGATATCGCCAAGCGAGGCGCCCGAGTCGGACGAGCCATATTGCTGCACGGCCTCCTTCTCTTCGGCGATCTCGCGGGCCTTGATCGAGAGGCCAAGGCGGCGCGTTTTCGCGTCGACATTGGTCACCCGCACATCGACCTTGTCACCGACGCCGAAGCGCTCGGGGCGCTGCTCGGCGCGGTCACGCGACAGATCGGAGCGGCGGATGAACGACTTCATCCCCTCGTATTCCACCTCGATGCCACCATCCTCGATCGCGGTCACGGTCACGGTGATGATCGAGCCGCGCTTCACCCCGCCCACGGCCTCGGCAAACTTGTCGCCGCCGAGCGCCTTGATCGAGAGCGAAATCCGCTCCTTGTCGGTATCGACCTCGGACACCACCGCCTGAACGATATCGCCCTTGCGGTATTCCTGGATCGCTTCTTCGCCGCGCTGGTCCCAGCTCAGGTCGGACAGGTGCACCATGCCGTCGATGTCGCCATCGAGGCCGATGAACAGACCAAACTCGGTGATGTTCTTGACCTCGCCCTCGACCTGCGTGCCCTCCGGGTGAGACTCGGCGAAGAGCTCCCACGGGTTGCGCATGGTCTGCTTGAGGCCAAGCGAAACGCGGCGCTTGGCGGCGTCGATCTCGAGCACCATCACGTCAACCTCCTGCGAGGTCGAAACGATCTTGCCGGGATGCACGTTCTTCTTGGTCCACGACATTTCCGAAACGTGAACGAGGCCTTCCACACCCGGCTCCAGCTCCACGAAGGCGCCGTAATCGGTGATGTTGGTCACGCGGCCCTTGTGCACCGAGTTGAGCGGATACTTGGCGGCCACCAGATCCCACGGATCTTCCTGGAGCTGCTTCATGCCCAGGCTGATGCGGTGGGTTTCCTTGTTGATCTTGATCACCTGGACCTTGATGGTCTCGCCGATGTTCAGGATCTCGCTCGGGTGGTTGACCCGGCGCCACGCCATGTCGGTCACGTGCAGCAGGCCGTCAACGCCACCGAGATCGACGAAGGCGCCGTATTCGGTGATGTTCTTGACCACGCCGTCGACCGTCTGGCCTTCGGTGAGGTTGCCGATAACCTCGGCACGCTGCTCGGCGCGGCTCTCTTCGAGGATCGCGCGGCGCGAAACAACGATGTTGCCACGGCGACGGTCCATCTTGAGAATCTGGAACGGCTGCTTGAGGCCCATCAGCGGGCCGGCATCGCGCACCGGGCGCACATCGACCTGGCTGCCGGGCAGGAAGGCCACGGCACCGCCGAGATCGACGGTGAAGCCACCCTTCACGCGACCGAAGATCGCACCTTCGACGCGGGCGTCGTCGGCATAGGCTTTTTCGAGACGATCCCAGGCTTCCTCGCGGCGGGCCATCTCGCGGCTGATAACCGCTTCGCCACGGGCGTTTTCGGCCGCACGCAGATAGACCTCGACTTCATCTCCGACCGAGATGTTCGGGGCTTCACCGGGATTCGCGAATTCTTTCAGATCGACGCGGCCTTCCATCTTGTAGCCGACATCGATGATGGCTTGGCCCGCTTCGACAGCGATGACTTTGCCTTTGACGACAGACCCTTCGTCGGGCGTGTCCATTTCGAAGCTTTCGTTCAGGAGGGCTTCGAATTCCTCCATGGTTGCTTTAGCGCACATGCGTGTTTCGGTTCCTTATGTGTCTATTCGGGCCAGGCGGTTGTCTCCGCCGGTCTTTCAGTGAGTTGCAGGCCAGGCTTGCCCAAAACAAAGAGGGCCGGATGCCCGACCCTGCTCGCTCTTTTGCCTTGTGGCATTATTTCCTTGCCTTGGCGCGGGGCTATACGGGCTTTCGACCCGTCTGGCAAGGGCCTGCTGGGGGATTCCCCCCGGCCATGGGCAAGGTTATGCTTGCACGGGGGCAGAAGGAACGGCCAGATGATTTCGCATAGGCACAAGACGGTGTTCGTCCATATCCCCAAATGCGGCGGGCAAAGCGTCGAGGCGGCGTTTCTCAAGGATCTGGGGCTGCGCTGGCGCGAACGCGCGCCGCTGCTGCTCGGGCCGAACGAGGTGCCCAGCCTCGGCCCGCCCCGGCTCGCCCACCTGCTCGCGCGCGACTACGTGGCGCGCCATTACCTCAGCGACGAGCTGTTCACGCAGTATTTCACCTTCGCCATAGTGCGCTCGCCGATCGCGCGGGTGCTGTCGTTCTACCACTACCTCGGCCACAAGAAGAGCCTGTCGCACTTCGTCCAGCAGCGGCTTGTGCGCAGCTTCGAGGCGCGGCACCACTTCAAGGGCGACTATTACTTCCTGCGCCCGCAGGTGGATTACCTCACTGATGCCAGCGGCCAACCGCTGCTCGACCGCGCCTATCGCCTCGAAGACCTTGACGCCGCGCGCGCCGAGATCGCCGAACGCGCCGGGCTGGCAACACCGATCCCGCACAACAACCGCTCGACGCCAAGCGTCGGGCGTGCTGATCTGACCAGTGACGACCTTGCGGTGATCCGCGCGCTTTACCGCGACGATTTCGAGGCCCTGGGCTACGACGACGCGGTCTGAGCAGCGCGCCCCTGCGCAAGCGTCACCGCTGCAATCGCCGCCGCCACCGCCTCGTCGATCGACATCTGCGACGTGTCGATCACCACCGCATCGTCGGCGGGCTTGAGCGGCGCCGCCGCGCGGGCGCTGTCGCGCTCATCGCGCGCGATCACCTCCGCCAGCACGTCATCGAGCGCCACGTCGTGTCCGGCGTCGACCAGTTCGAGATAGCGCCGCTCGGCGCGCACTTGCGGGCTCGCGGTGACGAACAGCTTGGCCTGCGCCTCGGGGCAGATCACCGTGCCGATATCGCGCCCATCCAGCACCGCGCCACCGGCCCGCGCCGCAAAAGCGCGCTGAAAGTCCACCAGCGCCGCGCGCACCTCCGGGTCGACCGCCACCTGGCTCGCGGCCTGCGCCACGTCCGGGCTGCGCAGCCCGTCGGCCTCAAGGTCTTGCGCCGTCAGCGCCCGCGCGGCGGCAAGCCGGTCGGCGCCTTCGAGCACTTTCGCCCCGACCGCACGGTAGAGCAGCCCGGTATCGAGATGGGCGAAGCCGAAATGCGCCGCCACCGCTTTTGACACCGTGCCCTTGCCCGCCGCCGCCGGCCCGTCGATCGCCACCGTGAACGCCATGTCGTCCTGCCCTTTCAGCCCCGCGCGCACCGCGCTGTAGATCGCCCGCGCCACGCCCGCGAAGATCACCACCGCCAGTGCCGCTTGCAGGCTCTTCGCCTTCAACACCGTAAACCGGCTCGCCGCTTCGGCCATCGTGTCACTCGCCATGCCCCGGCGCAACATCGCGGCGACTTGCGCGTTTTCCAGCATGTCGAAGCTGAAATAGACCAGCGGCAACAGCGCAGCCGCCACCGCCAGTTTCCACGACCAGCCGACCACAAGCCGGTAGCCCGTGGCGGCGAGAAGCCCGGCCAACGCCACCGGCATGATCGTATCCAGCACACGCTGCGGCCCGAGATAGAGCGCCCGTGCCTCCGGGCTCAGGCGGGCCAGAAACATCCGCGCATATTCTGCGGAATAGCCGTCCATCCAGAGATCGAACATGTCGAGCCCGCCGGCGCCGGCACGGATCGCGGGCGTGGTCCAGAACCGCATCGCCAGAAAGGAAGCGACGGCGACGGCAGCGAGCACGACGGGCAGGAGGCCGGTCTGCCGCATCGCCTCAGCGCCACCCGCGCCGAGAGGCCGCCGAGGCGCGCAGCGAGGTCACCTGTTGGCCCGCTCGATCCGGGCGCCAAGCCCGGCCATCAGCGGCTCGAAGCCGGGAAAGCTGGTGGCGATCGGGCTGCCATCATCTACGCCCACCGGCGCCTGCGCGGCCATCCCCAGCACCATGAAGCTCATCGCGATCCGGTGATCGAGCCGCGCCGCCGCCGTGCCGCCGCCGGGCACCCCGCCCGGCCCCATCCCGTGCACCACCATGAAGTCGGGGCCTTCCTCGATGCGCACGCCATTGGCCTCAAGCCCGCGCGCCATCGCGTCGATCCGGTCGCTCTCTTTCACCCGCAGTTCTTTCACCCCGACCATCTCGGTCTTGCCTCGCGCGAAGGCGGCCACGACCGAGAGCACCGGGTATTCGTCGATCATGCTGGCGGCGCGCGCAGGCGGCACCCGGATGCCACGCATCTCGGGCGAAAACCTGGCGCGCAGATCGGCCACCGGCTCGCCACCTTCCTGGCGCGGGTTCTCATAGCTCAGATCGGCCCCCATTTCGCGAAGCGTGTCGAACAGCCCGGCGCGGGTCGGGTTGAGCCCGATATTGGGCACCAGCACGTCAGATCCCTCGCAGATCAGCGCCGCACAAACCGGAAAGGCCGCCGAAGACGGATCGCGCGGCACCGCTATATCCTGCGCCACAAGCTCGGGCTGGCCGGTGAGCGTGATCACCCGGCCTTCGTCGGTGTCTTCCACCGTGATTTCGGCGCCAAACCCCGCCAGCATCCGCTCGGTATGGTCGCGGGTCGCCTCGCGCTCGATCACCACCGTCTGGCCCGGCGCGTTCAGCCCGGCCAGCAGCACCGCCGATTTCACCTGCGCGCTCGGCACCGGGGTTTCGTAACGCACCGGGATCGGATCGGCGGCGCCGACAATGGTCATCGGCAACCGCCCACCGGCGCGCCCCACCGCCTGCGCGCCGAACAGCGCCAGTGGGTCGGTGATCCGCGCCATCGGGCGGCTGCGCAGGCTGGCATCGCCGGTAAAGGTGGCGGTGATCGGGCTCGTCGCCATCGTGCCCATGATCAGCCGAACGCCGGTGCCGGCATTGCCGCAATCAATCACGTCATCCGGCTCGGCAAAGCCGCCCACACCAACGCCATGCACCCGCCAGTCGCCGTCGCCCACCCGCTCCACCTCGGCGCCGAAGGCCCGCATCGCCGCCGCCGTGCCCAGCACGTCTTCGCCTTCGAGAAGGCCGGTGATCCGGGTTTCGCCCACGCTCAGCGCGCCAAGGATCAGCGCCCGGTGGCTGATCGACTTGTCGCCGGGCACGCGGGCCTCGCCGGTGAGCGGGCCCGCCTTGCGCGAAATCATCGGAATGGGATCACCGTGGCCGGACATCGGCGCCTCCAGATTGTTCAAGGGGCTGATACCGCAAGCGCGGCAAACGGTCCATTCCCGGCTTTCATCCTGCCAAAAATATCCCCGCCGGAGGCAACAACGCTCAAACGCGCCGGAAGGTCAGGTAATGCGGCACCCGGCCTTCACGCAGCGCCTTCTGCTCATAGCGGGTCGGGATCCAGTCATTCCAGGGCTCGCGCCAATCGGCCGGGCGCTCGGCGAGCCATTCAAACCCGGCGCGCGGCACTTCTTCCAGCGTCTGGCGCACGTAATCGGGAATGTCGGTCGCCACCCGCAGCAGCGCGCCCGGCGCCATCACCCGCGCCAGTGGCGCAAGATAGTCGGGGGTGACGAAACGGCGGCGGTGATGGCGCTTTTTCGGCCACGGATCGGGATAGAGCAGAAACGCCCGCTCCACCGACGCCTCCGGCAGCACGTCGAACAGATCGCGCACGTCGCCGGGATGCACGGCAAGGTTTTCCACCCCGGCCTTGCGGATCTTGCCAAGCAACATGGCGACGCCGTTGATATAGGGCTCGCAGCCGATGATCCCGACTTCGGGGTGCAGGCTGGCCTGGTGCACGAGGTGCTCGCCGCCACCAAACCCGACCTCGAGCCAGAGCGGCTTGCCGCCAAACAGCGCGGCCAGGTCGAGCGGGGTGCGCTCCGGGTTCGCCTCCCAATCCACCGCCCCCGGCGACAGCGCGGCAAGGTCTTCGTCCAGGTAGGCTTGCTGGCTGTCGCGCAGATGCTTGCCCTTGAGGCGCCCGTAGAAATTGCGCCACGGCGCGCCGGTGGGATGGGTGCGTTTGGTCATGGCGGGCCTTGTAGCGCCGCGCCCGGCCCCGTCAAGACAGGCCGGGCGCGGCGCGGATGTTCACAGCGCCGCTTTCAGCTCGGCCACGAGGTCGGTGCGCTCCCAGGAAAACGCGCCATCGGCCCCCGGCGCCCGGCCGAAATGCCCGTAGGCCGCCGTGCGCTGGTAGATCGGGCGGTTCAGCCCCAACTGGGTGCGGATGCCGCGTGGCGTGAGGTCCATCACCTCGCGCACGGCGCGCTCGATCGCCTCCTCGTCCACCTCGCCGGTGCCATGGGTGTCGACGTAGACCGACAGCGGCTCTGCCACGCCGATCGCGTAGGACAATTGCAGCGTGCAGCGCTCGGCCAGCCCCGCCGCCACCACGTTCTTGGCGAGGTAGCGCGCGGCATAGGCGGCCGAGCGGTCGACCTTGGTCGGGTCCTTGCCCGAAAACGCCCCACCGCCATGCGGTGCCGCGCCACCATAGGTATCGACGATGATCTTGCGCCCGGTCAGCCCGGCATCGCCGTCCGGCCCGCCGATCACGAACTTGCCGGTCGGGTTCACGTGCCAGACGGTTTCCGGGGTGATCCAGCCCGCGGGCAGGACCTCTTCGATATAGGGGGCGACCCGCGCGCGCACATCCGCCGGGGTCATATCCTCGTCGAGATGCTGGGTCGAGAGCACGATCTGGCTCGCCCCCACCGGCTTGCCATCCTCGTAGCGGATCGAGAGCTGGCTCTTGGCGTCCGGCCCCATCCAGCTCTCGGTGCCGTTCTTGCGCACTGTGGCGAGGCGGCGCAGGATCGCGTGGGCATAGTGGATCGGCGCAGGCATAAGCTCGTCGGTTTCGGTCACCGCGTAGCCAAACATGATACCCTGATCGCCGGCGCCCTCGTCCTTGTTGTCAGCGGCATCGACGCCCCGCGCGATGTCGGCCGACTGGGCGTGCAGGTAGCTGTTCACCTTCATGTTGGCCCAGTGAAAGCCTTCCTGCTGGTAGCCGATATCCTTCACGCATTCGCGCGCGATCTCTTCGACCCGGCCGATGACCGAGCCCGGACCGCGGACCTCGCCCCCGATCACCACCCGGTCGGTGGTGGCAAAGGTCTCGCAGGCCACCCGCGCCTGCGGGTCTTCGGCCAGAAACGCATCGAGGACCGCATCGGAAATCCGGTCGCAGACCTTGTCGGGGTGCCCCTCGGAAACCGATTCGGAGGTGAACGTGTAGTTTTGCCGTGGCATGAGGGATGCTCCATTGTGTAAATCCGCCACGCCAGGAAGCCGTTGTGACGGTTGTGATACAGGTGCGTTACGCGCCCCTGCGGGATCGGTCAACGGGATTCCGCCGCGCCGACAGGAGCCATCCAAACACCAGGACGAGGGCAATGCCAAGAGGCATATCCCCCCAACGGGCATAGATCGTTGGCGGCAAGGCCCCCGGCAGGGCCGCATCGAGCTTGCCAGCCACGTTCAGCGGCAGCGCCGCGACGATATGCCCGCGCGCGTCGATCACCGCGCTCACGCCGGTATTGGCCGCCCGCACGAAGGGCAGGCCAAACTCGATGGCGCGAAACCGCGCTTGCACGAGGTGCTGCTGCGGGCCGGAAAAAGTGCCGAACCAGGCATCGTTGGTGAGCTGAAGGATCCAGTCCGCCCGCCCCGGTGCGGCTCGCAGGTCAGCGGGAAAGATCGCCTCGTAGCAGATCAGCGGCAGCGCCGTGCCCAGTGCGCCGGGAAGGTCCATCAGCGCCGCGCCGGGACCGGACGAATAGCCATAGCCCTCGCGCGTCGCCAGCCCGTGAATGCCGAAATCGTCAAGCAGATCGCCCAGCGGCATGTATTCCCCGAACGGCACGACGTGATGCTTGTCGTAGATCTGCGCGGCCCGGCCCTCGGGGTCGAACAGAACGGCTGAATTGTAGCCACGATTGCCTTCGAGCCGCCGCAAACCGGCGATCACTCGCGCCGGCGCGGCGGCGGCGGCAATGTCGGCCTGTATGTCGGGTGCATCGCCCAGCAAGGTCGGCACCGCCGTTTCCGGCCAGATCACCAGATCGGGCGCGGCGCCCTCCGGTGGCGCGGCGGTCAGCGCCATCGCCCGGTCGTAGAATACCTTGATCCAGTCGGGCTCCCATTTCAGGTGCTGTGGCGCGTCGGGCTGGATGAGCCGTAGCGTGACCGGCTCGGCCCGTTCCGGCACCGGGCCCCTGCCGAGAACCGCCCCGAGCAGCATCGCCGCCACGAACCCGGCCACCACCGTGCCCCCGGCCCAGATCCGGCGGCCTGAAAACGCCTGCCAGAGCGCCGCCGCGGCGGCGAAGCTGAGCACCGTGAGGCCGAGCGCACCAACGTAAGCCGCAAGCTGCGCCGCCCCGGTGTCGATCCAGGCAAGGCCCGGCCCGCCCCAGGGAAAGCCGGTCAGGATCGTGCCGCGCAGGTATTCCGCCGCCGCCAGCGCCAGCCCGAAAGCGAGCCAGCCATGGCGGCCCGCCGGACTCAGCCAGCGTGCCAGCGCAAAGCCCGCACCCCAGAACAGCGCCATACCGCCAGCCATGAACACCAGCGCAAACGGGGCCATCCAACCATGACGGCCGACATCGACGAGAAACGGCTGAACGATCCAGACCAACGCGAGGCCGAAATAACCCAGCCCGAAGGCCCAGCCCGTCCACGCCGCCTTGCGCAGGCGTGGCGCGGCGCCGAGCAGCGCATAGCCACCTGCCAGCCCCAAGACCGTCGCGGGCCAGAGCCCGAACGGCGCCTGCCCGAGAGCGGCCACGACGCCCAGAACAACACCGGCGGCGAGCACCCGCCACCAGCGCCGCTCCAGCCAGACCGGCAACCGCGTCCAGCCCGGACCGCGATCAGCCATTTACGGCAGACTTGGGCAGTTGCACCCGCAGGCGCTTGATCCGGCGCGGATCGGCATCGACGATCTCGAACTCGGCACCACCCGGATGCAGGATCACCTCGCCGCGCGCTGGCACATGTCCGGCGATCAGAAACACCAGCCCGCCCAGCGTATCGACCTCGTCTTCGTCGGGCTCCATACCGCGGAGCTGCATCCCGATCTCGGCCTCGAACTCTTCGAGCGGCGCGCGCGATTCCGCCAGGTAGACTCCGGGGCTCTCGTTCAGCCACAGCACACCTTCTTCAAGGTCGTGCTCATCCTCGATCTCACCGATCACCTGTTCGATCAGGTCCTCGATCGTGACCAAGCCGTCAACGCCGCCATATTCGTCGATCACCAGCGCCATGTGGGTGCGCTCGGTCTGCATCTTCTGAAGCAGCACTCCGATCGGCATCGACGGCGGCGCATAGAGCAGCGGCCTGAGCAGCTTGCGCAGCACGTAGCGCTCGCCCTTGCCGTCGAAGCCGTGGGTCAGCGCGAAATCCTTGAGGTGAACCAGCCCCACCGGGCTGTCGAGCGTGCCCTTGAACACCGGCAACCGGCTCAGCCCGGATTGGCGAAACACCTCGACCAGATCGGTTTTCGAGATATTCACCGGCACCGAAACGATCTCGGCCTTGGGGATCATCACGTCTTCGACGCGCATCCGCCTGAGATTGACCATGCCGGGCACGGATGTGGCGGCCGCCGCGTTGGCCGCCCGCTCGGGATTTACCACCACCGGCGCACCGGTGTCAGTGGGGCTGAGCGCCCCGATAATGCGGCCGAAAAATCCGCCGCGCCTGTCTTCGCTCTCATCGTCCGGCGCGCTTTGCGCTGCGCTAGAGGAGCCTTCTATGCCCTCGCCCATCAGTCCTTCCGTCTCGCCGGGCATCAGCTGCCCGCCTCCCCATATGGGTCTGCGATGCCGAGTTTGCCAAGTATTTCCACCTCAAGCCCCTCCATCAGGGCCGCATCTTTATCGTTTATGTGGTCATAACCCAACAGATGCAGGGTTCCATGCACCAGAAGATGGCAGACATGGCTTGCAAAGTCCTTACCCGTTTCGGCGGCTTCCCGCGCACAGGTGTCATAGGCAATCGCGATATCGCCCAGTTCCAGATCCTCCGGCGGCAGCGGCGCACCGCCGGGCATGGCCGCGCCGCGCTCCTCGCTCGGCCATGAGAGCACGTTGGTCGGCGCGGGCTTGGCGCGAAAATCGCCGTTCAGCGTGGCGATGCGGGCATCGTCGCAGGCGAGCAGGCTGATCTCCGCCCCGGTGAGCCCGGCATTGGCCAGCGCCGCGCCACAGGCCCGCTCGGCCAAAGCCGCGAGCCCAACCGCTTCCCAGCGCTCATCCTCGATGATCAGATCGACACACATGGCTTCTTTGGTCCGCAAATACCTCGGGGGGGCTTGGGGGGCAGCGCCCCCCAACACAGGCATCCTGCGCGGCGAAGCGGCACCATCGCCCTAGCCCTTCGCATCCGCCGCGTCATAGGCCTCGATGATCTTGGCCACAAGCGGGTGGCGCACCACGTCCTTTGAGGTGAAGTAGTTGAACGAGATGTCCTTGATGCCCTTGAGCAGGTTCTCGGCGTCATGCAGGCCGGAATTGACCCCGCGCGGCAGGTCCACCTGGCTGCGGTCGCCGGTGATCACCATCCGGCTGCCCTCGCCCAGCCGGGTGAGAAACATCTTCATCTGCATGGTCGTCGCGTTCTGTGCCTCGTCGAGCACCACGAAGGCGTTCGACAGCGTCCGCCCGCGCATGAAGGCCAGCGGCGCGATCTCGATGCGTTTTTCCTCGATCAGCTTGGCCACCTGCTTGCCGGGCAGAAAATCGTTCAGCGCGTCGTAGAGCGGCTGCATGTAGGGGTCGACCTTGTCCTTCATGTCGCCGGGCAGGTAGCCGAGCTTCTCGCCCGCCTCCACCGCCGGGCGGCTGAGGATGATCCGGTCGACATGGCCGCCGATGAACATGTTTACCCCGACCGCGACGGCCAGGTAGGTCTTGCCGGTGCCGGCGGGGCCGATGCCGAAGGCAAGCTCGTGCTTGAACAGGCTTTGCACATAGGCGCTCTGGGCCTCGGTGCGCGGCTCGACCAGCTTCTTGCGGGTCTTGATCTCGACCCGGCCGCCCTTGAACAGCTCCATCTGCCCGCCGACATGGCCGCCATCCTGGCTGTCGTCATGGCCGCCGCCAAGCCGGATCTCGCCGTCGATATCGCCCGCCTCGACGGCGCGCCCGGTTTCCAGCCGCCCGTAGAGCGCGTGCAGCACGTTGGCCGCCTGGCCGCGCGCCATCGCATCGCCATGAATCGCAAGCTGGTTGCCGCGGCGCAGGATCTGCACATCGAGCTGGTGTTCGATCTGGGCAAGATTCCGGTCAAACTGACCGCACAGATCAATGAGCAGGCGGTTGTCGGGAAACTCCAGCAGAGTTTCGGGGCTGTCTTCCGGTCTCGGCGGGGCGCTCAGCGCATCAATGCCCAAATAAGAACCTCCGTAGAATACGTGCCTGTAAGGCGATGGTGCACACCCGTGGGAGGGCGCGCAAGATGGTGCGGGGAAATTTCACAGCGCTGATACAAGAATGACCGCGGAGCAACACCCCGCGGTCATGTCTCGCGCCAAAGGCTCATGGCCGGACCGGCCCGGAGCTATGGCAAGATGTCGAACAGGTCATCCGAATCCCGGTGATCGCCGATCACGGCGCCGCGCGGGATTTCGGTGGAGCAGCGTGGCAGGCCGGAGCGCGGATCGGAGCGGGTCGAGGCATAGCCTTCGACGCCCTCGTCCATGATCCAGGCTTCGCAGCCATCCGGCGTCACCGCGACCGCGGCAACCCCGTCGCGCGGGCCGAGCCCGTCACCCAGGAACGTGTCCTTGTCCTGGGCAATGAGCGGAACCCCGTTCGAGGTGGTGCCGGACATGCAACCCGCGAGGGCAATCGGCGCGATCAGCGCGGCAAGTATGAGTTTACGGGTCATTGCGGATACCTGTAGCAAACGATTTCAACACGACGGTTCTTCTGCATGTTCGAGGCCGAATCGTTCGGCGCGATCGGACGGCGCTCGCCGAACCCGACCACCCGGTCGACCATGGCCCCCGACGAGCGGGCGACCGAGGCCACGGCATCGGCACGACGCTGCGACAGGCGGATGTTGTATTCATCCGAGGCGCGGCTGTCGGTATGGCCATAGACCGCATAGGCAAAGGCCCCCGCCGAGGCGAAGAACTGCTTGAGCCACTGCTGCCCGGCACCGGTCAGTTGGGCGCTGTCGGTGGCGAAGAGCACATCGGTGTTGGGCGTGGCGCAGGTATTGCGCTCGAGGCACATGTGCTGGCCGGTTTTCGGATCGCGCCGCGGAGTCATGTAGCCCTCGAGGCCACCATCGGCCCACCAGTGCATACACCCGTCAGGGTCGACCCAGAGGCCCCATTTGATTGCGCCAGACACCGTGACCTGCTCCTGGGCGGTGGCAGCCGTCCCGAATGTCGCCACGGCGGCGATGGCCAGAAAAGCTGCGAGCGCAGCCGTCCTGAGCCGTGAAATAAACCAAGTTTGCACGCTATATCCCCCAAGACAGTCGCGTTAGCCGCGACAAAGTGCTTTGTGGGCACGAGGTTAGCCCGAAGCTGACGCGGCTGTAAATGCTGTGGCCTGCGATACTTTGACAATCCTGAGCCTTGCCCGCGGGCAATCCGGCAAATAGCTGTGGATAACTCTGCTCGCACCGGGCACGCCGCCGCGCCCGGCGCGTTTCAGACCAAAACGCCGCCGAGTGAATTCGGCCCGGTCTCGGTGATTCTGACCCGGCGCAGATCGCCCGGCTGCACATGATCGGTGGTCACGTGAACCGCGTGCAGATGGTCGGACTTGCCCACCATTTGCCCCGGCATCCGGCCGGATTTTTCAAACAACACGCCCACGTCGCGCCCGACCATGCCGGACATCACCGACGCCGCCTGTTCATTGATCAACGCTTGCAGGCGGTGCAGCCGGTCGCTGGCCTCCGCCGGGTCTACCTGCGCGCGCTCGGCCGCCGGGGTGCCGGGGCGCGGGCTGTATTTGAAGCTGTAGGCCTGCCCGTAATGCACCGCCCGGATCAGCGCCATGGTGTCGTCGAAATCCGCCGCCGTCTCTTCGGGAAAACCGACGATGAAATCGCCCGAGATCAGGATATCGGGCCGCGCTGCGCGGATGCGTTCGATCAGGCGCAGGTATTGCGCTGCGGTGTGGCTGCGGTTCATCCGCTTGAGGATGCGGTCAGACCCCGATTGCACCGGCAGATGCAGATAGGGCATCAGCTTGTCCACCTCGCCGTGGGCGGCGATCAGGTCGTCGCTCATGTCGTTGGGGTGCGACGTGGTGAAGCGAATGCGCTCCAGCCCGTCGACCTCGGCCAACGCCCGGATCAGCCGCGCCAGCGACCAGTCGCCGCCTTCGCCGGCGCCATGATAGCCGTTCACGTTCTGGCCCAGCAGCGTGATCTCGCGCACGCCCTTCTCGACCAGATCGCGGGCCTCGCTCAGGATCCGCGTCGCCGGACGGCTCACCTCGGCGCCACGGGTATAGGGCACGACGCAGAAGGCGCAGAACTTGTCGCAGCCCTCCTGCACGGTAAGAAAGGCGGTCGGCCCGCGCCTCGCTTGCGGCCGCGCCTTCAATTCCTCGAACTTGTCTTCGGCGGGAAAATCGGTGTCGACCACCTTTTCGCCCTGCCCGGCCCGCGCCACCATATCCGGCAGCCGATGATAGGTCTGCGGCCCGACGACAAGGTCGACCATCGGCTGGCGCGCGATGATCTCTTCGCCCTCGGCCTGCGCGACGCAGCCCGCCACGCCGATCTTGAGGTCGGGCTTGGCGGCCTTCAGGTCCTTGTAGCGGCCAAGCTCGGAATAGACCTTCTCGGCCGCCTTCTCGCGGATATGGCAGGTGTTGAGCAGGATCATGTCGGCATCGTCGGGCGTGTCGGTCAGGGCATAGCCCTCGCCGCCCATCGCCTCGGCCATCCGCTCGCTGTCATAGACGTTCATCTGGCAGCCATAGGTCCGGATGAAGAGCTTCTTCGTGTCGGTCATGTCGCGCTCCCGATAATGCTGGGCGTCCTACCGCAAGCGCCCCTCGCCCGCAACGGTTGCATTGGGCCGCAGGATAGAGGAATCTGCCGCCGATAACGATGGGGCAGGTATGCGGTATTCTTCGCTCAAGGAATTCCTCGCACAGGGCGGCGCGGCACTGGCGAAGGGGCCGGTTGCGCTTATCATGGTCGAAGATCTGGTCGAGGTCGAGAGCACGATCCGCTACCACCAGCTTGCCGGTTTCACCGCGGTGGTGGCTTTCACACCGCCGGAACTGGACCTTCCGCCCGCGCTCGACGATACGATCTACCGCGTCGACTACGACATGTCCGCCGAAAACGCGCTGGTTGCGGCCGTCAATGCAGTGATCGAGGCGGCGCCGGGGATCTGGCTCTACTACTGCTACAACGGCGAATACCTGTTTCACCCGTTTTGCGAGACCCGCAAGATCGGCGAGATGCTCACCTTCCACACCGAGGAACGCCGCGACGCGATGCTGGTCTATGTCGTCGACATCTATGCCGGCGACCTTGAACGTTATCCCAACGCCGTTTCGCTCGACGATACCTGGATGGACAAATCAGGCTACTACGCGCTTGGCCGCGAAGACCCGGCGACGGGCCACCCCAAGGAACGTCAGCTCGATTTCTACGGCGGCCTGCGCTGGCGCTTCGAGGAACACATCCCGCGTGACCGGCGCAAGATCGACCGGATCGCGCTGTTTCGCGCCAGGCCGGGGCTGCGGCTGCTGCCGGACAACACCTTCAACGATCAGGAATACAACACCTATGCCTGCCCGTGGCACCACAACCTCACCTCCGCGATCGTGAGTTTCCGCGCCGCCAAGGCGCTCAAGACCAATGCCGGCAGCACCTTCGAGATCCCGACCTTCAAGTGGCACAACTCGGTGGCCTTCGAGTGGAACTCGCAGCAATTGCTCGATCTCGGGCTGATGGAACCGGGCCAGTGGTTCTAGGCGTCTGACGCCACACCCGGAATGTGCCCGGCCCCGGCTGCGACAAACTGGACCAAACCCCGACGGGTTTACATCCCGGTTTTGGTCCCTATCTTGAACAAAACCCCGCAAGCACCCGGCTGGACCGGCCTTGCCGAACTCACCCCCTGACATAGAAAGACGATAGATGAGCCAGGTCAAAGAGGGCGATACCGTCCGTATTCACTACAAAGGCACGCTGACTGACGGCACCGTGTTTGACAGCTCCGAGGGCCGCGACCCGCTTGAGTTTACCGTTGGCTCCGGCCAGATCATCCCCGGCCTCGATACCGCGATTCCGGGTATGAGCGTGGGCGACAAGAAGCGCGTCGACGTGTCGATGATGCAGGGCTACGGCCCGCGCCATTCCGACCGCGAAATCGAGGTGCCGCTGGAGCAATTGCCGCCCGACATCCCGCGCGAGGCCGGAATCACGCTGGCGATGCGCGGCGAAGACGGGCAGGAAATGCCGGTGCGCGTGGTCGACGTGACCGACACCCACATGAAGCTCGACGCCAACCACCAGCTCGCCGGGGAAGACCTGGTGTTCGATATCGAGCTGGTGTCGATCGGCTGAGGCGCAGCCTCCTTCCGCCCCAAAAACAAAGGCCGCGCCCGTGCGCGGCCTTTTCGCGTCTCCACCGGGGCCTGATCGGCCCCGGGCCGGTCAGATCCGGCGCAGGCTGATCACCACATCGACCTTGGCGATCCTGGCGCCGTGCGGTGGCGGCGGCAGATTCGAAACCCGCACCTCGTGCTCGGGGTGGTCGTGCCCGGCATCGGCCAGCTCGCCGGTCTCTTCCCAGTAGAAATGGGCGTGGTTCGACGTGTCGGTATCGAAGTAGCTCTTGGTGCCGTTCACCGTGATCTCGCGCAGCAGCCCGGCCTCGGAAAAAGCGCGCAGGGTGTTGTAAACCGTTGCGAGAGATACTTTTTCGCCAGAGGCGCGCACCGCGTCGAACAGGCTCTCGGCGGTCACGTGGCGGTGATTGCCGTCGCCCACCAGCAACGAGGCAAGGGCAACGCGTTGTTTCGTCGGCCGCACGTCGCCGCCTTCGAGCCACATCGCCCCCCTGCGTTTTGCATTGATCGTCGGCATAAATCACCCCGTAGATATCATGGGGACCAAATATAAGGGCAATGCCACCCGGTTTTCAAACGATTTCACCGTTTCCGCCGGCTTTCGCGCGGATTTCACCGCCGGTTGGCGCCCTTGCCAGCTTGCCGGGCCGGATGATAGACGAAAGCAAACCAGAACAGACGAAAGGCGGGCAGCCCGGATGGCGGATTATCCCACGAGTTTCAACAAAGAAGACCTCTTGAAATGCGCCGCAGGCGAGCTGTTTGGCCCCGGCAATGCGCAGCTCCCCGCCCCGCCGATGCTGATGATGGACCGGATCACCGATATTTCGAGCGATGGCGGCAAGCACGGCAAGGGCCACGTGGTGGCCGAGTTCGATATCACCCCCGAGTTGTGGTTCTTCGAGTGCCACTTCCCCGGCAACCCGATCATGCCCGGCTGCCTTGGCCTCGACGGGCTGTGGCAGCTCACCGGCTTCAACCTCGGCTGGCGCGGCTGGCAGGGGCGTGGCTATGCGCTGGGCGTGGGCGAGGTGAAGCTTACCGGCATGGTGCGCCCCGACCGCAAGATGCTGACCTACCGCGTCGATTTCACCAAGGCGATCCAGACCCGCCGCCTGACCATGGGCGTGGCCGATGGCATCGTCGAGGCCGATGGCGACGTGATCTATGAGGTCAAGGACATGAAAGTGGCGCTGAGCGAGGGGTGAGGCGAGGCCAGCGCTGATCGCAAAACGCTCCGGTCGCATGGCGTTTATCTGCGGGGGGCTCAAACCTGACCCCGCCAGTTTGACCACGCGGTCACGCAAAGGCACCTATCGGCGCTGCGCGGAACGTCCTGCCACAAGACCCTGGAGAAAGGCGTTCGTGAGCGTGACGATCAAGTCGGCATCCGTGTGCTCCGGGCGGCGCGCATTCTGTTGCGACAAGGCCAAGGCAAGCACCCCCACCAGCAACAACACCGCGCCCAGAATCGTCGAAGCCCAGATTGCGCCCAAAGGCAGGGCGATCACGACCCATACCGCGCGCAGCAACAACACCAGGCCGGACACCGCCAACCCCGCGCCCGTCACGGCGAGCGCGAGGCGTGTCGTGAGTCGTCTCGCCATGCGGCCATCCTTTGAGTCCATGTCAGCGGCGGCGCGCGGTGACGACGCCGAGAAGGAAGCCCAAAGCGGCCGCCCCCGCAACGGAATAGCCCGGGTGGGCACGCACGCCCTCTTCGGCCGCCTTGGCGGCATCGACCGCATAGCTCTTTGCGGCTTCCAACTGGCGTTCGCCCACCGATTTCAGGGCCACGACACGGTCACTTGCCGCTTCTTCCACACTCCGGCCCTGGTGTCCGGCGTAGGATTTCAACTCGCGGGCCATCGACACGAAATCCTCCCGCAGGTTGTCAAACTCCCTGCGCAACTGTTCCGTATCGTCTTTTTGGATTTTCATTTTCGAGTGTGCCATATCACCCTCCTTAGGTTTCATGACGTCACTCTCTATATTTGGGGCCGATGCACCGGTTTCTCAATCGGTCCAACCCGGATCTCTCAAGTATATTGACCATTCGTTGCCATCGGCGGCGGGTTATCGCGGAAAGGTCCATCCTGATCGGCTGGAATCTGAGGGAACCGGCCGAAGGGCGCGGCGCGACCCGTCCCTGGGTCTGCGTTTGGCGGTGGTGTTGCGCACCGCGAGAGCCCCCCTCCCCCCTTGCCCCGCCTCCCCGCTCTGGCCTACACACGATCCCAACCAAAAAGGAGAACGCCATGCGTCGCGTCGTCGTCACCGGGATGGGGATCGTCTCGCCCATCGGCAATTCTGCCCAGGAGGTGCTGGCCGCGCTGAAGGCAGGCAAGTCGGGGATCAATTTCAACGAAGAAATGGCCGAGCGCGGCTTTCGCAGCCGGGTGGCCGGCGATCTCAAGATCGACATCAAGGATCATGTCGACAAGCGCGCCCTGCGCTTCATGGGGCCGGGCGCCGCCTATGCCTATATCTCGATGCAGCAGGCGATCGCCGATGCGGGGCTGGACGAAAGCACCGTCTCCAACATCCGCACCGGTCTGATCGCCGGCTCCGGCGGCCCCTCTACCAGCGCCATGTTCGCCGCGCACCAATCGGTGCTCGATACCGGCGCGACCAAGCGCGTCGGCCCCTTCGCCGTGCCCAAGTGCATGAGTTCGACGATCTCGGCCAACCTCGCCACCGCCTACAAGATCAAGGGCATCAACTACTCGATCACCTCGGCCTGCTCGACCTCGCTGCATTGCATCGGCAACGCCGCCGAGCAGATCATGATGGGCAAGCAGGACGTGATGTTTGCCGGCGGCGGCGAAGAACTCGACTGGACGCTGTCGTGCCTGTTCGACGCGATGGGGGCGATGAGCTCGAAGTATAACGACACCCCCGAGCGCGCGAGCCGTGCCTTCGACGCCGACCGCGACGGCTTCGTCATCGCCGGCGGCGGCGGCATCGTTGTGCTCGAAAGCCTCGAACATGCCCAGGCGCGCGGTGCGAAGATCTACGCCGAGGTCACCGGCTTTGCCGCCACCTCTGATGGTCACGACATGGTCGCCCCCTCCGGCGAGGGCGGCGAGCGGGCGATGCGGCTGGCGCTGCAAGCTCTGCCCGAAGATCGAAAAGTGTCCTACATCAACGCCCACGGCACCTCGACCCCGGTCGGGGATGTCGGAGAAGTGGAAGCGGTGCGCCGGGTGTTCGGTGAGGGCAAGACCCCGCCGATCAGCTCCACCAAGTCGATGACCGGCCACAGCCAGGGCGCGACCGGCGCGCAGGAAGCGATCTACTGCCTGCTGATGCTCGAGCACGATTTCATCGCCCCGTCGATCAACGTCGAAACCCTCGATCCGGCGATCAACGAAGGCGAGATCGCCACCGCGCTGGTCGAGAATGCTGGGCTGGACACGGTGATGACCAACAGCTTCGGTTTCGGCGGCACCAACGGCTCGATGCTGCTTAGCAAGTTCAAGGAGTAAGACGCATGGCGGATTTGATGAAAGGCAAGCGCGCGCTCGTGATGGGCGTGGCGAACGAGCGTTCGATTGCCTGGGGCATCGCGAAATCACTGGCCAATGAAGGCGCGGAACTGGCGTTTTCCTACCAGGGCGACGCTTTCGGCAAGCGGGTGGAACCGCTCGCCACCTCGCTCGGCTGCGATATCCTCGTCGACATGGACGTCACCGACGACGCCTCGCTCGACAGCGGCTTTGCGGCGCTCTGGCAGCACTGGGACCGGATCGACGTGCTGGTGCACGCCATCGCCTACAGCGACAAGACCGAGCTGACCGGCCGGTTCATCAATACCAGCCGCGACAACTTCAAGACCTCGCTCGACATCTCCTGCTACAGCTTCATCGAGGTTGCCCGCCGCACCGCGCCGAAGATGACCGAGGGCGGCACCATGCTCACCCTCACCTATGGCGGCTCCAACCGGGTCACCCCGTTCTATAACGTAATGGGCGTGGCCAAGGCGGCGCTGGAAGCCAGCGTGCGCTACCTCGCCAACGATCTCGGCCCGGACGGCATTCGCGTCAACGCGATCAGCCCCGGCCCGATGAAAACCCTCGCCGGGGCGGCCATCGGCGGCGCCCGCAAGACCTACCGGCACACCGAGTCCAACGCACCGCTGCGCCACAATGCCACGCTCGAGGCCATCGGCGGCACCGCCGTCTACCTCGCCTCCGATTACGGCGATTGCACCACCGGCGAGATCATCACCGTCGATTCGGGCTTCCACGTGCTCGGGATGCCGCAGTCCGACAATCTCTGAGATTCGCGCCGGGGGGTTACTCGCCCCGGCCGCGCCAGCCCATCCAGATCACGAAGCCGCCGACCACGAACAGCGATGCGGGCACCAGAAAGCCCTGCGCGATGGCTTCGGCCCCGGCGCCGCCGCGTGCCACTTCAACCGCGCCAAACAGCGATATCACGGCCAGCGCGAGCAGCGCAGCCCCGATAACAAAGGCGATCACACGTCCCATAGCCCGTCCTTTTTTCCGGCAAACAAGCACGGTTCCACGCCAAGGTCCATGCGCCCCGTGCCCGCGACTCCGCCCGTCCCGGCTGGGAAACAATCTATTTCCGCCTTATTCGTTGCCCGCCTGCCTTGATTTGGGCACATATCCGGAACGGGCCGCGCGTTGATCCTTCCCTCGATCATCTCTCCGCGCGGCCCCCTGTGAACTCCGGGTGCATGACCTTTCTTCTGCTCTCCCTGATGCTGATCGCAGCGACGGTCTTCGTGGTGCGGCCAGCATTGGCGGCAGAGCCCCAGTTTGCCTTTGCCAGCACTGACGGGCGCGCAATCGTCATCATCTTTCCCGCCTTCCTGATCGTCACCCTGCTGATCGGCCTGCACTTCGCACTGGCGCTGATGCTTGTCTTCGTGGTGAAGGAAACCGGCCACGTGCTCGGCTACCGCCTCGCCGGCCACACGGACGCGCGGTTTCGCCTCGTTCCCCTGCCCGGCGGGCCGGCGATCTCGGCCAGGGCACCGGCGAGCGACGCCGCCGCGCTTTTCGTGCTGCTGATGGGGCCGGGGCTGGGCCTTGCGCCGATGGTCCTGGCCTTCGCGCTGGGGGATGCGCTCGCCACCACCGCGCCCGCACTGGCCGCCACCTCGCGCAGCTACGCGCTGGCGGCGGGTGCGGTCAACTTCATCGCCCTGCTGCCATTGCTGCCGATGCCCGGCGGCCGGCTGTTGCAGCTGATGATCCGGGCGCGCTTTCCCCGGTTGCACGGGCTCTTGGCCGCCGCGGTCGCCGCCTTCACAATCGGTCTTGCGCTCACGCTGCACTCGGTGCTGCTGTTCCTGCTCGGCGCGCTGGTGGCGCTCTCGCTGGCGCGCCCACCCGCCGCGAGTCCAAAGCGGCCGCCTCTCAGCCCGGCAGAGTTGCGGATCGGCTTCACCGCCTATTTCGCCACGCTTGCCGCCTTCTCCCTCGGCGGCTGGTGGGTTTTGCGGCTGCTGTGGTCACTGATCTGACCCGGCAGGCTCACACCATCCGCGCCGCCGCCACCAGCGCCTGACCCAGCGCCAGCCCGCCATCATTCGCAGGCACGCCGTGGTGCAGAAGCACCGGCACCCCCTCCAGCGCCTCGAGCAAGGCCGCCAGAAGCACCGCGTTCTGCATCACCCCGCCCGAAAGCGCGACGGCCTCGGCCCGGCCCGACGCGACCAGCCCGCGCGCCTGATCGGCGAAAGCAACGGCCAGCCCACGGTGAAACATCATCGCCGCCTCCGCCACCGGCCGGTCAGGCTCCGCGGCCCAGGCATGCCACATCGGCGCCGGGTCAATCTCGCCCGCTGTCACCGCGACGGGCCAGCGCGCCGCCGTGTCTGACCGCGCCGCCAGCGCCTCAAGCCGCATCCCGGCCTCGCCCTCATAGCTCATCCGGCCCGGTGCCACCCCGAGCGCGAAGGCGAAGGCATCGAAGAGCCGCCCGGCCGACGACGATTGCGGGCTGTTGACCCCCGCCACCACCGCGCGGCGCAGCGCCGCCAACGGCTGGTCGGGCATCAACCTGTCGGCCAGATCGCCCAGCCCGGCCTGATCGAGCCGCACCATCAGGTTGCGCCACGGCTCGCGGTTGGCCGCATCGCCCCCGGCCAGCGGCGCAGGCCTGAGCCATGCCACCCGTTCGAAGGCGCGATAGCCGCCCAGCAGCACTTCGCCGCCCCAGATCGTGCCATCCGCGCCCAGCCCGAGCCCGTCGAGGATGATCCCGGCCACCGGCCCGCCCTCCAAGGGCCAGCCGTTCTCGCCCAGCACCGAGGCAAGGTGGGCGTGGTGGTGCTGCACTCGCTCCAGCGGCAACCCCATCGCCTCGCCCGCCTGCGTTGCCCGGTAGCCCGGATGCAGATCGACGGCGACCACCTCCGGCCGGTGATCGAACAGCGCCCGGTAATCCGCCAGCGCCTGCTGCCACGCCCCCCATGTCTCAGCCATGTCGAGTTCGCCAAGGTGATGGCCAAGCAACGCCTGCCCGTTCTTGGTCAGGCACAACGCCGCCTTCATCTGCCCGCCCAGCGCCAGCACTTCGCCCGCCCGCTCGAACCCCTCTGGCAAGGGCAGCGTGCCCGGCACCCGCCCGCGCGCCCGGCGCAGCACCATCGGCCCCGAAGCCGCGACCCGCTCGACGCTGTCGTCAAGCCGCCGGGCAATGTCGCGGTCATGCATCACGAAAAGATCGGCCAGTCCCGCCAGCCCGGCGCGGGCCTCGTCATTGCCCACCACCTGCGGCGCGCCCGACATGTTGCCCGAGGTCATCACCAGCGGCCGGTCCACCGCATCACAGAGCAGGTGGTGCAGCGGCGTATAGGGCAGCATCCAGCCAAGCACGCCCATCCCCGGCGCCACCGCCTCGGGCAGGTCGGCACCCGCCTTGTCGATCAGCACGATCGGCGCGGCGGGCTCCCGCAGCAGGCTCCATTCCTCGGTGCTCGGCGCGGCGTGGCGGGCGAGCACCTCGGCCCCGGCCATCAGCGCCAGTGGCTTGGCGGGCCGGTGCTTGCGCGTGCGCAGCCGCGCCACGGCTTCGGCGTTGGTCGCGTCGCAGGCCAGATGGAAGCCGCCGAGCCCCTTCACCGCCACGATCCGCCCGGCCAGCAGCGCCGCCGCCGCCAACGCCACCGCCTCGCCGTCCTGCTCCACGCCCGCGATCTCGGCCCAGGCGCGCGGACCACAGGCGGGGCAGGCAATCGGCTGGGCATGAAAGCGCCGGTCACCGGGGTCTTCGTATTCGGCCCGGCAGGCCGGGCACATCTCGAACCGCGCCATGGTCGTCATCGGCCGGTCATAGGGCAGCCCCTCGATGATGCTGAAGCGCGGCCCGCAATTGGTGCAATTGGTGAACGGATAGCGATAGCGCCGCGCCCCCGGATCGTGGATCTCGGCGAGACAATCGGGGCAGATCGCGGCATCGGGGGTTACCCGCGTCTCGGCCCCGGCGGGCCCGCTCGCGGCAATGGCAAACCCCTCGGGCGCGGGCGTTGGCACCGCCCAGGGCACCACCTCCACGGCATCGACGCGCGCCAGCGCCGGGGCTTGCCGCTCCAGCGCCGCGACCATGGCCGCCAGCGCCTCGGGCGCGCCGGCCACCCGCACCAGCACCCCCTCGGCATCGTTCAGCACATGGCCTGCGAGTCCGACGCGACGCGCTACGGTCCAGACGAAGGGTCGAAACCCCACCCCTTGCACCTGTCCGCGCACCCGGATCTGCCAGCCGTCCATAAAACGCGCCCCCTGCTTGCACCTTTACCTTGGATCAAATACTCCCGCCGGAGGCAAGAAAGTCTGCCCGCGCGCCAGAGCCCGCGAATCCGGCCGACTCACTTGACGCCCCGCCCAAATGCGCCTAAACGCGCGGAACGGAATTCGGGGCGCCCCGCTCGCGGCGCCCATTTGTGTTGAACAGGCCAGGCCGGGGAGCGCCCCGGAACCAGCCCGGAAAATGAGGAAAACTCCATGTCGCGCGTCTGCGAATTGACTGGCAAGGGCCCGATGACGGGCAACAACGTCAGCCACGCCAAAAACCGGACCCGTCGCCGGTTCCTGCCGAACCTGAACGACGTGACGCTGCAGTCCGAGGCGCTCGGCCGTGCCGTCAAGCTGCGCATCTCGGCCAACGCGCTGCGCACCGTCGACCATCGCGGTGGGCTCGACGCCTTCCTTGCCAAGGCAAAAGACGCTGAGCTTTCGGCGAACGCGCTGAAGATCAAGAAAGAAGTTGCGAAGGCGCTGGCCGCCCAAGCCTGACCGCGTCAATTTACCACGACCAGCGGCCCCTCCCGAGCGGTGGGGCCGTTTGCGTTTGGTCTTGCCGAATGCTCAACCACGCGCTAGCCATTGGAACTATGTTGCGAAACGTCGTTGCATATGTCGCCATTTCCGCGCTGATGTTCGCGGGGCTCGTCTTCGCCGAAGCGCGCGGGGCGAGCCATGATATCGGCATGGACATGGTGATCTGTTCCGGTATCGGCATCACCACGATCACCATCGGCGACGATGGCCAGCCGATTGAGCAGACCGAGCCTTGCCCCGACGGCACCTCGATCTTCGCCGCGACCTTCGCCCTGCCCAGCCTTGTCGAACCCATTCCACGCCTGCTGACCACGGTGCAGATCACACCCGGTATTACGCTGGCCGACCGGGAAGAACTCACTCCGACCGCGCGCGGCCCCCCCGCCCTGGCCTAACCCTTTCGTTCAAGCCAGACACAGACGCGGACAACAGGAGATCTCCCCAATGTCCTTCAAGACCTACCTTTTCGCGGCCAGCGCCGCCGTCAGCTTTGCCCTGCCCGCCATGGCGGGTTCCGAAATTTCCATCGAGGATTCCTTTGCCCGCGCCGCTGGTGAAACAGCGATGGCGGGGGCAGCATTTTTCATCATCAACAATACCGGCGACGAAGACGACCGCCTGGTTGCCGCCGAGAGCGACATCGCCAAGCGGGTGGAACTGCACACCCATATCGCCGATGGCGACGTGATGCGCATGGTCGAGGTGCCCGAAGGCTTCCCGGTGCCCGCCGGCAGCACCCACGTGCTCAAGCGCGGCAGCGATCACGTGATGTTCATGGGGCTGAACGGCCCGATGGAACAGGGCGGGATGGTGCATGTCATCCTGGTATTCGAGAAAGCCGGGCGCATCGAGGTCGATATTCCGATCGACAACGAGCGTGGCGAGACCATGTCGATGGACAGCATGTCCAACTGAGACCCCGAGTTCGAGGCAGGGCGGCCGCGCCCTGCCTCCCAACCCCGCGGCGCTGCCTGCGAGCATCCGGATGCCCCTCAAACGCGCGCTGAACCCCATGCCCGACGATGTCGCGCGCCGCCTTCGCGAGACCGGGTTGCGCGCCGCCTACGACGCCCGCCCACCCTACCAGCGCAATGACTACCTTGGCTGGATCGGCCGGGCGAAACGCCCCGACACCCGCGAAAAACGCCTGTGCCAGATGCTCGACGAGCTTGAAGGCGGGCAGCTCTACATGAAAATGGCTTGGTCGCCCGGCTCTTGACCGCAGCCCGGCCCTCGCGGCAAGCTGCTGGCACGTGGTTTCGGGAGGACCGGCGCGATGAAAACCCCTTGGCATCTATGGCTGATCGGCGCTCTGTCGCTGCTCTGGAACTTTGGCGGCGTGGCCGATTACCTGATGGCCCAACTTGGCCGCGAGAGCTACATGGGCGCGATGACGCCTGAGCAGCGCGCCTATTTCGAGGGTTTCCCGACATGGGCGGTGGTATTCTGGGCGCTCGGCGTCTGGGGCGCGATCGCGGGTTCGGCGCTGCTTCTGCTGCGCTCGCGCTATGCCGCCGCGGCTTTCGCCATTTCGCTGATCGGGCTTCTGGTCAACACCATGCATCTGTTCGCCTCGCAGGGCGCCGGGGCGGTCGATCTGCTCGGGCGCAGCGCGCTGGCCTTCACCGCGCTGCTCATCGTCGTCGCCCTTGCACTCTGGCTCTATGCCCGCGCCATGGCCCGCAAGGGATTGTTGCGCTAGCGCCCTTGCCCCGCGCCCGTCGGCCGCTATTCTGCCGCGATGACCCGGCGCATCCTCTTCGTCTGCCTTGGCAATATCTGCCGCTCCCCCACCGCCGAGGGGGTGGTGCGGCATCTCTCAACCGGGCAGGCGCTCACGCTCGACAGCGCCGGCACCTCGAACTGGCACGCGGGAAACCCACCCTGCCCGCAGATGATCAACGCCGCTGCCGGGCGCGGCTACGACATTTCCAGCCTGCGGGCGCGCCAGTTGCGCCCGGCCGACTTCACCCGGTTCGACCTGATCATCGGTATGGACGACGAGAACATCTCCGACATCGAGGCCCTGCGGCCCGAGGGCAACGCCACACCCCTGCGCCGCTTCACCGACTACGCCCCCGAGACCGGCATGGACCATGTGCCCGACGCTTACTACACCCGCGACTATGACGGTGCGCTCGACCTGATCGAGGCTTGCGCGGCAGGGCTGATGCGCGACCTCGTTCGTGCCTGACAGCGCCTATTGGCAGTGCTTCACCGCCGTATCGGAAAACCTGACCCAATGGGCCCAGAACAGCTCATCGGCGGCATGACCCGACGCGCGCATTTCCTGGCTCTTGTGCGGATCGGCAAAAAACACCGCGCCGCGCTTCTGGTAGCTGGGTGTAAGCACGGCATCGGCCACCTGTTGCAGACAGTTGCACAAGGCGCGGTTCGCGGTGGGACGATCCGACCGCAAGCAGGCGCTCTCAATCACGCCACTAGCCTGGACCGGCGCCGTGCCGACCATGCCAAACCCGACACCCAGAATTAGGGCCAGGACCAGATGTTTCATTTTTTTCCGCCTCATGCAAACGCCACCGGCGATCCGGGGCTGATCTGCCATATCAGACTTGTCTGATTCCATCAATTTCGGCAGGCGCGATCAGATCCGCGTCAGCGTTGCCGACTTTGCAAGCTCTTCGACGTCATCCTGCCGGCACAGTTCCGTGCCGTCCGACATCACCGCCGACGAGGCCGCCGCAACGCCGTAGCGCAATGCCTCTTCCCATGCCGCGCCCTGGCTCAGCGCCCAGGTGAAGACGCCCACGAAACTGTCGCCGGCCCCGACCTTTGAGCGAACCTTCACCGGCACCGTCTTGGCATGCCAGCGATTGCCATCCTCGACCAGAATCGAGCCCTCGGCCCCCATCGCCAGCACCACGACTTCGGCGATGTTGCGCTGGATCAGCTCCTGCGCAAAGTCGGCCACGGCGTGGTGGTCTTTCAACGTCCGTCCGGCAAGGTCTTCGCTCTCGGCCCCGTCGAGGCGCAACACGTGCTGGCGCGCCGAGCCGACATTCAGGAGCGCCTTGAGCGGTTTGCCCGAGGTATCGAGGATAAGCCGCGCGCTGTGGTCCTGCATCTGGGCGGCAAGCTGGGTCGGAAAATGCAGCGGCACCCCCGGCGGCTGGCTGCCCGAAAGCACCACGTAGCCACGCTGCGGGGTGACCCGTGCGATCGCCCCCAACGCATCCTCGGCCTGTTCCGGCGACCAGCTCGGCCCCGGCATCACGAAACGGAATTGCTCGCCGGTGCCCCGGTCGATCACCGCCAGCGATTGCCGGGTCTCGCCATGGGTATGGAACACCTCCGGGATCAACGGCTCCTGACGCAGAATGTCGAGAAATTGCTGGCCATGATAGCCCGAGATCGCCACGAAGGCATGGGCCCGCCCGCCCATCGCGCCAATCGCGCGGGCTACGTTTATACCACCGCCGCCGGCCTCGAGCACCGGCTCTTCGCAGCGCAGTTTTTCCTCCGGCACGACGTTGTCGACGGTGGTCGAAATATCGAGCGCCGGATTCAGGGTGACGGTGAGGATATTGCTCATGTGTCTACAGCCAGTCCACGAAACGTTAGCGCGAACATTACAGCCGCGCCGCGCCGGTCACAACCGCGATCTGGCTGGAACGGGTGCGGCGCTGTATCCCGCCGCCTTTTCTTGCCCGGACACCGTGCGTCTGCAAAGATCGTCCTGGCCAACAACAGGTAAGCTGGGCCGTATGACCAACCACCTCTACGACAGCGACAATCTCGATGTGCTGCACGCCGACAACGGCGCGACGGCGGCCGGGATGCATCAGATGGACGGTTTTTGCGCCGATGTCGCGCCTCCAGATCGTCTCCATCGAAGCGGCACCGGTCCTGCCTGCCGCCGGTGCATGCCGAGACGTTCAGGAAAGCCGCGCGCGAGGAAGACGGCGCCCGGCAGACGAGCCTTGCATATGACTGGTATTCCGACTCCGCCACGTGGCCTGATCTGCGGGCCGAACCGCAGCGACGATTTCAAGGCGGGCCACCGGATGGCCGTGCGCGCCGCCGTCGCCTGGCTTCATGCCGAAGCCGAGAGAATGAACGATCCCAAGGCGCGCGCGGTGCTAGATTTGGCCGCCAGTGACCTCGGCGTGATGGCCCGCCGTTCGAAGGAAACGTCGCGAAGGGAATAGGGCGGGGCGCATTCCGCCGCCACCGGGCAACCGCGCCGATCCCCATTGACGAAAGGCGCAATCCCCCGCATATCCGGGCGCATGACAGACCTCGCTCATATCCGCAATTTTTCCATCGTCGCCCATATCGACCACGGTAAATCCACCCTGGCCGACCGGCTGATCCAGGAAACGAAAACCGTCGCCGACCGCGACATGAAAGAGCAGATGCTCGACTCGATGGATATCGAGCGCGAACGCGGCATCACCATCAAGGCCCAGACCGTGCGGCTCGAATACGAGGCCGACGACGGCGACACCTATGTGCTGAACCTGATCGACACGCCCGGCCATGTCGATTTCGCCTACGAGGTCAGCCGCTCGATGCGCGCCGTCGAGGGCTCGCTGCTGGTGGTCGACAGCACCCAGGGCGTCGAGGCGCAGACGCTCGCCAACGTCTACCAGGCGATTGACGCCGACCACGAGGTCGTGCCGGTGCTCAACAAGATCGACCTGCCCGCCGCCGATTGCGATCGTGTGGCCGAGCAGATCGAAGACGTGATCGGCATCGACGCCTCCGGCGCGATCCGGGTGAGCGCCAAGACCGGCGTGGGTATCCACGAAGTGCTGGAGGCCATCGTCACCCACCTGCCCGCCCCGACCGGCACGCTCGATGCGCCGCTCAAGGCGATGCTCGTCGACAGCTGGTATGACCCCTATCTCGGCGTCGTCGTGCTGGTGCGGATCATGGACGGCCGTCTGCGCAAGGGCGACCGGATCCGGATGATGCAGACCGGCGCCGTCTACCCGGTTGACCGCGTCGGCGTGTTCCGCCCCGGCATGATGCCGGTCGACGAGCTTGGCCCCGGCGAGATCGGCTTCATCACCGCGTCGATCAAGCAGGTGCGCGATACCAAGGTGGGCGACACGATCACCACCGAGAAGAAGGGCTGCGAAAAGGCGCTGCCGGGCTTCAAACCCTCGGTGCCGGTGGTGTTCTGCGGGTTGTTCCCGGTCGACAGCAACGAGTTCGAGGACCTGCGCGACGCGATCGAGAAGCTGGCGCTGAACGATGCCAGTTTCAGCCACGAGATGGAAACCTCCGCCGCCCTCGGCTTCGGCTTCCGCTGCGGCTTTCTCGGCCTGCTGCACCTCGAGGTGATCCGCGACCGGCTGGAACGCGAATACGATATCGACCTGATCACCACCGCGCCCAGCGTGGTCTACCAGATCCACATGAAAGACGGCACGACGCGCGAGCTGCACAACCCCGCCGACATGCCCGACCCTTCGCATATCGAAAGCATCGAGGAGCCCCGGATCAAGGCCACGATCCTGGTGCCCGACGAATACCTCGGCGACGTGCTCAAGCTCTGCCAGGACCGCCGCGGCATCCAGCTTGACCTGACCTATGCCGGCTCACGGGCGATGGTTGTCTACGATCTCCCCCTCAATGAAGTTGTGTTCGACTTCTACGATAGGCTGAAATCGGTAACGAAAGGTTACGCCAGCTTCGATTACCAGCTCACCGGCTACCGCACCGACAACCTGGTGAAGATGCAGATCCTGGTAAACGACGAGCCCGTCGACGCGCTGTCGATCATGGTCCACCGCGACCGCGCCGAGACCCGTGGCCGCGCGATGGTGGAAAAGCTCAAAGACCTGATCCCCCGCCACATGTTCAAGATCCCGATCCAGGCGGCGATCGGCGGCAAGGTCATCGCCCGCGAAACGCTCTCGGCGCTGCGCAAGGACGTGACGGCCAAGTGCTACGGCGGCGACGCCACCCGGAAGAAGAAGCTGCTGGAGAAGCAGAAAGCCGGCAAGAAGAAGATGCGCCAGTTCGGCAAGGTCGATATCCCGCAGGAGGCGTTTATCAGCGCCCTGAAAATGGATTCCTGATCCATTTTCAGGGTGAGTGCGCGAAAGCGAGTTTCGAAGAAACTCTGCGGGCGCACCCCGGTGGCGTTGGCAATGCGGACGCACTGGTGAACTGGTGCTGCTAGGCAAAGACGTCAGGTCGGCTTCTTCAGCCCAGCGACCAACCAACGACTTGGGGGATGATCGCTTCGAACAAAAAACTCGATTCTCCCATTCATTTCGCGGACCAAGTGAAGCTCATCTGCGGATCTCGGCCAAACGACAGGGAGCCCAACTTTCACGAGCTGGTGTCGACTCACGAACACGCGATGGTTTGCGCATTTCCGAAAATCTACTAATATTTTTACCCCAGATTTCCTCTCCGAGAACTCTAGAATCTGCCCGCCAAGCATTTCGGTCGCTGTCATTTTTTTGGCGGTGTGCCGCTGGTCTTGTGGATTTTTTCCGACGACCTTGGTGACGTCCCCCCCAGATAACGAGCGCCATGTCGCAACATCTTTCCGGTTTCCTTCCGGAAAAGTCCTGGGCCTTCTTCATAGTGGTCGATTTTCGACCAATCCAGATTCTTTGCCGTAGTGGTCCTCGGATGCTCCGTCCCGAAGATACCTCCTCGGGTCATGGGGGGAGCCCAGCGTCAAAGGGTGAGCCAGCAAGCGTGGGTTGCGTGCCCGCACGCGCCGCTTCCTCAGCTCGCTCAGAACTCACGCCGCCATGTGTGTGCGAAATCACGCACCCTAAACCGCCAAATCCATTCCCGCCTTAGGCCGCGTCACGAATCCATGTTTCACCGGGGCCATCCCGACTTTTCGCCCGGAAACCACCTCCGCCAAGTGCGGCACCACAATGCCTGCATCGCGCTGGTGCCCGGCAATCCCCGCCGGATCGAGGGCCGCGCAAAGGGGCAGCGGACCCTCACCGTCACCCAATTCGTGAAGCAAAAGTGACGCATTGTCCCAACCAACGGAATACCACACCTTGGCCGTAATACCTCTATCACTGCTTCAAACGGAGGCCCCCATGGTCACAGGCTACACCCGCACCCAGATCGTCCTTCACTGGCTGATCTTCATCCTCATCGCCGCGCAGTTCCTGTTTTCCGACAGTATCTCGCAGGCTTGGCGCGCGGTCATGCGCGGCGAAGAGGCCACCTACAGCGCGATGGTTGCCCAGCACATCGCTTTCGGTGAGTTGATCCTGGTGCTGGTGATCTGGCGCTTCGTGATCAAGGCCCGCCGCGGCGCGCCGCCGCTGCCGGAGAACGAGCACCCGATGCTCAAGCTCGCGGCCCACGGCACCCATTTCGCGCTCTATGGGCTGATGGTCCTCCTGCCGCTCTCGGGCGCGGCGGCCTGGTTCGGCGGCGTGAAAGCCGCCGCCACCGGCCACGAGGTGCTGAAAACCCTGCTGATGATCCTGGTCATTTTCCACATCATCGGCGGGCTCTACCAGCATTTCGTGCTGAAATCGGACGTGCTGACCCGGATCCGCAAACCGCAATGACGCGGCTGGTGCTGTTTCTGGGCAGCATGATCGGCTCGACGCTGGCCTTCGTCTTCGTCGTGGTGGCACTGGTGGCCGGGGTCAAAGGGCTCTGGCCGCTCCTCGGGGCGGCCGTTGTCGGCTATGCGGTCAGCTGGCCCGTCGCCATGGTCGTTGCCCGCCGGATGCGCTGATCCGACGGGCCTGCGGCACACCGGGCCGGCATGATCTGGATCAAGGACAAAGGCATATCTCCCCTGCAGCTTTCGGGCGAGAAAGCGCTGAATTATGGGAACGAAATCAATGGGTCTTTTCCTGCTCGTGTATATTTTCCTCGGGGCCACACTGGCCGGCTCCGGCATGGTTGCCGCGCTGACCATGGGCATGGATACGTGGCAACCGGTGCTGTATTCGTCGCTCGCCGGCTTCGTCATCGCGATCCCGCTCGCCTGGGTGATCGCCAAGAAGCTGCGCAACCTGGCCTGACCGCGGACACCCCCGGAATGACCTTGCAAGGGGCCGACCCGTGAGGCTATCTCACGGTGCAGCGGCCCCTTAGCTCAACTGGATAGAGCGGCGGACTTCTAATCCGCAGGTTGAGGGTTCGAGTCCTTCAGGGGTCGCCATTTCATAGCCTTGTGCTCTTGTCCTCGATGCCGGGGCGCCGGTCCGGCGTGCGCCGGACCCTGCGCCGCCGGATACCTTTGCCTTGCGGTCACGCCGCCTGCCGCGCCGAGGCGCTGGCGCGGCTGACGATGGCGGGGGCCTCGTGGATCAGCCTGTCGTCGGTCAGGGCGTGCACCATGAACAGGGCGAAATCGGTGCGCCGGGTGCGGTTCGAGGCCAGCACCGGATCGCCCACATACCGCGCCCAGACCGGCAACCCCTCGCTCTCGCCTTCCTCCAGATCCGAGCCGCGCACAACCGTCCAGGCCGTGTCGGAGGCAAAGATCATGTCGGTTGCGCGGACCTGGTCGGAGATGTCGGCGAGCCGGGTGACGGTCGCGAACGCGGTCAAAAAGGCGAAGTTGAGTTTGTGCTTGAGGCTGTAGCGGTCCTTGCCGTCGCGGCTGATGTGCCAGCCGCAGGAAAAGATCAGGCGCGCGCCGGGTTCGGCGTTCTTCAACACGGCCCGCGCGGTTCCGCTGGCGTAGTCATTGAAGCCCCAGGGGGCGAGCACGGTGAGCACTCCATCGCAACCGCTGACCGCCTTTGCCACCACGTCGGGGTCATCGGTGCGGCCGGGGTAGACGGTGATGCGATCTTCGAACCTGTCGAGTTTTCTCACGCTTTCAGGGCGGCAGACGCCGACCACTTCAAAGCCGCGGTCGAGAGCGTGTTGGGCCATGTATTGACCAAGTTTGCCAGAGATGCCGATGATGCAGATGCGTTTCATGGATATGTCCTTTCGTATGCTGGTTGGGAGAAGGGTGCGGGCCGGGGCCCGCACCGGCTGGTTTCAGGCGGCCGCGACGGGGCGCGGGCCGCGGATCAGGAGCCAGAGGGCGAAGCCGATTTCGGCAAGGCTCACGATGACGAGGAATACGCCGGTGACGGTGCCCAATGCCGCCGCCTCGGGCAGAACGAATTTGTGCAGGCTGTCGAGCAGGTAGCCGACGGCGCCGAGCGTCATCGCGTGGCCAAGCAGGCGCGGGAAGCGACCGGAGCGGGCAACGAGCTGGCCGAGGATGGCGAGATGCACGGTAAAGAATATCTGCCAGATCCAGACGCCGGCATCGTGCATCCCCAGCAACAGATTGGCGATGTCGAAGCGCTGCGCTTGCGAAAAACTGGCGAGCGTGCCGCCCGGCTCGGCCAGCACCAGCGCCCCGGCGGAGAAGAACAGCATCGCCGCCATCACCCCGACCATGCTCAGCCGCGACAGAGCCGCCGCGAAAGACAGCGTGGCATTGACCGGCTTGAACATGAAATAGAGCATCGCCGTGGCCATGATCTCGGCAATCAGGATCGCCACCTCGCCGCCGATCCCGGCCATGAACAGACCGCGACGGGCGAGGATGTTGTCGATGGTCGCGGCGGCATCGCCGGGCACCTGGAGCTGCGCCGGCACCCAGAGGATGGAGAAGAAGCCGAAGACGGCGATGGCGAGATAGAAAGCGCCGGTGAGGCGGGCATAGCTGCGCGACCGGGGATCAGCAAAGACATTCATTTTCTTTTCCTTTCAATCGGGTAAGGGGTATCGGCGCCCGCAAACGCAAATGCGGGGCAACGTGAAGTTCCTTGAGTGTTGTGTCTGTCCGCCGGGCCGTGTTCCGACGCTGAACAGAAATTACCGCAAGTCCGGCCTCAATAAAATTGACCAGTCTTGTCGATCTGGTATGCACAAACGCATGGATTGGCGTTCTGTGAACTTTGACTGGAACCGCGCACGCGCCTTTCTGGTCACTGCCGAAGAGGGATCGCTTTCGGCCGCCGCGCGCGCCCTTGGGCTTGCGCAGCCAACACTGGGCCGTCAGGTCGATGCTCTGGAGCAGGAACTGGGCGTGGTGCTGTTCGAGCGGGTCGGGCGCGGGTTGCGCCTCACCCCGGCCGGACACGAACTGATCGGTCATGTCCGCGCCATGGGCGACGCGGCCAGCCGGTTGTCGATGAGTGCATTCGGGCAGAACGAAGCGATGACCGGCACGGTGTCGATCGCTGCAAGCAATGCCTATGCCGGGCTGCTCCTGCCGCCGATCCTCGAAAAGCTGCGCGCGGCCGAGCCGCGGATCACGATCGAACTCGTGGTGTCAAACTCGCCGTCAGACCTGCTCCGCCGCGAGGCCGACATCGCCCTGCGCAACTTTCGCCCCGAAGAGCCCGACCTGGTGGCGCGCAAGATCCGTGAGGCCAGGGCGCGGCTTTATGGCAGCACCGCCTATCTCGACAGCCTCGCACCGATCGATGCGGCGCAAGACCTTGCCCGCGCCAGCTTCATCGCCCCCGGCGAGGTGGGGATGATGCTCGCGATCTTCAATCGGCAGGGCTTCGGGCTGACGGAAGCAAATTTTCCGCTCATCTGTGGCGATTTCCTCGTGATGTGGGAGATGGTGAAACGCGGAATGGGGCTGGGCATGATCGACGACAGGATCGGAGATGCCGAGCCGGGCGTGCGCCGCGCCCTGCCTGGCCTGGCACCCCTGGATTTCCCGGTCTGGCTGGTGGCGCACCGCGAGATCCACCGCAATCGCCGCCTGCGCTTCGTGTTCGATTTTCTCGCCGACGGGCTGAAATAGCCGAACGCGTTGACGCCCGCACCGGCGCTGCCGCAAGATGCCCGGCAGGCGCAACCCGCAGAGGCCGTCATCGGGGGAGGGATAGAGATGTTTTCTGGCGAGCGGCCTGACGGCGCCCTTGTGCGCAAGGCTCCCAAGGTGCGCCTGTTCATGCCCTACCTGCTGCCCCGGCGCGGCGATGCGGTGGTGTTCTACGAGCAGAAGATCGACATATCGCAAACCCTCGACTACCTCGAACGCTGGAACGATGGCGGCACCCGCGTGCCCTTGCGCTTCTTCCACATCTATCTCGCCGCCATCGCCCGGATGATGCACGAACGGCCCCGCGCCAACCGCTTCATCGCCGGGCGGCGCCTCTACCAGCGGCATGACGTCGCCATTTCGATCTCGGTTCTCAAGGCACGGGACGACGATGCCAAGCTGACCGTGGTCAAGCAGATCTACCCCGCAGGGCTTGGCCTCACCGGCGCCTTCGAATGCACCGAAGCGGTGATCGGCAACGGCCGCGCAGCGGCCAAGACGCCATCGGAGCGCGAGGTCACCCTGATACAGAAGCTGTTGCCGCGCTGGCTGATCCCGGTGCTGCCGAGACTGCAAAAGCTGGGCGACTGGCTGAACATCACGCCGGCCTCGCTTTCGGCCAACGATCCGCTCTATGCCTCGATCATGGTCTCCAACCTCGGCTCCATCGGCATCGACTCCGCCTATCACCACCTTTACGAACACGGCACGCTGCCGATCTTCGCCGTCATCGGCGCGGCGCGGCAAGAGGCGGTGGTAACCAAGCGGCGCGAGGTCGAGATCCGCCCGGTTGTCACCGTGCGCTACACCCTCGACGAGCGGATCGTCGATGGCTACTACGCCGCCCGCTCGCTCGACATGATCCAGAGCTGGATCGAACAACCCTGGCTGATGGAAACGGCGCAGGACAACGGCCCCGGCGCGCTCTGAGCGGGTCAGCCGGTTGCGATCCGGTCCAGCAACGCGGCCAGCGCTTCCGGTGCGGCAAAGAACGGCGAATGGCCGGTCGGCAGGCTATGAATATCCTCCGGCGCAAACCCAGCCGACATCTGGCGTTGATGCGCGGGCGGGATCGTCTTGTCGGCCTCACAGCGAATGTAGCTGTGCGGCGTCCCGGCGCTGCGTCCGGTGAAGCGAACCGGCGTCGATTGCGGCGCGACAGGCTGCCAGCCAAGGCGCGGGCGGGCGTAGGCCAGCGTTTCGGGCGGGCAATCGCCGTATAGGTTCTGCGCCAGCGCGTGGTCGCGGAACCGAAAGGCGCGCCGGGCGGTGTCGAGTTCCAGCGCGCCCTCTAGCGGTTGCGCCGGCGCCTGCTTGCGCATCTCGACAAGGCTCATCCCCGGCTGCGGAACATAGGCACAGAGAAAGACGAGGCGAGCGATGTTGGTGGGGTCGATCTCGGCCGCCTGCCGGATGGCGAATCCACCCGCCGAATGGCCGACGACGATTGTGGGGGCGTCGAGCCGGGCGAGGATCGCCGCGCCGTAGCCTTCGAGCGTAACCGCGCCCGGCGGCGTGGTATCGCCGCCGCTGCCGGGCAGGTCCAGCGCCTGCGCCTCGTGGCCCAGCGCCGCGAGCCGGGGGATCACGTCGCGCCAGCACCACGCGCCATGGCCCGAGCCGTGAACGAGCAGAAACCGCATTACCCGATCTGGCCCACATCGCGCAGAAAGCCTTCAACCGCGGCGGCGTATTCCGCCGGGCTTTCGACACAGGCCAGATGCCCGGCGCGGCGGATCAGATGGAACGTCGAACCGGGGATCGTCTCGGTGGTCTCGCGCACCAGGTCGGGCGGGGTCGAGCCGTCTTCGCTCGCGCCGATGCCGAGCGTGGCCAGCCGCAGCCGCGCCGTGCTCTCGACCAGATCGGTCTCGCCAATCGCCTCCATGCAGCCCAGATAGCCCTCCACCGGCTGACGGGTAAGCATGGCGCGCACGCCCGCCACGAGATCGGGCCGCTCGGCGCGGGTGGCCTTGGCGAACCAGCGCTCCATATTGGCATCCGCCACCGCCTCGATCCCGCCATCGCGCACCGCGTGCACCCGGTCGTGCCAGATCTGGTGGGTGCCGATCTTGGCGGCGGTGTTCGACAGCACGATGGCGCGCAGCAGATCGAGCCGCTCCGCCGCCAGCCCCTGCGCGATCATCCCGCCGATGGAGAGGCCGACGAAGACGGCGTCCTTCACCGCGAGGTGGTCCATCAGCTTCGCGGCGTCCTGCACCAGATCGCCCATGTAATAGGGCGCGGGCGGGCAGGAACTCAGGCCGTGGCCGCGCATGTCATACCGGATCAGCCGCAGCCCCTCGGGCAGATGCGCGATCACCCCGTCCCAGATCCGCAGATCGGTGCCGAGCGCATTGGCGAAGACGACGGCGGGGCCGTCCTTCGGGCCGAGATCGCTGTAGTGAACGCGGATGTCGCCGAGATCAGCGAAATGCATGGAAACCTCCGTTTTTCGTCGCGCCGATCATAGGCGGGCGCGGCGCGGGAAGGAATGGCCGCTCAATGCGCCTCGGCCCAGTTCGCCCCCTGCCCGGCATCCACCACCAGCGGGACCGCGAGCTTCACCGCCGGATCGGCCGCGCCCTCCATCACCCCGCGGATCACGCCCACGGCCTCGTCGATCGCGGCGTCATCCACCTCGAAGATCAGTTCGTCGTGGACTTGCAGCAGCATCTTCACCGGCAATCCGGCGATGGCGGCGGGCATCCGGATCATCGCCCGGCGGATGATGTCGGCGGCCGAACCCTGGATCGGCGCGTTGATCGCGGCGCGGCGGGCAAAGCCGGCATGGGGCCCCCGGGCATTGATTTCGGGGGTGTGAATCTTGCGCCCGAACAGGGTCTGGACGAAGCCCTTGTCCTTGGCGAAGGCCACGGTGTCGTCCATGTATTCCTTGATACCGGGGTATTTCTCGAAATAGCGGTCGATGAAGGCCTGCGCCTCGCTGCGCGGTATCCGCAGGTTGCGCGCAAGCCCGAAGCCAGAAATACCGTAGATCACCCCGAAATTGATCGCCTTGGCGCGCCGTCTTGTCTCCGGTGTCATCTCGTCGAGCGGCACGTCGAACATCTCCGACGCGGTGGCGGCGTGGATGTCTTCGCCATCCCGGAAGGCCTGCCTCATGCTTTCGATCCCGGCCACATCGGCGAGGATGCGCAGCTCGATCTGGCTATAGTCGAGCGAGACCAGAGTTCTGCCCTCGGGCGCCACGAAAGCCTCGCGGATGCGGCGGCCCTCTTCGCTGCGCACCGGGATGTTTTGCAGGTTCGGATCGGTCGAGGCGAGGCGGCCGGTATTGGCCCCGGTTTGCAGGTAGGAGGTATGCACCCGGCCGGTCTCGGGGTTGATATGGGTCTGGAGCGCGTCGGTATAGGTCGATTTCAGCTTCGAGAGCTGGCGCCAGTCGAGCACGCGGGCGGGCAGGTCATGGCCCTCGGCGGCGAGGTCTTCGAGCACGTCGGCGCCGGTGGCATAGGCGCCGGTCTTGCCCTTCTTGCCGCCCTCCAGCCCCATCTTGTCAAACAGGATTTCGCCAAGTTGCTTGGGGCTGCCAACATTGAAGCTCTCGCCCGCCAGCTCATGAATCTCCGCCTCGAGCCCGGCCATCTTCTGGGCGAAGGCGTTGGACATGCGGCTGAGCGTGTCGCGGTCGACCTGCACGCCGTGCATTTCCATCTCGGCCAGCACCGGCACCAGCGGCCGCTCCAGCGTTTCGTAAACGGTCGTCACCTGCGCGCGATGGAGCTGCGGCTTGAACGTCTGCCACAGCCGCAGGGTTATGTCTGCGTCTTCGGCGGCGTATTTCACCGCCTCGTCGACGGCCACGCGATCGAAGGTGATCGCCGACTTGCCGCTGCCGAGGAGCGACTTGATCGGGATCGGCTCATGGTCAAGGTAGCGGTCAGATAACGTGTCCATCCCGTGGCCATGCAGGCCGGAATAGAGCGCGTAAGACATCAGCATCGTGTCGTCGATCGGCGCCACCGCGACGCCATGACGCGCGAAAATCTTGGCGTCATATTTCATGTTCTGGCCGATTTTCAGCACCGCCGGGTCAGACAGCAGCGGCTTCAGCGCGGCCAGAACCTCGTTCAGCCCAAGCTGGCCCTCGGCCAGTTCATCCGAGCCAAACAGATCATCGGCCCCGCCCTTCTTGTGACCGATCGGAATATAGCACGCCTCGCCCGGCACCACGCTCAGCGAGATGCCGACCAGCTCGGCGCGCATCTCGTCAAGCGATGTGGTCTCGGTATCGACCGCCACGTAGCCCCGTTCGCCCGCCAGCGCCGTCCAGCGCGCCAGGGCTTCCATCGTATCGACGCGCTCATATAGCTCGGGGTCGATCGCTGGCGCCTCCGGAGCGGCATCATCGACTTCTGCCGCTGCGGGCGCGGGCGGTTCCGGGATGGCGTCCGCCGCCACGCCCAGCTGATCGGCGATGCGTTTGGTGAGCGAGCGGAACTCCATCGACGACAGGAACGGCAGCAGCACCTCGGCATCGGGGTCCTTGTGCTCCAGCGCCTCGAGCGGATGTTCGAGCGGCACGTTCTCGTCGAGCCGCACAAGCTCGCGGCTCATGCGGATCTGGTCGGCCTTCTCCAGAAGGGTCTCGCGCCGCTTGGGTTGCTTGATCTCGCCGGCGCGCGCCAGCAGGGTTTCGAGATCGCCGTATTCGTTGATGAGCAAGGCCGCGGTCTTGATCCCGATCCCCGGCGCACCCGGCACATTGTCGACGCTGTCGCCGGCAAGCGCCTGCACATCCACCACCCGGTCGGGGCCGACGCCGAATTTCTCCTCGACCCCCTCGATGCCGATGCGCTTGTTTTTCATCGGATCGAGCATTTCGACGCCGCCGCCGACGAGCTGCATCAGGTCCTTGTCGGACGAGTTGATCGTCACCCGCCCGCCAGCCTCGCGTGCAAGCCGGGCATAGGTGGCGATGATGTCATCGGCCTCGAACCCCTCCTGCTCGATACAGGCGATGTTGAAAGCGCGGGTCGCCTCGCGGGTCAGCGGAAACTGCGGCACCAGGTCTTCCGGCGCGGGCGGGCGGTTGGCCTTGTAGTCGGGGTAGATGTCGTTGCGAAACGATTTGCCGGAATAGTCGAAGATCACCGCGACATGGGTCGGGGCATCGTCGCCCTTGGCGTCCTCGACGGTCTTGAACAGCATGTTGCAAAAACCCGAGACCGCGCCGATGGGCAGGCCATCCGACTTGCGGGTGAGCGGCGGCAAGGCGTGGTAGGCGCGAAAGATGAACGCAGAGCCGTCGATGAGGTGAAGATGGCATCCCTTGCCGAAACTCATGGGGCTCGTCCTTTCCTTTGCGCCGCTACAGGCCGGGGCGCGGCGTCGTCAGTCACGAATACTACGTTTCCGGAATTCCAGAAATCCGGATGTCCGGACAGGTCGCCATCGAGCCGGCAGCCTTCTGATCGTCAACGGGTTTTGCACAGCCGGTCGGCCCGGTCGGGTTGCCAAACCGTCGCCGCCACCCCCGAAGGATCAGCCCGCTTCCTCGATTTCAACGCCGAACACATATTTGGTGTCGCAATACGGGCATTCCACCCAGCCTTGATCGTCGGGGATAGTGAGCCAGACACGCGGATGCCCGCTGGCCGGGCCGCCGCCGTCGCAGGCGAATTTCTTCTTGTCGATGATCTTCGTCTCGGGAACGGGCGTGGTCATATCGGGGCCTCTGATCGTTGCGCCGGGGCATGATAACGCCCCACCCGGCACGGGCAAGGGCCAAGCACCTCAGTCGTCGCAGACCATCTTGCCGAGCGGTGCACCGCCAAGGATATGGGCGTGCAGATGCGCCACCTCCTGCCCGCCATCCGGCCCGGCATTCATGATCAGCCGGTAGCCGCCGCCTGTGGCCGGATCGAGCCCGAGCTTTTCGACCACCGCGTGAATCGCCCTGGCAAAGTCCGCCAGTTCCTCGGCGCTGGCTTCGGCGGCAAAATGGTCCCAGTTCACGTAAGGCCCCTTGGGCAGCACCAGCACATGCACCGGCGCCTGCGGCCCGATATCGTTGAAGGCAAGGCTGTGTGCGGTGTCGAGCACGGTATCGTTCGGGATCTCGCCCCGCAGGATCTTTGCAAAAATATTCTGGCTGTCGTAGGTGTAGCCCATGCCGCCTCCTAGTCGCTGAAAAGATGCTCGGTGCGCGCGATCTCAAGCGCCCGTTCTTCCGGGATGGTGAGAAACTTGGCAAGCGCCTGCGCATTTTCCTCGGCACTCGCGGTTTCGCGCAACAGGTTCAAGTGCGGAAAATCGGCATCGCGGATCCGGTCGCTCTCGAAGTAGAAATCCGAGCGCACCGTCGGCAGCAGCTTGTCGAGCGCGTCCGACGGTGTGCGCTCGCCTGCAAGCCCGACCCGCCTTGCATGGCCGAGAATCCAGTCATCGCTGAACTCGCTCTCCACCTCCAGAAGCCGCGTGGTCGAGCGGTCGGAGTAAAAGTCGCGCAGCAGGTCCATGTTGTCGGGGTCCATCGCGATGGCGAGCCGGTCGGTCTCGAAATAATCGTAGAGCATCCGCATCAGCGCCCGGCGGTGGCGGGTGCGTTTCTCGAGCGTCGACTGGATACCGCCAAGATCGGGCAGCGGGGTGCTGTCTTCGTCGAACAGGTATTCGATGATCGGAATGTTCGTCACCTGCCGCACCCGGTCGAGCAGCCGCTTGCCGACATGCCACTTCTTGGCGACCACGATCAACAGCTCGCGCTCGCGCCCCAGCGTGCTCTCGGCCTCCCAGAACCGCGGCGCGAACCGTTGCCCGATTCGCCCCCGCCCGGTGAGAAACCGAAACAGCGACCGCCCCTCGTTGGAGATCTTGAACTCCACCCCCTCGGTCGCATAGAGCGCCCCGAGCCGGCGCTTGAGCTCATGCGCCTCCGGGCTGATCTTGCGCGCGAACAGGTAGTCCTGGCTCAGCAGCAGATCGAAATGGTCATTGTGGAAGGTCACCGGCATCCCGTAATCGGTGAACATCAGGAAGGTGAGCGTGCGGGTGCGGATCTCGTCGGCGGGCACCATGTGGCGCACCAGCGTCTGAAAAAACGTCTCGTCCGGAATCCAGGTGGTGCGGAAAAAGCGCATCACGTCCGGCCGCCGGTCGATGAAATCGAGGATCCACTCGATCGTGCGCCGCCGCAGACACCACCATTGCGAGCCGATCATGATTTGCAGATCAGCGGGAATCCTGCGCTTCAACCCGAGCTTTTTCTGCCAGTCGTAAGAGGTGTAGAACAGCCATTTATGGGTGCGCTCGTTGAAGAAATGCCGATAGATCAGCCGGTCTTCCTTCATCCCGGTCTTGATCCAGTCGCCCTCGAAAAAGTCGAAGCTCTCGATGAAGTCGGCATCGTCCTGATCGAGAACCTCATGGGCGTATTCGGCCGACTTGATCGCCATGCAATCGCCGGACACCATGTAGAAATGGGTCGCGCGCGGAAAGGCCTCGACCGCGGCCTTCACCGCTTCGAGGGTGCCGGCCACCAGCGACCATTCGCCCCAGCCCGCCTTGACCCGCTTTTTTGCAAAGGCGACCGACGGATTGTCGGCCAACGCACCACGGATCATGTCATAATCGGCTTTCGACGAGCGCGCGTCGAAATGAATCGCGATGTAATCGCCAGCCGCCGTCAGCCGCTGCGCCTGGTCGATAATGGCGCGCGGATCCTTGTGGCTCAGAAGAATGAAGGCAATTTTTGCCATACGGGAAACCGATCACACGAGTCAGCGGGGATTGTTGACATAAATATCGTAAAGGACCATTGAATTTACAGGGTTTGTTTGCTTTTTTGCGGCAAAAGAAAAATATCCAGCGTCCCGGCGCTTCCAACCCGGTGATCAGGAGGCGAATGGCAGAGCATGGGTTTCCCCGGAACCTGGATGACGGAAAGCGAGAGCGTGGTCTACCGCGTGGTGCCCAAATGCGCCTGCTCGACCATTGGCCAGATCATGTTCTACTCCGATCACGGCACTTTCTATGATGGCGACGTGCACGACGCCGAAGAGGGGCTGCACAAATGGGCGATGGAGGCGAGCCAGCCGCTGATCGACGCCAATGTTCTGGGCCACAAGAGCTATGCCTTCACCGCCGTGCGCAATCCCTATACCCGCATCCTGTCGAGCTTTTTTGACAAGATCTGTGGCATCCAGCGCAACGGCAAACGCTACCGGGGGAACCTTGTGCCGCTGCTGGTGCAGAAATACGGCGTCGAGGTCGGCAGCCCGGAAGACAATTTCGAGTTCGACCAGATCGAGAGCTTTCGCCGCTTCCTGCTGTTCGCGCGCGACACCATCCGCTTCCGCCGCCCGATGGACCCCGACATTCACTGGTCGGCGATGTCGGGCCATATCTCGACCTTCATCCATAACGGCGGCACCTACGACCACATCTTTCATATCGAGAACTTCAATGCCGGCATGAAAGTGGTGCTCGACAACATCAAGACGCCGAAAAAGGTCAACCTCAAGAAGATCCCCCGGTTCAACGAAAGCGCCGGCCACGGCCCCGAGCGGGCCCATCCGGTGGAAGATTATTTCGACGATCTGGCCAAGCATCTGGTGTGGGAAATCTACAAGCGCGATTTCCAGTTGTTCAAATACGACTTCGAAAATCCCGGCAACAAGAAGCCGGTCGGCGAGATCGACCTTGAAGAAGTGCACAAGAAGCTCGGGCCTGCCGGCTAGAAGCGCGCACCTGCTCCGGCGGCCTTGACCCGTATCAACGACAATCCCGGCCCTGCCCCTCACACTTGCGTGCGGGAGATGTGCCATGACCGAGCTGATCACCGTCACCGCTGAAACCGTGGATGAACACGGATTCTTCTGCAAGATGAGCGCCCGCAAGTCGGCCGCGTGGGTGGCCAAGCGCGACTGGCTGCTCGCCCGGTTCGAGGACGGGCTGCAACTGCGCCTGCTGGGCGACGGCGAACGCGGGTTCATCGAGTTCATGCCGGGGGCAAAAAGCTGGCGCGCCATCGACGGCGCCCAGGATTTCGCGGTGATCCATTGCCTCTGGGTCGTCGGCAAGTCGAAAGGCCAGGGCCACGCCCGCGCCCTGCTCGACAGCGCCGAGGCCTGGGCCGAGGCACAGGGCTTTCGCGGCATGGCGGCGCTGACGTCGCACGGCAATTGGCTGATCTCGCCGGGTCTGCTGGAGCACCGCGGCTACACCTGCGTCGACCGCGCCGAACACGGCTTCGAGCTGTTGGTAAAAACCTTCCGCGGCGGGGCGATGCCGCGCCTGTCAGGCGGCTGGGATGCCAAGGCCGAAGCCTGCGGACCGGGTCTGACCGTGCTGCGCTCGGCGCAATGCCCCTATCTCGAAGACGCCGCCGACCATGCCCGCCGCGCCGCCGAAAAACGCGGCCTCGCCTTCCATGATCGCGTGATCGAAACGGCCGACGAACTGCGCTCTCTGTCGCCGTCGCCCTACGGCACCTATGCGCTGGTCCTTGACGGCAAGCTGATCTCTTACCACTACCTGCTGGAAAAGCAGATCCTCGCCCGCCTCGCCTAGGTGTTCAGTCCCGGCATCTGGTGGATCGGGTTGAGGATGAATCTTTCC
>SWCA01002048.1_pt1 | contig 90541 bp, 86 predicted proteins | sample 4692961 | NCBI WGS metagenome assembly SWCA01 (sample SAMN10267275, study PRJNA491770) | bioreactor metagenome | isolation source: DHS bioreactor inoculated with | place: Japan: off Shimokita Peninsula | reverse complement strand
GTCACTATCCGTGCCGGGGGCGGGTCATTTTGAGTGCCGGTTGACAGTGACGTCAGCTTCATAAACGCGAACGGTGTACTGTGCTCTCGGCTCTGACGGCAGATCGGTCCCTCGATCGCCCCGACGCCGACGCATAAGCCCGATAAAAAGCACTAAGGCAATGCCGACGGCGAATGAGGCTAATGGAGCAAAGGAATCAAGAGGCATCTTGCTCCCATTGAATTCTCAAACTCCGAAGCCTGGCAAGTGAAATGTGACTGCTCAGATTTTCTTGATTCCTGATTCGTTTTCAGATAGACGTTTTTCAGAAGCAAGGCCGGTCTTCGAATAACGGCGCTGCTGGTCGAGAAGGGAGACAGGATGAACAATAGAAAAAAGAATGACCGGCTCTCCTCGAACAGATATTTTCGTTTCTTATGAGCCGAGTTGTTCTTAAGATAAAGGACGAAAACAAGGCCAGGGCCTTATTAAAGGTCCTGGAATCCATGGATTTTGTCGAGGTTCAGGAATCTTCCGGACCGTTTGCTAAAAAGAGCATGCAAAATAGCTTCTTCGAGGCTGCTGGAATTTGGAAGAATCGCAAGATAGACTCTGATATTCTCCGCAATCACGGAAATGGAGCTGCTCTTTGGTTCAAAGAACAAGAGAGAAGCCAGCCAAATCAGAAAGGCACTCTCTGATATTACGTTACACCTCTAAAAAACGAATCGACACCGGCATATCGCTGCGCAGATCTTCGTACGAATGATGCGAGGGATTCTATGAAAACGGTAACAGTACGCATTGACGACGGCACGTATAATCTCTTGAAAAACGCCGCTGCCGGGGAAGGCCGCACGCTATCGAATTTTATCAAACATGCTGCCGTTCACTATGTCGCCTCGCAATCAACTGTAACAGACGAAGAAATGGCAGCGATTCTCAAAGATGAGAGTCTTGTCCGTGATCTACGAAAAGGATTGAAAGAGGCTCGAGAAGGCGCAAAATCGCCGTATGAACTCGGGCAACGATACCTCGGGAAATATGAGTCCGGCATGACTGACAGATCGGTGAATCATAAAGAGCTGATCAGGCAGAAGCTCAGACCGGGCTTTTTTAAACTCTAACTTTCTTCGCGAAACAAATGAGGCGGAATACAATGGATTTAGATGCGGAATGGGAGAGAATAGAAAAGGCCGCCGGGTTCGAACAAGGTTTATACGATTTGCTATGCGATTACATTCAGAGTTTCAGTACTGGAAAGGAAAACGAAATATTCTATGCATTTGCACTGGATTGTAATGCGATCTACAATGATATATACCCCTGTTTCAATACTGTAGACGGATTGGCGCATTCCATAGAATTCTACAAATATAAAACGGACAGAGAAATCCTGTCGTTGAAGTGGAATATGGGAGATTGGAAATACGCCGCATTGGGCGCTACTGAATGGAAATACAGCTTCACGAGCCTGGGAAAAGAGATAGAAGCCCATCTGGATGCACTCTCAGAAAGGTATACGGATTTTCTTGAAAACAACGATATTGAGAGAGACGATTTTGAAGACGAATGGAACAGGCGATATATGATGTCAGTGGCCAGGGTTGCCATGCGCATCGAAGTGGGCGACGCCCTCAGGTCATTGAAGAAGACTCCTGATTTTGCCGTATTCGCACTGAACGATGACGAAATTTTCGATGAATCGATAAACCGACACTTAAGGCTTAGAAATCAATGGAATCGTGGAAAAGGCCTCGCCTGATCAATCGACAGTCAAAAAGATAGCCTGCTAACATGAGAGCTCTTCGGTGTATATTCTCCATTTGCCTTCTTGCCGGCATTACCGCGTGCAACTTCCGCTCATTTCAAGACATTCGTTTCGATGGGCAGATGTACCGAGCGAACGACACTGAGCGCGAGAGCATGCTCTGGTTTGAATCAGTCTACACTCTGCCAGAGAATACCGAATCGAATTCTGAATTCAACGTGCAGATATCAGTGCTCCGCTGGAAGCGAGTGGGATTACGGTGCCTTGATGATATACTCAAGCCATTGATGAACGACTTGAAACCCATAGCCCTGCGTGAGCCGATCTTGCACATCCGGCCCCGGTCAGAGGAAAAAGGCGAAGCAATACTTGAGATGCTCACCTCCGGAGAAGATGGCCCGGTGTACTACCTGCACCGGTGCTATATTGATAAAAGCGGAAGGACGCAATCGATCATAGTGAACCTACGCCCCGGGCGAAACAATATCGACGAAATGATAAGCAGCTTCGAGCAGAAGAAGGCTCGTAGGGATAGATGGGTAGCAGATCTGGCAGCCATCGAGGAATAACGATGGTTGTGGGTGAGGCTGTCTGAGAAGCACACCATTCTGCAACTCTTACTTGACGACGTCGCGATACCATGCTGTGGAGATAGAACAAGTCTGGTATACCGTTTCACACGAAATCCCCGAATTGAAAAGCGCTTTGAATAGCATATACTCAAGCCAGTAAAGCCGAGCATTCACGCTGCACCCCCGAGCTCCCCACTCATCCCCTCTCTATGATCTCTGCGCGCCCTCAGCGTCCTCAGCGGTTTAAACAGCCTTCCGTCCAGAGAACTGGCCAGAAACATGTCCACGAAAGTTCAAAATATCGCAAAAAATCACTTGTTTTTCCGCATTTTCCGTGCTTCCGTTATTACCAGAGAACTGGCCAGAATGTCGTCCATACAACACAGGATTTCGCCGCTCATGCCCGAGGATCGGGTGCTTGATCCGCTTCATGAGAAGGCAGGAGCCCTGATTCGTCAGGCGACGGCCCTGCTTTCGCACGGGGCGATGCTTGAGTCGCTGCGCCCCCTTCTGCGTGCCATGAACTCTTACTACACGAATCGAATTGAAGGTCAGCACACGCGACCATCCGACATTGAGCGGGCGCTTCTGCGTCAGGTTGATTCAGATAACGAGATTGCCCGAAGGCAGCGACTTGCCGTCAGTCATCTGGAGGCCGAGCGAGAGCTTGAAGATCTCTGGATGAACCGCCCTCTGACTGACCTCTATACGTCAGATGCGGTTTCAGAGATCCATCGTAGCCTCTTCGATAGACTGCCGCCTGAAGATCGTCGAAACGAAGACGGCGAAATTGTGATTCCGGGCGAGATACGCAGCCGGCCTGTTGCCGTCGGCCGACATCTACCTCCCGAGCGCGATATAGAACGTTATCTCGATGCATGGGCAAACGGCTACAGGAATCTGCCGGCCGGCGAGAAATCCCTGATCGGCGTGGCCGCTTCGCATCATCGGCTGGCATCTATTCATCCCTTTGCCGACGGTAACGGACGCACGGCACGACTGCACTCGCACCTGCTTCTTTACCGCATGCAGTTAACCGGAGGCCTCTGGTCGGTCATGCGAGGCATGGCGCGCCGTCAGGAGGATTACTACCGTTACCTGAACGATGCCGATCTGCCGCGCCGCAACGATCTCGATGGTCGCGGCGAGCTCTCACAGGAAGGCCTTGTTCAATTCATTGATTTCTTTCTGACGATATGCACCGATCAGGTTCAGTTCATGCAGCAGATGCTGAAACTGAATCGCCTGAGAGAGGGGATCAGAGATCTGTTAACCTTTCTATCGTTGCATCCGTTTCAGGTCGGCAGTGAAAAATCTACGATCAAGGTCGAGGGAACGGAGGCGCTTCACTACGTCTCCCTGACCGGTCCTCTCGATCGAGGACGCTTCATCGCCATGACCGGCCTCGGTGAACGAACGGGCCGGCGGTTCCTTGCAAGCCTGATTCATTACGGTCTGCTCAAGTCCGACTCGCCGCGCAGTCCCGTCTGCTTTTCTATACCGTTCGCCTCTCTTCGCTTTCTATTGCCGCAGCTCTGGCCCGAGGCCGAAGCCGATACGATGGAGTGAGAAAGAGAGTGTTCGTTCTTGGTCCCCGAAAAACACGAATTCGTGGACTCAAATCCGCTGTCGCCTAACTTTGTGTTTGACTGTATCTTGACTGTTCGTCCTACTTCACCTGGAGCCCTCCGTAAGGGAATCAAGGGATCCGTCTTTTCAACCTCTAACTGAATTCGGGACACAATTCGATCTGCACTCACTACTGAATAAAAAATGCCCTCTCCGCTCTATCTCCGCGCCCTCCTCTTCCTCCGCGGTTCAAACAGCCTTCCGTCCAGAGAACTGCCCAGCAATCCGTCCATAGACTCCGCCCCTGTTCGAGTTTCGTGCCTTTCGCGCCTTTCGTGGACGCGAAGCGATCTGTATTCCCCTATCTACGCCTTCTTCACGAACTCCGATTTAAGCTGCATAGGACCGAAGCCGTCGATCTTACAGTCGATATTATGATCTCCTTCCACAAGGCGTATGTTCTTCACCCGGGTTCCCACCTTGAGGGCAGAAGAGGCTCCCTTGACTTTCAGATCCTTGATGATGGTGATGGAATCTCCGTCGTGAAGTTCGTTGCCGAATGCATCGCGCACGACCCGCACTTCTTCGGCAGGCTCGTTCGATTCTTCAGCGGACCATTCATGCTCGCATGACGGACAGATCAGCAGACCGCTATCTTCATAGGTTAAGTCACTATTACATGAGGGACACGGCGGAAGTTGGTTCACAATTGTTCTCCAGAAATGGGATCGCAGAGCTCCGCTGCCTGACGCCCTACAAGAACCATTTCACGGAAGGGCTATGGTGATGAACAGTCATTCGTGACAGAGACGTGGAAAAAAATGGCTCTTCCGATCGGCAAGACGCCGAAGGTAGCGCCGGGCGAGGCCTGAGATGCGGTTTCTTGCAGGCCTCATTCATTACAGCCTGCTCAATTAAGGTGTCGCGAGAAAAAGAGCCGGAGATCTGTCCGTGGTTGTAATCGGTTAATGGTAACCTTGCTCATGTATGGGTTCGGGGCCTGACAATTATGGTATGCGGCCCGGCATCACCCGGTTTTCAGACACGCTCCTCCGGCGTAAAAACATTCAGGCCTTCCGGCTCTGTGATCCTCAAGGTGTTCAGGCGCCGCCGACGTTGCGACGTCTCTCATTAAGACAGTCCCAGATAGGGCAGTCTGATTCTTACTCCAGCAGCTCCGTTATCCAGTTCTGCCGCTGGATCTGCGTATCAAGCAGCCTGTATTCTCGCGCAAGTGCATCGAATTGCTTTTGCAAATCCGGAACACTTATGGTGTTCAGATATCGAACCTCCGCTTGCGAGTAACGCTCCGGCGTGATGGAGGCTGACTCAATTACGTTCAACAAGATACCTTTCTTCTTCGCTATGCCGTCGCGTCGAACGATCAAATCGGCCAGGCTTTCCCGATTGATCGCAGTAAGAACGTTGGTTCTGTTAATACGACGAATCAGATCTTCAAGCGATTTTGACAGGACATCGAGCTCCGTCAGCAAATACCTGGGTGATTCAGGAGGCTCATCGCCTTCCTGAACGCGGCTGGATCTTTTCAAGCGGCCTTCCAGCAACGAAAGACGTTTCTGCAAGTCTGATCTTTCTATCAATGCCTCTGCAAGTTTCATGTTTCCTCCGGTAATGTTCACCAGGCCGGAGCGCCTTCAAAAATCACGATAGCATTTAGGTGGGACGATTTCCAGAAATCTTTTTTCCGGATTCTATACTGAATCCCCCCTCTGCTCGTTATGAATACTTATGGAATTCTGGCTCAGTTCTAAAAATCAGAAAAAAGCCTTCCGGTTTTCCTTCATCATTCATGCGACAATGGGGTATCAATCATTCAGGAGCATTTCATGACGGAAAAGAATTCACAGCAGGCAACAAAGTGGTACAGCACAAAAAAGGCAAAGATCGGAATCGCCGTCTTTGCCGTGTTGATCGTTTTCGCTGCCATGTCAGGCAAGGACGATAACGCAAAACAAGACATGGCTGAACCCGCGGTACTGCCAAAGGTAGGCGAGGTATACAAAACAGATAACTTCGAAATCACGGTTTCATCGATTCGCCCAAGGAACTCAGTCGGCCAGATCATCATGATAGAAAGGCCATCAGAGGGAGCCGTATTCGTCGAAGTGCTCTTTAAATATAAGAACATCACACAGAAGCCAATCGGATACGGTTTTCCCAGGATAAAACTCATTGATCCGAACGGAGTAAAGTATGATGAGCAGGTCAGCGCGAGCATTCAGCTCGCCGTCGAAAAGAACTTCTCGCGCAAGGCAATCAGCGATCTGAATCCCGGCGTAACATCAAGCGACGGCAAGATTTTCGAGGTTGCTGCCGAGGCCTGGAAAACGCCAGGCTGGAAGATCGCAGTAGAATCCGACAGGGACTACGAAGTAGCGATTCCATGATTCGTGTCTGGCCGTCTATGATGGCCGGCAATCTTCTCTGCGATTGCGGCGAACCGCTCTCGCAGAGGGGCTGGTTCGAGCAGGGTGCAATATTCTCCGTAATTGAAGACGATATCGCGTATGCGCCGCTCTCCGATACCCGGCAGGCGGATCACGACGCGACCCGTTTCAGACGCAATGATGTCATGCTTAACATAAAAACGATGCACAAAATGGATGTAAGACCTTCCTCTCAACTCAAGCACGGCGTCACAGACCGGATTCCCGTATTCTCCGTGTTCAAAGGGCTGCACGGCTGCCTTGCCCTGCTCCGCGAATCGCTGTCCGTTCCATGCAGTAAAAAGATCGCTTTCAATAGCAGTAATGCGGCTGAGAAGCAGGTGGCGCAGATGCCCCGATCGCATATCAAGAGCGGTAAGATCAAGCAGTCCGTCCAGCGATTGGACGGCCAGCGGACGAATCAGGCGAAGCCGGCTCTGATCGTTAGCCATGAGCTTTGCGTAGCGAATCTCGGTCAGCAGGCCATGTCGGATGGCAAAGCGCAAATGCACAAGACGATACATTATTTCCATCGGATCGGTGACCTGCGAAGGAGCACGCTCGCGGGCAAAGGCCGAGAACACAAGACGCAACGCCTCGTCGTTCACACTATCGGCAAAGGATCGCAGATAAAACGAGGCAAGCTCGAATTCCCTGCCTTCGAGGATGATCGATCGTTGTTGCAGATTGATACCGATGCCGAAAAAATCCTCTGTCTTCGCCTTCCAGTTATTGATATTGCGAAGGGTGAGCGTCGGCATCTCGTCACCGTCTGCAAGAAGCTCGGCAAAGACGGCGGCGATCTGCTCAAGCGTTTGCTCATGGCTCTTAATATGATACCGCCAGGCAAGCGCCGTGAATTCAAGCCCGTGTACGATCTGATCTTTTCCAGTGATGGCCATGCAAAACCTTTCAAAAAACGGCGGCCTGATTCCGCTATAGAGCGGAACAGACTTATAAAATAGGAGTCGATTATGGACAACCAGGGCAATTCAGACGTAGGGCTGTAATCTGTCGAGCGATTTGCAATACAACGCTCGACTCATGGATCGGATGTGATCCCTTTACTCGGGCAGTGGACGATGGATCGGCTTGCGCTCGATGAAGCGACCTTGCTCGAAGTGACAGAAGTGTCCCGGTGCGATGACAGGATTACGATACAGATAACAGATGAGCATCGAAGGCGCCTGATCGCTGCCATTAAGAAAGTGAATGCAACCATCACAACACTCTACGCAGGCTGGCACAATAATGCTACGCCTGGCGAAGAGAATACAAAAATGAAGTTTGTTGATTTTGTCCCGATCGAATCAAGAGAGTTACATCTTCACATTTATGATTTACAATTGATACTGTGAATAAATCTGTGATTATTATTGTTATGAGATGAGTATCTTAGACTTGAAATGTTATTAAAGAGGCAGTAAGCTAACGAAAATCAGGGAGGATCCGGATATGGATAAGACAGAAAGACGCTACTATATGGTCCGCGCGATGAAATCAACCGAAAGGGATTTTGCGATCTTTTTCAATAATAGTGTGGTCGCAGTGGGATGGAGCAAGCTTGACTTTTCAGAGTATCCTGTTTCAGAAACGCATAGATTACGCGAAAAAGTAAAAAATGAATATTATTGTGACGATAACATCTTTCCGCCCTATGTCAGCAAAAAGCTGAATGAAGTCGTCATGTTCCATCGCATGAACGATGACGACCGTATCATTGTTCCATACAACTCTTATATCATACTGGGAATCGTTCAATCAGAGCGGATTTATGACGGATCGGCCGATGACGCAGATCTCTGCAACCAGCGAAAGGTCCAGTTTTTTAAGCAGAGCGATGGACAGCTGAAGACCATTCCGAGAGACGACCTTTCGGAAGGTCTGCAACGACGATTGAGGGTCCGGGGCCGAACCATCTCGGATCTTGAAGAATTTCGGGGTGAAATTGATACCCTTTTTTCTGTAGAGGAGATCCCTGCATGGGAGTTGCAGCAGCATGAACTGAGGGAACGAATTATCAATGAACAAAAAAATGGGCTTCTGAAAATCCTCCAGGGAGGAAATACCCATCTACGGGCTGGCGGAGAAGGCCTCGAAGAACTGGTTAAAGAACTTTTCGAATGCGAAGGCTACAATGCTGAAAAGCTGGCCAAAAACAGGTTCCCACAGGGAGCAGATGCGGATGTTCTTGCCGTGAGATCCGATCGTTTCCATGAAAGTAAGGTACTGGTACAGGTTAAGCACCATTCTGGGTATACCGGCGAAGAAGGACTCAAACAGCTCGAAGCGATTCGGAAGCTGGATGAGTATGATGGGGAGAAACTGGTTCTTATCACTTCTGGAGGCATTTCTGAGGAAGTAAAAGACTATGCGACTGAGCGTGATATTGCTGTTTTCGACGGCGAGAAACTGGTCGACTGGATCTTTGATAATCTCGAAAAATTGAAAGCCGATACAAAGAGGCGGCTGTGCATCGATAATCTACCTCGGGTCCTTTCTATCTAACCGCCCCCAAATCCGCTTGCCTGCTCGCCATGCAATCCCTTGCCTGTTACATGCAATCGAATCCGACGCCTATCTCTTTGATTATTGGCCTTACGGGAGCCAGCGGATCGCTCTACGGCCTGCATCTGCTACAGGCTCTTCTGACGGGCGCTGCGGGGCGCAGCACGCTCATCGTCAGTCCGGCTGCCATCCGCGTCTTCAATCAGGAGTTCGATACGGCGCTTGAAACGCCGCTTGATCTGCTGAGATATGCGACGGAGCGGGCTTTGCAGACGGATGCAGCAAAGGCGAGCCCGTCGGTTCTGCATGACTTTGATATCGCCGATTATCGCGACATCGGGGCCAGGCCGGCAAGCGGATCCGCCCCCTATCACGGTATGGTCATCTGCCCCTGCTCGATGAAGACGATGGCCGGTATTGCCGCCGGTTATACATCGAATCTGATCGAGCGGGCCGCCGATGTGACGCTGAAAGAGCGGCGACGGCTGATCGTCGTTCCGCGCGAGGCGCCCTACAGCCTCATTCATCTGCGTAACATGACGGCGCTGACCGAGGCCGGCGGTATCGTTCTGCCTGCCTCGCCTGCCTTCTATCAGAAGCCGCAGAGCTTCGACGATCTGGGCCGTTTTATTGCCGGTAGAATCCTTGCCCTTCTCGGCCTCTCTCAAAACCTGTTCCCTGCCTGGGAGGGAGAAACGAAGGCGATCCAGAATCCCTGATCGCGTCTTTCTCTCGAATGAGAGCGATTATACAGATATACGAAGAGCAATACAAAAATGGCCGGCAAAGAAACGACATCTGAAGCGAAAGAGCTTCCCATCTCAAACGAAACGAAGGCGGACTTCGAGAAGATCAAGCGCGGTACCGAAGAGATCCTTCCCGAGAAGGAGCTTCTGCAACTGCTTGAACGTGCCCGTCGCGAGAAGCGTCCGCTCAAGATCAAGGCCGGATTTGATCCGACGGCGCCCGATCTGCATCTCGGCCATACGGTGCTGCTTCGCAAGCTGCGCCATTTTCAGGAGATGGGCCATCGCATCCTCTTTCTGATCGGTGACTTTACGGGCATGATCGGCGATCCGACCGGGCGTTCGGCGACGCGAAAGCGGCTTACAAAAGAAGAGGTGATCGAGAACGCAAAGACCTACGAACGTCAGGTCTACCGCATCCTCGATCGAGAAAAAACCGAAATCGTATTCAACTCCAAATGGCTGGCCGATATGCGCTTTGAAGACGTGCTCGGTCTGACTGCACGTTATACAGTAGCTCGCATGATTGAGCGCGACGACTTTCAAAAGCGCATGGCAGCCGGCGATTCGATCAGCATGATCGAGTTCATGTATCCTTTGATTCAGGGCTATGACTCAGTAGCCCTCGAATCCGACGTTGAGCTGGGCGGCACCGACCAGAAGTTTAACCTGCTTGTCGGGCGCACCTTACAGGAGCAGTTCGGGCAGACCGGCCAGTGCATCGTCACGATGCCGCTTCTTGTCGGCCTGGACGGCGTGAAAAAGATGTCGAAATCGTTCGGCAACTATATAGGCATTGACGAGACGCCGTATCAGATCTTCGCGAAGACGATGTCGGTGTCAGACGATCTGATGTGGAACTACTACACGCTGTTAACCGACGTGCCGGATTCCGAGATGGCTCAGATGAAAGACGCCATCGCAAGAGGCACGAATCCGATGGACTTCAAAAAGAAGCTCGGCGAGCTGCTTGTGGACTGGCTTCATCCTGGAGAGGGCAAGGCAGCACGGGAGAAGTGGGAGTCCGAGAAAAGCGCCGCCCGTCAGGATAAGATGGTGCTTCCACCCGATACGCCCGTTTTTGACGTACCGGCGACGATGCAGACCGACGGCAAGGCCGAGCTTGCGAAGATCCTGGTCGAGTCGGGCACCGAGGCAAGCATGAGCGCCGTGAAGCGTCTGATCGAGGCCGGCTCGGTGAAGATAGGCGATACTCTCGAAACGGTGAAGGATGCGAAGATGGCGCTTGCATTCCCCGGTGAATATGCGGTGCGCGTCGGCAAGAAGAAGTATCTCGTGATTCGCGGCTGAGGCGCGCTTGCGGCGTAGAGTGCTTGCCATCTTTGCCGCGTATATCAGGTTGGATTATGGCCGCGAAGCAAGCGAAGAAATCTGCGAAAAAGACGGGAAAGAAAGCGGCCAGAAGATCGACGTCTTCTGGAAATGCGGCCTCAAAGAAATCAGCCGCTATTAGTAAGTCCGCCGCCTCAAAGAAGCAGGCGGGCTCACGTCCGCAGCGTGATAACAAAAAGCAACTGCAAACGTCCGGCGCGACCGGCCCTCTCATTCGGGCCATCCGCCCGGTGGCGTCGCACGGCCCGCGTCCTCTGCGCCTGCTCTGGATTCCCGGCCTTGGCGCTGATCGTATGATGTTTGGCCGCATCATCGAAGAACTCGAGCCGCTCCTTTCGGTGCCTGTTCTGCACTCTTTTCTTGAATACCCCGATGTGATGGCCGGTGAGGTTGATTCTCTCGAAAGCCTGGCCTCTTTGCTTGCTCAGGGCATTTTGCCCGACGATCCCTACGACATGGTCATCGGCTATTCGATGGGCGGCATGATGCTTCAGATCCTGCGAATGAAGGGTATGCTTGAGGCGAAGCAATGCGCCCTTCTCTGCACGGCCTTTGCGGGTAACGATCTGAACCCGATTATGCACCGGGCGGCCAGGCTGCCGCGACCGCCTGTGTTTCTGCGCGGCCTGGCGCAAAGCGTCACCGCCGCCCTGTATCCCGTCTTTCGAATCGGAGTGCGTGATTCCGTCGAATATGGCCGCATGTTCGCACGTTTTCCGCGCACGATCTTCTTCGAAGGCCCTCGCTGGATTCAACAATGGCAGGGTGTGCCCGAGCCCTTTTACTCCGATTGCATCTCTGCGCATGGGACGAGAGATCCGCTATTGTCCTACCCGAAAGTGTCGAGCCACAAGGCGCCCGATCTCACGATCGAAGGCGGATCACACATCCTCTTCGCCACCCATCCCGACCGCCTGGCACAATTCCTGGCCGAACATCTGAAGTCGAAGCATTCCGTCTGACATCGCTTTTATACCATACTGGATATGGATGGTTATTGCGAATAAGACCTATTTAACTCGGGACTATTTTCCCCCGAGTTCAGTATGAAACCGTTGCCTGAACACATTGCCCACCTTCGTGAGCAATTCGAGATACAGAAGGAACCGCTCGAACGTCTGCTGCGCCTGATAGACCTGGCCGATGCCGTGATCAAGTACCACACCGCCCTTTTTGCCGCCGGATGCCGAGATGCCGGTACCATCGACGCCCCGCTGACTGAGTTCATCACAAGAGGCCTGAGGCTGAGTTCGGTTTCAGTCTGGGCCTATTTCTCCGAAAAGCTGCACGTAAGATTGCGTGATTCAACGATCTGGCCCGATGTGATCGACTACCACGAACACCGACTGCGTCCGGTCACGGAGCGACTCTTCTGCATAAGGCATGAGCTACTCACGCAGGGCGAGCTCTGTGAAGAAAAGGCCACAGAATGTCTTATGGTCTTCTCGCCTCTTGTGCATGCCCTGCTCAGTCATGGCATGCTCTCACAGGCCCCGTTGATGCTGGCCACGGGCGATCGGCCGATCAGTAGCATGGTGCAGGGTGGAGCAACCGTGCCGGCAGAAGAGGTCGTGCAGATTGATGCGTCTTTGCGTTCCGGCGAGCTTTATCTGCGAACGATGTCGGGCGAGCTGATCTCTCTCTTTCCCTTCTTGCAATGCCGCGGAGTTGATCGACGGGAGTATTTCTATCTCTATGAGAGCATTGAGGCCCAACCGCTCGGCTGGCGGATGTCGTCGAATGGCGGTTGAATGGGAAAATTTCGGAATTACCGAAGTGCGATGGTGCAGGTTCGGCGCAGAATCGGCCGGCCATAGACAACAGTATCAGCTCTCGGTCGACTGTTCGCGCGCCAGTGATTCGCGTTTGACTACGTCTTTCATGTGGTCGACGATTTCCATATTCTGCGGATCAATTTCGAGCGCCCTGACAAGGGCCTTTTTCGCTCGATCAAAAAATCCCATGCGCGCCATGTACATGCCGAGCGAATCAAGATAGGCGGCGGAGTTCGGATTGATCTCCACCGCTTTTTTCAGGCAGTTGCCGGCCTCGGCTAAATCGTCGGCCTTTCCATGCAGCGTAAGCAGGTATCCGAGCGAGTTCAGGCTGTTCGGATGATCCTGTTTAATCGAAAGCACGCGACGATGAGCCCGGATGGCGGCATCCGGACGATTTTGTTTCTCACATACGTAACCGAGCAGGTTCAGGAGTATAACGTCGTCGGGCTCGACGCGCAGACGGCGTTCTATCAGAGCCTCGGCCTCGGCGAATCTGTGAAGCATGACGAGCGCCAGGCTGCGCAGCGAGTAGACGCGGCTGATGTCGATATAGTCGGGCGTGTCTCGTGCAAGAATCTCGAGCTGTTCGGCGCAACGATCGAAGTTCTCCAGATGATAGTAGCAGATGGCCAGGTCATGGCGATCAACGGGGCTGCCCCTGCCCTCAAGAAGCATCTGCTTCAGTGAGAGAACGCGTTCGAGCAGAGCATGCTCTCTTTGCTGTGAGCGATCCTCGTTCATCATGCAGGCATCATCAGATTCCGTAGAAATTCCATCTCTTCGACGTCGAAGGTGCTGAGCGAAAGCGGCGTGATCGATACCCTGCCATGCTCGACGGCATAGAAATCGGTGCCTTCGACGACCTCTCGTCCCATAATCGTCTCTTTCAGACGCAGCACGCCCGATCGTCCGGCCAGAGGAAAGCTATCATCGGAAGCATCGCCGGTAACGGATTCCTCAAGCAGCTCGTATTCGTCGAGGTAGAGCCGGCGTCCGTGTCGGGTAACCTCGGCCTCGGGAAAGGGCGCGTCGCCGGCGATATCGTGCGGCTCGAATGGATAATTGATGTTATACACGAACTCCTGTTTCAGATGTTCGAGATTGAGCCGCAGCCACTGTCGCAGCCACTTCGCCGGACGCCGGAAGCTTCCCGCATGGTCGCGGTTGATGCTGCTGATGGCGACGGCGATCAGGCGATGTACGGCGGCATGCCGCGCCGCTCCGACCGTGCCGCTGTAATGCACGTCGTCGCCGAGATTGACGCCATGGTTGATGCCCGAGACGACGATATCGAAACGCGGAAACACGCCGGCATAAAGGGCGACGTTCACGCAATCGGCGGGGAATCCGTTCACATGATAGTGCCGTCCTTCCACATGCGTCAGGCGCAGCGTCTCTCGAATGGTGATGGCCTGCGAGGTGGCGCTGCGCTCCCGATCGGGGCAGACGGCCCAGACCTCGAAGTCGCGCGAAAGCTCCTTTTCAAGATGCAGCATGCCGCTTGAATGCAGCCCGTCGTCGTTGACGATCAACAGCTTCTTCTGTTCGCCCATCAGCGCAGTCCCGTCAGTGAGATCAGAAGCAGCATACCCACATAGATGGCAAGAAATGGATACGTCGCAAGCATCAGATGATTACGCAGAAGCAGCATGACCGTCGGCCGTTTCTGCGTCTCCATAATAAACCGCACGCCCGAGAACTGAATATAGAGAATCCAGAAAGAGATGGCGGCAATACCGGGAATCAGAAGAAGCGCGGGCATGGTAAACTCTCGTGCCGTTATACAGACGGGCAGGATAAAAAGCCCCGGAAGAAAAGAAGATTCAAGCAGGGTGGACAGCGTGGTCGAGATGCCCTCTCGTTGCGCCATCGGTGCGGGCGAATTCATCAGATGCTGTAATAGCCGGGCCGACAACAGGCGGCTGTAAAAGCGATGAAACAGAAAGATCATGCCGGCCAGGATGGGAATCAGAACTAAGAACGATAGCCGGTAGGAGCTTCGCGCATAAAAAACTCCCGTCGCCAGGCTGATCGAGGCCAGAGCGGAGCACAGAAGGGCGTAGCGACTCTGTCGTTCGAACTGACGGGCGGCCACGACGACCGAATGCGGAGCCGTTAAGATAATCGAGGCGAACTCGACGAATTCCAGTATGTATCTCATCGTCCCGACCTTTCAGCGTGCCTCTATGAGCGGCTGACGTGACAGAAAGCGTTCTACTAAGTCGGCCGACGGATAAAGATAGTATAACCCCGAAGCTGGCAACGAGGGCATACGGGCCTGGAAGCGGTTCGACGGAAATGAGGAAAACAGCTCTTCAAAGAAATCGGGCTCGGGCTCGTAGATGGGCAGGTCCTCGTCCGTCTTCAAGAGAAGCTTCATCGCCGCCAGCGCCTCACGCTCGCCACCGATATCGTCGATCATCTGTAAGGCCTTCGCTTTTTTGCCGGAGTATATCTTGCCGTCGGCCCACTCTTCGACGGTTTTCTGCGACTGCTTGCGCCCTTCTGAAACGTCGGCGATAAAGACACGGTAAGAATCGTCGAGCAGGTCGGCGTACATCTGCTGCTCTTCGGCGCTCAGATCGCGAAACGGATAACTCGAATCCTTATGAGGCCCGGTTTTCATCGTCTGCATGCGGATGCCCACTTTATCAAGCAGGCCTGCGATATTCGGATGCAGGCTGATGACGCCGATCGAACCGACGATGCTCGTTTCGAGCGCGAAGATGCGGTCGCTGGCCGAGGCGATATAATAACCTCCGCTTGCGGCGACGCCGCCGATGACGGTGATCACGGGCTTTTTCTTTTTCAGCTCTTTCACCGCTTCGTAGATCTGCTTTGTGGCGCCTGTTTCGCCGCCGCCGCTATCGATATCGAGGATAACGCCGCGGATGGCATCGGCCTGTTCTGCCTCGCGGATCAGGGCGATGATGCGTTCGGAGCCGGCCTCTCCAGGGGCCTTACCGCCCTGAATCATGCCATGAATTCGAATGCGCGCAATGCCGGATCGTCCGGCATCGAAGAAGGAGCTGCGCTCGACGGTAAAAGAGCTTTCCTGCGAGCTGCGGCCGATTCGAACGGCGGCCAGCACGATTGAAAAGACGGCAAGGGCGAGAGCAAGGGCTACGGGAATGCGTGATCGGTCCATCGGCTACGCTTTTCTCGTTTCAGGAGTGGAAGAAAAGAAATTTTTCTTCCCAGCATCGTTAATATGGAAGAATCTGTACCCGAATTAATATACAGAGAAGAAGTCTGTAAACCACGGAGGGTGCAGAGGCCAGCAGGCCGATGTGCAGACGAATGATATGGAGATCACAGGAAAAACCCTTCTGAATTCCGCCGAGAAGATCCTCAGCGGACATCGAGAAAAAACGAAGACGCCCGATAGCGAATCCGCTTCGGTGAGGTCCGATGAAGTGCGTTCCACGGCGCAGATGCGTCTGGCCGGCATGCAGGCCGGGCTGAACGACATGCAGCGTGTTTATTCGCGGGAACAGGCCAGGCTGAATCTGCTGAAAGATTCCGGCGATGGGCTGAATGAACAGACATCCGCAGAGATGACCTTCGAGGGAGAGCCGCTCTTTCCCGAGATGAAAGGCCAGTGGAATCGCGACGAACTGATCCGCACCGTAGAACAGAGCCTGAACGAGGCACGGGCACGTTTGAAGTCCATGCAGGTTGAGATGGAGAACCATCTTGCCGTCGAATTCTCCGCCGCTCCCGATGCGCGTCTTTCGGGCGGTCTGGCCGCCGGTATTGCCGGTTCACGGCTTGATCCGGAGCGTGTGGCGCGACTGACCCGCCTTCAGGGATGAGAATGGATCCTGTCCGCGCCCTTGCCAGTATTAGAGAAGAACTGGACAGGCGCGGACATAATCGTGTCCGTATCGTCGTAGTCACGAAGACGCATGGCCCCGAACTTATTGAAACACTCTTAAAAGCAGGCCACCGCGAATTCGGTGAAAACCGGTTCACTGAGGCAAGAGCGAAATTCGCGCTTGTTCATGCGCAGGCGATCCAACCTATCTATCATCATCTCGGTCCTTTACAATCGGGCTTTGCTCGTAATCTGCCCGGCCTCTTTCATGTCGTACATGGAGTTTCGTCGGTAAGCGCCCTTGAATCTCTCTTAAAAGCCGCTCGCAGACATTTTGAGGCGACAGGCGAAGGCATGCAGTATTTGATGCAGCTCAATCTGACCGCAGAATCCTCGAAGCTGGGCGGCATGAGCGAAGAGCAGTTCTTACAGTGCCGCGAAAGCCTGCCTTCTGAAGAGGCGCTCGCCTGGCGCGGATTCATGACGATGGGGCCCACCGACCAGGATGCGAAGCGAACATCCGAAGTTTTCAGGCGGTTACGTCAGATTCGAGACGAGCATCTGCCTGACGGCGAGCTGAGCATGGGCATGTCGGGCGACTGGCAGCTTGCCGTCGAAGAAGGGGCGACGATTGTGCGTATTGGAACGGCGATCACGGGAACGCGAGCCGGCGGTCCGTGGACGCCTGAATCCGGTTGAAATTCTGTCCGTATCGGGAGACTGTGCCATTTTATGACTACGCTGGATCTGAGAAAACCGGGACAGCAGATGAAGGTGCCGGCGGGCACGCAACTGCTGAAGAAAAACACACCCGTCACCAGCCTCATTCTTCTGCATGGCGGAGAGGTCGCTTACCAGGACGGACGCACTCTGTTTCGCATCGGGCAGAATAGCGTTCCTCTGTTCGGGCATCTGATCTCGAAATCGCCCTCGCCTGTTTCGCTTGTTACGACGAAAGACAGCGTGCTCTCGGTCTTTCCGGTTAATCCCGCCGGTCCGTTTACATCGATGATTCTCGGTAAGCTGAACGTCGGTATGCTCGGCGTGCGCACCGTAGCGCAGGAGGTCGTGCAGGCGTATCAGGCGATCAAGACCTTCGATGGCCTTTCTTCAAAGATTCAGAAAACGATCGATACGCTTTCGCTTGTGTACTACCGTCTGCAGCCTTCTCTCTTCTCATCGGAGCCGTCGGGCGGTCCGATGGTCGATCCGATCATGCCTGTTTCTCGCGTCATTGTCGATCGCTTTCTTGAGAATAACAACGAGCTGCCCGCCGCTCTTAATCTTGCCTGGCTTGAGGCCGATCACGGCGACCTTTTGCAGAAGAGCTATGATTTCGACAGCTCTTTCGATCAGGAGGAGTTCAACTTCTACCGCCGCCTTCTCGGACTCGCTCCGAATATTCAGGGGGCGATGTTCCAGGCCGATATCGAGATCTTACGTCAGATCTCTCTGCGCCTGGCCGAACAGTTAGCCACCTGTTTTAAAGAGGTGGCTCAGGTGCTTTATGGCATCGACGAAGGCATGGAGTATCTTTTCAGGTCGGAGCACTGTTTCGCCGAGAAGTTCTATCTGCAATCCGACCTTTTTAATTCAAACATCATCGATGTGCCCGCCGAAGAGATGATGGCCATTCTGAAATTCGTCGATGGACGTCTGGGCGATTTACTGGAACATTATCGCAAGCTATCAGGCCGCCCCTACCCTGAAATCGCCGAGAACTATGAAAAGATCGGCGCCTTTCTTCGTAATAACGAAACCTTCAAGAACGTCGAGAAAGAGAAGGAAGAGGCCGCCACTCTTCGTGCAGGCGTCGACTTCGATGCGATCAAACAGGAGCTGAAAGGCTCGTCGAGCCGCATCCTGACGTTCTGTGACTTCCCGCCCGAAGAGAATCAGAAGGTTCAGGCGATGCTAAAGGAGCTGCGAGAGCAGAAGACTCCTCTTGATTCGACGCCCGAGCTCCGCCGTCTTAAAAAACCTATCGGTCAGGCATACTTCAAAGCCTATGAGGCGGCATTTTTGAAGTACAGGCAGAATCGCGGAAATGTGCCGCGATTCATCAAGCTGATGCTTAACTATGGTTTCTTTGACGAACAGTTCCTTGATATGGAACATATCGTCTCGCTCTGCACGCTTGAAGATACGACACGCGGAAAGGCCGAATACCCGATCTATCAGGCCACCGACTGGCTCGATCATATCGCATCGGGAAAAGAAGAGCCCTCCGTCGACGAGATGGGGCAAACCTACCTCGATCGTCTCAAGCTCGAACATAAAGAGATGGGATGGAAGCGCGAATCAGACATCCCGGCGAACGTAAACAGCTATGAAAACCGCGTTAAAGAAGAGCTGAAGCATTTCGTCGAAACGAACGTGAAACTGACGTCGGGATCGCCGATCACCGCCTTCCCCATCCTCACGCGTTACCACGTCATGCAGGAGCTCGAGAAGTCCTTCGTTACACGACAGAGGCTTTCGGATATGCTCGATCAGCTTCTTTCCATAGATTATTCGGCCTTTCATCGTGAGATCGTATTGAACGACGAGCAGCGCAAGATTTTCAAAGAGTTCGTCCAGGTTCAGGTCTTCCCGAACATGGTGCTTTTGCCTTCGATCGGTAACAAGGTGATGATGTGGCAGGAGCTTGCCCTGGCCCGTCGCAAGGATTCTCCAGGCCGCCTGGCCTTCCCGATCTTCGCAACAGGCGACCTCTACACGATGTTGATTGAGGCCATCGGCGCCTTCCGCTGGGAGCTTCTTAAAACCGTACTCGGCCCGGAATGGAACGACGTCTCCAAATCCTCGCTTACATCGGATTATACCGATTACATTCAGTTCTACAAGAAAAACAGGGAGCTATCTGAAGAGGTGAAAGAGAAGCTGGCCGCCGAGTTCAAGCGCTTTCGCGACGACCGCGCCAAGTTCGTGAACGATTACACGATGTGGATTCGTTTTGAATCGCAGGGCAGTATGAAGCTGAACCGCGTCGTGCGCGGCATCTTCTACCGCCATATTCCGTTTGCGAAGCCGGTGCGTGATCAGGTGGCCACACAGCCTGCCTTTGCCGAGTTCCATAACCGCTTCACGAACATCCGACGCAAGAAACTGACCGAACTTGAGAACCGCTGGAAGAAGTACGGCGAGAAAGAGCTATTACCCCCGCCTCTTCGCGAAACGTTGAAGTTCTTCTCGGTTTGATTACCGTCAGGTCGGCGGCTCAGAACTCTTCTACGAAGTAGGACTTCGTGTACTCGCGCACGACTTCGACGACGAATCGCGACCAACTTTTCGGATCGGATGTATCGATGTGAATATTCTTGAGTCGCGGAAAATACGGCCGCGGCTTGTATTTGCTGTGCGTGATTTCGATCGTGCGGATGTAATGATCGACTCTTCTGATTCGAACGAAATTCAGCTGCTCGGACTCAAGGGTTTTCGGAGACAGATAACCGATGAGCATCAGCTTCGGAAACAGGGCCTTTTTTAAGAGATTCAGGAAGTCGCCGAAGTTATCCACGCGATCGATGAAGCCTTCGTAGGCCCCTTTGCCGAGATTCATTACCTGGGTCACCATATCCATCGTCAGCGGAATGCCTTCCATCTCGTTCATATCAGAAATGATAACGATGCCTTCGTCGGGCTGAAAGGTCTTGAAAACCTGATGTCCCGGGAAATGGCGACGCATGAGCTTTGCGCGTGAGATATCGATCTCCAGGCCTTTTTGCAATATCTTATCGCCGGTGCCTGGAATAAACACCTCTTCACGCGAAAGAATGAAACGTTTCTTCAGCGCCGATTGATTCATGACGCGAAAGGCCTTGATCTTCTCTTCGAGCTCATCGAGAGTACAGATGCCGACTCGCAGCGGATTCTCGATGGTCGGTTTTTGTTCGTTTCCGTTATTATCAGCCATCGCTTGTTCCGTCGCAGAAAAAATCACAGGAGAAGATCATCAGATCACCTGAAGCGCTACCAGAATGACGAAAAACAGGAAGAACAGGGCCGTGACGATCTGAAAGAGCGTCAGCCACTGCACCTTCTTTTCAAGTCGATCCACCTGATCACGAAGGCGTCGGTTCTCTTCTTCAAGCGAGCGCATGGTGGGCCGATCGGCAAACTCCGACCATCTTTCAAGCAGTATGGGAATAAAGTCGCGAAGAAGCGGCAGAAGAAGCGATACGAAGTCGGCATACGATCGCTCATTCGAATAATGTTCGGAATCTTCTCTTTCCTGTCGCACGCTCTGTCTCCTCATGCAGGAGCCTCCTGCCAGATGCAGGATCTCATACTCCCGTTATACTGACAATTCAATTTGCCGCCCGAGGAGCGAAACGGACCCGGTCTTATTCAGAAAGGCCGGTCCCAGGCATCTGTGCAAAAAAACTCTTGCCGCTCTTCTCTGTGAGGTCAGAGTAGCTGTATGAGCCTGGAAACGATTACCGACATTCACGTAGATGAACGCGGGCAGTGGTGGAATGCTACGGAACGGCTCATTCATGAAGGCATCCTCTTCTTTTTCAAAAGCAACCTGTATCGCGCCGCAGACGGACGGTTTTTCATTCGCAGCGAATTCGGCGATCGCACGGAAACCGGCTGGCTGCGAGCCGTGCGAGGGTTTCCGATCTTTGCCGATCGAGCTCTTGTCGAGCCCGAACGCGGCGTCGTGCGCCTTGTTCTCGATAACGGGCTGATCCTCGAACGACGAGGCGAGCAGCTCTCTGTAGGAGACGCCGATCTTGTGTGGACCGATCTTCTACCCTCAGAGCAGCATCCGGCGCTGGGCGAGCGATCGGTACCCGTGAGGCTGCGTCCGGGGGCGATGAGTTCTCTGGCCGCCTTTCTTGAAGAGGACGGCGAGCACTGGGCTCTGAACCTCGGCGGCGAAAAGCAAACTCTGGCCGAAAAAATCCCCGACTTCACCAGCGATCCGGGGCGGTAGATCGATCAGAAATCTGTCGGATGAAAGGCCGGCAATGCCGTCGCTCGTTTGATCTCAGGCGAAAGCGTCAGCACCCCGTCACAACGCATCCTCTTCATGAGCGTAAGATGAATCGCCGCCGTCAGGTTGCACTGATGGGAGAGGATTTCAAGAGAGGAGCGTTCGAGATCGTCGACTTCAAGCGGCTCGATCTCAGCGCAGATGCGTCGCATCAACTGTGTGTATTCAATAAAGGTCGCCGGGTTCGTCTCAAGGCCGATCAGGCGGTTAAGGGCGAAGGCCGAACTTAGAATGATCCAGTCATCCTGAAGCAGACGCTTCAGGCTCAGTTTAATCGCCTCGCGCATCTCGCCTTCGAGAGCGAGGGCGATCCAGATCGTTTCATCGAGATAGAGCCGACGTTTTCCGGTGCGTTCGCTCATGGTTTTTCGGCTTGAAGCCTCTCCGTACAAACCGCCCGGTCAAGATAGTCGCCTTTCAGTTCGTCAAGGGCAAGAAGCGCCTCGATACGTTCGTGGGGCCGGTACAGGCGCTCGATCGCCGAGCGCACAAGATCCGATGCCGTGCGTCCTTCGCGGCGCGCCTGTTCTTTTAGAAACTCCGCTTCTTCTTCGGTCAGAAGCATATTCCAGCGTATCTGCTCCTGCTTTCCTGTGCGACGGGCCTTTTTCATGTTCTACCGTTATCTCAAAAACGCCTTTTATAAGTGTTAGAAGCCAACGGCTTCTGATGCCTACTTCCGGCACGCAGACCTGTTCGTGCTGAGGGCGGAGGTCTTTCGGGCAATCTCTCATGAGCCAGAGAGAATGCATCTCAAAAACGGCTCAACAGAGTCACAGGCATGCCCGAAAATGAACCCGTTTTTGATATACCCGGGCGGGGAACGGTTGTCAGCCCGATGCTTCTGAAAATCCTGGATGCATGAAGCATGTCATCCTTATCTCTGACAAGTTCGATGCAGAAGGCGTAGCCAGGCTGCAGAAGACCGATGGCTTTGAGGTCATCTATAAAGGCGGCCATTCTAAAGAAGAGCTGCTTGCCGATATCGGTAAGGCCCATGGCCTGATTATCCGCTCTGCAACGAAGGTCACTCCCGAAGTTCTCGAAAAGGCTCCCAATCTGAAGCTGATCGTCCGTGCCGGTGTCGGCGTGGATAACATCAACATCCCCGAAGCAAGCCGCCGCGGCGTCATCGTAATGAACGCACCGGGCGGATCATCCGTAACGACGGCCGAGCAGGCCCTGGCCCTTATGTTCGCCGTTGCGCGCAACACGCCGCAGGCCAACGCCTCGATGAAGGCCGGCAAATGGGATAAAAACAAATATGCCGGCGTCGAGATCACCGGCAAGACGGTCGGCGTCGTCGGTCTTGGCCGTATCGGACGCGAATTCGTAAAGCGTGCCCGCGGCCTCAAGATGAACGTGATCGGTTTCGATCCGTTTATTCCCGCCGAGGCGTTAGGCCATCTTGAAATCGAAATCGTTAACAAAGACGAGCTGCTGGCTCGATCTGATTTTATCTCCGTGCATGCTCCTCTTACCGACGATACGCGTGATTTCATCGGCAAGGATAACCTGCATAAACTGAAAAAAGGCGTTCGCCTGATCAATGCGGCTCGCGGAGGCATCTACAACGAAGAGGCGCTCGAAGAAGGCCTCAAGTCGGGTCAGATCGCCGCCGTCGGCCTCGACGTTTTCACGCAGGAGCCGATCCCCGAGGATTTCGCTCTGCGTCAGTACGAGAACTGCATCATGGCTCCGCATCTGGGCGCCTCGACGGGCGAGGCTGAGTTTGCCGTCGCCATGGAAACGATCGACGAACTCGTCGAGTTCTTCCAGACCGGCGTCGCTCGCAACGCTATCAACTTCCCCACCGTCGATGCCGAGAGCATGGATTTCATGAAGCCTTATTTCGAAGGCGGCGAGAAGGTCGGAACGCTGCTTGCCCGTCTGCTTGAGTCGCCTCTGCGAACCGTAGAGATCGATTATAACGGAGAGATCAGCGAGAAGAAGGCCGATCCGGTTCGGATGGCCATCTTAAAAGGCGCCCTTGGCGTTTTTGTCGGCGCCGATACGGTAAACTACGTGAACGCTCCTGTGCTTGCTAAAGAACGCGGCGTGCGCGTCGTTGAGAACAAGAACGAAGGAACGGTTGGCTACAAATCAAGCGTCGTCGTTACGCTCGAAAGCGAAGACGGAAAAAAGGCACGGCTCAAGTACACCGCCATCGCCGGTCATAGCGTCGCCGTCGCCCTGAACGATCGCGAGATTGAGTTCCGCCCCGAAGGCGTCCTGCTTGTCGTGCAGAACAAAGACGTGCCAGGCGTCGTCGGCACAATCGGAACGTTTCTTGGCGATCTGAAGATCAACATCGCTTCGATCGAGCTTTCTCGTTCGGGTAAAGGCGAGACGGCGATCTCTGTGATCACTGTCGACGACCTGCTCAGCGCAGAACAGATCGAGAAGTTCCGAACGCTGTATAACATTCTGTCCGTTCATCAGATCGATCTGCGCTAAGGGCGATGCAGAGCCAATGGCCTCTGCGCATCGGCCCTGAACGCCTTCTGAAGATGAGATTAAAAAGAGGTCGCCGCGAGGCGGCCTCTTTTTGCGTCAGGGCGATATGACGTTATGAATGAGACGTCGGCGATCGTCGACCTCGAAGGTGCACGTGGTAACGTTGCGAATGTCGCTGCACGCTTCAGCAGGCGTTTCTTTAAAGCAGTGGCAGGGTACCGACTTTTTGCCCATCACATACTGTGACTGACAGTCAGGGCTGGATGCCTGATCGATTGAGTAGCTGCGTCGCTCATGCCACAGTCGCAACACGTCTTCAATGCCTTCCGTGGAGAGGGCGGCGGCCAGCAGCATGCGATCACGCTGAACGGCGTCGGGCTTTTCCGTTTTTTGCTTGAGATGTCGATCGAGCTCATCTCTCAGATCTTTATATTCGCAGATGCCGTCCTTTCGCGACGATGAGGAACAATAGAAGCTGGCATGACAGAGAGAATGCCTGACGGCATCAAGAACGACAGGGCAGTTGTAGCGCGCCTTCGCCACGACCAGCAACGCTCCAGGAAGATAGGCCAGCGCTCCGCGACGCTTTTCGCGCACCAGCTCTTTGCATCCCATTTCGCCGGCGCGCTGCGGATTGCTCTGCGCCAGTCGCCGCAGCATCATATCCATCGAGGCGTCCATTTCGTAGCCGGTTGCGGAATTCAGATTCTCTTCGAGGCGCTTAACGATCGCTTCTTCGAAAGCTGCGTCGTTGATATCGGCATAGCGCAGCGACCGCTCCAGGGCTAACGTCGATGATTTCTCGAGAATCGCCCGACGAAAATCGTTATGAAGCTGGCTCTGCCCGGCCGGGCTCAGGCTCAGATAGGCATCGTCCCACGCCTGGAGAGAGTCCATGGACGTCTTGCGCGGAGCCTTCAAAGGCAGCGTTTCTTTTAAGAATGAAATAAGCTCCGCCTCCCCGGCGGTTCGTATCTCGGCGGCGACGTCTTCAAAGTGAACGCCCGAACAGTTCTGCCCGATCATCGTCGATGCGGCGGCTCGAAAATCTGGCACAGAGGCCCAGTTCCACGAGGAGCCGCCATATTCTTTGCAGTCGGCAAAATGTCTTCCCGAGGGCATAACATAGACGACTTTAAAAGGCAGGCTTTTCTCGCAGCGAAAGGCCACACGAATCGCATCGCCCTGAATATCAGATGTGATTGTGCTCTGCGGCATGCCATCTTTTGTTATAAGGCAGCCGTACGGCAGATCGCGCTTCACCGGGCCTTCGATGCGCAGCACGGCCTCCTGATACGAGCACGAACCGCCGTACAGAGTGACGCAGGGAGAGTGCCTCACCTCACGAACGATGAGACGGGCCGGAACGGGAGAACGGGTCTCGGTAACAGGACGTTCGTTGGTATGAACACACGAAAGCAGAAGAAGAAAGACTGCGAGAGAGAGACGCATAGCATCAGATACGGGGTATTTACGGATTGGCAAGAACATAATTCGCCGCGCATGCCCGCACGGTTCACCTCACCAGCGCGGAGCCGCGGGCGGCCGCTTCGTACAGGAGGCAGACATCCGAGGCGAAAAAAGAATGGCAGAGCGCCTTTGCTACCATACTCTGGAAGACAGCTGTGAATTCCCCTGTCCCTAACCTGCCTTTCTTTTCGGCTCCTGCTCTTTTCGCCTTTCCTGTCGCCTTACTGCTCTTCTCCTGTCAGGAATCAAGGCCTGCTTTTTTCAACATGCAGCCGCCGGTGTCGGAGCCCGGTACCGGCCTCAAGGCCTCAGACTGTGGGGCGTGCCATCAGAACCAGTATAGAGACTGGCAGCATTCGACGCATGCAGCGGCCTACACCGATCTTCAATTCCAATCCGAGATTTCCAAGCCCGGAGCCCCGAAAGAGCTCTGTAAGAACTGCCATATTCCGCTCGGCAATCAACGCGAGTCTCTCACTGACGGCAAAGCCAATCCGACGTTTGACGCGGCGTTACAACAGGAAGGCGTCACCTGTGCAGCCTGTCATGTGCGGACGGAAAACGGGCATTCCGTGATTGTCGGATCGCAGACTTCCACAGCTGCGACAGCTGTCAAAAGTGGAACACATGCCGTTGTTGTCGATCGCGCTTATCTGCTTGGTCGATGCGAGAGCTGCCATCAGGCGAATGCACGCTTCACGGAACACTATGTATGCAGCTTCAACACGGCGCAGGAGCTGCGCTCCGGTCCGTTCGGCAAGACGCATACCTGCGCCAGTTGTCATCTCGAGACCGGCACGATAACAGAAAATGCCATAAAGACGGAGCCTGACAGGATTACCGCAGCCGATCCCGGTAGGTTTACGCGTCATGTTTTTCCCGGAGGTGGCGTGCCGAAGCGCTTTGATCTTTTTCCGTATCTGTTAACCGTGCGACATGATACGGCACTCGATTTTGAGCTGGGTGAGATCGTCTTTTCACAATCTGACAGAAGCGGTCAGATACAGATTCCGGTGCAGATACGCAACGCCCGCGCAGGCCATTCTGTGCCGACGGCCGATCCCGAACGCTTTGTGCTCGTGCGTGTCAGATTGCTTGATGAAGGCAACGGCGAACTGACGCGTCAGGAGTATCGCATCGGACAGGTATGGCAATGGGAGCCGGCGAAGAAGCTTTCAGATAATCGCCTGGCTCCTCTTGAAAGCCGCCGTCATGTTTTTATTTTTGAGAGCACACAGTCCGTGCGTTTCATTGAGCTGACGGCCTATCATGTCAGACTTACGAAAGAAAACGGCCGCTACATGCAGGCGACGGCCGGTATGGCCGATCCGGCATTTCAAAAGGACATTGCGGCGATCGATCGTCTTTATCCCTTTGCCGCCCTTCTCTGGTCACGCCGCCTTGATCTTGTAAACGGCTCATCGATCGAAAAAGACAGAGTAGAGCGGAACCGCGAATCGGTCCGGCTGCGAGGTTATCCGGAATAGGCGATGACCTTGCCCTGACGCCGAAGAAACCATGGGGGCTCATCGACTTTTTCGATCGATGAGCCGCTTCTACGAACGACTAACGATTCATCGTGCGGTTCAGACGGTCGGCTTCGGCAAGAACCGCTTCGGACAACTCAAGGATCTCGTCGTTATTTTTTGAAAGCTGTGTCGCCATCTGTGCCAGCCTGGAAACGCTGTGCAGACTTTCTTTCAGAGAATCTATCTGTTCTCCCGATGCTTCAAAGATCTCGTCCGAGAGGCGCCGGTTTTCACGGCTGTGGCTTTCGAGCCGCGATACGGCGCCGTCCAGCACGTCCATCGACTGCGATACCTTTACAAGCAACGAGTGGATGTCGCTCAGGGATTGTAGAAGAGAGGCAATGGACGACTCCGATCGGCCGGCGGCATCGAGACCTCCAGTCATCTCGCCTTCCATCAGGGCCACCTGCCCCTGGATCTTCTTCGAGTTTGAGCCCGTTTCTTCGGCAAGCTTGCCCACTTCGTCGGCGACGACGGCAAAACCGCGACCGAACTCGCCCGCTCGCGCCGCTTCAATCGATGCGTTGAGTGAAAGCATGTTGATGCGCTCGGTAACGTCTCGAATCATCTTCACGACATCCTGGATCACATTGCCGGCATCGCGGATCGAATGCATACGCTTCATCAGTTCTTCGAGATTATTCCGGAAAACGACAAAGCCGTTCTGGATGTCGGTAAAAAAACTCATCGTATGATTCACGGCCTCGCGTACCGTCTCGCGGGTGCGCAGCAGTTCTTTCAGACTTTCGTCGATGACTCCGGCCTTTTCGTTCTGATTCTGCATGCCGTTTCGAACGCCTTCGGTTCGGGCAAAGACCTCTTCCATCGCCGACGAGAGCTGTTCGCTCATCGACGCCTCTTCCTGCGAGAGGTTATTCAGACGAGCCGCCATCTGCTTCTCGCGCTCGCTCAACTCTTTCAGATTGAGAGAAATGGCGCGCGATTCATCGAGCATCTCTTCAAGGCGCAGTCGTTCGTCGCGCATACGCTGCTTCTCTTTTTCAAGGTTGGAATTCAGATCGCTGATTCGTCGGGATAGCAGGTAATTGATGAACAGCATCTGTCCGAGGAAGCCGAGAGGAAGAAGCATGTGAATCACCGTATGATCGGGCAGCACTTTCGCCACTTTCAGGGCAAAAAAGACTGCGGCGCAGAGAACGACGAGCCAGCTCAAAAACAACATCCGGCCTTCGTTGGAACGTCGGATTTCCAGGGCGCTCACAAAAATAAGCAGAAAAGCGGCAACAGGGCTGCCATAAACCCCTATCATGGAAGCATAGATGTAAGTGGGCAGAAGGGCGAGCGCCATCTGACCCAGGTAGATGAAGCCGACGGCCTGAAAGATTCTGTACAGAAGCGGGCGGCGGCGCTTCATCTTGAGGTAATGCGACTGAAAGAAAAGAAGGGCCGAAACCGAGGCTCCGATACACATCGTCACCACTCGCTCGCTCAGATACGGAATACTTCCCCAGAGCAGTAACGGTCCGTAACCGGTTAATCCGAGCAGAAAGAAAAAGACCGAAAGCATATAGCCGGCAAAGAAGAGATGACTCAGGTCTCGTAGAGCGACAAACATGATGGCGTTATTCACGATGATAAAAAGCATGCCTCCAAGAATCAGCGCATAGAGCAACGTCGAAAGCGTCATCTCTTCGAGCAGATCGCGAATCCCGATAAACTCAACAGGCGTGGCCCTGCTGTTTCCGCTTTGCATGCGCATGTAGATCTCTGCCGTTTCTCCGCGCTTCAGTGTCATCGGCACGATATGATCCGCTGTTGCGAGCGGCCACGCCGACACCGGTAGAGAACGTCCGGCCTGAATCCGCTCCATGCCATTTGCCGTATAAATGAAGAAATCGAGTTCATCAAAGAGCGGATGGGCAAGTCGCAGGAACATCTGTTCATCGGAGTCAGAGCGCACCGAGAATCTGACCCACTGCACGGCCGTACTCATCGAATAGTTGAGCGAGCTTACAGACTGGAACTCCTGACTTCGTACTTCATCGAGAGTGAGCTGACCTGATGGATCAGAAAAAGCCTGGACATGCGAAGACGTGAGTGCCATCTTGCCGCCCGTCCAGACAAAAGGGGCAGCCGAGAGCGGAAAGGACGGAGCCAGTAGCGCAAGAAAAAAGATTGCGTTCGCGAAAATTTGTGTTTGAATTAACTGAATAAATTTCATGTTCTCTATCTTGCCGGCGCAATCGCTTTTCTCAACAGAAGAAGTGTAATTGAGACAGAGAGATTGTCAAGCAGGAGCATTACGACGGATTTTGACACACCTGTCAATACGCATTTAGGGGCGCCCAAGCCCTGCAACGTTGAACCACTTGACAGCATGCCGACCATTTCATAAATTGCATTTAGCATCGCCACAGCGATGCAGGGAGAGGATGATGAGCACGCAGACGATTCAGAAATTACTGGATATTAAAGACACTCCGGCCATTTACCGGAACCTCAGCTACGACGAAATCTTCGAACATGAAAAAAAGAACGGCGAGACTCTTCTGACTTCTCAGGGAGCCATGACCGTCGATACCGGTGAGTTTACCGGACGTTCCCCTAACGACAAATATTTCGTAAAAGAGCCGACCTCTGAAAAAGACGTAGACTGGGGCAAAGTGAACCAGCCTGTCTCTGAAGAGATCTTCAACGAGCTGCTCGCAAAGGCACAGGAGCATCTGAGCGGACGTCCGCTGTATGTATTCGACGGATTTGCCGGCGCACGTAAGTCCACCCGACTCTCCCTGCGAGTGATCACCGAAAAAGCCTGGCAGCATCATTTCTGCACCAATATGTTTATTCGCCCTTCGGCCGAAGAGCTGAATGACTTTGCCGCCGATTTCACCATCATCAACGCATCGGGTCTGCGCAACGTCGACTTCAAAAAACATGGACTGCATTCCGACGTTTTTGTTATCTTCCACCTCGGTCGTAAGATTGCCATCATCGGCGGCACGGAGTACGGCGGAGAGATGAAAAAAGGCATCTTCTCTGTTATGAACTTCTACAAGCCGCTTCAGGGCATCCTGACCATGCACTGCTCGGCCAACGTCGGCAAGGCAAAAGGCGACTCCGCTCTGTTCTTCGGCCTTTCCGGCACCGGTAAAACGACGCTGTCCACAGATCCGAACCGTCCGCTCATCGGCGACGACGAACACGGCTGGGACGACGAAGGCATCTGGAATCTCGAAGGCGGCTGCTACGCGAAGACGATCAACCTGAACCCCGACGACGAACCGCAGATTTTCGGCGCTATCAAGAAAGACGCCCTGCTTGAGAACGTCGTCATTCGTGACGGAAACGTCGTCGACTACACCGACGGAAGCAAGACCGAGAATACTCGCGTGAGTTATCCGATCTTCCATATCGCAAACCGTATCGAGAGCGGCCTCGGCCCGCATCCTGAAAACATCATCTTCCTGACATGCGACGCCTTCGGCGTTCTTCCGCCTGTAGCCCGTCTCACTCCCGAGCAGGCTATGTATCACTTCCTGTCCGGTTATACGGCAAAGGTTGCCGGTACCGAGCGAGGCGTGAAAGAGCCTTCGGCTACTTTTTCGGCCTGCTTCGGCGCCGCCTTTATGACGCTGCATCCCACTCGTTATGCGAAGCTGCTCGGTGAGAAGATGAAGCAGCATAAGACGAAGGCATGGCTTGTGAATACGGGCTGGGCCGGCGGTCCTTACGGCGTCGGTGCACGTATGAAAATCAAGATCACGCGCTCCATCCTCGACGGAATCTTCGACGGATCGCTCGACCATGACGATTATACGCAGGACGATATCATGAATCTTGCCATTCCGAATCGTCTGCACGACTACGATAAGGCCGTCCTGCATCCGTGGGAGTCCTGGGCAGATAAAGCCGCTTATGAAGCACAGCGCAAAAAACTGGCGGGCATGTTCGTCGAGAACTTCAAGAAGTATACGAACGTCGGTAAAGAATTCGACTTCTCGAGCTTCGGCCCGAAGCTGTGATTCGCTCATAGCCACCGATCATTGCAAAAGGCCTCCGTTTCCGGAGGCCTTTTCTTTTATGCAGGCTTATGTTAGATCCGACGCCATGGATAAAAAGGATGGACCGAGCAGCGCTGCATCAGATAAGAGAATCGATGCCTTCGCGCATAACGACGCTTCTCGCTTTGATCCGGCGCGACTACGCCGTACAGTATGCAGGTATGGGTCTTGGCCTCGCCTGGCTTTTTATCAACTATGCCATGCAGATCGGCGTTTTCTATCTCGTCATCGGCAGAGGGCTGTACGCCGATCAGGATGACTATGCGGCCCGGCTTCTGTCGGGAATGGCTCTCTGGATTCCGCTCTCTGAGATGCTCATGCGTTCCGGTTCTATTCTGAGCGAGAACCGCGTCCTGATCCGTCGCACAAATACGGGCCGTGAGCTCTTTGTCTGGATTCCCATCGTCCAGGCGTTGTTTCATTATCTGCTGCTTTCGATACCGCTTTCTCTGATCCTGTCGCTTTCGGGCGGATCGCTCTCACTTCCGTCGGCCCTTCTTTCTCTACCTGGTGTCCTTTTTGGCGGATGGGCCGCTCTTCTCATCGTTTCGCCCTGGGCGTTGATTCTTGCCAGGCTGGCCGTCATTCTGCGCGATCTGACGCCGCTACTGCGACCTCTGTTGCAGATACTCTTCTGGTTAACGCCCATCGCCTATCTGCCCGCTTCCTGGTCGCACATGAATCCGCTGACATATCTTCTGGCTCTTCATGGAAGCCTTTTCGCTGGATTGCCTGTTCCAGAATCGGGCGCTCTATCTTTCGCCATCGCCCTGTTGATCACGCTGATGGCGGCCGTAATCAGCTCCTTTCGCCTGAACCGCATCGTCGAGGACCATCTGTGATGGATGCCGTCGTTCTATTAGAAAATATCGGCAAAGAGTACGTCGGCTTCGTCTCACATGCGGATCGCATCCTCTGCGCTCTCACGCTCGGCCTGCATCGCGGGAAACGTCGCTTTTCGGCGCTCACCGATATCAATGCCAGCCTTTCGGGCGGCCAGATCGTCGGATTGATCGGGGCGAACGGCGCCGGTAAGTCGACCTTGCTTCGCCTTCTTTCTGGTATCTCGCGCCCTGATAACGGTCGTGTCAGCTTCAAAGGAAGCGTGCGGGCGATTCTCGAACTTGGCGTCGGCTTTAATGCCGAGTTAACAGGATTCCAGAATATCATGTATAACGGCGTCTTGTGGGGCTATGATCTGCATACGCTGAAATCTGAGGCACAGGCCATCCTGGACTTTGCCGGGCTTTCGGCCTTTGCCGATGAGGCGATGAAAAGCTACTCTACCGGTATGCAGATGCGCCTGGCCTTCTCGCTGGCCACACATCGCCGCACCGATCTTCTGCTTGTCGACGAAGCGCTGGCCGTCGGTGATGCGGCCTTTCAGCAGAAGTGCGTCGATCGTTTTCGCAGATATCGCGACGAAGGGAGCCTTATCGTCGTCGTCAGTCACGACATGTCTTTGCTTGCCGATATCGCCGATCGCGTTATCCTGCTCGACCACGGACGTCTGGTAGCCGACGGAGCGCCGGCCACGGTGATTTCGGAGTACATGCACCGCCTGGCGGCTACGTCGTTTTCCGGAGGCCAGAGTGGCGCTCTGAACGGCTACAGCGTTCGGCTGCTTGATACGGCTGGGCGGGAACGGTCGGCCTTTTACTGCGGCGAAGAGGCCGTACTTGAGATAGCGCTGCAGGCCTCGCAGATACTTGAAGACATGACGCTCGGCTTTCATATTCACGACGCTAAAGGTTTGCGCATCTTCGGAACAAACACATATCTTATGAATCAGGCGGTACGTGTGACGGAGCGCCTGCATCGCTTTCGTTTTCAGCTGCAACTGAATGCAGGCCCGGGCGCTTATACGCTCGGTATCTCGCTTCATCGCGGCCGCATGCATACGACGGACTGTCATCTCTGGACCGATTCCGTTCTCAGCTTTGAACTTGAGGCCAGGCCAGGTCAGATCTCAGACGGAGCGGCCTTTTTTCAACCGCACTGGCTGGGAGACGCAGGGGGATCGGATTGAATCCTATGCGCCTGTCGGCAGAACAGCATGCGTTCTCGGTCATTGCAGCCCCAACGGCTGATGCCGCTTCGTTGCAGGAGGCCCTTCTTCTTCTCGATGCCTGTTCTCCTGTTGCGTTGAATTCCGTTCTGCGCTCCCTTTCGCGAAAGCAGCGGCTTGCCTGGATCACGGCCTTGACTTCGATCGCGCAACAGATGCCTCAGGCTGCTGTCGAGATGATATATCGCGTATTCCTGTTAACGTTTCCTGATCGCGACGGGGCGCGTCACTATGCGACGCTGCTTGAATCGGGGCGTATCACGCCAGGCGACATGGCTCATCTTCTTGCCGTGCGCCGGCCGCTGTCGCTGCTGCGGTATGCTCCGTCTGCGTTCTTCTTTCATCTGTTCGGCTTCTTTCGAGTGAAGATCCGATCCGGTTCATTGCGGCCTGCTCATGCTTCGACCGGCGACTCAAGTGCTGTCCCGAGTCCGGCATCCATCAGCGCGGCGGAGCCGACATCAGAGAAGAATCAGCAATCACCGGATGATCGAAACAAAGACGACATTGAATATAACAGCGAAAGGCCATCGATTGCCATCGTAATACACAGGGCAGGAACGGGGTTTTCGGGTGGGGCCGAGCGCCTGGCGCTTGAATATGCGCGGTATCTGAGTGAGATCGCTTCTGTTGAGGTCGTTACCACGCAGGCACGGGATTATTTAACCTGGAAGAACGAATTCCCAGAAGGCCTGCAGAGCGAAGATGGAATCCTGCTGCGACGCTTTCCCGTAAAGAACGGGCGACATCGGCTTTTTCATAAGCTGTCGATGCTTCTTTTTCGATCGCTCTCGATGATTCTTGCCGCGGGCAGTCCGCCCTCTTCATTGCAGAAAAAGCCACTGCGCTCCGTTTTCTGGAAGATGTTAACGCCTCTGGCGCTCTTATGGATGCGTCTTCAGGGGCCTCATGCGCCCGAGCTTCAAGCCTGGATAAAACGGCGGCACTACGATTTCTATATTTTTGTGACCTATCTTTACGAGACGTCCTATGCATCGTTACCGATCGTTGCCGACCGGGCGGCGCTGGCGCCGACGGCGCATCCGGAATGGCCGCTGCAGTTGCCGATCTGGCAGAGGATCTTTCACGATCGTCGACCCGGATGGATCTTTCTCGCCGAAGAAGAGCACCGTTTTCTCAGGCAGTGGTTCCCTGAGATGAATGACGGGCCTGTGGTCGGCTGCGGCCTGGCTTCCGTCGCGCAGTTACAGACCCTTGAGCGAAAGAGAGCCGCCGGCCTATCGAGCTTTCGTGAGCGCTTCTCGATCAACGGGCCGTTTGTTCTGTACACGGGCCGTATAGATCCCGAGAAAGGATGCCGCAAGCTCATCGCCTATTTTCTGGCCTTCTTGCGAAAATCCAATGCACGGCTAACCCTTGTGCTGGTAGGTACAGAGGCCATGACCGTGCCCGCACATCCGGCGATCGTCACGACAGGCTTTGTCGACGATGACGTTATGCAGGCGGCGCTCTGTGAATGCTCGGTTTATGTTCACCCGTCGCCCTACGAAAGCTTTTCATTCTCGCTGCTTGAGGCGATGGCCGCCGGGGCCCCGGTTCTGGTAACGGCCGAAAGTGATGTTCTTCGCGGACACGTGATTCGCAGCCGGGCCGGGCTTTATTACAGAGACATCGACGATTTCATCGAAAAGCTAACGGTGCTTCTGCGCGAGCCGCAGAGGTTTCAGAACGGCCCTCATTACGTGCAGAAGCGTTATTCACACGAGGCCGTAAAAGGGACGCTACAGCGTTATGTGCTTGAAAGAATCGGCGCTCAGTAGCCGGCTGCGATGAACCGCCAAATCGCATCAGGCTGATCGGTTGGCGCGCTCGATCTCCTGCTCGATCTCTTCGACGTCCGAGAAGTGCATCTTTTCGCGTCCGATGATCTGATATGTTTCATGACCTTTTCCGGCAACGATGACGGCGATTCGCCTGGCCGGGCTTTCAACTGAAATCTGACGAGCATGCGCAAGCGCCGCCTTGATGGCCTCTGCTCTGTTGCCGATCTCAAGCGCCTGCCGGAGCATATCGCCTGCCCTTTCAGCGACGCCTGTGAGGATCTGGGCGCGAATCGAAGCCGCTGCTTCCGTGCGCGGATTGTCATCGGTTACGATCGTCAGGTCGGCCAGCCGTGCCGCAATCTCTCCCATCAGGGGACGCTTGCCCGGGTCACGGTCGCCGCCGCATCCGAATACGACGATGATCGTATTGTAGCCGATAGAGCGGGCCTCGACAAGAACGCGCTCCAGCGAATCCGGGGAATGGGCATAGTCGACGAAGGCGTCGATGGCATCGCTCACGCGAAGACGCTGCATGCGACCCGGTACGCCCGAGAAGTCAGCGAGATCTAAGCCTTTGACATGAGGCCCCGTACGCGAAGCCGAGGCAAACCGTCCGGCCGTTCTTTCGAAAGCGAAAAGGGCAAGAGCGGCGTTGATGCGGTTAAAGCCTGTCGGAACAGGCTGCCGCATCGTGATCTCTGAATCAATGTCAGCTGGTGAAAGAAAGGAAAAGAAGGACGAAGTGTTTCCAGGCAGCGTGAGTCGAGAGGCAATACAGGGACGCTCTGTGAATCGGCGCAGAGAATGCAGGGCCTCGTCCTCAGCATAAACCGAAAAGAAGGCACTGGCGCGGACTGCCAGAAAGAAGAGATGCCTTTTGGCGCGCATGTAGGAGGCCAGGGTTTTATGATGGTCGAGATGATCTCTCCCCAGACCTGTAAAGAGCACGCCTGAAATCAAAAGTGCCTCAAGTCGCCCGAGTGAAAGGGCTTCTGAAGAGGCCTCGATCGTGACATGTCGAATGCCTCTATCAAGCAGCTCTCTCAGAATAGCCTGCAGCTCATAGGAACGCGGAGTCGTAAATCCCGTTTCGCGACTGACCTCCACCTCTCCGTCAAAATAGCGCAGGCCAAGCGTTCCGACTAACGCGCAGGGCAGACCGGCCTTCTTCCAGAGATGATAGAGCATGTGGGTCGTCGTCGTTTTTCCGTTCGTTCCGGTAACGGCCACAACACACATCTCTTTCGAGGGATGGGCGTTCAGAGCGGCGGCCAGATGGGCCATGGCACGATCGGGCGATCCCGCTCGCAAAACAGAGGCGTTAGCCGGTGCATTCATCGAGGGGGAGAGCAGAAGAATGGAGCCGGCAGCCGCTGCCTGCTCGATAAACTTACGTCCGTTGCGCGTCGCGCAGTAAAGCACGCCCGGACCGGCCCTGCGCGAGTCGTCGGTGATTTCCAGGATCTCCGTGTCGGTTGCGATATGCGCTGCAGTCAATCCGACAGTACAGCTCAAGCCCGAGCGCTGAATCAATTCCAGTAGTTGCATGATCTCAATCCGGCAGACGAATGCGTAGCACCCTGTTTTTCTCGTAATCGGGAAGAGCGCCGTATAGCTTCCAGTAGGTTAACACGGCGTCTTCGCCTTTTTTGCGAGCCAGCTCCGCCCGCAAAGAGGAGTTCTTGCGCTCCTGCTCGATCTTCGCAATGCGAGCCTGCTTGATCTTTCGATCCAGCAACGAAACCTCGATGCGCATCCTTGTATAGAAGAGCACCAGAAACGAGAGAACGAGAATCAACGCAAAAAGCGTGAGAAGCGAACCGACCTCCTGCGAGACGCGCCCCACAGGCGACGTAGCGCGGTTCTGACCGAATCCCTGTGGCGGAATAAACTCTGCGCTCTTATCCTGTCGCTCGACCGGCTTCTTCTTGAAAGCAGAGAAGAGTTTTTTCAATATCTTCATGGTTCTGTCGCTCTCAGTCGTTCGATGACGCGCAGTTTCGCCGATCGTGCGGCCGGGTTTATCTTCAGCTCCTCTTCATCGGGAGCAACTGCCTTTCTGGTGAGAATACGAAATCCCTGAGAGGCAAGGGATTGAAACCCTTTTTTTACGGGCCGGTCTTCAAGCGAATGAAAAGAAATGAGAGCGGCCCTGCCGCCCGGATTCAAAATCGCGGGAATGGACTGCACAAGCGTCTCGATCTGCTCGATCTCTCCATTCACGGCAATACGCAGGGCCTGAAAGACGCGAGCGGCATCGCTATCGCGTATAAACTCACGTCGCCCCGAACGATCACGCCTTCGAATCAATACCGAGAGAACACAATCGGTGAGCTGTGATGCCGAGACAATCGGGCGTGCCTCGACGATGCTGCGCGCGATGGGGCGCGACTGGCGTTCTTCGCCGTACTCGAAAAAGATACGAGCCAGCTCGTCTTCAGGCAGTTTATTCAGAAGATCCGCTGCCGTTTGCCCGAGTCTGCTATCGAGTCGCATATCAAGATCGCTGTCGCGAAACGAGAAGCCGCGACCGGCCTGAGAAAAATGAAACATCGCCACACCAAAATCGCAGAGCAGAAAATCGACGGCCAGGCCCTTCTCTGCAAGCAACGAGGCGGCCTCTGAAAACGGTGCGTGAAAAAGGCATACGGCGCCCCGATCCGGTCGTTCACTCAGGCGAAAGCCGTCAGCGGAAAGACGTTGTTTTGCCCGTTCGAGCATCTGTTCATCGCGATCAAGGGCGATTACGGTAGCGTCGGGACGCATACGCAACATGCCTCGCGTATGGCCGGCCTCGCCAAGCGTGCCGTCAAGGATGACGGGGCTTTCGTTTTCGAGCCCGGCAAGCGATTGTAAAACAGGCTCGAAAAGAACGGGAACATGATCGATGGAATGATCCTGGATAAAGCGCTTAAGATGCAGCGACTCTGGAATCGGCGCTAAGGGCGAAACTTCAATGCGCTCTCGTCCTGAAGATTCCGACAAACCAAGCCGCTCTCTGCGCTTATTGCGTCCGCCCACAGGACCACGATAGACAGAGACGTTCGCCATGCGAGCATGATTCCGAACCTCTACGTCATTCCGTTCCCGCTTCTTTGACGAAAGAATAGTTGAACTGCATCTGTTCGAGACTCACCCGCCGAAGCGCCATACCGACCGTCTCTTCCCAGACCGCCTCGTCAGGAGGCTCGTTGAGCATAGCATAGATGACCGGCCGGGGAGCAAACTCCGGCTCGCTGCGGATCGCCCGTCGGCCGCGAGGCGAGCGGTTATACGGGCAGACCTCCTGACAGATGTCACAACCGAAAACCCAGCCCTGACGCCGGTCAGCCTGTTGATGGCGATCCTCTATTGATTCAATCGTAATATACGAAAGGCATTTGCGCGGCTCGATGCGATACGGCTCAAGGGCGCCGGTCGGACAGGCCTCAATACACAGATTGCAGCTGCGACAGAGGTCGGCTAACTCGGGATTCATCGCAGAAGCGGGAGTAGAAGCCGAAAGCAAGATCACGGCGAGCGCAAAAAACGAACCCTTCTCGGGATGAATCAGGTTCGTATGCTTCCCCTGCCAGCCAAGCCCGGCCTTGCGCGCAAGAAGCTTCTCGGGAAGCGGCGCCGAATCCACGCAGACGCGGGCCTGGATGCCGGCCTTCTCGAAAAGCGCGGTCAGCGGAGCGGCTCGCTTTTTCATCACCCTATGATAATCGCGCCCGACGGCGTAGCGAGCAATGCGAAACCTTGAATCTTCAAGAGCCCGATCGTAGTCTGGATCGCGATAGAGCATGCCCAGCACAAGCGCACTGTGTGCCAGTACACCCGGGCCGTCGGTATCGTCTGTGGATTCATACGCAAGCAAGCGTCCAGGATTCAAGCGCAGCTCCTGATGCCTGGAGAACCAGCACATCTCAGCCGGTCGCCCCTCTTCGACAAAGGCTCTGAAGCGCTGCTTCTCTTCTTCTGAGATATGCAAATCGGTAAAGCCGACAAGATCAAAGCCCTGCTGCCGGGCAAGGGCGATGGCTTTGGTGGCAAGTTCTTGAGGCAGAGAGATGTGCATGGGGCTATGAAAAATTACGCTTCGCAATGGACAGAAAAGCAGAATGGATGCGGATGGACCGTGTCATCAAGCACCGGGAGCGATCAATCCGACGAGCATACAGGTATGCTCTCTCGGGCAACGCTGGAACTGCCTGTTGTAGTCGTAGTCTTGTCTGCAGTGCCTCCGCTGTCAAGAGATGCCTGAGTTGTCCACGACCTGCTTCTGAACCGATTCCGAGCAGTTGCAGGTCTCTCCCTTCCCTCCTCCATGCCGCTATCTACCCCCTTCCACATTCCCGTACGGGACAATTCTCCTCACTGTTGGTTTGTTGCCTTATTCTTTTCCCGAGCGGGAAAAATACTGGATTTTCTCCGGTATTGTGCCATACTATTCCCGTACGGTAATACCATGAACAATCCCGCTACTCCCGTAGTGTCCGCCTTATCTCTCGGCGCATCGATCCGCAGCCGGCGAAGATCTCTGGGCCTCACCCTGGAGGCAGCCGCTGGATTATGCGGCGTCGGCGTCCGTTTTCTGTCTGAGCTGGAGCGCGGCAAACCGACCTCTGAGATCGGTAAGACCCTCCAGGTCCTCTCTCGCCTCGGGCTCGTTCTTTTTTTAGCAGAAAGAGGCTCTGCGTATGGAAAGTGAATCGAAAACCCTGTTTGTTTTCTATAACGCCGTCCCGGTGGGACAGATCACGGAGAACGCAGACGGAATTCTTTCGTTTCAATACGACATGTCCTGGCTAACGTCGGGCGCAGGCTTTGCTATCTCACAATCGCTTCCTCTTCGTCCGCAAGTCTTTTCGGGAGGAGCCGCTCATGCGTATTTTGCCAACCTGCTTCCTGAAGGCAGGCTGCGCAGTCATCTGGCTCATACCCTTTCAATATCAGAGGGAGATGATTTCCTTTTCTTAAGAGAACTGGGGCAGGAGATTGCAGGTGCGTTGCGCATTCTAACGTCGCCCACTCCTGATACTCCGAAACAGGCCCCGTCAAGTCGAAGACCTATCGATGCGGAGGCCTTGAAGCTGTTCCATCTACAGAGCAGCGTAGCGTCTGTTTACAATGATCGGCGACGTCACTTACGCCTCTCGCTGGCAGGAGCACAGCAAAAGCTGCCGGTCTTGTTTGATCCATCAGGTGGCGGACTCTGGACGACAGACGGCAGTGAACCGTCCACCCACATTCTGAAGATCACCAACCGGGACTATAAAGCTCTACCAGAGAACGAATACTACCTGAATATGACGGCACGGCTTGTCGGACTTCCAGTTCCTGCAGCATTCTTGATTCCGGTTCCTCCGGTTTCCCTGACTTCAAACAAACGGCCTTTCCGGTTCCTGGTTATTGAACGGTACGATCGCATTAGAGAAGGTAGCTCTGTGAAGCGACTGCATCAGGAGGATCTCTGCCAGGCCCTGGGCATCCTGCCCTCGAAGAAGTATGAAAAAGAGGGTGGGCCCTCGCTCCTTGATGCCTTTCGAATGACCGAAACGATCGCAAACAATCCCGTCATTGATCTGGATAGGTTAGTCGAATGGACCGTCTTCAATCTTGTATGCGGTAACGCCGATGCGCACGGAAAGAATTTATCGTTTTTGTATAGAGAGAATAGCGCCGAGCTCAGTCCCTTTTATGACCTTGTGTCGACTCGAGCCTATCCCTCTCTCGACAGGGCGATGGCGATGACGATTGGAGGAAGAAGCGATCCCGGTCAAATAGGCCGTAACGATTGGCAGAGCCTGGCTCGCAACACCAGAGTCACAGCGCCTTATCTGCTGAAGAAGGTAAAATCTACGTCTGAACGAATCGAAGAGGCCGCCGATCAGGCCTATAAGGAGTTCGCTCATGAGGTGGGCCGTATCGAGCTAATCAATCAGATACGCCTTGAAATCCACAGGCAGGCCCGACGAACGCGAGAACTGCTGTAATACGCCTGCGAGATCCGACGGGCAGCCGGATCTCGCATTCAAAGGAAAGTCTGAGAGCCCGAGAGCTCTGCATATCAATCGGCTTCGACGACGAGATCGCCGGCAGCCTTTACCTCACCGTTTTCGTCAGCGGCCTGAACTGAAACGGTGATGAGTTTTTTACCTTCGTCTTCTTTCTTCTTTTTCACGGTGCCGGTACAGATCAGCGTCTGACCGGGCTTCGACATGGCCTTGAACTTCACGCCGAATTCACGGATCTGAATCGGGTTAACCCAGGCGCTGACCATACGTCCGACCTGGGCCATCGTGAACATTCCGTGAGCGATGGTTCCACCGAGGCCGACTTTTTCGGCAAATGCCGGATCGGTGTGAATCGGGTTGAAATCGCCCGAGGCGCCGGCGTATCGAACGAGCGTCATGTGCTCGATCGGCTTTGTGCGAAGTGCGGGAAGCTCTGCTCCCACTTCGACGTCAGAAAACTTAATACGTTGCATGCTATACTCCTGTTCCTTCGATTAAAGTCCTTAAACTGAGGTTCCTCGTTTCAGGTTCCTTCGGGGCGCAGAACGATGCCCATGTGAGCCTCGATGCACGCTTCGCCTCTGTCGTCACGGAATACCGTTTTGAACGTCACCATGTCCATCTTACCGGTTTTCACGTCGACGACCTCGCCTTCGGCGTGGATGTTCGTGCCCGGATAAACCGGCTTCAGGTAAGTGTACTCTTCTTTCATGTGAAGAAGACGGTTCGTATCGATACCCATAGCACGCATATCATCGAAGATTTCAGGATAACCCCAGAATTGAAACGACGTCTGAAATGTCGGTGGGATGGGAGTATCCTGAAATCCCGCTTTGCGTGCGGCCTCCGGATCAAGATAGATCGGATTCGTTTCACCGATCGCCATGCAGAATTCCCGGATCTTACCCCGTTCTACAGGAACGGTATAAGACTTGAGTTTTCTGCCCACAAGGTCTTTGCTGAGCGCTGTCATACCTGTTTCTGGCTGCACTGATTTTCCGGTCAACCAGGATACGGTAGAACCGAGACGGTCTGGCGAGTTTGACGGGTGCCGTGACGTTCAATTCCCGCCAAAATCCGTCTGCTGTTATGGACAAAAATTTTTCGATTTTTTCATATTTTAGCAAACAATTGTTGATAAAATTACCCCCCTAAAGCGTACTGTGCCTGCGCTTGAAGGAGCGAGGAATGAACATGCTGAAAAGAAGCGCCCCAGGTTCAACTGATGGCCGGTCCGAGGCTTTTTCCCTTTCTATCGAGGAGATCCTGGCATCCGGTCCGACCATGATCAACCGGATTCGTATCGGATTCTTTTTTCTTCTGCTGGCCTCTCTCGTGCTTTCCTACGAACAGAGCACCGATCTACAGAATCTGGCGTATCTGATGGGCGTGCTGACGCTGGGCGGTGTCGGGGTGCTGAACCTGCTCTTTCGAAAGCGTCTTCCGAAATCTGCTCCCTTTCTCTCTGTCGTAATCGACGCCTCAACGCTTGGAGTGGTGATGCTGATCGCCGCCACGACTGATCGTGATATGTCTTCAGGCGTCATCCGGCAGCAGGTGCTCTACGCTATCTCCGTCGTTTTTATCGTCTATTCCGGACTGTTGCTTCATCCCCGCTTCGTTTATCTGATTGGAATCCTGACCGTGATCTTTCAGGCGCTTGTTATCGGCAATGCCGCCTTTCAGGGAGTTCAGTTTACGGAAGATCCGGTCCTTGTTCTTTCGCCAGGCTACGCCTCGATATCGGAGCAGGTTCTGAAGCTGGTCTTTCTGCTGATGATCGCCTTCGTCAACGGTCGCGTAATTCGTATATTCGAGTCGCTGCGAAGCGCCGAAGAGCGAAAAATTGAAGCGGTCCGCCAGTCCGAGCAGGCCCTGCAAGAAGGGCGCAGCCGCATGTTGCAGACGGCCGCGTCGTTAAGCGAAAAGGCCAGGCATCTGAGGGCCTTTGCAGACGAATTCTTCGACGTCGTCACACAACATGCATCGGCCTTTGAAGAGATCGGCTCGACGATGACGCAGTTCGTCTCTCAGCTGCATAACTCAGGCGAGACGGTTCGTCATCAGCTTACGCGGATCGAACGAGTCGCCACCGATATTTCGAGCCTGCGCGGACTCATCGACGGACTCACAAAGCGATCGGGCGAGATCAACGGTCGGATCGGATCGGTGCGCGAATCAACGACAAGCGTCGCGCGCTTCGTCGTCGAGCTCGAGAAGGCTCTGGATTCCGTAACCGAATCCTTTCGCTCCGTCGATGAGGTGACCGACATCATGGCGGAGGTCGCCGAACGAACGAACCTGCTTGCGCTGAACGCCTCGATTGAGGCGGCTCGGGCCGGCGAGGTGGGGCGCGGCTTTGCCGTCGTAGCGCAGGAGGTCTCGAAGCTCGCCGATTCAAGCGGCAAGAACGCGGGCCGCATCTCTGAAATCGTCGAAGAGTCATCGCGTCACGTCGCCTCGGGCCAGAATACGGCCCGGGCCGCTTCGGAGCGCGTGCAATTCCAGGATCGAGAGTTCTCTTCGTTTCTGGAATCATTCGAGTCGTTACAGAAGATGTTAACCGAGCAGATCCGCCTCAATGACGGTTTTCTTGAAAGCCTCTCTGAGATCCGCACCCTTTCGACGGGCATTGAGGCGGCGACGACGGAACAACGCACCGGCGCTTCGGCAATCCAGCAATCGCTCGACCAGCTCATAGAATCGATGAATACGCTTCTCTCGAAAGGCGGACTGCTATCGAGTACCATCCATTCTCTTGAAGAAGAATCCAGATCGTTAACAGGTGAATCTCAGTGAAAAACAGATTTTCTATTTTGCCTATTGCAGGGCTGATGCTTGCGACTCTCTTGCCCTGCTCTCTTTTCGCCGAACAGGAAAAAGAACGCTATGACTTTATCGAGCAGTCGTTTCGTGCCGAACAGAGTCACGCAAAATACTATTATTATGGCTGGATGACGATCTACGGCGTCAATGCCGCCTATTCGTTCTACGATGCCGGCACGACGAAAAACACCGTAAACCATCTCGTGGGTGGAGTTTCGGGCACGCAGGCCCTGATCGGAATGATCGGACTGGCGCTCTCTCCTCTTCCTGCGACGGACGCCTACGATACTCTGCATGCGATGCCAGGCGAAACCGAAGTGGAACGGACCGAACGGCTGCGGCGCGCCGAAGAACTTCTGCGAAAAAGCGCCGAGGTCGAGCGCGAAGGTAGAAGCTGGATCATGCATGCGGCTAACTTTGTCGTTGCTGCCGGCGGTGCAGCCGTCATTCGATACTCTTATGGGGATCGCATCAATCGCGCCGGCGGATCGGCCGTCGAGCAGGCCAATATAAACTTCTGGTCCAGCTTTCTGGTCGGCGAGCTGCAGCTTTTTACACAGCCCACCCGCTCTATAGATAGCCTGAAGGAATACGAGCAGAACTACGGCGTTACCTCGGTTTCTGTCGCCCCTTGCGTCACTTCAGACGGCGCCGGGGTGGCGTTGATCATGCGTTTTTAGCTACCCGGCGCCCTCACCTTGCCTGACTCAAAGAGCTCATTTCAGAAGCAGACCCTAAAAAAACAACATTGATGTTGGTTTTGGGATTGCTTAGATAGCTCTCAGAAAAGCAGGCTCTGTCCCGAATAATAGAAGCCGGCTACACAGGCTGTCATCAGGCTTGCAAAGGTCGCCGCAACAAGGGCGCGCATCGATACGGCGGCCACGTCCTTCGTGCGTTCGGGCACGATAGCGGTAATGCCGCCTGCAAAGATGGCAAGGGATGCGAAGTGCGTGAAACCACAGAGTGCATACGTTGCAATAACAGCGCTGCGTTCCTGGATGGCATTCTCACTCATAAGCCTCGCCAGATCCTGATACGAAACGACTTCGGTAACGATGAGGCGTTCGCCGACGACACCGGCAACGGCAAAGATGTCTTCAAACGGAACTCCGGTGACTGCGATAAGCGGATAAAAGAGATAAGAGAAGATGGTCTTCAGGGTTAACGGTTGTCCCAGAAATCCGGTCGACCAGCCAAGCAGGGCGTCTATCAGGGCGACAAGACCGAGCACTGAGAGCAGCAGGGCGACGATGCCGGTAATAAGCTTCATGCCGTCCATCGACGATTTCACGATCGTTTCGATGAAAGATCCCTCTTTCTCATAGCTAACCCTTACATGGGTGCCCAGCGTTTCGGGCTGCTCTTTCTCGGGCAGAAGGATCTTCGAGAAAACAAGGGCAGCCGGCGCCGAGAGAATCGACGCTGTGACCAGATGACCTGCGATCGAAGGAAGGGTTTCGCGCAGTGTGAAGATATAAAGCGCCATAACGTTCGACGAAACGGTGGCCAGACCGGCCACAAGCACCGTATGCAGCTCGGATCGCGTCATACGCAGTAGATAGGGTCGCACCGTGAGCATCGCCTCTACTCCGACAAAGATCGAAGAGGCGGCGACCATGGATTCGGCGCCTGAGGTGCGAAAAAGACGTGTGAAGATCTTTGAGAAGAAGTTAATAAGAACGGGCATGACTCCAAAATGATAGAGAAGACCGATCAGTGCCGAAAAGAACACGATCGTAGGCAGGGCTTGGAAAGCGAGAAAGAAGCCAAGCGATCCCTCGGTGCCTGGAGGCAGGGCAAGCGGACCGAAAAGGAAGCGTGCGCCCGTCGCTGCGAGATCGGCAAGCGAGTTCACGGCCGTATTGACCGCGCCAAAGACCGCCATGCCGCCTGGAAACTGGAAGATGAGCCAGCCGAGAACAAGCTGCAATCCTATTCCGAGGAAGATGAGTCGCCAGTTCTGACGTCGGATCGTACCGGAAAGCAGGATAGCCGAGCCCGTGAGAACGATAAGGCCGGCAAGAGAGATGAGGTTGAGCATGCCCATAAAGCGGGATGTTCCGGGCGCACTTTCAACGCAAGCCGATTTCCGCGTCGCAGCTGCAAGCAACCCGGTGAAATGGCGTAGCATCATCAATCTCCGTCATTCAGGCTGATTCTGGATTTCAATTCTTTCGATCAGACCTGTTTCGAAGGCTTTCTGACTCGACCACATCGCCGCTTTCTTGATTCTGGCCGCGTATGCCCCGCAGAACGGATATTGACTCCATCCTCATCCCGGGCAGTGGCCCCATCGTAATCGGTCAGGCGTGTGAATTCGATTATTCCGGAACACAGGCCTGTCGAGCCCTCAAGAAAGAGGGCTATCGCACCATCCTCTTCAATTCGAATCCGGCGACAATCATGACCGATCCCGAGCTGGCCGATGCCACCTACATCGAGCCGATGACGCCCGAGATCCTGCTCCGCATTATCGATAAAGAGAAGCCTTCGGCCATCCTGCCCACTGTCGGAGGTCAAACGGCGCTTAACCTGGTCATGGATCTGCACAAGACCGGCGAGCTCGAAAAACGCGGCATCAAACTGATCGGCGCCAGCGCCGACGCCATCGACAAGGCCGAATCACGTTCGCGCTTCAAAGATGCAATGCGCGATATCGGGCTGAAGGTGCCCGAATCCGTCCTCTGCGACAGCATGAGCGATGCCCGCGCATTCTATCATAAGATGGGATTGCCGCTTATTATTCGCCCGTCTTTTACCCTGGGCGGTACCGGCGGCGGCATCGCCTTCACCGAGGCCGAGTTTGAAGATATCTGCCAGGGCGGACTCGATGCCTCGCCCACGCATCAGGTGCTTGTCGAGCAGTCCATCCTCGGATGGAAAGAATACGAGCTTGAGGTGATGCGCGATACGGCTGATAACGTCGTTATTATATGTTCTATTGAGAACGTCGATCCGATGGGCGTTCACACGGGCGATTCGATTACCGTCGCTCCGCAGCAAACGCTGACCGACGATCAGTATCAGATCATGCGCGATGCGGCCATCGCCATCATCCGCGAGATCGGCGTCGACACAGGCGGCTCAAACGTACAGTTCGCCGTCAATCCCGAGAACGGCGAGATGGTCGTCATCGAGATGAATCCCAGGGTATCCCGATCATCGGCCCTTGCCAGTAAGGCGACGGGCTTTCCTATCGCGAAGATCGCCGCTCTGCTTGCCGTCGGTTATACGCTGGATGAGATCCAGAACGATATCACAAAGGTAACGCCTGCCTCTTTCGAGCCGACGATCGACTACGTCGTGACCAAGATTCCGCGTTTCACGTTTGAGAAGTTCCCGGGCTCGCGCAAGGTGCTCGGCTCGATGATGAAATCCGTCGGCGAAACGATGGCCGTCGGGCGCACCTTTCAGGCCTCGTTTCAGAAGGCCTTTCGCTCGCTGGAAACGGGTCGCGCCGGCTTCGGAGCAGACGGTAACCTGGACGAGCTCTTCCGAATACATGAGCATCTACGCAGCAATACTCTCGTTGCCTATCTTGAAGATAGTCTGCAGATGCCGAACCCGGATCGCATCTTCGACGTGAAGATCGCCATGGAGATGCACAAGCGCGGACGCATAGACTTTCCGTTCGAGAAAGTCTATGACCTGTGCCGCATTGATCGCTGGTTCCTGTATCAGTTCGAAGACTGGATCGATGAAGAACTCGCCTTCACGGGCATCAACAGCGAAGAAGAACTGCTTTACTGGAAAGAAAAAGGCTACAGCGACCGCCAGCTTTCTTATCTGCTGAACAGAACGGCGATCGAAGAGATCATTCAGAATCAGAACAAATCGGTATCGGCTCGAAGAAAAGAGATCATCGCCCTTCTTAAAAAGGGAGAGGCCGATCTGCGCAAGCGCCGCTCCGACGGGAATGTGAAGCCAGTATTTCGTCGCATCGACACATGTGGCGGCGAATTCGAGGCGAAAACCCCGTACCTCTATTCGGCATACGAAGAGATGGACGAATCGGCCGTCGTTGACACGAAGAAAATCATGATCCTCGGTGGCGGGCCTAACCGCATCGGCCAGGGCATTGAGTTCGATTATTGCTGTTGCCATGCCTCCTTTGCGCTTAAAGATATGGGCATTCGATCGGTCATGGTGAACTCGAATCCCGAAACCGTATCGACGGACTATGACACGTCTGACGTGCTGTATTTCGAGCCGTTAACCGTCGAAGATGTTCTGCATATCTGCGAGAACGAAAAGCCGACGGGCGTGATCGTTCAGTTCGGAGGCCAGACGCCGCTTCGCCTTGCGCAGGATCTGGCAAAGGCCGGCGTTCCGATTATCGGTACATCTCCCGATTCGATCGATCGGGCCGAGGATCGCGACCTCTTCTCACAGATGATCGAGAAGCTCGGCCTGCGTCAGCCGCCGAACGCCATCGCCCATGATGTAGAGGAGGCGCTTGAGAAATCTGCCTCGATCGGTTATCCGTGTCTTGTGCGCCCGAGCTATGTTCTCGGCGGCCGCGCCATGGCCATCGTACATGACCAGGATCAGCTTCTTCAATTCATGAAAGAGGCCGAATCGATTAACCCCGAGCATCCGGTATTGATCGACCGATTCCTCGAAAATGCCATTGAGATGGACGTGGACACGCTTTCAGACGGCGAAGACGTTTATGTTGCCGGCATCATGCGCCATATCGAAGAGGCCGGAGTGCATTCGGGCGACTCTGCCTGCGCCCTGCCCGCCGTTGAAATCTCTGATTCCATGATCGAAGAGATCAAACAGGCGGCGACGAAGCTGGCACGTGAGCTTCACGTCGTCGGTCTGATGAATATCCAGTTCGCTATCCAGAATAGCACGCTTTACATTATTGAGGTTAACCCGAGGGCGTCGCGTACCGTTCCTTTCGTGAGCAAGGCCACAGGCGTTCCTCTGGCCAAGCTTGCGACGCGCATCATGTGTGGTGAAAAACTGAAAGAGGTGCTGCCGAATCCTCCGAAGCCTTCGGGCTTTATCGCGGTGAAAGAAGTCGTGCTTCCCTTCTCTCGCTTTACGGGTGCCGACATCATCCTCGGCCCCGAGATGAAATCGACGGGCGAGGTCATGGGCATCGCCCAGTCCTTCGAAGAGGCCTATCTGAAGGCGGTGATCGCCGCCGGCGAACGGCTGCCGCGTCCCGGTGCAGGAGTATTCTTCAGCGTCAGCGATCCGGCCAAGCCGCATATGGTTGAAGAGGCGAAGATCCTGCTTGAGATGGGCTACAAACTGTACGGCACATCGGGCACGCATGACTATCTGCGCCAGCACGGCATTACGATTGAATCGCTTTACAAATTAAAAGATGGCAAGAGCCCGAATCCGCTTGATGAGATCAAGAACGGCAACATCCGTCTGATCATCAACATCCCGCATTCGCGACAGACGCGCGACGACGCCTTCTTGATCCGGCAGGAGGCGATTCGCAATCGCATCCTATGCATCACGACGCTCGAAGGAAGCCAGGCGTTCGTCAACGGACTCAAAAAGATGAAGGATATGAGCTTCTCAGTGCACTCGTTGCAGGAGATTCACGGCTAACGACGACGGTTTCCAGAGCCGGCTGGCCTTTACTGCTCTTTACGTTATGGGAAGGGTCGCTGGCCGGAATGATCGCCGTTCGCTTCGGCATCATTCCGGCTGACCCATGGCGGTGCTATCTTTCTAATCAGCTCCGGCCTGATCCTGTAAGAACGGGTTCGGTCTGCCCGACGGTGCGGGTCGTGAAGTCACGCATGTCGGGCTCTGACATCTCCTTCACCCATTGCTGCCAGGAGTACGGCCACATCGCCGGATCTCCGTCCGGATCAAGATACCAGCTCTGACAGCCGCCCACCCAGACGGTTTTGCTCATACCCGCCTTTAGATACTCGTTATACGCCCTGAGCGCCTCGGGCCGCGCGTCGATGGCGTCGAATTCTTCGTTGCGCCATTTCTCGATCACTTTGAGCACATACTGCGTCTGCACCTCGCTCATAGCGATAACCGAAAAGTTACCGATCGGCGTGTTCGGCCCGAGCATCAAAAAGAAATTCGGATAACCAGGAATAAAGATCGAGCGATAGGCCTGCACCTTCTTCTGCCAGGTATGCTCGATGTCGGATTGTTCGCCTCGCAGGTCCATCGGACGCATGAAATTGAACGGATGAAAGCCCGTCGAAAGCACAAGGACGTCGAGCTCGTGTAGTTTTCCATCTTCGGTTACGACTCCTTTAGCCTCGATTTGTTTGATACGATCTGTGATCAGATGAGCGTTCGGCTTCTGAATGGCATCGTAAAACGTACCGTTCACGATGATGCGCTTGCATCCGACGCGATAATTCGGCGTAAGTTTCGCCCGCAGTACCGGATCTTTTACGCTTTTCCGCAGATTACGACGGCACAGATAATCGGCCAGTCGATGCTGCAGCCACTTGCCGATAACGGCCTTCGAAAAGGTGTGCTCGACGGCCTTTGTATAGAGGTAGTGATAGAGCGAGAGCCTTCGCGGGTTCTTGCGCCAGCTCGCCTTTGACGACTCGCTGTAATGATGATCGGGAATCTTGAGTATCCACTGCGGCGTTCTCTGGAATACGGAAACCGAACCCGCCACCTTCACAAGCTCGGGAATGACCTGAGCGGCCGTCGATCCCGTGCCTATGATGCCGACATGCTTGCCCTTCAAATCGACGCTGTGATCCCACTCGGCCGTATGAAACATGGCGCCTTTGAAATCACCCAGCCCGGCGATGTCAGGCCTTGCCGGATGATGAAGGATGCCGGTGGCGCAGACTACGAAATCGGCCGTAAACGTGTTGCCCTGGCTCGTCTTCACCGTCCAGCGTGCATCGGCGTAGCGGGCCGACGTCACGGCCTCGTTGAAGCGCACAAGCGGAGTCACGCCGTATTTCGCGCTCACACGCTCGAAGTAGGCCTGGATCTCATCCCCATGTGCAAAGCGATGGCTCCACTCCGGATTCGGCTCAAAAGAATACGTGTACATATGAGCGGGGATGTCGCAGGCCACGCCTGGATAGGTGTTCTCTCGCCATGTGCCGCCCACCTTCTCTTTCTTTTCAAGAATGGTGATCTCGTCGATGCCCATCTGCTTCAGCTTGATGGTCATGAGAATGCCCGTCATGCCCGCTCCGATGATAATAACCGATGGCTTTCGCCGCTCTTCGCTCTTTGAATGCATTCCTGCCGCTCCTTTTTCCTGAGCTGAAGCGAAATTGACTGATCTGTCAATCAAAAAATGGGCCGGGATGCCCGCTGTCGGGCCTCAGAGACTGAAAAATTCAGGCATATTCCGGGCAGACAGCTACGCCAGTTTTACCGGTGAGTACAGAGACCGCTTAGAGCCTGAATCGACCGACAAGCGGCCAGTGATCGGACGCATCGCTTTTGATCACATCGGTTTCCAGCACCTTCACACCGTCGCTGACGAAGATATAGTCGAGCGTGATGCTACGCGGAACAAGCCAGATAGGAACGCGTTCGCCGATCTTTTTGCGAGTATCATCGGGCAGCGGGAAGGTGTCGCTGTTCGTCGGCAGCCAGCCTCCGTCGGCGTCGCTGTAAACGTCTGAGACCAGATCGTATTCATCAAGGTCGTAGAATCCCATCGTGCCGCGCAGCATGTTGAAATCGCCGAGCAAAATGCGCGGACGTTTCGCCTCGCCCAGCCAGGTTAACAGATCGGTGATTTCAGTCCTTCGTGACTGCGCTCGCTGACGCACGCTCTGCATTCCGCCGATATTCCCGGCGAGCGGCATGAGATGCATCGTGATAAACTCAACGGGACGGCCATTTATGTTTACTACGGCTCGTAGTGCCCGTCGCGAATTCCCGAGCCGTATCTCGTCGCGAGCGACGATCGGATGCCTTGAGAGAATGGCCAGTACCCACTGTGCGCTGCCGTAGTTCACATACGGCATGCTGGCCGCATGCTGATAGCCCAGGCTGGCGGCGATCTGTGCAGAGGCGGGCTGACCACCCGTGCTCAGCACCTCCTGCATGGCCACCACGTCGGCGTCGAGCCCTTGGATTGTGCGAACCAGGCCGGGTATCCCGCGCTCCATATAGTGTACATTGTAGGTTGCCGCCGTGAACTCGACGGGCTTACCGTCACGCAAAAACGCCGCGCAGGAGGACAGCATACAGGCCGTCGCCAGCGCTATAAAGCGCTTAATAATTCCGGTCGTGCAGGACGGTATCATCGATAGTTTCGAATCGTCTGGATCATCGCCTCGACATTCTCAAGCGGCGACGCCGGATGAATGCCATGACCGAGATTGAAGACGTAACCGGGACGCGAAGCAAAACGATTCAGCACGGCCTCCGTTTCGCGAATCACGCGATCCTTGCTGCCGTAAAGATAAAGCGGATCAAGATTCCCCTGTATGGCGATGCGGGACGGTATCTTCTCAACGTCTTCGATGCGCACACGCCAGTCGAGGCTGATGACGTCGGGATTCTGACGCACCATCTCGGGCAGAAGGTGATGGCCTCCGCCGACAAAGAGAATGATAGGATGATCGAATTCAGCTTTTAATCGTCGGATGATCTCTTCAGTATAACGTCCTGCAAACTCGTCGTACTGCTCGGCCGACAGGATGCCCGCCCAGCTATCGAACAGCTGCACGGCCTCGGCGCCGCTTTTAAACTGATACCGCAGATAGTCGACGGTCATGTCCACAAGCCGGTCGCATAACTTTTTGAACAGTTCAGGCTGACCGAACATGATTGATCGGATCTTCTCGAATTTCTTCGAGGTACCGCCTTCGATCAGATACGAGGCCATCGTAAACGGAGCGCCTGCGAATCCCAGTACTGCGGGTCTTTCGTTCTGAGCGGCAGCATATGCGGTGAGGCGTGTTAACGTTTCGCCGATGTAGGGGCACTGCTCGGCCGGCGAAAAGCCGTCGAGTATATGAAGATCCTCTTCTTTTGAGATCGTGCGCTCCAGTACCGGGCCGCGCTTCTCTTCGAAATACAGCGGAACACCGCATGCATGAAGCGGGGTAAGGATGTCGGCAAAGAGGATCAGTCCGTCGTTCTGAAAGCGCCGGTGCGGCTGAATCGTGATGTCGTAAGCGATGTCGGCATTGGTCGACATATCGAGAAAGGTTCGTCCTTTACGAATCTCGTTGTACTCGGGCAGGTAGCGGCCTGCCTGCCGCATATACCAGAATGGGATACGATTGCATTTCTGCCCCTTCAGGGCCTGGATCAGGATCGATGGTGACACGGTCTTATTTTTCGCCTTCGCCCTCAGGGGCAAGCTCATATCCGCGGCCATGGCGCGTAATGAAAAGCGTCGGATGCGCCGGGTCCTGCTCGAAGATGCGACGGAACTTAACGATAAAGTTGTCGATGGTGCGATTTGTCGGGAATTCGGCCGTTCCCCAGACGCGATCAAGGATCTCGTCGCGCGTGACGGGGCGCCCGCGCGATTCAAGCAGCAGTTTCAGAATGCCGATCTCCTTCTCTGTAAAACGCACCTCTTCGGCGGTCACAGTGTGAACCGCCGTGTCACGGTTGAAATCAAGCCGATAACTTCCGATCTGAAAGGCGTCGACGATTTTGTGTTTGCGCAACCTCACCCGGATGCGCGCAAGCAGCTCTTCCAGCTCGAAAGGTTTCGTGATATAATCGTCGGCGCCTGATTCAAAGGCATCGAGTTTGTATTCGAGCTTGTTACGCGCCGTGAGAAAGAGGATCGGCATCGACCAACGAGAGCGAATCAGGCGACAGAGCTCGAGGCCCTGCAATCTTCCCGGCAACATCATATCGAGAATGGCAAGATCATACGGGCTGTTTCCCGATAGAAGAGACTCTCGCTCGGCCAGAAAGCTGTCGGCGCTCTCAAAGGCCTCGACCTCGTATCCTTCGTCTTCAAGATTCAGGCGGATTCCCGAGCGCAACACGGGCTCATCCTCTACAAGAAGAATCTTAGGCTTCATGGCCGGCTCCAGATGTAGATTTCTTGATAGAGATTTCTACAAGAAAGCGAGCTCCCTCTGGCGAAGGCAGAAGACGGATGCTTCCTGCGCGTCGTCTGAGCAAGGCCCTGACGTTAGTAAGGCCCATGCCCGTTCCGGGCACAAATCCGCTCTGCCTTTGCAGGCGTACCATCGGCCTGAATATATTCTTGCGCTCTGCATAGGGAATACCCGGGCCGTTATCGATAAAAAACAACTGCATGCGCCGGCCTTTCTGCCGGAGTAGAATGCGTAGCCGTGCCGACTCTCCTGAATAGATCAGAGCATTGGTGATCAGCTCGCCGATAACGCTTCCCAGTTCTCGCGGCTCAAGAGCCAGGGGGCTTTCTTCGAGAGTTTGCAGCGTTAACAGGTTATCCTGAACGATCCCCGATCGATCGACGATGACCTTCTCCACAAGCGCCTCAGGGATCTGACTTCCTGACGGCAGCAGGGACCGCAACCGCCCCGTAATCGGCGGAAGCCATCCTACGGTGATGACGGCATTTCTCTCTTTTATGAGAGAATACAGCTCGCCGATCGTGCGCTCAAGAATCGGGAAAAAGGCCGTGCCATCGCCGGCGCCGTTTTTCTCGTTCGACTGCTCTGATGAGAGTTCGCCGCCGAGAAGAATCTCGCTGATACGCCGATTCAGGATCTCTACCTCTCGCAGAGACCCTTCGACTAACTCCGGCGTCGCTGCATGATCGGGACGCTTTTTCAACGTCTGCAGATTCAGCTTGATGGCGGCCAGGGGAGTTTTCAGCTCGTGCGTAAACGAGTTTAGAAAGAGTTCCTGCTCTTTTGCCAGCTGCCGTTCGCTACGATACAGCTTTACAAGAATAATGGAGACGGCTCCGAAAACGGCCAGAAAGAACGAAGCCTCGGCGATGATCATAACGACGTTGCGATCACGCTCATGCCTTCTGGCCTCTACAACTTCCCGGTCTACGGTATAACGCCCGTTTTCAAGGCGAATATACGGAGGCGCGACAAGACCCGGATCTCCGTTCAGCGCCATCTCAAGTATGCGATCTCTTTCGTCCTGCACATGAACGAGGGCGAAGCGGATTTCGGCAAAAAACAGAAGCCACCAGAAAAGCTGCGCCGAGATGACCAGGAACATCAGTCCGAGGTATAAGCCGGGATGGCCAAAAACTCTGTCTGTACCGTTTTTCATGCCCTCTGTCGTTAGCGTCGGAATTCCGAAGCGATCGATAGAAAAAGATCAAGATCGGATCTCTGCACCGGAGTGCTGAGAAAGCCTACTTCATAGCCCGACGGAGCGAGATACACGCCGCGGTCAAGACAGTGATGAAAGAAGGCCGCATACGTTTTCATCGACTCACGATCGATCTGATCGGCGCGCACCGGCCGTTCGTGTGCGGCGTCATAGAGCCAGAAGATCGAACCGACGCGGCACATACGGAAAGGAAGATTATCCATTCGGTTAAACTGCTCTTCAAGATACCGGCCCTTTTCTTCCAGACCGGCATAAAGCTCGGGCGTGAGCATACTGAGCTGAGCAAGTCCGGCAGCCATCGCCATCGGGTTGCCGCTGAGCGTACCGGCCTGATATACGGGACCGAGCGGTGCGATCTTTTCGAGGATGTCAGCCCGGCCTGCGAAGGCGCCCACAGGCATACCGCCGCCGATGATCTTACCGTAGGTGATCAGATCGGGTTCTATTCCGTAGTAGCCGGCCGCTCCAGAGAACTGCAAGCGGAATCCGTTGATAACCTCGTCAAAGATCAGAAGGGCGCCATGCCTTGCCGTGATCTCACGCAGGAACTTCAGGTATTCGGGCGTTTGAATCAGGAGGCCGTTGTTAGCCGGCACGGGTTCGATAATAATACAGGCGATCTGATCGCCTTCACGAGCGAAGCGCTGCTCGACGGCCTCTCTGTCGGCTAACGGCAGAACGATCGTATCGCGCACAAAGTCTTCGGGAACGCCGGCCGAATCGGGCTGCCCGAACGTAACAAGCCCCGAGCCCGCCTTTACAAGCAGTGCATCGGAATGGCCGTGATAGCAGCCGTCAAACTTGACGATGCGCTTGCGGCCTGTGAATCCGCGGGCAAGGCGCAGGGCGCTCATCACCGCCTCGGTTCCCGAGCTGACAAACCGCACACGCTGCACCGATTTCACGTCTCGCGCAACGCCTTCAACAAGCAAACGGGCCAGCTCGACCTCTTTCGGATTCGGAGTACCGAGTGTAAGGCATTCGTCGATCTGCTCACGCAGCGCCTTCACAATCGGCGCCGGACGGTGGCCTGTAATGAGCGGCCCCCAGGAGCAACAGAAGTCGAGATAACGGTTGCCATCGACGTCGGTAAGATAGCATCCCTCGCCTTTCTGCATGAATACGGGCGTACCGCCCACCGAACGGAAGGCTCTGACAGGGCTGTTTACGCCGCCTGGAAGATAGTGACAGGCTTCTTGAAATAAGGATTCGCTACGTGCACGGTTCACACGGTTAGACTTTCTTTCATGCGAATGGGATCAAGTGAAATCCCCTGCATTCACAGGAGAACCTTGCTGAACGGCATGCTTGAGCGAGCGGCCCACAAAGCCCGTATACTGTTCGACGGGAATGCCGCCGCCCGGGCGCAGGGCGATGATGTCGTCGATCGAAAGAGTATGTCCGGCAGGCAGGGCCTTGCGATAGTAGAGAGAACGGCGCCCGTACTTTCGCACCCCTTCTTCAGATGACATGCTTTCTTTGACGCCTGTGCCCTTAGCGGCCCGCAGTAGATCGACGCCTTCGCGTAACTCACGCATCTGCGCCGGCGTCGATGATAGTGCCTGGTCGGGGCCGGGAAGCTTGCGGTCGACCGTGAAATGGCGCTCGATGGCAATCCCGTCTGAGCCGACGATCCCGAGGGCGGCCGCAGCCATCGAGACGGCAAGCGACTCGCAGTGGTCCGATACTCCGATCGCACAGCCGTATTTCTTTTTCCATGCCGGTAGCAGACTCAGATTGTAATCGGTCGGCTGAGCCGGATACGACGAAACACACTGAAAGAGTACGGCGGGTTTACCGATCCAGTCGATCGTTCGCGCAACCTCATCCTCTACCGATGCTCCTGTGGAAAGCAGGATCTCAAAGCCCATCGACTTCGCCTGTTCAAGCAGAATACGATTCGTAAGATCGGTGGAAGCGATTTTCAGATATTGCGTTTGATGGCCCGACGTTTCAAGCAGCTCTTTATAAAAAACAAGAGACTCGTAATCAAAGACCGAACAGAGAAAGTCCACTCCGTTTTCATCGGAGGCCCGGTCCAGTCTCTTCCAGGACTCACGCGAAAGCTCGAACTGGCGAAAGAAATCGCCCAGCGATCCCGGCGGTCCTTCGCCCAACCTGGCGTTGCGATCGAAGAAAAGATCCGATTGATAAAGCTGGAATTTAACGCAATGCGCCCCGCTTCGCGCCGCCTCTTCAATCATGCGAACGGCCAGGGCCTCGTCGCCGTTATGATTGAGTCCGATCTCGGCGATAAGATAGGCCGCCCCGTCTTCGCCAATAACGTGGTGCTTCGTTTTCATGTGGCGTTAACCCGGAAAGAGAAAATTGCGCAGCATCTCCATACCGCCTTCGGTGGCGAAGGATTCCGGATGAAATTGAATCCCTTCGAGGTGGCGATACTCGCGATGGCGTATTCCCATAAGCTCTTCGGAGTCCTGGCTGACAGCCGTCTCTTCGAAACAGTCGGGCAGAGAATTGCGTTCAACGATCAGAGAATGATAGCGCATCACCTGAAGATTGTCGGGTAGACCTTGAAAGACTCCCTTTCCGTCATGCTTAACAAGCGACGTTTTGCCGTGCATGGGTAACTTCGCCCTGCGTACCGTCCCTCCGTACACGGCCGCCATGCCCTGCATGCCCAGACAGACGCCTAACACCGGAAGTTCTTTCGCCGGCCCGAGCAGCACGTCTGAGCAGATGCCAAAGTAGGCCCTGTCCGTCGGGTCTCCAGGCCCCGGAGAGATGATGATGCGCTCATATCGGCGCGATGCGATCTCTTTCAGGGTGATCGCATCGTTCCGCTCAACATCCAGGCGAAAATCGCCTCCCTTTTCGTCGAGCAGCTCGCCCGCATACTGGTACAGGTTAAACGTGAAGGAATCGTAGTTGTCGATAATCAGGACTTTCATTAGTTCATGAACTCCTTCAGACAGAGATCCATGGCCGCAAGCTTGCGCTGAATCTCTTCGTATTCGTTTTTCGGAACGGAATCATAAACGATGCCCGACGACGCCCGCGCGAAGGCATCTTCTCCCGAAATAAAAAGCGTGCGAATCGGAATCGTAAACGTAGCGTTTCCGTTAAGGCCGAACTGACCGACCGCTCCGCCGTATGGACCGCGGGCGTCGCCTTCAAGGCGCTGGATAATCTTCATCGACTCAATCTTCGGCGCACCGGATAACGTTCCGGCAGGAAAGCAGCTGGCCAGCCCGTCGAACATCGTCTTATCACGCGCAAGGATGCCGACGACCTCGCTGGATATATGCTGAACATGGCTGAACTTGCGTATATCCATCAGATGCCGCACTTTAACGGTACCGAATCTTGCCACGCGACCGAGGTCGTTACGGTGAAGATCGACAAGCATGTTATGTTCGGCGATCTCTTTCGGATCATTCAGAAGAGCTCGCGCAAGGGATACATCTTCGTCTTCGCTGGCTCCGCGCGCCGTCGTTCCGGCAAGAGGGTAGGTTTCCATCTCACCCTGCTGCAGGCGAAAGACAAGCTCAGGGCTTGCGCCGATCTGCTTCACGTCGTCGAACTTCAAATAAAACATAAACGGCGACGGCGATATACGGCGCAGGCGTTCGTAGATCGTCAGCGTATCGCCGGTGATGCGATAGTTTTTCTGCAGTCCGATCTGGCACTGGAAGGTGTTGCCGGCGCGGATCTCTTCTTTTGTGGCCTCGACCATCTGCCGGTGCTGCTCTTCTGTCGCCGAATCGCCGAGATATTCTACAGAGGCAGGACCGGATCGAAGTGCCGGTCGATTCATATAGGAGCGTACGAGATCGGCTCGGTTCTCGCCATACGAATAATAGAAGATTTCGCCCGTCATCGTATCGCAGACGATGCCGTCCAGGTAGAGCCCGAAAACGAAGGGATCAAAACGATCATGCATCTTCAATTCAAGAGACGGCTCGAAAAAGACCGATGCGTCGTAGCCGATATAACCGACGAGACCGCCCGCATAGTTGCGCGAAAGTATGCCGTTCGGGAACCAGTCACGAAGAGCAAGATACGGATTCTCGCAGGCAAGCTCACTCTGCTTCACGTCATGCCGATCGGACTGCCAGATCAGACGTCCGGGGCGGCCGCGAAGCAGCGCAAGCGGATCAAATCCGATCGCAGAGTAACGCGAATGCCGGTTATTCGGGTCCAGAGATTCGAGCAAGAAGCAATGCTTCTGCTCGGATTCGATGATGCGAAAGAGGTCGAAGAAGGACAGACCCGGTTCCAGCTTTTCCGTATGAGGTTTGCCGGGAAGTTGAAGGGATGGAAGCATAGCCTGTGCCCTTCTTTCCTGATGAGGGCTGGGAAACAAGGGTTTTTCAGGCAGAGTTAGCGACCGTACTCACGTCGCACCGGCCATCTTTCTTCCTGCTGCTTTTTACAGAGAGCATCGACCAGATCGGACGATCCGGCAATGAGGCCATAGGTTAAAAGCGACGCAGCGTTGAAGCGATGTGCCTCCCACTCCTGTGTTTCGAGGTTCAGGTGCAGGGCCTTGCCGCCCGCTCCAAGAACAAGCGCAATCCCGCCACAGATATCCCATTCATTTTTCGGGTACAGGCTGATGTTTGCATCGCCGCGACCACCGGCGATCAGGGCAAGCTTTCGCGCCACGCTTCCCGTCGGATGCAATCTCAGATCTGCAAATACGGCATCCTCAAAGACGCCTTTCTTGAATTCTGTGCTGCTTACAAGAATGCTCGCTTCGTTAAGAGCGGGCGTAACGGTGCTCTGAATACGTCTTCGCTCTTTTTCTTCGAGCTCAAAGACTCCCACATCGATTCCACCGGCAAAGAGCAGGCCTTCAGCCGGAAGCGCAACGGCGCCGAGGATCGGAAGGCCATCGGCAACAAGCCCGACTGAAATGGAATACTCGGGAATACCGCCGGCGAATTCCTTTGTTCCGTCGATGGGATCGACGATCCAGGCAAAGCGATGGGATTGACGTGCCTCTGACTGTGCCGATTCTTCAGAGATCCAGACGGCATCGGGTAGCAGCTTCGTTAAGGCATCGTGTAATATATCGTTCGACGCAAGGTCGGCCGAAGTCAAAAGATCGCCCGGGCCCTTCTCGCTTACGGCAAAGCTGCGCGAAAGAAAAAGCCGCTGCACTTCGGCGGCGGCCTTCTGGATGGCGTCGATCAATCCGGGTAGCAGACTCTCACAGAGCTCTTTCCGTTCTCTGTCTACAGGCAACATCGTAAAACCGAGTAGATTACTGAGGCTTTGCCGGAGTCTCGTTCTTATGAGAGTCGCCTTCGAACTCGTCGAGGATCAGGAACTTCTCATAAAGCGGGGCCTGGATAAAGAGTCGCGGATCCCGGGCAAAGTCAAAACGTACGATAAAGTAGCGGAATTTGACGAAATAGACGTTATCAGAGAACGTCTTCTCCCAGGTGATATTCTCGGGGGTCAATCCTTCAAGATGCTTTTTCTCATCTTCGTAGAATCGCCTTCGAATGGCCGACCGCATTGCACGAACAAGGTTATCTTCGAGCGTTTTCTGCAAGACGGCCGGGTCATGCTTCCTTTTGCGAATGCCCTCTTCGACGGCGCGAAATTCGGCAGAAATGCCCTCTTTCGGGCCGGCGAGTGCAAGCTCGGGAAGTAAAACAATCGATATAAGAACAACCAATGCAAAACGATACATATCTGCTACCTCGGTACAGGTTCGGCCCTGTATCCCGTAAAATCAAGGCAATACGGGAAAAAAATCGTCAATCTTTTCTTCTCTGCCCTGGTCGAGGGCACTCTTGAGATGCTTCTAATCCACTTCAGCAAGCGAGAAGTCGGGCGGCGTCTGTGCTCCGGTGCACGCCGTATCGCTCATCACAAAATACAGAAGTCGGGTCACAGGCACTACCCCAGGATCAGATTCGGGGATGACGGCAAGCGGTCCAAAAAGCTCGCCTCGATCGGGCCAGACATGATAGGGATCGAGAATTTGACGCTCAGGCGAGATAACGGGCGCCTGGCGTTCATACGCCAGCTTTGCGCCGTCTGAAAAGCGCAGTCTTCGCAGGAACTGTCGCTGCTCATGCACGCTTGCAGTGCAGATCGGATTTTCGAGGCTACCCTTTTCAGGCGAGCGGATGGGCGTGAAGCTGGCACACCCAACAAGGACAGGAGGAAAAATCAGGAAAAGAATGCGAATCAGGACCGATGACGTTCTTCGCAGAAGGCCTTCAGCGGTCCGATATAGTATTCGCCCCAGCCTTCTCTGTGTCGCTCGAGTGTGCGACGGTCGGTAAAACCGGAATGACGCAGGGTGATGCGCGTCCCGCCTCGCTCCTCGGTCAACGTAAACAGTACCAGTGAATCCCGCCATTCTTCTTTCCATTCACGCTCGCGCAGCGTGAAGACCAGTCGATTCGGGGCCTGGATTTCCACAACCATTCCTTCCATGTCTCCGTCCCATAAGAAGAAACGCCCACCGGCCTTTGCCTGGAAGCGTGCCGGACCGGCTCCCCATTCATCCAGCAGGGCCGCTGTCGTAATCGCCCGGAAAACGGCCGAAACAGGCGCACGAATAAATTCCGATTCTTCAATCACACCTGTTGCTACGGGCTGGCCGTCGCGAGTTATAAGAGGAGCCTTCATACTCTGAGGATCGGAGCATGAGCGATATTCATGAACATAATTTCCGTTGACCCTCCCCCTTCGCTGCACAGCCTGACCTGCATGCCTGAACGGTATCGCATCGGCATCGATCTTGGCGGCACAAAAACCGAGATCATCGTTCTTTCTGCCACTGACGAGGTGCTTCTGCGCAAACGCAGCCCGACTCCGAAGCTCGAAGGCTACGAGGCCATCTGTGAAAACATCTGCCGTCTAATCGAGGAAGGCCGCGCCTTCACAGACGGTAGCGACCATACCATCGGCATCGGAATCCCCGGAATCATGGAGCCTCGAACAGGCAGAGTCGTAAACGCCAATACGACCGTTCTCATCGGAAAACCGTTCAAGGCAGATCTTGAGCGGATGCTTGATCATACCGTAACCATCGAAAACGACGCAAACTGCTTCATCCTGGCCGAGGCCCGCCTCGGAGCGGCCGCCGGGGCTCAGAATGCCTTTGGCGTGATTATGGGAACGGGATGCGGCGGCGGCATCGTGTTCAACGGCGAGATATACAGAGGTCGCCATGGCATTGCCGGCGAATGGGGGCATCTATCGATTGATCCCGCCGGGCCGGAATGCTGGTGCGGTAATAGAGGATGTGTCGAGACGCTCATCTCAGGAACAGGCCTCGAGAATCAGTATAACATCCGCACGGGCAAAAAACTCAGGGCTCCTGAGATCATTGAGGCCGCCCGCAAAGGAGAAGCGGGTGCTGCCGCAGCCTTCGATCAATTCCTGAGCGACTTCGGTCGCGCCCTCGGCGGATTAATTTCTGTTCTCGATCCCGACATCGTCGTACTTGGCGGAGGGTTATCCAACGTCGACGAACTCTATACGGAGGGCGTGCAACGAATGAAACGGCATGCCTTTCATCCCGATCTTGATACTCCGGTCGTTCGAAACATGCTTGGCGACTCTGCCGGCGTTTTCGGCGCGGCGTATCTGCAACCTGATATTCCATAAATTCGGCTTTCTACTATGAAAATAATGATAACTCTGCGCGACTTCTTGATCTATCTTTTCTTTCTGTGGCTCTCGGTGCCCTTTCGACTTTTACCGTACCCGCAGGCTCTGAAGCTCGGCACGTTGGTCGTCCGCGCTTTATTCCCGCTCTTCCCGAAATATCGCCGCATCGCCCTCGATAACATCTCGCATGCTTTTCCCGATTTGAACAGCACTGAGCATGAGCGCATTCTCGACGAGCATCTGAACCATCTCGGCTATCTGATCGCCGATACGTTCTGGAAGTCTCGCATGAATCAGCGCTGGTTCGAGAAATATGTGCGTTATGCGCCCGGAGCCGAAGAAACCGAGCGCCGACTTCTTGAAGAGGCCCGCCAGAAGCGCGGCTTCATTCTCGTTAGCGGACACCTCGGCACATGGGAAGATATCGCTCAGTTCGTCGGCTATCGCATGAACGGAGCCATCGTCTACAAGACCATTCGCAACCGGTTTCTCGATAACTGGTTCAAGAGGCATCGCGGCTCACTCGGAACCGGGTTATATACAATGGAAGAGACCTCGTTGCTGGTTAAATACCTGAAGCAGGGCGGCGTAATCGGTCTCGCCTCGGATCAGAATGCAGGCGGCGCCGGCATATTTATCGACTTCCTGAACCGACCGGCATCGACGTATAAAGGGCCGGCCACCATCGCCTATCTGACCGGAGCGCCCATCATCTTCATAACGCTCATTCACAGAGGAGACGGCACCGTTGTGCTTGACTTCGAAGACCTCGGCCCTCTGAAAAAAGAAGACTTTTCAGATAAAGAAGAAGCCATACGCGTCGGCACCGAACGCTGGGTGAAGGCCCTGGAAAGGGCCGTCAGAAAAACGCCCGGACAGTATTTCTGGGTACATCGCCGCTGGAAGACCACACCGGCCATGATGGAAGCTCTGAAGAAGAAATAGCGGAATCAAAGAATGGGTTTCAACCTCTGAGGACGCGGAGAGCGCGGAGAAATCAGGGAAGGGGTTGAAACCCTTTTCACAAGAGCTTCTTATTGATGGCAATGTTCACCTTTTTGAAGAGTGTATCGCTACAGCTGAACTCTTCAAATGATCGATGCATTGCAGACTTTCTAATCTCTCTCCCACACTTTCCCTTCCGCCCTCCCTGTCTTTCCTCCGCGCCCTCAGAGCCCTCTGCGGTAATAATTGATCTGGAGACCACAGGGAGGACATTGAGAGCGCCGCGACTAACCCTCTTTCGAGAAGAGCGGGAATTCGCGCTCATCGATCTGGCCTCGAAAGACCAATCGCGCCGGTCCGGTCATGTGCACGGTCTCATTCCATTCAATAAACAGATCGCCTCCACGAAGATGAACGGTATTCGTGCGGCCGCTAAGGCCGGCGCTGGCTGCTGCGACAAGAGCAGCACAGGCGCCGGATCCGCAGGCAAGCGTCTCACCCGAGCCGCGCTCCCACGTACGCTGATATAGCGAGCCGTCCGCTTTAATGCTTACAAACTCCACGTTTGTGCGCTCGGGAAATGCCGGATCTTTCTCGATACGCGGGCCGATGCTTTCAATATCGACCGTGTCGGGATCATCGACGAAGATGACGCAGTGCGGATTACCCATAGAAAGGACATGCCCTTCGTTCAGTCCTTTCAATGCATGCTGATAACGAACAGGTCGACCTGGAACGTCTTTTGACTCTCTGGAAAAGGGAATGATGTGCGCCTCGAAGATCGGTCGGCCCATGTCCAGGCGTACACTTCCAGACATAACGTTTTCATCTCTTGATATGATTTCAGCTCTGTGCAGGCCGACGCCGCTTTCCACTATCAGTTCCTTCTTGCGCGCATCGGCGCTCAGATACAGAGAAACACAGCGCAGAGCATTTCCGCACATGGCCGATGCAGACCCGTCTGCATTCCACATCCACATACGCCCGGCTGCACGATCAGACGGGCCGATAATAACAAGGCCATCGCCACCGATGCCGTAGCGTCGATCACAGAGACCCGGAAGCAGCTCTGCATTCAGCTGAAGGATCTTCTTCGCGTTCTCGCGCAGGTCGATGTAAACGTAATCGTTACCCGCCCCTTCCATTTTGAAAAACTCAATCATAGAAAACCGTCCGTTCGGTCCGCTGAGGGATATTGCATTCAGATTACAGTAAAAAGACTTTTTTGCGGTAAGGCGCTTTCACATTCTGCAAAAACTATCACACCATTTGCAGGGCCGATTTCTGGCCAGTGCTTTTCCGACATAATACACCAGAATTCAATATATTTTATTCGAATTGGGATGGATTTTTTTTGGGTTTCGAATGATTCCTCACACTGTTAGAGCAGAGAGTTGACTCTTATAGTAAAAATGCATGTAAGGAAAAAAAGATGGAAGATAACAGTGGAAAGAAGAATAGCACGCTTGAAGAACACTACAGACACTTTGTAAAGACGGGAAATAGAGAGCAGCTTCTGGCCGGTCTGTACCGCGAAACGCATGCGTACTGTATGCGCCGGCTCAGTCGTGATCCCGATATTGTCGGCGACTTTATGCTGCATCTTCTCGAAGGAAGGCTTGATCGAATCATTGGAAAATTTCAACAACGAAACCATCCTTCGTTTCCAGCCTTTTATATCCTCTGTGTTCGAAACAGCTTTCAGAACTTCATCAAAAGGTACAGGCGCACACATCTTGATATGCTTCCGCTTCAGACCGACCCGCTGGCAGCAAGGACGTCGGCCTCCTTCAATCCAGAGGAGTTCTGGCTGAGGCTGGATCAGGGGTTGCAGAGTCTCTCTGACATGGACAGCCTTCTATTCAAGATCTATCATTCCATACCGTTGAACTCCGAGAATCTAAAGGCCATGGTTCGGGAATTCGGAGCCGAACGAACGCTTGAAATGATGGAGCAGATCGAAGACCGTCGCCGTTTTCGCGAGGATCGTCTGCTGGCAGCTGAGAACCGTATGAATCGCTTCTACAACAGAGCCATGCAGACCAGCTTTCGCCTGCAGAGCGGCCGACGGGATGCCGACGTTCAATCCTACTTGAATCGTCATTGGGCTCATTCCATTTATGCAGTAGCGACGTTGCTTGGCATGAGTCGTCAACTCGCTGCCTTTCGCTTGCGCCGGGCCACGAAGCAGCTTCGAAACTATTTAAACCCCATTGCTGCGAACGAATTCTGAGGCCGGTATGAGAACTACATCACGTGGGATTACGGTTCATTCCGGGCTGAGAGTTCATCCGGCGGGGCCAATTCTCTTTGAGATTTACAGGGACGCCTCGCAATTTTTATACCTGAGGCTGGAGATCCTAAAAAAAACACATCCCATTCCAATTTTACTTTACAGGAGAGAAGGAGAGCATAAAAAGCTAATGCTTGATGGAGAGCTGGAGTTGCCGCTCGCCGGCCTCGGTGAGGGCGCCTATGAGGTGAGAAGCCCGGCTGGCGAGATATTCCGGTTCATGCTTGATTGAACTCGAAGAACGCAAAACGAAGTGCGAGAACTGTAAAAGCCTGTTTCCGAACAGGCTTTTACAGTCTAACAGGCTGCTGAAAAAGCAGCCTGATAATGAGTTCGGCTGGCGCCATCCGAAGAATGCCCTTTACTGGTAAAATATAAAAAGATATGAAGATCAAGGTAGCCACCCGCGGTGAGGTCACGATTCTACAGATAGAAGGGGCCATTAAATCCGGCGACGAATATCAACTCGCTGAACGCATGGAGCAGTACATCAAACCCGATACGGCTCCGAAGTTTATCGTCGATATGAAGAAGGTACCGTTCATCAACTCGCAGGCCCTCGGTCTTTTCTTGAACATCTACAAACACATCGACTATCTGAAAGGACGCATCGTCTTTTCTGGCCTCAATAGCGACATTGAAAATCTGATGAACCTTACACAGCTATCGATGATCTTCGAGATCTATAAAGCGATCGACGAAGCCATCGATAGCTTTGAAGACTGATTAGAAGGCATCGACTCCCTGACTCTACGTTCAAGCCAGGCTGGCCGCATCATTGCAGCCCGCTATTTCACGTAAAAGCGACCCGTGACGGGATCAAAGTAGATCCGTCGCTCCACTGTCGGCTCCTGCGGTTCATCGCGAATCACCTCATTAAACGGCTCGGGCTCTTTTTCTTTCCATTGAGGTGGACGGCGCTCTGCCTGCCCTGCCCGCTCCTGACGCAGCTGTTCCATCATGCGGCGAACTTCATCTTCCATGCTTGCATGCGGATCGACGCGCCGTCGAAAAACAAAGCGTGAACCGCTCTGCTGTAGGTCGTTGCGAAGAAAGTCGAGCTGTAGCACGAACTTCGTATAGAGTATGCCGCCGATAAGGCCGCCCAGATGGCCGAGATGCGAGATGCCCGAGGATCTGTCGTAGATGGATAACAGCACAGAGGCGACGCCGATAACGATAGCCGCCGTCCGCGCCTTCATCGGAAAAAAGAAGATGAGCATCTCTGATCGCGGATAAAAGACGGCGATGGCTGCCAGAAGCCCCATGATCGCACCCGACGCTCCTACAGTCGGATCGCCCAGATCACTCTGAAAAACGACGACAAAGAGAGCACCGGTCAATCCTGAGAAAATATACAGAAGGCCGAATCGCATAGCGCCCACCGTCATCTCAATGGCAGTTCCCAGGGACCATAGAGCAATCATATTCACAAGCAGATGCAGCCAGCCTCCGTGCAGAAACATCGACGTTAGGGGCTGATAAACTCTTCCATGCCAGAAATCGGCGGGCACGAGCCCCCATTGATCATAGAACCCCTGTATATAGAAGCCCGGGTTGGAAACGGCCCACCAAAACAGCAAAATATGAATTCCCGTATTCGCGATGACAAGAAATCTGGTGACGGGGGCCCTGTTCATATCAATTCTCCGGAACGAAGAGTTCCAGGTTCAAGGAAAGCAGCCATGCATGAGGAGAAAACTACTTTCCCGATTTTCCCGGCGCCTTGCTCCCTATTTCAGGCGTGTAATACATGATTATCTGCGGCCTATCTCTTTCGCCCGATGTTCGCTCCACTCTTCGCGAACGCCTGCCGGGATTCCAGTTCGAGCAGTTTCCAGCTCCGGCTCTACTCGAACGCAGCGTCTGCTTTCCCGATCTTCCGCTTACAACGATTTCTGATCTGCTTTCGTATGGCCTGCCGCTTCAGGTATGGACTGTGGATGAAAACCAGCTCGACGCTTTGTACGGTTGCGGAATCGCCGCCGTTCATTTTCCCGACCACACCACAATCGATCCTCTGCTCAAGGTTAAACCCGTCGGTGGCCATGCCCTGCTCTTTATAGAGAATCGAGCCCGACTTAATCTCTTCCGCCAGCTTTTTCTCTTTGCCGGCATTCGTGTGAGAGCCGATCTTCGCAGCTCAGATGAGTTTGCGCAGGTGCTACCTGAGTTACGAAAAGACGGCCCGACTGAAGAAGAGCTGCATGTCGTTCTCGATCTTGACCGCGGCGACTTTCTGCCTGCGATGCACGCCCTTGCCGCAGAACGAGAGAAAACCGGACGCATGCTCCGATTGTGGGCGCTGCGGGATTTCTCGCGTCCGGGGCCTGATCCTGTTCTGATTCAACGCACGCTCTCGCCGTTTACCATGCGCATCTTCGAACCGCATGAGGCAGCCCTGGCCCTGATCGAGGCGTTATACCTCTACGATCCTTCGCTTGAACGGTTCTCGGCGTCGGCCGGTCCGCTGCAGAGCTTCGACGGATTTCGTGACGCCGCGCATATACTCACAGGTCGATCGTTTCGATTGCTTGACCGAAATCCGGATCGTCTGTTCCATGCCCTTTCTGATCTCATGCAGCATCTGCGCCTTTCGCTTCCTTTTCACTGGTTATACAGGCTCTATGAGAAGCGCAACGGCACGGGCGGTCTGCTTCTTGCAGATCCGGGGAGGCGCGATGCTTGACGAATTACAGATCATCGATCTTTTCTTCGAGAAAAGCGAGGTACCCGTCGATGACTGCGCCTATCTGCCCGAGACGTCGCAGATCATAACCGGCGACAGTATGGTCGAGAATACGCATTTTCGTCTGGACTGGCATCCGCCCGAGCTGCTTGCGCGAAAACTCTTTCAGAGCAACCTCAGCGACGTCGCCGCAGGCGGAGGCGATCCACAGTGGTGTCTTTTGCAGATGGGTCTTCCAGGCAATGCAGAGGAACAGTTCCTGAAACGATTTGCTGCTGCCTTCCGCGAAGAATGCAAAGAGAATCGATGCAAACTGATCGGCGGCGATACGTTTCGCAATACGACCTACATCTTCAGCCTGACGATGGCCGGTCGCGTCAGAAGACCACTACAGAGACGAGCCCGCCCGGGCGATGCGATCTACATGACGGGCACAGCAGGGCTTTCGCTGGCCGGTATGAAACATCTGACCGGCGAAATGAAGTTAGTCGGATCTCTACAGAAAAGAGCGCTCGAACGACATCTTGCTCCCATGGCTCGCCTGAACCTTGCGCGAAAGTTGCGCGAGATGCCCGACCTGCATGGCATGATGGATCTTTCGGATGGGCTCTTGCAGGACCTGGAACGTTTTGCACGTGCGGCGGGCCAGAGATTTCATCTGCACTTACACAGTATTCCCTGTGACGACGAACTGCTGCCGCTTATGCCTGCTCTTGAGCGGGCTATCTCCGGGGAGGAGTATGAGCTGGTTTTCTGCGCCCCCGCGGGATTGCAGCAAGCGCCAGGCTTCGATATTACACAGATAGGAAGGGTTATTACAGGCCCTCCAGGCCTGACGGTCTTTGAAGACAGTTCAGAAGGCAAGATCGTTATACCAGAGAGCCGCGGGTTTGAGCATTTCTGAATCGCCTTCAAATAACCTGGACTGATTTCATCGGAAGTTCACGAAAATCCCGATGATGCACGGCGATCAGGGCTCTGATTGCAGCTCGAACTGCCGTATGTAGGTGGCGAGGATGCTGCAATCATCTGGATCGATGACGGTGAAACGGACGGCCACAAGTTGTTCGCCAGGCTCATCCCAGATACGAACGATGCGCCCCACGGCTGAGATTTCTCCTGGTAGCTCATCAAAGTAAAAGGACATATGCAGGACTTCGCCCGCCTGTATCTCGTCGGTACGCCGGAACGAAACGCCGCCCAGTGAGATGTCGCGGCCCTCGGCACGCGAAAGCTGACCCGCATCAGGAGCGGGAATCGCCGATCGGATGGACCTGTACCGCACCCGGAATACCAGATCTGCTCGCGGAAACCGCCTTCTCTCTGACGGGTCCATAGACGGTCCACCTGCGCTCACTCTTGCCCCTCCTGCCGCGCGAAGTCGGAAAACTTCTTGTCTGGATGATCGCGTTTTTTATTGTGAAAATGCGAGCACAATTTTTCTGGATATCGTTGTCGCGCGGCTTTTTAGCGCAGTGACCGATTCCGATACCCTCGAGACCACTCGAAAAGAATAGAGACGATACAGACCGAAAAAAGAGAGAAAGAGTAGAGTCGCAATGGAAAAACAGCATCCCGATATACACAAAGAGATCTCACAGTTCTCGAACTATCTGAAGCAGAAGGGGCTGAAAATCACGAACCAGCGACTGCTCGTCGCAGAAAAGATCTTCACGCTGGGGTCACATTTCACCGTCGACAGCCTGGCCGAAGAGCTCAAGGATCGGCGGGGCGAGATCTCAAGAGCGACCATCTATCGCATCGTCTCTCTGCTCGTCGAATCGGGTCAGCTGACCGAGCACGATTTCGGCGCCAGCTCGAAATACTATGAATACATTCCCGCAAGGCAGCATCACGACCACATCGTCTGCCAGGACTGCGGGCATATCGAAGAATTCTACGCTCCGGCCATCGAAAAGATTCAAACCGAGGTGGCCGCCGAGTACCAGTTCGAACTCACCGACCACTCCCTGAACCTCTATGGCCGCTGCAAAATCCTCAAAGAAAAAGGCCGCTGCGAGCGGAAAGAAAGCCGGGAGCCCAAGCTCCAGGTCTGAGATTACTCCGTCCGTAGAACCGCCGGTACGCCCGAAAGAGCATGACCCCGATTCCATCGGAAGGTACATGCTTGATCTGGCCGAGTTCCTGCGCTACCATCAGTATCTCTATTACGTAAAGAACGAACCTGTTCTTGCAGATCGCACCTTCGATCGACTGCTCGAAGAATTGCGCGAACTGGAAGCCAGCCATCCGACGCTTGCGCCCGAGAATTCTCCCACCACAACGGTGGGCTCTGATCTCGAACACGACTTCCCCCGTTTCGAACATAAGATTCGCGTCCTGTCGCTTACGAATACCTACAGCACCGAAGAGGCCATGGAATGGGCCAGGAAGATGCACGATGCCGGTGACGACGTGCGCTTCAATGTGCAATGGAAGGTGGACGGAGCGACGCTTGTTCTTTATTATGAGAAAGGCCGCCTCAAACACGGCGTCACCCGGGGATCGGGTAATATCGGCGACGATATCACTCCAAATGCAAAGACGATACGCAGCATCCCCGTCGACCTGAAAGAGCCCGTTAACCTCATCGTGCGCGGCGAGGCTTACATGACCTACGCCGATTTCGAACGCTTTAACGAAGAATCGGGTAGCATCTACGCGAATCCGCGGAACCTGACATCGGGATCTCTCAAGCAGAAGAAATCGTCCGCTACGGCCAGAAGGCCGATTCGCTGGGTCGCCTTTGATCTGAACTTTATCGATTGGAAATCAGGCGAGCCTGATGCGGCCACTACCGTATCCACCGATTCCGAAGCACTTGCTTACGGCGCAAAGCTCGGACTGCCTGTATTCGAGCAGAACCGCACCGTTGCTTACGATGAGCTCGAAAAGACGATCGAGCTCTTTCGCAAGAAGGCCGATACCGTCGATTTTCCCGTCGATGGCCTTGTGTTGAAAGTGGATGATCGCGAGCTTCGCGAAAAACTCGGATTCACATCGGCCAGCCCTCGCTGGGCCGTCGCTCTGAAATTCGAGCCCGAGATGGCCGAAACGACCGTCGAAGAGATCGAGGTCTTTGTCGGTCGCACGGGTCGGGTAACGCCGCGGGCTCGTCTCAAGCCGGTACAGCTGGCCGGCACGACCGTATCCTATGCCACGTTGCATAACGCCGACTATATCGCGCGGCTCGATGTTCGCGTTGGCGCGAGAGTGATCGTCAGCAAGCGCGGCGAGATCATACCGGCCGTCGAAGAGGTCGTTGATCCAGGTTCGGGGCCTGCTTATGAATTTCCAGGCGTCTGCCCTTCCTGTAAGACTGAGTTGAAACGCGAAGAGGACGTCGTCGATCGCTACTGTCCGAATCCGGAATGCGAAGAGAAGCTGATTCATGGCCTCATTTTCTTCTGCGGTCGCAAGCAGATGGATATTGCAGGACTTGGCGAGAAGACGCTGCGTACTCTTTTTCGGGCCGGATTGATTCGCACGATCGAAGACATCTACACGTTTGAGAAAAGACGCGAAGACGCCGAAACGATCGAAGGGTTCGGTAAAAAATCCGTTCAGCTCATCGTCGATGGCGTTGCCGAATCGAAGAAAAAGGATATGCGACGACTGCTTCCCGCGCTTGGACTTCGCGAGATCGGCCCCGCTGTCACCGACATCCTGATTCGCGAAGGATATCGTTCGATAGAAAGGATCTTCGAACTCATCGATGCAAAAGACGCCGAAGAGCGCCTGAACGCCATGCATGGCATCGGCAAAGAAACGGCTTCAGAGATCCTGCGACAGCTGCGCGATAAAAAGACTCGCAAGCGCATCACCGCTCTCCAGAAATTCGGATTGAACTTCAGCGTGCCCGACCCCGTCGCCGATTCATCAATTAAAAAGATCTTCGCCGGTCAGACGTGGTGCGTTACGGGCAGCTTCGCTCATTTCAAACCTCGCGAGAAGGCGATGGAAGAGGTGGAGCTGCGCGGAGGAAGCACGACGTCGGCCGTCAGTTCAAAGACGACGCATCTGCTTGCAGGCGAGAAGGCGGGCAGTAAACTGCAGAAGGCCGAACAGCTTGGCGTTACCGTCGTCAGCGAAGAAGAATTCCTGAAGCTGATCAGCGGCGCATGAGGCGCTGCGCTGTCAACGAAGCGCCGGTCGCCATCACCGCCGATAACATCGTTACAAGAGGCCAGTAGAGTCCGTTCATTTCACTGAAGGCCGTTGTTGCCATGCCGACGGCCATAGCAATGGCGATGGCCGCCGTTCTTACCGGACGCCGATCAAGAACAAAGGTCAGCAATACTCCAATCAGGCCGCCATACACGTAATTCATCGATCCCATTGCAAGCCCCAGGAAGTCCCCTTTATAGGAGCCTTTTGCAATCTCGATAAAGAGAAGGGCCGACAGAACAAAAAGCAGAAGTGAGTAGAACGAATACCGGCGCACGGCGTCGGCTTTTGAATCCCTGTTCTCAGCGAGCAATCGCGCAGACAGGTCCTTGATCACCGCCCCCGTCGCATGCATGGCCGAGTCGAGCGTCGACATAGAGGCGGCCAGAACCAGAACAAGAAAAAGGCCTTTGCTCAGCGGGTCGGCCTGACCGATATAGCTGACAAGCGGAGACGTCGCATCAAGAGGCAGCATGCTGCGCCTCATAAGAAGACCGGCGAAGGCAAAAAGCAGGATTACGATTGATGCGGCCAATCCAGAGAGAATGAGCGAGCGGCGGGCCTTTGATAGGTCGCGGACGGCGAAAACGCGTTGCAGCATATCCTGGTCGGCGCCATGGCTGCCGAGCGTGATCGTTAACCCACCGAGAAAAAGAAAGATCGAACCCGATCCGACCGGAGCAAGCGTCGCCGGTACATAGAATCTCATATCGGATAACGTTCGCACGTCAGCCGGGAAGAACCTCCAGCAGAACCAGAGGCCTGCAAGAAAGAGAATGCTTCCCTGGATCTGATCGGTGAGAACGACGGACTTGAGGCCGCCGGTCAGGCTGTAAAGGCCGGTGATCAACGCGACGACGAGAATCCAGATCGCCACACCTCCGCCGATCAGAGCGTCGATGGCATAGGCGGCCATATAGAATCGCACGCCGCCCGAGATGTATTTGGCGATAAGATAAACGCCCGAAAGTACCGGTGTGCCGCGAGAGGAACTGAGAAATCCATACAGAGATACGCCCTGAAAGCTGTGAATGCGGCCCAGAATAAAAAAGGCCACGAGAATGCGGCCGACGATATAACCGGCACAGAGCCAGAGCACGGCCAGATCCTCGCGATAACCGACGGCAGGGAAGATGAGGATCGTCGCCACCGACGTTTCCGTTGCGACGATCGAAATGATCGAGGCCCTTGATCCAATGCCGCGTGAGGCGAAATAAAACGACTCGGCCGTGCCTTCTCTATCGCGAATACGCAGGATCACGAAAACGAGAAAGAGCAGGTAAAGGATGGGTGGAATAAACTCTAACACGTTCACTGTCTGAGGCTATTGTCTGAGGACGTAGTTTTCCATGCGCGACGTGCTCTGCCTGATAAAGAGCCGCTTCTCGGCGTCCACGCCATCAAGCGTTTGATACAGATCGACGAGAATGGCCCGACCCGAATAGTATCCGTGGCCGAGGCCGCCGATGCCAAGAACGGGGGCGTCGATCTCGTTGACGTTGATCATATCGATGCCGTCGATGCGTAGACACATGCCCAGTCGGTAATTCCCGTTCACTTTCTGTGAGGCTACAAGGGCGTTATCACCGGGCGAACAGTAGACGGTGACGCGTCTTGCCGATCGAATCACATCGGCCGCTTCAACGGCGAATTCGCCCGACGGGTAATCGGGAGCATTAAAGATCACCTCGTTCAGGAACTCCGACATCTTCTCTTCGCGCGTAAGTTTCAGTATGGCGGGGATCGCTATCTGATGCCCCATCGAGTGAACGACAAGGTTGACCTTCACGCCCCTTCGTTTTAGCTCTTTGATCACCGAGGCAAGATGCCCGATCGACTCGCGTGCATGTTTCTGATTCTCTTCATAGGTGCGGTTCATCAATATGCCGTCGAGCAATCCCTCGCCTGAACCGGCCGGCCAGGTGAAGAGAAAGACGGGCTTCTGGTATTTCACGTCATACTTCATCTGAGCGGCACGAAGAACGGCCTCTTCAAAAGGAACGTTAAAGCCATGTACGAATAACATTACCTCTTTCGCAGCAGAGGCAGTATCATAGATCGAATCGCCGGCTCTGTGTTCGTATCCTCCGACCAGGAAAAAGGAATCACGATCGGGATTACGATCCTCTGAAACGTCGAGAGCGCCGATAGTATGCTTTGCCGGCACGCTCACTTTGCAGACAGCCGTATGCAGTCGATCAGCGGGCAGATTGCGAAAGTAATCTCCGCTGCATGCGGCGATGCGCGATGTTGTGGCTCTATTTGTGAGTAGATGAACGTCTATGGTGCGGGTCGAGGCCATGGGATCGACGATGCGTTCGTTGATCAACTGACCGACCGTTTTCTGGGCGCAGGCCGTCGAAAGAAGGGCGGTCAGGAGAACACAGACGATCAAGAAGAGGCGTTTCATCCAGCCTGTCGTAAAGCTGCACCCCTTCGGGTCAACGAAAAAGCGGCAAGAGATTGACAGAGAGCCTTCCAGGTCGAAAACGAGCCATGGCAGAGTTCCGGGAAAAAGAGGAAACGGAAGAGCCTGCCCGGCTGCTTGATCCCGAGCGGCTTTCTTTTACTCGAGATGATCCGGAATGGGAGGATCATCTTCGCGCTCTGCTTGCCCGCTCTGACGACTCCGAGCTGAAAAGCTTTGTTTCTGATCTTTATACATCTGATATCGCGCACTTCTTTGAGAAGCTGAGCTTTGAAGAAAGCGACAGACTTTTTAAGTTACTCGACCCTGAAGAACAGGGCCTTCTGCTCCTTGAGCTCGATGACAGCATCAAAGATCGCTTCCTCGATCATCTGAGCCATGAAGAACTGGCCACCATCGTCGGCGAGCAGCAATCCGACACGGCCGCCGACATCCTGGGCGAGCTCGACGACGAACAACGCGGGCGCATCCTTTCTCGCCTCGATCCCGACGATCGATTCGAGGTAAGCGAGCTGCTCGGCTACCCGGAAGGTACGGCCGGCTCGATCATGGCGCGGGAGTTTGTATCGGTTCTCGAAACCGATACGGTGAAGAAGGCTATCGCCAACGTACGACGCATCTCGCGCGAAACCGACGACATCTATAACGTATTCGTCGTCGATAAGGCCGGGCGCTACCGCGGCCACATCTCCCTTCGTCGGCTGATCCTCACCCGTCCGTCGACGCGCGTGAAAAAGATCATGGAAGAGGAGCTACTTCCTCTACCGGCGACGATGGACGTCGAAGAGGTGGCGAACTCCTTCACGCGATACGACTTTATTACGGCGCCCGTCGTCGATGAGCGCGGCGTTCTCATCGGACGCATCACCGCCGACGACATCCTCGAGGTCATGCAGGACGAAGCCTCAGAGGACTTTCTGCGCATGGGCGGCGTCTCGGCCGAAGAGACGCTGAAGACGCCGGTCTGGCGGGCGGCTGCCGTTCGCGTACTCTGGTTGACCATCAACCTGGCCACGGCCTTTCTCGCCGCCTCCATCGTTCGCTTCTTTGAAGATACGATCGAAAAGGTCGTTATCCTGGCCGCTCTTATGCCCATCGTCGCCGGTATGGGCGGCAATGCGGCCTCGCAGACGATGGCCTTTACAATTCGCAATCTGGCGCTCGGCGAAATCTCCAAACAGGGATCACGCCGCGTCGTCTTTCGCGAGATGGGCATCGGGCTCATCAACGGCCTCTCTCTCGGAATCTTTGCCGGCCTTCTTGTCTTTATGCTCACGCACCACGTAATCCTGTCCGGTCTCATCTCGTTCGCTCTGTTCGGGAACATGCTCATAGCGGCCGCCATCGGTTCCTCCGTGCCTATTCTGCTTCAGAAATGGAACATCGACCCCGCCATCGGATCAAGCATCTTCGTCACGACCTGCACCGATATGGGCGGATTCTTTTTTCTGCTTGGTATGGCACGGCTTCTCCTGCCCTTTCTTCTTTCAGGAATTCAGTAAACCTGCCGGCAAAACAGCCGATTCTGTAGTATGACTCGCAGCACCGCACTTCCCTTTGCCCGTCCCGATATCACCGACGAAGAGAAGGAGGCCGTGCTCCGCGTCCTCGACTCCGGCTGGTTAACGCAGGGAAAAGAAACCGATCTACTTGAAGAGGAGTTTGCCCGCTACACCGGCGCGGCCAACGCCGTAGCCGTGAACTCGGCAACCGCCGCTCTACATCTCGGCCTGGTCGGCATGGGTCTCAAAGGCGGTGAGGCCGTCCTGGTTCCCGCTCTCACCTTTACGGCCACTGCCGAAGTCGTGCATCGCTGCGGAGCGCTGCCTCTGCTTGTCGATGTCGATCCGCAGAGCTATCTCATCACCGTCGATACGATCGAACGATTTCTTGAGGTAGAATGCCATCGCGACGAACGCGGCCTCGTACACACGGCAAGCGGTGCCCGGATTCGCGGCATCATCTGCATGCATTACGGCGGACGCAGCTGCGACCTTGAGGCGCTCCAGGAGCTCTGCCGACGCGAAGGCTGGTTCCTCGGTGAAGACGCCGCTCACGCCTTCGGCACGCTGTACCGCGGAACGCCGATCGGTCAGCACGGGGATTTCTGCGCCTTCAGCTTCTACGCTACAAAAAATATGACGACGGGCGAAGGCGGAATGCTGACGACGCCTCATGATACGGTCGCACATCGCTGCCGGCGGTTGCGTCTGCACGGCATTGAAACTCCGGCGCATCGCCGTAAGAATTATTATTATGACGTCGTCGACGAAGGCTTCAAATACAACCTCTCCGATATTTCAGCGGCCATCGGGCGAGTACAGATGCGTCGTCATGACTCTATGATGATGCGTCGCCGTCGCATCCATGAAACCTACAACGCTCATTTTGCCGGGCTTGAAGGCATCCGCCCCTGCCCCGATTCCAGCGGCTCCTCGCATCACCTATATACGATCGAGATCGATCCGGCGTTAAGCGGGCGTGACGATTTTTCGGCCGCCGTCGAGTCGCATAACGTGAGAACCGGACTGCATTTTATTCCCCTCTATCGCATGAGCCATTACCGAATTCGCTACGGACGCGAAGAGGCCGGTTTTGAAGAAGATTCCTGGAAGAAGCGTTATCCTGGAAGTGAACGCATCTTCGAGCGTATCCTGTCGCTACCTATCTATTCGAGTATGTCGGACGATGATATTCAGGATGTCGTGAAGGCCGTGAAAGCGGCGCATGCGACGATGCAGGACGAGCTCCGACAGAAAAACCCAGGCTGAATCTGCCCTCGCCGGCCTCTCCGTCGCCCCGTGCATAGGTGAGCTGAGCAGAAAAGGGCTGGTAGAAGGCGTAGAGTTGCATGTCCAGGGTAACGCCGGCCGTGTTCACCCAGAGATCAGGATAGACGATGTCTTCGTAGGCCTGGCCGGTGGCGATAAATGGCGCAAGCGAGAGAGAGCGCACTCCGATTGAAGGCAACGAAAACCAGTCGTTGCGAGGAATCAGACGACTGCGCCTCTGCCAGATCGGGAATCGGTACTCGAATCTCCAGACCTGAACGGCCCGGCCATAGGGTGAAAGATCAGGATTCAGGCCCGGCAGCTCCGTACTCAGGCGATCGGACTGAATCGTATAATCCTTGCCGTTCAGATAACTGATGCTTCCCGCCAGCACGGGCACGTGATAGTCAAAAAAGAAGGGCAGAAACAGCTCGAATCTTCCCGCGTACCTCTCATACGTTAGCCTCACCGGTTTGCTACCGTCGGCAGCCGGATACCCTCGCGTCCATCCGGCCGGATGATGCGAGCCTTCGATCTCGAAGAAGAATCCCTTCTCAGGACTGATCGAACGACTGTAACTCTCAAAATAATAGACCTGATAGGTGGCGCCCACGGTTCCAAGATCGATGTTGTCATAGGCGTAGCGAGTCGTTGAAAGCTGCGAGCTATTACGTAACAGAGTCCGCCCGGCAAAAAAGGTCAGTCGGTTTCGAAGAAGCCGGAACTCAAAAAGCACATCTATAGCGAGCTCGCTTTCCTGAAACGAAAAGCGACGGTCGCCCAGACAGTAGTTGATGGCGTTACGATTTCGATAGTGCCCACAGTATTCGGGGCTATCGCGATCAAGAGGCATGCCCGCGAAAGATAACGTAATATCGGGAAAAAGCCGTCTGTAAGTATACGATGCATAACCGTACGATCGATCCTCATCATAAAGACCGACGCCCGCTGACATCTCATGACGCGAAAGAGCGTCATAGCCCGCAAGGCCGGCATTGATATAGGATAACGGCCCTCCGAGCGTTCCGTTCAGAAAGGGCCTGAAAGAAAAGGCGGCGCTATAAGGCTCTGAATCGGGCGCGAATTCAGGCCCTGAAGCCGGATTGTATTCACGGTCAGAGAGCGTATCATTATCGATCGGACCGGGCGTAAAAGGACGCCGCACACGATCGAATCCATCTACTTCATCATGAAAGAGATCGCTCACAAGAAAGATCTCGTCGCCGTTCTCTGCCTGGCCGATCACGTACAGGCCGCCTTCGGTCATCAAGGGTGATCGAAACCCTGTAAGGCTATGCGTCAGGCGCTTAACTTCTTTCCCGGAAAGGCTGTAGATATCGAAAACGCCGGCTATATCAGAGGCAAAGAGAATACTCGTGCCCGACGCATCGTCGAAAAAAGCTGGAGTCGCGATCGCCGCCTCTGCGCTTAACGCCTCTTCGCAAACGTCCGCCCGACAGATAACAAGCGAATGGCGCGTCGAATCCGGTCGACGGACAACGACGGCGATATCTCCTCCTTTTGATACGGCCGGCTGATACATTCCATACGACATCGGCAGCCTGAGTAATACCTTTTCTTTTCCCGGAGAGGTGCGTCCCCAGAACGAATACGAGGGATTGCGATCTGGAATGAGCTGAACAAGTTCGACAAACGGATCCAGGCGACGAATATAGGCGATGATACCGGACCGGTTCGCCGACGGGGCCTCGCGTCGCACCTCGTCGTCGAATAAACGCCTGCCCTGCCGGTGAAGCTCGTTTTTATAAATCGATCCCGGCAGGTCGGACCGCAGCTCTGACGTAACGGGCGTCGTTCCGTCAAGATAGAAGCCGTTTACGGCATTGGAGCGATAGACCAGGCTTGACCTGAGGCCGTCCAGAGAATACAAGCCGGAGCTTCGCGATTCCGGGATTGCGAAGTAAACGGGAGACTCGGGGCCATTGCGCAGATAGCGTTTTGTGCCCCCATCAAACGTCAATCTCTGCCTGGGGCTAACTCCTTTTTGAGAAAAAGCGGCCAGTCTTTTCAGGGTCTGACGATATTCTCTGTCAACGAAACGATCGTAGGCTTCTTCCATACCGCCACAATTCAAAGAGCGCATGCGCCAGTCCGGAAAAAATGCGGGTATATACGACAGGAAGAAGCGATCCATCGCCTCATACCCGCACGTTTCGCGAAGATAGGCGACAAAACGGCCTCCGAATAGATATGGAACGGCGCCATAAGGCCAGCGCTCCGTTCCCGTCATCGCCTCTTCAAGCGACGGCATACGGTCATGAAGAACAAGCGTATCGCGAATCGCAAGCGTCTGCGGGTCATCGAGCCGTCCGCGACTTCTGCCATCGGCATATTCCCGGCTCTCTTCAAATACAGGATATCCCTCGCTTAACCCATCGGGCGTAAGCAGATTCGGCGGCAGGCCGACGATCAGGCGAAAGAAAATATTCACAGGCCCGCGATAAGGCCGCAGCGTCAGGACATGCACGTATTCATGTTCGATCAGCTGACGTGTCCAGTCCTCGTATCGGGCGAAATCGTCGGGCTCCGGCCCTGTCATGTACAGGATGATGCGATCCATGCCGTATGTCGTCGCAAAGGCATTGATAAGATCGCTGTTGAATACAAGAACGATGTGAGTGTCGGCAGCGCCGCTCTGAAATCGCGGCTCAAGTCGGGCATGCACTTCTTCGGCGATTCGACCGACGCGCCTGGCGATTGCCGCCTGCTCTATCGGAAAGTGAATCTTGAAATGATCGGTGCGAAGCGTTCTGTACTGCTCTCTTAGCGGAACAAGCGGAGCGGCCTCGACGCTGAAGGACGAGCATAAAAAAGCCGCCACACAGAAAAGCGCCAGGAAAGCGCTTCGTGTGGCGCCTTTTATGACGCCGGTTCGCATCAACGCAGTCGGTCGCCCGGCTTCGCCTGACGATGCGGCACAAACAGCGTGAGCGATTCTCCCTCGCCGGTTGCAAGCAGCATCGCCTCTGAAACGCCGAACTTCATCTTGCGCGGAGCAAGGTTCGCCACGCAGACGACGGTGAGGCCGACTAACTCTTCGGGCTTGTAGGCGACACGAATGCCGGCGAATACGTTGCGTAGCTTTTCTTCGCCGACGTCAAGGCCGATGCGAAGCAGCTTGTCGGCTCCTTCGACAAGCGAGGCCTCGGCGATACGGGCGGCGCGAAGCTCCACCTTACCGAGATCGTCGATGCTGATCAGGCCCGATTCTTCGACCTGACCGGCCGGCTTCTCGGCCTTTTCGGCACTGGCTTTTTTCTCTGTCATGACCTCTCCTGCAGCCTGTTTTTCGGCATCAAGCATGGCCTGAAGCTCCGTATCGGCGATGCGCGAAGCAAGATGTCTGTACGGACGGATCTCATGATTCGCCGGAAGATAAAGCGGATCGTTATGATTCAGATCCTCAAAGAATCCCGTCCACTCCGCAGGCAGAGCGAGCAGCTCGGCCACGCCGTCTGCGAAAACGGGCAACACGGGACGCAGATAATAAGAAAGAATCCAGCCGGCGTTTAAGGCGTCGGTAATGACCTGACGCGTTCCTTCGACGTCGCTTTTCACAAGCTTCCAGGGCTCTCTTGCGGCGACAAAACGATTCACCTCGTCGCCGAGCGATTCGATGATGCGCAATGCCTTATTCGTATTACGATCGGCGTAGGCGGCAATGATCTCGTCTTTGCGCTCAAGAAGCTTATTGCACAGCTCCCTGCCTTCCGCAGAGGGAGCGGCAGAGAGGCGACGGTCCAGCGTATCGGCGATTTTCGTGCAGAGCCGTGAGAAGAGGTTTGCGAAGTTGCCGACGACGGCAGAGTTATACTTCGCAAGGAAGTCGACTCCTGAAAGATCGAGATCGTCAAGGTTAGGCCCGAGCCGCGAGGCGTAGAAATAACGCAGCGCCTGCGGATCCAGATGCTTTAAATACGTCTCGGCGCGAATCAACGTTCCGCGCGATTTCGACATCTTTTCGCCGTTTATCGTGAGGAAACCATGCACGAATACGGCCGTCGGCGGACGGAATCCGCCGGCCTTCAGCATTGCCGGCCAGAAAAGCGTATGAAAGTACACGATATCTTTGCCGATGAAGTGATAGACCTCGGTCTCTTCGCTCTTCCAGAATCGGTCGAATAACTCGGGCCTTCCCGTCGAGCGGAAGTAATTCAAAGCCGATGCCATATAACCCACCGGAGCATCGAGCCATACATAGAAGTATTTATTCTTCTCGCCTGGAATCTCGAAACCGAAGTATGGTCCGTCGCGGCTGATATCCCAGTCGCGCAGCCCCTGCTCCATCCATTCCTGCATCTTGCGACGCACGCCTTCATCGACGCGGCCCTGCATCCAGCTCTGCAGATACTCCTGAAAGTCACCGAGCTTGAAGAATAGATGCGCCTCTTCTTTTGAAACGGGTGCAGTACCGCATACGGCGCAGCGCGGCTCTTTCAGATCTTCAGGCCTGTAGGCCGAGCCGCATACCTCGCAGGAATCACCATATTGGTCGGCGGCGCCGCATTTCGGGCAGATGCCTTTGACGAAACGGTCGGGCAGGAACATCTTATCGTTCTCGCAGTATAACTGCCGCACATCGCGGCGCGCGATATGCCCCTTCTCTTTCGCGCTGAGATAGATGGCCGAGGCAAGCTCTTTATTCTCGGGAGAATTCGTCGTATAATAGTTATCAAATCTTACGCCGAAGGCGGTCAGATCGCGGTAGTGTTCTTTCTGCACTTCGCCGACAAGCTCTTCGGGCGTGATGCCGCGCTTCTTTGCCGCAAGCATCACCGCCGTACCATGCGTGTCGTCGGCACAGAAGTAATATGCCTCACGTCCGTTCATGCGCTGAAAGCGCACCCAGATATCGGTCTGAATATACTCCACGAGATGGCCGAGATGAATCGGCCCGTTCGCATACGGCAGAGCGGATGTAACAAGCACCGCTTTCGACGAAGTCTGATCGGACATCAGGGATTCCAGATGCGGGCGTTCTGAGCCGGGAGTCGGGTCTTTCGCCATTCCATCCAGGAACCGAGGAAGACCTCAACATGCCTGTAGTTACATTCCTGAAAGAGGAAGGCCATCATCGAGGCGCGAGCGCCGTTGAAGTCATAGAGGATGGTCGGACGTTCGGGAATCAATCCCGCTGCTCGAAGCTCGCGACCCACTTCAACACGCGAGCGAATATTACCGGCTTCGTCATAGATCAATCGCCAGTCATAGTTCACCGACCCTGGAATACGACCGCAACGCGAACCGGGCTCCGGAGTTACAAGGCGTGGAAGAATTCCTTCGTATTCTTCTGGCGATCGCACATCGACGAGCTGCACGCGGGTCAGGTTCGTCTGCACGTGGCTGATGGGCACTATGCCGCGAAAGTTGATCGGCGACTTCAGCTCCTGTTCGAGCAAAACCTCTTTTCCCGGGCCGAGATCAGAGGAATCCAGATCAGAGAAACGTCGACCGAGAATCATCACGTTTTTCATGCCGGCGCTTTTCAACACCCAGGCCATCTTGCCGGCAAACATGCCCATACCTTCATCAAAGATAAGGACGCTCTTTTTATCTTCTGCCAGCTTCTGAATCGATTTCACAAAGCCCGAAAGCTTCAGCATCGAATTCGGACCGGAACCATGCGCCTTGCGAATGCTCGCCGCGCTGTATGCTCCGCGAATCGTCGACACGGCAAAGGCCTCTTCGCCGCGACAATCCAGCAGAAGGGCATCTTCCTCAATCTCTGCGGTGAGGAAGCCCCAGCCCAGCTTTACACCCTGTTCACTCATCGTTTTCATCTTTACTTAGCACTCCGATCCTGCCAGGCAATTTTTTTTGGCTCTGTTTTCCGGCAAAAAAAAAGTAAACACAAACGGCAAAGAGACAATAAAAAATGAAGCATCGGTTCTTTCAGTTGACAGCGCCCGGCTGAGACCTCTGTTTTCGACGAACATGAAATCAAAAAACATCATCCCTTTTCTGCTTCTTTTCTCTCTTTTCAGCTTCTCGCTGAACTGCTCGGGCAAAGGCCCGTTTCCCGAGTCAGACGTCCGGGATCTGCACCTGGTCATCGATGCCGGCTCCTCGGGGACGCGCTTCTGCCTGTATCGCATGCAGTTTACGTCCTCGTCATCAAACAGCTGCAAGATCAAGCAGGGTGAATGTCGCTCCGTTGTGGCCGATGACGGACTTGCCGCTTTACCCCCTGAAAAGGCAAAAGAGGCCCTGCGAGGCGGATTTGCCTCTCTTACAAAAGCACAGAAGAATCGCATCGTCCATGTCAGCCTTCTTGGCACAGGAGGCTTTCGACGTCTCAGTTCCTCTGCACAGAAAACTGCCATGACGGGCCTTGCCGAGGCCATCTTTGAAACTGGCCTGCCAGCCACTGTGCGCGTCATCAGCGGAGAGGAAGAGGCCCTGCTTGCCTGGCGCAGCATTCGCGCCGAAACAGGATCGGACTCGCATGCTATCATAGAAACAGGAGGAGCAACGGTGCAGGTTGCCGCAGGCACCGATGGTCAGGTACGCAGGAGTATCAGCCTGCCGCTCGGCATGAACGAAACACGCAGCCGTCTCAAGAAAGAATCCGCCTGCTTCAGCGCGCCCTCTGCGGACCGATTTGATACCTGTAAGAGAGAGCTTCTACCGCTGCTTGGCCCTCTGAGACAATGGACTGTTCCCGAACGGAATACCTATGGACTTGGAAATCCCTATGCCGCCATCTTCAAGCAGCTTGACCGTGACGAAATCAAACGCACCGATATCGATGCACGCGGACGGCTTCTCTGCGCCGCCGATGCCGAGCAGCTGTCGGAGTACGGAATCGCCGCAGAACATCAAAAGCTGACCTGTTATCTCTTCGCCTTTCATTCGGCACAGCTTGAGCTGCTTGGCGTCGAGAGCGTGCAGAAAGGCTCGGGCTCCTGGCCGCCAGGAGCCGCCCTCTCGCCCGAGTTCTTCCCGAGCTGCCGGTGATGTCTTCTGATCCGTAGCGACGGACGCGATTTTCCTGGCCCGAGCCATTCTCTTCTTGCGCGAAAAAGATTCTCTGCAAGAAAAGCTAAACGGGCGCTCCGAACCTGGATAACGGATGTCGTAGGGCTCAAAGACCGTCACTGAAACAGGGTGCTGCATGATGATTTCCAGATTCGTCGGCTTCTGGTTAAAACGCTACGATGAGAGCGATTTTGTAAGATACAAGAAGGCTCAATTCCTGCTGATGATGATCCTTCTGTTTTTTACGCTTATGCTCGTCCTGCTTGCCGCGTCGGCAACCGTCGACAGACAGCGCTTTATCGCTATCGTGTCGACCGTTGTGCCCGCTCTTGTCGCATCCCTGATGAGTCTGCTCGCACTCAGAGCAGGCCGGGAGATTTTATCCGGCTCTATCCTGGCGTTGCTTTCGGCGATGGTCATCGCGCCGGGTTTTTTCGCCAGACCGCCTCACATTGCCGGAGTTTCCGTCGGCTTCTTTATGTATATCGATCTGGTTTTCGCGCTGCTCTTCTGTACCACGACCATCGGAGTCACCGTCTTGCTGATTTTCGTCACAACGCATGTGACCTATTTCATCTTCGTTACCCGGACGATGTCGGCAGATCCAATCATGTATGAAGCGGGCCGCACGATGATGGTCGACGGACTCATCACGCTCTTGATGGTCTTTTTCGTAACGAATGCCATGCAGAAGCTACTCAAGCGAGCGGTAGACCTCAGCCAGTCCGAAAGTAAAAGAAATACCGAGCATTTAGACTATATAGGCAATATCGTCGGCACCGTCAGGCAGACATCGGGTCAGATGATAGCCGGAATAGAGCAAACCTCATTGATCGCCGGCAGATTCTTACAGAACTCCAGGAACCAGGACCTCTCGATCCGAACGCTTACGGATTCCGTGAATCGTATTTCGACGACCACCGAAAGTGTCGCCGCCGCCTCGCAGGATCAGCGCGCTTCTCTGGAAACGCTGCTACAATCCTTTGCGGATCTCTCTGGCAGTATCGATGCGGTCAAACAGAGCGGGCACCAGATGTCGTCGCTGCTTGAGGGGCTTCTGCAGATGGCACAGGAAGGCCGGGGCGCCTCGACCATGCTTGACGAAGTCAATGAAAAGATACTGAAAAACTCCAACCAGATACTCAGCGTAACCGACATCATGAAGGAGTTTTTTGAACGCATCAACCTGCTCTCGCTTAACGCGGCGATCGAAGCGGCAAGGGCCGGAGAATACGGACGCGGGTTCGCCGTCGTCGCCGACGAGATCTCCAAACTGGCAGGACAGTCCTCTTCTCAGCTGAAACAGGTGAATGATCTGATTATGAAGAACCGCCAGGACGTTGCCGACGGAAGCGGAGCGGTAAGCAGCATCGTGTCGTTCATCCAGAAAATGCTCGGCCAGGTCGATCAATTACAGGATCGCGCCCGGACGACGATTCGAGAAATCCAATCACAGGAAGAAATGCGGCTCTCGATGGATGGAAGAGCGGCGCTTGTACGAGAAAAGACGCACTCCATCATACAGGCCATGGAAGATCAGAGGAGATCTGTAGACGATGTCGCCTCCGCCATCGTCGAGGCAAATCGCATCGTCGAGGAATTCAACAGCGGAACCGAAGAGCTCACACGATCTTCTTCAAGCCTGAACGACCTGGCAAGAAAACTCAGTCAGGACGTTGAGGGAGCGCCAGAGCGATCGTCTACAGCGCCTCTTTGAGCACGGAGTTTCGACGACTCCAGTAACGGCGATAGAGCGGACGCATGGGCGGGGCGATGCTTTTCAGCCGGTCGCGTACTCTTTCCTTCCAGAGCGAGAGAAGCCGAAAGTGCTCGCTGAAAGCCATTTCACTCAGCGATGCAACATTGGATTCGCTGCCGTCCGTAAAGCGTCGTTCCGCTGCATCACGTTCGGGCAACACAAGCGGAGCGAGCTCGGCGTACGATGCCAGGATGCGGCGGTGCAGGCCTTCATGCTGCCACCAGAGAGAGCGGTCTTCCACACGGCCTGGAGTGGCCCATCCCGTCTCTGTCGGACGATCGGGAGCATCGGCCTCGATGCCAAGCAGATGCTTCGCAGAAGGCGGCGCCACAGGTTTGAAAAGCGAGATGCAGGGGGACGACGTACCGGTGGCAAAGATCTTCTGTAAACCCTGTTTGCCGACCTCGACGACAAGGGAGGCCGTCGTCTGGCTTGGCGTAAGAAGCCCCGACGCATGCAGGCAGAGCGAACCCATGCCCGTTCGCGACGGATCATTCGGATGCTGTGGGTTATGCGAACGCAGAACGGCCATCGCCTCCTGCACTGAGAAACCGCTGCGTGCCAGCGTGGAGCTTCTCTGCTCGCTCAGCGAACGGCGCACGCGGCACTTGCCCATCGTCGTATAAAAGGTATCAGAGAAAACGCCGGCAAAATGCATGGGCTGCATTTTCTTGCGTAACCCTTCTTTCAGCGTTCGGTCGGCCAGCTCCTTCGAGCTGAGATCAAAATCTTCGCCTATTGTCAGGCCGTTTGAGATGGCATAATAGCCATCGAACTGTTTTGAGGCCCAGTAGCGCCCTGCCGTTTCAAGGACCCGCGCCGTCTTTCCGTCGGCGATTAAAAAGCTATTATCATAGAACATGTTGCGGTCTTCGTAGCCGCCGCACGCATCCTGACCGTATTCTTCAAGAAGCGATGTGATGACCTCGACCGCCTGATCCGTCGTTTTCGCCCGTTCCAGCGCCAGCCGGATCAAATCCATACCCGTCAGACCGTCGTTTTTCTTTTTGCGAGGCAGCTTCGTGAATACGGCCTCGTTGCCGATCACAAGGCCGTGCTCGTTCAGTCCCATCTCAGCGCCAAACATATGAAAGGGACGACAGAGCAGGACGGCATGTGCGTCGGCGTCGGGAATCTCGATAAAGGTCAGCCGGCGCTTTGCCTGCGCTCTGCGCGGACCGTGCACCTCAAGAGACTGCGATTCATTCGGTTCCCTGTCGGAGTTTTTGCCGAAGATCATATTCCCACTGGACGTGAAGGAGCCCGTGGCCACAAAGGTATCACACATAGGATGATCCTGCCCTTCAGGCCTTCTGCGGGCAAGCGAAATCCGAGCACTTCCAGACTGCGTATGAACAGCGAAAACTTCGAAAAACCCGAGAGCCGAATGAAAGAAGAGCCCGTTCTGCCGGCCGCGCAGAAAGAGCCGCGACTCATTCATTCCGATCCCGATTTTCTTATATTCTACAAGCCTGAAGATCTATCGTTCTACGAAGACGGTAAGAAGCACGATCTTCTCAAGGCGATACGGCGCATGGAAGAAGAAGGGCGCATTCCCGAGGGAGAACGTCTCTTTCCCGTCCATCGCCTCGATCGGATAACGTCCGGGCTTTTGCTATTCGCTCGCGGGCGCAACAACGCCAATCTGCTCGGCAATGAGTTCCGGCATAACCGCATTCATAAAGTCTATGTAGCGCTGTCGCTGCATCCGCCTAAAAAGCGTCACGGCTTCATCGAAGGCGATATCGTCAAAAGCCGGCGCGGCACCTACAAGCTTGCGCATACGATGGAGTTTCCTTCGCGCACACGGTTTACAAGCCGTTCGATTCCCGATCGCCGTCCCGGGATGCGCCTCTTTCTGGTGAAGCCTGAAACGGGCAAAACGCATCAGGTCAGGGTCATCCTGAAAAGCCTGGGCTCGCCCATTCTCGGCGATCCTTTCTACGATCGTTTCGACGCCGCTCGAGCCGAGGATCGCACGTATCTGCATGCGCTCGCCCTTTCCTTTCGTCTTGGCAATAAAGAGCATCGCTTCTTTCATCTGCCCGAATCCGGAGCGGAGTATCTCACGCCTCAGTTCTCACAGACGCTTGCGTCGTTCGGCGACGTCTTCCAGATCAAATGGCCGGGCAAAGAGACCGTCGCCGTGGACCCGTCTGTTCGCAGGGCCGATGCAAGACATACCGGCTTCCCGGTAAGGGGAAAGACAACGGGCCGTCAGAACGCTACGGAACGCTCAACCGGAGCCAGAAAGTCCCGGCCCGGACGTCGGGAAAGACGGTCAAGAAATCACTGATTCTGCCGTTACGTAAGTGTGAGGCTTGTACTTGCACTTCTGCTCGGCATAGCGGCGACTTCTCTGTCGGCGCGTTCGTATCCGCCGGCCTATGATGCGCCTGCAAGCGTGCGCGCCTGGCAGGAGCTTGCAAAGGACGATCGCTACCGCATCCTCACCGTCGAGCCCTTCGAAGACAGGCCTTACCGACCCTATGCTCCGTCGACAGAGCTGGCCGACATCCGCTATCTCTATGACTCAAGCGACGAAGAGGCCTTTCGATTTGAATCCATGCTCACCGGGCAGGAGCGCGAGAATCGTCGCAGCCTGCTTGTGATGACCTCGTTCACCGTTCCGGGACGTCAGATCTTTCAATTCAAGCCTATCGAGCCCATCCGCATCGAAGGGCAGCCTTACAGACTTGCCGTCTGGGTGCGCAGTCAGGAATACCTGCACCGCCTGGAGTTTCTGTTCCGCAATGCAGACGGGCGCCTGATCAGGGTCGATGCCGGCCGACTTTACTGGAAGGGGTGGCGACGCCTCGATCTGACGCTGCCGGCGGAGCTACATCGCATGGGCCGACGCATCACACATCGCACCGGAGCCGCTTTTGAGGGCATTGTGATCTACTCGCACCCGAAGTCCGATCCTGGAGCCATATCTCTGCAGTTTGATAGCCTGCTCATTCTCAGCGACTTCTCGGGGCTCCGGTATCCGGGCGGCGAAGTCGTTGACGAATGGTGATTTTTCTCAGGCGGGATCGTTTTTTTTGAAAAAAAGACGCCTGGCATGCGTATCTATCCGTGAAGCATGTTCACAGCACCTTTCACTCTCTCCTATGCTGGGTTTAAATGCCCCGCCAAGAAACCAACTGGTCGGTTTTGATTTTGGCTTGAGCTTATTCAAAGCCGATCAGAGGTGGAAGAAAGGTACTGAGAAGTCTCAGGGGCTCTTTTGAGTTCCCCGCTTCTCCTTGAGTTTTCGCACCTCCGGACCCGGCCCAGGCCGGGTCCTTTTTTTTCGGGTCTCGACGGGCTTCGAGTTGGCCTGACTGGGTTTCTCAATCCCCGCCCGGAAAGGATGTAGTCCACGGAAAACACGAAAGGCACGAAAAATACCAATGCTGAATTTTGCTGCAAAAAGGTTTTCTATTTTGCGGACAATTCACTGGAGCCTCTGAGAAATGACCTGCGAATTTCTGTGCTCGAGGTTCGCGTATTTCGCGATTTTCGCGGTCAACAAATTCGTAATAAGGGCCGCCAACTCCCGTTTCACGGACGCTATTTCGTGTCACAACGAAAGGAAACCTCGAATCGTACATCCTTCTCAGTTAACCTGGGGGTCCATAAAGGCGTGGATTCTGCCGTAGTTTTTTTTACCGCAAAAAACGCGAAAAGCGCGAAAGAAACCCAATGTCGAATTTCCGTAGAGCGGCTTTTACCTTTGCAGAGAATTCGCTGAAGTACTTGATGTAGAGACTTGTGGACTCTGATGTTCGAAGTTCACGATTTTCGTGCCTTTCGTGGACAACATATTCTTAAAAGGTGCCGCTAACTCAGGTGGCACATATTACGTTTCGAGCCATTGACGATCGTCAATATCCCCTGCTATTTTTCTTAAGATTTCTGTAGAGTAGAGAGGGTGCCGGAAATCCGGCAGCCCTCCCCCTCGT
>SWCA01001298.1_pt1 | contig 92307 bp, 87 predicted proteins | sample 4692961 | NCBI WGS metagenome assembly SWCA01 (sample SAMN10267275, study PRJNA491770) | bioreactor metagenome | isolation source: DHS bioreactor inoculated with | place: Japan: off Shimokita Peninsula | reverse complement strand
GTTCTGGTCTCCACCCACTACATGGATGAGGCCGAGCGCTGCCACCGCATCTCCTACATCTCCTACGGCACCATGCTGGCCACGGGGTCTGTGACAGATGTGGTGCGCGATGCCGGGCTTGTCACCTATCTCGTTGACGGGCCGAAGCTTGAAAAGCTGGCCGCCGAGTTGCGGGAGCGGCCCGGCGTGGAGCAGGTCGCGCCCTTCGGCGCAAGCCTTCATGTGGTGGGATCGGATGAAGAAGCGCTCAAGGCGGCGCTACAGGATCTCGACGGGCGCGAGGGCGTGAGCGTGTCACGCGGCGAAACGAGCCTCGAGGATGTCTTCATCCAGTTCATGGCCAATTCCACGGACAACATGCAATGAACGGCTTCTTTTCATTTAGTCGGCTCATGGCGCTGCTTATCAAGGAGTTCATCCAGATGCGGCGCGACCGCATCACCTTCGGCATGATGCTCGGCGTTCCGCTCATGCAGCTCGTCCTGTTCGGCTATGCGATCAATTCCGACCCCAAGGCTCTGCCGGCGGCGCTCGTTTCGCTGAGCCAGGATCACTACAGCCGGGCGATGGTCTCTGCGCTGGAGAACACGGACTATTACCGCTTCGATCACGTGGTGGAGAGCGCGGCGGAGGCCGAGCAACTCATGGCGAGCGGCAAGGTGGTTTTCGTGGTCACCATCCCCTCGGATTTCGCCCGCCGTGTCGACCGGGGGCAGCGGCCGCAGATCCTGATCGAGGCGGATGCGACCGATCCGTCCGTCGCATCAGGAGCGATTTCCACACTCGGAACGGTTGCCTCGGAGGCGCTTTTGCGCGAGCGCGGCGTGCCGGCTTCGGAGGCAAATCCGACAGACCGGCTGGAGGTTATCGTCCACCGGCGCTACAATCCCGAAGGGCTTTCGCAATACAACATCGTGCCGGGGCTGCTTGGCGTCATCCTGCAGATGACCATGGTGATGATGACATCCATCGCGCTCACCCGCGAACGCGAGCGCGGCACGATGGAGAACCTGCTCGCCATGCCCGCCAGCCCGCTGGAGATCATGATGGGCAAGGTGCTGCCCTATCTCGTCGTGGGCGCCGTGCAGGTTGCCGTCATCCTTGGTGCGGCGAAGCTGCTTTTCGGTGTGCCCTTCGTTGGCAGCATATGGCTTCTCCTGGCGGCGGTACTCATCTTCGTTCTGGCGCTCGTTCTGCTTGGTTACACGATCTCGACCGTCGCCCGCACGCAGATGCAGGCCCTGCAGCTCACCTTCTTCTTCTTCCTGCCGTCGATCCTGCTCTCCGGCTTCATGTTTCCATTTCGCGGCATGCCCGACTGGGCGCAATGGCTGGGAGAGATCTTTCCGCTCACCCATTTTCTGCGCGTCATCCGCGCCATCATGCTGAAGGGGGCAGACCTGCCGGCAGTGGCCTTCGAGACGGGAATCCTCGTCCTGTTCATCATCGTCTATGCCGGGTTTGCGCTGCTGCGCTTCCGCCGGACGCTGGATTGAGAATGCCGGTTGGAGCCATATGTGAATTCACATTTTAGAATGGTTCTAATCTATTGACGGCGATCGAGTCGACTCTTATCTTAGAATTATTCTAAATAACGGATTGCCTCTGTCATGTTTTCTCGCTTTTTCGGTTCCCACCGCCGTCCTTTCTCCTCACTCGATGAACAGGAGATTCTCGCTCTTGCTATCTCTTCGGAAGAGGACGACGCGCGCATCTATCGCGCCTATGCCGATGGCCTGCGCGACGAATACCCGCATTCGGCGGCCGTGTTCGATGAAATGGCAGAGGAAGAGGACGGACACCGTGCGGCGCTTATCGAGGCGCACAGGGAGCGCTTCGGCGAGCGCATTCCCCTGATCCGCCGCGAGCATGTGCGCGGCTATTACGACCGCAAGCCCGACTGGCTGGTGCGCCCGCTCGGGCTCGACACGGTGCGTTCGCAGGCCGAGCAGATGGAGGAGCAGGCGCATCGCTTCTACGTGGAAGCGGCCAAGCGGACCGAGGACGCCGGCATCCGCAAACTGCTTGGCGATCTGGCCATAGCCGAAAAGACACATGAATCTCTGGCGCACCGGCTTTCCGAGAAGCATCTGGGCGAAGACGAACGCGCCGAGGAAGAGCAGACCGAGCGCAAGCAGTTCATCCTGACCTATGTGCAGCCTGGCCTTGCCGGCCTGATGGACGGCTCGGTCTCAACGCTTGCGCCCATCTTCGCTGCCGCATTTGCCACGGGCGACACATGGCAGACCTTTCTCGTCGGTCTTGCCGCGTCCATCGGCGCCGGCATCTCCATGGGTTTCACGGAAGTGGCCTCCGACGATGGTGTCATCTCGGGGCGTGGCTCGCCGATCAAGCGCGGTCTTGCCACGGGCATCATGACGACCGTGGGCGGCCTTGGCCACGCGCTTCCTTATCTGATCCCGCATTTCTGGACCGCGACGATCATTGCATTCGTCATCGTTTTCATCGAGCTGTGGGCGATCGCCTGGATCCAGAACCGCTATATGGAAACCCCGTGGAGCCGCGCCACCTTCCAGGTGGTGCTTGGCGGTGCGCTGGTCTTCGCCACGGGCATGCTCATCGGCAATGCCTGACGCCGCTCATGCGTCATGCAGCGCGCGGCTGTCTTCCGGCGCTTCCGCGCGCTCGGCCATGCCATAGTCGCGCAGGACATGGGCGATGCGCAGACGGTAGCCGGCAAATATCCCGCCGCGACCCGCGCGCTGGGCCTGCCTGTGCTCCTCCGTGTTGCGCCAGGCCTTGACCGCCTCCTCGTCGCGCCAGAAAGACAGTGAGAGAATGCGGCTTTCGTCGTTGAGGCTCTGGAAGCGTTCGATGGAAATGAAGCCGTCGATCCTGTCGAGCAGCGGACGCAGATCGGCGGCGATGCCGAGATAGGCATCGCGCCTGCCATCAGCCGGCTCAACCTCGAAGATGACCGCGATCATGGCCGTACCCATTCGGCATGGGGCGTGGAAGCGCGTTTCAGGAACATGCGATCCTCCTTGAGAATAAAGCGCTCGCGCCTTGCGAACTCGTAATTCGCGCGACCTTCGGGGCTCGCCGCAAGCCGTGTCCGATAAGCCTCGTAGGCAGCGAGACTGTCGACATCATAGACGCCATAGGCGGTCGTCGCCGACCCCTCATATGGCGCGAAATAGCCGATGAGGTCGACACCGGCGCGCGGGATCGCCTGCCCCCAGTTGCGGGAATATTCCTCAAAGGCATCCCGTTTGAACGGGTCGATCTCGTAGCGGATGAAACATGTGATGGTCACGGGTATGGTCTCTTTCTGCTGGCATGCTTCGATGAGCATGGAAGCGTTTTCCTGTTTTCTGTGTCAGACGTCCCAGAAGGGCTTTGCGCATTCGCGTTCCACGTCACGGCGGGTGAGGCCGACATCGCGGAGTTGCTCGTCGGTGAGATCGGCCAGGTCTCGCCGCTGGCGGTATCGCTCCGAAGCAAGCGCGAGCCGGTAGAACCACGACAGGATCGAGGTTCGGCGGTTTTTGGCCTGTTCCACCGGGGGAATGATCGATCTCTCATATGCCCGCATCGCTTCTCTCCCTGTTCGATGGTCCGAGAATAGCGCTTGTCGAACATTCATACTTTGGTTAGCATCGAACTATGAAAGCAGGAACGGACCTCGCCCAGATCGCAAGCCTCGTCGGCGACCCGGCGCGCGCCAATATGCTGGCGGCGCTGATGGGAGGCACGGCCCTCACGGCCAGTGAACTGGCGATGGAAGCCGGCGTCACTTTGCCCACAGCCAGTGCGCATCTTGCCAGGCTGTCAGATGGCGGGTTGCTGCGCATGACGCGGCAGGGCCGCCACCGCTATTACGCACTGGCGGATCATCAGGTGGCCGCCATGCTTGAATCCATCATGGGCGTGGCGGCGGCGCTGGGGCCGCGAAAGGTGTTGCCCGGCCCGCGCGATACGGCCATGCGCGAAGCCAGAATCTGCTACGACCATCTGGCGGGCGAGGCAGGCGTCGCCATGTTCGACGCCTTTGCCGGGCGCGGGTTGATCGCCATCGATGGAGACGACGTAAACCTCACGAACAAGGGGGCAGGGTTCTTCAGCGATTTCGGTCTCGACATTGAGGCGATGCGCGGGAAGCGCCGCCCGATATGCCGCTCCTGCCTTGACTGGAGCGTGCGGCGCTCGCATCTGGCGGGAAGTCTGGGAGCCGGGATGCTCGACCGGTTTATGGCGCTACATTGGGTGCGGCGGGAAAAGAACAGCCGCGTAATCCGCTTTACGCCGCCCGGACGCGCAGCCTTTGAGCGGCTACTGCGCGAAGCCTGAACCAGCGCGAAACGGAAACGTGGCCGTTTCCTTCGGCGATTGTTTGCGCCATGGTCGCGCTTCACGAATGATTCCACCACCACTCTGCCGGGGACGCTGATGAACACCGAACTGCTGCGCAGGCTCTGCGAAACGCCGGGTGCGCCGGGCCACGAAACGCGCGTGCGCGCACTGATCGAAAAGGAGATCGAGGGTCTTTTCGATGAGGTGCGGACCGATCCGATGGGCTCGCTCCTGTGTGTGCGCAAGCCACGCAAGAAGGTGAAGGGCGACCCGCTCAAAATCATGCTTCTGTGTCACATGGACGAGATTGCCTTTCTCGTCACCCATGTGACGGAGAAGGGCTTCCTGCACCTCGACCCGGTAGGCGGCTTCGACCCGCGCAACCTGTTTTCCCGCCGCGTGCTCGTCTGTACCGAGAGCGGCGACTACAAGGGTGTGATGAACCCCGCCGGCAAGCCCATTCACATCCAGAGTGCGGAAGAACGCAAGAAGGTGCCCGAGCCCGGTGACTTTATCGTCGATATGGGGCTCGGCGAAAAGGCGCGCGATCTCGTTCAGGTTGGCGACTTCGTGGTGATGGACGAACCATTCCTTGAGATGGGCGAAAAGTTCGTTTCAAAGGCGCTCGACAATCGCGTCGCCTGCTGGCTCGGCATCGAGGCGATCCGTGCGCTGGAAGAAGCGGGCGAAAAGCATGCATGCGAGATCCATGTGGCGTTCACCGCTCAGGAAGAGGTGGGGCTGCGCGGCGCGCGCACGGCTGCCTATGCGGTCAAGCCCGATATCGGCCTAGGCATCGACACGACGCTCTCATGCGACACGCCGGGCATCGGCGAGCACGAGGCGGTGACGAAGCAGGGAGAAGGCTTCGGTCTTCATGTGAAGGACTCTTCCTTCATCGCCGATCAGGCGCTGGTGCGCGAGGTCGAGCAGCTCGCCAAAAAGAAGGCGATCCCCTACCAGCGCACCATTCTGGCCCGTGGCGGGCAGGATGGCGCGGCAGCCCAGCAGGCGGCCGCCGGCGCGCGCGCCGTGGGCATCGTGGTGGGCACCCGCTACATCCACACCGTGACCGAAATGATCGACCGCAACGACCTTCAGGCCGCGCTCGACATCATCGTCGCCTATCTCGGCGAAAATTAAAGCTGAAGCGCCGCCGCGCTGCATAAAACTGTGGCGCGGCGGCCACACTGCGCGCTCTTCCGCAACAAGACCCGATTTACGCCATCAAAGCGGCACAAATCCCGGCGAAATCCGACCGGCATTCACGGAGCGTTCACTTCGTGTGTGTACTTTTGGCCCGATACTTCACACTGGCGGTTTTGGAGGAGCCGCCACCGGTTGGACATGACCCATGGCTCTGATTATTCGCCTCGTTGCCGTTCTTCGCGATTTCTTCGCCCCGCGCTATCACCCCGAGCGTCACTATATGCGTGGCCCCGGCCCTGCCTGCCAGAAACGTGGCGGCGGTTCGGCCACGGCAGCCTGACGGCAGCGCTCACTCACAATATCTGACGATCACCGGCTTTCCGGCTGACGCGCCCAGTTCGTGGCATTCATCTGCTGCGCACAATTGCCAGCCGGAGCCTGTTGTGCCTGAAGCCGCAAGGGCAAGTTCGCTCTGCGGTGGCAGGGAAGGGCGATAGCGCCACCAACCATCTTCAAAGTGCGCGTCAGGCGGCGGCTCCATGCCCGCGCCCGATCCCTGAACCCTCGCCTCGACAAGTTCGAGCCCGGCGGGACCTGCCCGCCAGTCTTCCTCCCAGCGGATTTTCTCGACCGAATGCGTCCATGACAGGGTGAAAAGCGCTGCCCCGAGGGTCAGCGCTTTTCCGCCCGCCAGAACGCATATGCTCATGCGTCGGCCTTTGTCTTTTCCGGTGCGTGCGCAGTGCGCGTGCGATACCAGTGCTGGCCGAGGAACAGGGCGGCGAGCGCGAAGCCGAGTTCATCGGTTATCGGCAGCGCGGCAATCAGCGTAAAGGCCGCTGCGGCTGCAAGAATGCGCTCCCAGACGGCAAGCTTCGAGCGCAGGAAGCCGATCACCGCCGCGCCCCAGAGCGCAATGGCGAGCAGCGCCTTGAAAACGATATAGACGACCGCCGGATAATAGCCCCAGGCCTCCGCCAGCGGTCCGCCGTCCTGCAGCATCAGCGCCGGTGTGTAGACCGCCATGAAGGGGATCACGAAGCCGGCGGCAGCCACCTTGATCGCTTCCATGGAAATCTTGAGGCCGTTCTCCTTGGCGATCGGACCGGCTGCGAAGCATGCAAGCGCCACGGGCGGCGTCAGGTCCGCCAGAATGCCGAAATAGAACACGAACATGTGGCTGACGATCAGCGGCACACCAAGCGCCAGGAGCGCCGGCCCGGCAATCGAGGATGTGATGATGTAGTTGGGAATGGTCGGGATGCCCATGCCGAGCACGATGCAGGTGATCATGGTCAGCACGAGCGAAAGGAACAGGCTGGTCTCGCCCACGGAGACGATGAACTGGCCGAACGTGTTGGCAACGCCGGTTAATGTCATCGTGCCGATGATGATGCCGACCACGGCGCAGGCCACGCCGACCGGAAGTGCCGTCTTGGCACCCTCGGCAAGGGAATCCCGGCAGACGATAAGTGTCCTGCGGCCGCCATCGACGAAAAGATTGGCGAGGATCAGGGCAAGGGCGGCAATAAGGATGGCCGTGATGCCATAGCGAAAGAAGCTCGCGGCAACGAGACCAAGGCCAACCCAGAAGATCACCCGCAGCACCTGGCCGGGAAGACCGAGCGCGACCGAGCCGCCGAGGATCAGCAGCACCGTCAGTGACAGGCCGATCGTACCGGCGAAGAGCGGCGTGTAGCCGGAGAAGAGAAGGTAGACGAGCACGGCCAGCGGCAGGATGAGATACCAGCCCTTGCGCAGCGCCTTGCGTGGAGACGGTAGCTCCGAGCGCGGCAGGCCGTGCAGGCCGTATTTGCCGGCTTCCAGATGCACCATCCAGAAGGCGGAGGCGAAGTAGAGCACGGCGGGAATGATCGCCGCCTTGACCACTTCGTAATATTCGATGCCCAGCGTCTCGGCCATGATGAAGGCCACCGCGCCCATGACCGGCGGCATGATTTGCCCGCCCATGGAGGCGGTGGATTCCACGCCGCCGGCGAAGGCCGCGCGATAGCCGAAGCGTTTCATCAGCGGGATGGTGAACTGGCCGGTGGTCACCACATTGGCGACGCCGGAACCCGAGATCGTGCCCATCAGGCCCGACGAAATGACCGACACCTTGGCCGCGCCACCGCGCGCATGGCCAACAAGGCCGAGCGAGACATCGGTGAAGAGCTTGATCATGCCGGCGCGTTCGAGGAACGAGCCGAACAGGATGAACAGAAAGATGTAGGTGGCCGACACGTAGATCGGAATGCCATAAATGCCTTCCGTGCCATAGGCCATGTGGTCGATGACCTGGCTGAAATCATAGCCGCGATGGTTCAGCGGCGAGGGCAGATACTGGCCGAACAGGCAGTAGGCGAGAAACGCGCCGGAGATGATCGGCAGGGCCGGGCCCATCAGCACATAGGCGGCGGCAAAGACGGTGACGAGCGCGATCACGCCGAAGACGATGTCGAGCGGCAGGGGATCGCCGGCGCGCAGGAGCAACGGCTTGTACTCGATGTATTGATAGAGCGCGACGGCCACACCGGCGAGCGCCAGTGCCCAGGCCAGCGCCTTGATGGGAGGGGCGCTGTCACGCGCCTGCGCCACCAGCGGGAAAACCAGGAGCGTCAGGAAACCGACGTGGAAGGCTCGGACGACCTGGCTCGGCAGGCTGATCACATGCGCGGCGGTGGCAATCTGGTACAGCGAGAAAACCACCGCGATCCAGAAGAGCAGCCGGCCGATGCGATCGGTCCCGAACTCACCATGCGTGTGGTCGTGCAATTCAGCCTCGGCCGGGCTCGCGGCCTGGCCAGTCTCTGTATTCGTCATCGGGCGCTCCGCTTCCCATGCTACGCGTCAGGGCCTTGCCGATTGTCCGCTCGGGTGCATGGCACGCGCGAGGGCTCGACATTTCGGGCCTTCCTGTCACGCCCCGCCCCGGGATGTGACAGGAAGGCCCCGTCGCTGGACGGGGCCTCGCAGGACTGGCCTAGAGCAGGCCCTTTTCCTTGTAATAGCGCTCTGCGCCGGGGTGCAGCGGCAGCGGCAGGCCCTTGGGGCCATTCTCGGCAGAGATCGCCTTGGCAGCGGCGTGTGCGGCCACCATGTCGTCGAGATTCTCGAAGAGCTGCTTGGTCATCTCGTAGGCAACCTCGTCGGACACATCCGAATGGGTGACGAGAATGTTGGTGATGGCCAGCGTCGGCACGTCCTCGCTCTGGCCCTCATAGGTGCCGGCGGGGATGGTGGCGGCGATGAACGGCGCACCGAGCGTCTCGGCCACGCTGTTGGGCACCGACACGATGGTCACCGGGAGCGAGAGCGCGAGATCCTTGATCGAAGCAACGCCAAGGCCGGCCGACTGGAGGGTCGCATCGAGCTGGCGGTTCTTGATCAGCTCGACGGATTCACCGAACGGAAGATACTCGGTCTTGCCGAGATCGTCATAGCTCATGTCCATGGCACCGAAGATGCGCTGCGCGTTGAGCTCGGTGCCGGACTTCGGCGCACCGACGGAAAGGCCCTTGCCCTTCAGATCCGCGAATTCCTTGATGCCGGATTCCTGCGAAGCGACGATCTGGATGTAGTTGGGATAGATCGCGGCGATGGCGCGCAACTTGTCGAGCTTCTGGTCGAAGCCGGCTTCGGCATCGCCTTCCCAGGCCGACTTGACGGAATCGCCGAGCGCGAAAGCAATTTCGCCACGGCCCTGCTGCAGCAGGTTGAGGTTCTCGACCGAAGCCTTGGTCGACTGCACCTGTGTGCGCACGCCGTCGATCTTTTCGCCATAGATTTTGGAAAGCTGAGAGCCGAGCGGGTAATAGACGCCCGAAGTGCCGCCGGTCAGCACGTTGATGAAGTCCTGCGCCACGGCGCCGGCGGGTGCAAGGCCCAGCGACAACGCCACGGCACCGGCTGCGAGATACTTCCTGCTTGCATGTAACATCATGTCTCCTCCGCAATGTAGCTGCTCCGCAGGCATCACCGCCTGCGCTGCCCATGACTGTAGACAACCGCGCGCGCTTGCCAACAGGAAAGCGACCGGCAAGGGGGCGAACGGCCTGTGAAAGCCGATAATCGGACAAAAAACCGCGTGCAACCCCCTTCAGCTTCGCAAAGAGCCTGTACGTCTTATACCAAAGTCTAGGGCAAAAGCGGAAAGGAGCCAGGCGTCAGGCGATACCGGTCGAGCCAAACCCGCCAGCACCGCGTGCAGTGTCGCTGGCATGGCTGCGCTCTTCGAGCCTGGCCTGCACCACCGGGGCAATCACGAGCTGAGCTATCCTGAGGCCGCGCGTTATGGCGAAGTCGTCTTCACCATGGTTGATGAGGAGAACCTGAAGCTCGCCGCGATAGTCGGCATCGATGGTGCCGGGCGCGTTGAGGCAGGTGATGCCATGTTTGAGCGCGAGGCCGGAGCGCGGGCGCACCTGCCCTTCAAGGCCTTCAGGCAGTTCGAGGATGAAGCCGGTCGGAACCAGCACCCGCTTACCGGGAAGCAGCACGATGCGCCGGTCTTCCGGCACGGCGGCGCGCAGGTCCATGCCGGCGGCGGCCACGGTTTCGTAGGCCGGCAGCGGCAGTCCTTCTCCATGCGGCAGGCGGACGATGCCGGCGGTGGGGCCGATGACGGGCATGGAGGAAACGGTGTTGGACATGGCTTGATCCTGTGCGCTGCAATCCGGGGGGCGGTGATCACGACCCTTTCCGTCTGGCCCGTTTTGCCGATGAATTCAACCGCGGCGTGGCTGGCAGGCGCATCTCTTCACCATTATGTGGACCGGGAGGCGTCCACTTTCTGTTCGACACGCGCCCTGCTGCTTGTTACAAGCGCCCGGCTTCAGGAAAACCAGATCAAGATGACCGACAAAATCGCCGATGCGGTGTCGCGCCGCCGTACATTCGCAATCATTTCGCACCCGGACGCGGGTAAGACCACGCTGACCGAGAAGCTGCTTCTTTTCGGCGGCGCGATCCAGCTTGCCGGCGAGGTGAAGGCGAAGAAGAACCGCGTCCAGACCCGTTCGGACTGGATGAACATCGAGCGCGAGCGCGGCATCTCTGTCGTCACATCGGTGATGACATTCGAGTATGGCGACCACGTCTTCAACCTGCTTGACACGCCGGGCCACGAGGACTTCGCCGACGACACCTATCGCACGCTGACCGCCGTCGACAGCGCCATCATGGTGATCGATGCGGCCAAGGGCATTGAGCCGCGTACGCTGAAGCTGTTCGAGGTGTGCCGCCTGCGCGACATCCCGATCGTCACTTTCGTCAACAAGCTCGACCGTGAAAGCCGCGATCCGTTCGAGATCCTCGACGAGATCGAGCAGAAGCTGGCGCTGGACACCGCCCCCGTCACCTGGCCGATCGGCCGGGGCAAGAGCTTTGTCGGCACTTACAATCTTGCCAACAATACGATGCGCCGCTCCGACGGCGATGTGGAGCCCATCGCTGTCAACGGGCCGGACTCCGATGCAGTTGCCGGGCTCCTGCCCGAACATGAGCGCGAGATGCTGGTGGAGGAGATGCTGCTGGGCAAGGAAGCCTGCCGCCCGTTCGACATGCGGGCCTTCCGCGAGGGGCATCTGACGCCGGTCTATTTCGGTTCGGCGCTGCGCAATTTCGGTGTGCGCGACCTGATCGAGGCACTTGGCAGCTTCGGTCCCGCGCCGCGCGCGCAGGATGCGGATTCGCGCAGGGTGGAAGCGACGGAGGAGAAGATGACCTCCTTCGTTTTCAAGATCCAGGCCAATATGGACCCCAATCACCGCGACCGCATCGCCTTCGTGCGCGTGTGCTCCGGCAAGCTCCAGCGCGGCATGAAGGCCAAGCTGGTGCGCACCGGCAAGCCGATCAGCCTGTCGGCGCCGCAGTTTTTCTTCGCCAAGAGCCGCATCACCGCCGACGAGGCCTTTGCCGGCGATGTGGTGGGCATTCCCAATCACGGCACGCTGCGCATCGGCGACACGCTGACCGAGGGCGAGGAGCTGCTGTTCCGGGGCGTGCCCAATTTCGCGCCGGAAATCCTGCGCCGCGTGCGTCTTGGCGACGCCATGAAGGCCAAGAAGCTGAAGGAAGCCCTGCAGCAGATGGCCGAAGAAGGCGTCGTGCAACTCTTCACTCCCGAAGATGGCTCACCCGCCATTGTCGGTGTGGTTGGCGCGCTGCAGCTCGATGTGCTCAAGGAGCGGCTGAAGATCGAATATTCGCTTCCTGTGGATTTCGAGATGGCGCGTTTCAGCGTGTGCCGCTGGATTTCGTCCGACGAGCCAGGCGAAGTGGATCGATTCATCGCCAGTCATCGCGGCGACATTGCGCGCGATCTGGACGACGATCCGGTGTTTCTTGCGCCGCACGAGTTCGGCCTGAACTACGAGGCCGACCGCTGGAAGGCCGTGCGCTTCGCCACGGTGAAGGATTACCAGACGCGCAAGGCTGCCTGAGCGAACGGATTCGCCGATCATTCACCAGTCGGGATGAATTTTTCTCAATAGGCATATTCTACGGAATTAAATTCCAAGCGAATGGTTCAAATAGCGCCTAGATGAGGTTCATCTGTGCGTGTGCGGGTTGCTATCCTGCAGCGTCAGGAACACCAATCGCGTTTCATCTCACCCAGGAGGAGAGAACGATGAGCCTTCGCATCAACGACACCGCGCCGGATTTCAGCGCCGAGACGACCCACGGAACGATCAACTTCCATGACTGGATCGGCGATGGCTGGGCCGTTCTTTTCAGCCATCCCAAGGATTTCACGCCCGTTTGCACGACCGAGCTCGGCACGATGGCGGGGCTCGAGGGCGAGTTCAAGAAGCGCAACACCAAGATCATCGGTATCTCGGTTGATCCGGTCGAAGACCATGTGCGCTGGAAGGACGACATCAAGTCGGCCACGGGCCACGCCGTCGATTATCCGATGATCGGCGACAAGGATTTGAAGGTCGCCAAGCTCTATGACATGCTGCCGGCCGATGCGGGCGACAGCTCCGACGGCCGCACCGCGGCCGACAATGCGACCGTGCGCTCGGTCTACGTTGTGGGACCCGACAAGAAGGTCAAGCTTGTGCTCACCTATCCCATGACCACGGGCCGCAATTTTGCAGAAATCCTGCGCGCGATCGATTCCATCCAGTTGACGGCAAAACATCAGGTGGCGACGCCCGCCAACTGGCAGCAGGGCGAGGATGTGATCATCACGCCTGCCGTTTCCAACGAGGACGCCGAAAAGCGTTTCGGGTCGTTCGAGACGATCCTGCCCTATCTGCGCAAGACCAAACAGCCTGCGGGCTGATCATTTAGCAGGACAGGTATCAGGAACATCGGCCCCGGAAGCCCGCTGCTTCCGGGGCTCTTCATTTGCGCGCCAGGCCCGGCCTTGTCTTCAAATCGACACGCTGTCACGGTCTCATGATTCTGTGTGAAACCGTTACAGGAGCCCGCCATGCGCCACCCCGCTCTGTCACTGATCGCCCTCTTCGCAATCGGTTCCCCGACCCACGCGGCAACGCTTGAGATCGATCTGCCCGATGCGGAAAGCGTGGAGACCGTCGCGGTAACCTATGCGTGCCCGGACGGCGATATCGACGCCACTTATTATAATGCTGAAGAGAATTCGCTTGCGGTGGTCATGATCGACGGCGGCCCGGTGGTGATGAGCAGCGTTCTTGCCGCCTCGGGTGCGAAATATGCCGGCGGCCCCTATGTCTGGTGGACCAAGGGTGACGATGCCGATCTCTACGATCTGATGAAGGGCGAGGGCGCGGAACCGGTGCCCTGCACCGCAAAAGACTGACCTGACCGGACGGTAAAGAAAGTAAACCATTAGGTTGACTATCTGCTTTGCGGCTGATAAATAAACCATATGGTTGAATATCAGTCGCCCCATCTCGATGCCGTTTTCCAAGCCCTGTCGGACCCGACCAGGCGGGCCATGCTGCACCGTCTTTCCGGCGGTGAGCAAAGTGTCTCGCAGCTGGCGCAGCCCTTCGACATGTCGCTGGCCGGCGCCTCCAAACATGTGAAGGTTCTGGAAGGGGCGGGCCTCGTCAGCCGGCGCGTGGACGGCCGCACCCACTATTGCCGGCTGGAGGCGGCGCGGCTTGCCGAAGCACAGGCGTGGTTCCGCTACTACGAACGCTTCTGGTCCAACCGGCTCGACACGCTGCAGGCGATCCTGGAAGCGGAGGATCGGGAGAGTTCGCCGGAAGAGACTGACGTCCCGCCCCCTCAGCCACCTCAACCTTTGAGAGGAAGATGATGAGACAGATCGAGGAAAGTGATTATGGCGTCGCTACGGCACCCAATGAGGTTCGCTTCGAAAGATCTCTCCCGGGCCCTGTCGAGCGCGTTTGGGCCTATCTGACCGAGGCGGACAAGCGCCGGCAATGGCTGGCGGGCGGAGAAATGGAGCCGCGTGCAGGCGGTTCCGCAAAACTCCTGTTCCGCCATTCCGAATTCACCGACGAGGACCCGCCGGAGGTCTATAGGGAAATGAACGAGAAGGGATTTCTCTCCGAGGGGCGGATCATTGCCTGGGATCCACCGCGGCATCTGGCCATGACCTGGCCGGGAGACGGTGCCGATAGCCAGGTGGAGTTCGAGCTCTTTCCCGAGGGCGACAGGGTTCTCCTTGTCGTGACCCACAAACGCCTCGCCGACCGGGACGAGATGATCAATGTCTCCGGTGGCTGGCACGCGCATCTCGCAGTTCTGGAAGCGGCGCTCGCAGGCGAGAAGGCGCCGCCATTCTGGTCGCAGATCACGGCGCTGGAAGCCGCTTACACCGCACGCTTCAACGAACGGTGAGACCCCTTTCGCTATTGGCACCAAGGAGGATGACATGAACGTTTCCGCTACGCCTCCCAAGGCTGGCGCCCAGCCCGATACCGCACCGAAGCTTTCCGGCGGGCGCAACATCGCCATGAAGGTGCCGCCGCATCAATATGACGAGACGGTGCGCTTCTACCGGGATGTTCTCGGCATGGAGCAGATCGAGGAGCTTCTGCCCGCTGTCGGCTTCCGCTTCGGAGCCAACCAGCTCTGGATCGACAAGACGCCGGGCATGAGCCAGTCGGAACTCTGGCTCGAAATCGTGACCGATGACACGAAGGCCGCAGCCGCGCGGCTCGAAGCGGCGGGCATCGTGCGCTGCGACGAGATCGAACCGCTGGGCGAGAGTTTCGACGGGTTCTGGATATCGAGCCCCGCGCAGATCATCCATCTTGTCGACCATAAATCCGGCGCCTGGTGAGGAGGAGACATGCTCAGGATCGCACTGACGAGCATCCTTGTGGATGATCAGGACAAGGCTGAGGCATTTTACACGGACGTGCTCGGCTTTCGGAAGAAGCAGGACTTTCCGACCGGCGGTGCCCGCTGGCTGACTGTCGTGACACCGGGAGCCGAGAACGGCACCGAGCTGCTGCTGGAACCCATGGGGTACGACTTCGCGCGCACCTACCAGAAGGCGCTCTATGATGCCGGCATTCCTTGCACGACCTTCGCCAGCCAGGACGTGCAGGCAGAGTATGACCGGCTGAAAGCGCGCGGCGTGGTGTTTCGCGCAGAGCCGACCCGGATGGAGGGGATGCCCACCATCGCCGTGTTCGAGGATACGTGCGGCAACCTCGTTCAGATGTTCGAGGCATCTTGAGAAGAAAGGGCGGACACAAGGCGTCCGCCCTCCAATCAGTCTGACGTCAGAACTTCGCGCCTTCGCGGATGAACGTGCCGGCATTCAGTTCGTTGAACGCCTGCACCAGTTCCTGGCGCGTGTTCATGACGATGGGACCGTGCCAGGCGACGGGCTCCTGGATGGGCTTGCCCGAAACGAGCAGAAAGCGGATGCCTCGTTCGCCGGCCTGCACCACCACCTCGTCGCCCGTGTCGAAAACCACGAGCGTGCGGTCACCGCTCATGTCGCGCAGATGCACTTCCTCGCCTGCGACCTCCTTTTCGACCAGCACCCCGAATGGTTTCGAGGCATCGCGGAACGTGCCGGACCCTTCGAAGATGTAGGCGAAGGCGCTGCGATAGGTGTCGACGGGCAAGACCTTGCGCTTGCCCGGTGGCACCCAGACATCGAGATATTGCGGATCGGCGGCAATACCGTCGACGGGGCCGCGCTTGCCCCAGAATTCACCGACCACGACACGCACCCGCGTGCCGTCATCGTCGATCACTTCGGGAATGTCGCCGGCCTTCACGTCCTGATAGCGTGGCGTCGTCATCTTCTCGCTTGAGGGCAGGTTGGCCCAGAGCTGGAAGCCGTGCATACGGCCAAGCCTGTCGCCATGCGGCATCTCCTGATGAAGGATACCGCTGCCGGCCGTCATCCATTGCACGTCGCCCGCGGCGGAATACTTCATCAGTCGATGCCGCGATGCGGATGCCAGGGGAAGCCGGCCTGATAGTCTTCCGGCCGATCATTGCGGAAATCATCGAGTAGCAGGAAGGGATCGGCCAGCTTCGGATCGCCAAAGCCGAACGCTCGGTCAAGTCGAACACCTGCACCTTCCATCGTGGGCTGGGCCTGCGAAATCTGCTTTACGGGACGAATGGACATGATCGTCTCTCCATCTGTTGCTTGCAGCCAAGATAGGCCGTGCATGCGGTCATCGCATCCGCAACAGCGAAGACATGCTGTTCACATATTGGAGACAATCGGCGGCATTGACGCTGTGCGTGGTCCAATGCTCTGGTCACGCCAGAACACGATTGTCGGGCGGTCCTTGTACTCGGTGCGCGCCTTTTCAACAAAGCCGAGGCGCCCCGCGAGCTTGCGCGACGGAGCGTTCTCCTCATCGATGATGCAGGTGATGGCCTTGTCTCGGTGTGCCCGCGAGCACCAGGAAAACACGGCTTCCATGGCTTCTCTCGCATAGCCCCTGCCGTGGACTTCCGGGAGGAAAACCCATCCGGCTTCGAGTGTGTCTTCCAGCGAGGGAGTGATGACGCGCCGCGCTTCCTGAACGCCGGCGTCGCCCAGAAAAGCGCCAGTCGTCTTTTCCGTTACGGCAAAATAGCCGAAACCCATCAGGTCCCACATGCCGCGATGCATGGCGAGACGGCGCCAGGCATCTTCGCCGGTGAGCGGCTTGCCGGAGGTAAAGCGCGTGGCTTCAGGCAGCGACCAGAGGCGGGCGAAGGCATCGAAATCTGCGATGGAGTGCGCACGCAGCACGAGGCGCTCCGTTTCGAGAACCGGAGTCTGCAGGGTCATTCTTTTGGTCCGAGCCGATCCGCGATCAGTTGTGCCAGGCGTTCTGCAACATCGTCCTTGCCCATTTCCGGCCATTCGTCGTGTCCGTCCTGGCTGACGATCACCACGCTGTTGCGGTCGCCACCCATCACGCCACCGGGGCCGACGCCGCTGTCATGCGAGACGTCGTTGGCGACGATGATGTCGGCACCCTTCTTGTTCAGCTTTGCGCGCGCATTCTTGAACAGGTCCTGCGTTTCGGCAGCGAAGCCGATGACGAGCGCAGGGCGCTTCTGATGGTGGCCGACACCGGCAAGAATGTCCGGGTTCTCGGTGAGTTCGAGCGTGGGGGCACCTTCGCCCTGCTTCTTCTTTATCTTTTCGGCGGTCTCGACAGCCGGACGCCAGTCGGCGACAGCAGCGACGAAGACACCGGCATCTGCCGGAAGTGCGGCTTCCACCGCTTCGCGCATCTGGCGTGCCGTCTCCACATGGGTGGTCGTGACACCCTGCGGGTCCGGAATGGAGACGGGGCCCGAAACGAGGTGAACCGATGCCCCGAGGCGGGCAAGTGCCGCAGCGATGGCGTGTCCCTGTTTGCCCGAAGAACGGTTGGCAATATAGCGGACCGGGTCGATCACCTCATGGGTCGGTCCCGAGGTGACAATCGCCTTGCGCCCCGCAAGCGGCTTTTCGCCGGTGTCGAGCAGGGTCTCTATGGCCGCAACAATCTCCAGCGGTTCGGCCATCCGGCCATCACCGGCTTCGCCGCTTTCGGCCATTTCGCCCCGGTTGGGACCAACGAAATGCACCCCGTCTTCCCGGAGCGTCCTGGCATTGCGCTGTGTGGCCGGGTGCTCCCACATGTGGGGGTTCATGGCCGGTGCCATGAGAACGGGCTTGTCGGTGGCAAGCAGCACCGTCGATGCGAGGTCATTGGCCTGGCCGGTGGCGAGCTTTGCCATCAGGTCGGCTGTCGCGGGCGCGACGACGAGAAGGTCGGCCTCGCGCGAAAGACGGATATGACCGACATCGTGTTCGTCCTGACGGTCGAACAGATCGGTGAAGACGTGGTCCGCCGAGAGTGCGCCCACGGAAAGCGGCGTGATGAACTCCTGTGCGGCCCTTGTCATCACACAGCGCACGCTTGCCCCGCGCTCGCGCAGGCGGCGGATCAGGTCGAGACATTTATAGGCTGCGATACCGCCCCCGATCAGAAGCAGGATGCGCGATTTGCGAAGGGTCTGCTGCGGGGCTGTCATGGATGCAGGCTCTCTTACGACGGCTTCATGGCTGGCTCGATATCGGTATGAACGAAATCGTCGCCCTTGAAAAGAAGCGGCAGGTTAGCGCTGCGGGCAAGCGCGTAAGCGAAGCAGTCTCCGATGTTGAGCGCGGCTTTGTGGCCGGTGCCCGGACCATAGATCGCGTATGCCTTGCGGGCGATGCTCAATTGCCGGTCGTCGAAGTCGATCGTTTCCGCGTCGAGAGCCTTGAGCAGCGTGTTGAGGCGTGCGGTTCCCTCGATCATCGCAATGTGCCTGGCAACGCAGTGCGCCTCGAAGGTGGTGGTGCTGCTAATGAGAATCTGCTCGGCCTGTACGAAAGCCTGCCGAAACATGTCCGCATCCGCATCGCCGTTCAGAACGGCGATAAGCGCCGACGTGTCGACGACGAATTTCGCTTCACAATGTACGGCCATTCCAGATCTCGTCGGTGATGGCTTTTAGGTCGAAAGGGCCGATGGGTCTGACCGAGATCGATTCGATCAGCTCGATGCGATGACGGATTTTCTGAGTGCGGGTATCCTGGTGAGGCTGCACACTTTTTGCGAGTATGCGACGGACCTCTTCCTCCATCGAGACGTCGTTTTCAGCGGCGCGTTTCTTCAGGGCGCGCCGAACCTTCTCGTCCACATTTCGAATGGTCAGTGTCGCCATTGTTACTCCGTTACAAAACACTTCAACTTCAACGCTGCGGCAGGCATGGTGCACGCCACCCCAGGCAGCCACATTCACGTCTGGGCATAACGCACTGACAGCATGACTGTCAGTGCTGGCGTTGCATTATGCACACTTCTTCGGCGTGGAATAATGAAGCGAATCCGTGCCTTAGGTGTGGTTTGCTAGCATTGCTGTCATTGCCTTCAGGGCAAGCCTGGCGCGACTGAAAGCCGATGCTCGAGCGAACGGATACGGGCTGGATTGGATCAGGACATCTGCCAGGCGATGGCGACAAGGGCGATCGCGATCACCCATAGCGCCAGGCGCCCGCCGCGCGAATGGCGCGCTTCCGCCCTGCCGATCGCCTCGGCCGTCTCGGGATCAAAACGCAGCCCCTTCTGGGCCATCGTGTCGATCTCGCGGGAGAGGCGCTCCGTGCGGGCGGCCAGGTCCGGGGCCTGACGAACGAGCGCGACGAGCGCTCCCACCCCCTCGCGGGCATCGTTCAGCATGCCGCGCGGTCCGAGATTGGCGGCAATCCAGTCGGACACGACGGGCTCGGCCGTCTTCCACATGTTGAAATGCGGATCGAGCGTGCGCGCCACGCCCTCGACCACGACCATGGTCTTCTGCAGCAGCAGAAGCTCGGGCCGGGTCTGCATGTCGAAGAGCTCGGTGACTTCGAAGAGAAGTGTCAGAAGCCGCGCCATGGAGATGGTCTCGGCCGACTGGCCGTGGATCGGCTCGCCGATGGCCCGCAGCGCCTGCGCGAACGCGGCGACATCGTGATGCGCGGGAACATAGCCCGCCTCGAAATGCACCTCCGCCACCCGGCGGAAATCGCGGGTAATGAAACCGTAGAGGATTTCGGCCAGGAAATGCCGCTCCTTGCGTCCAATCCGTCCGGTGATGCCGAAATCGACGGCAACGATGGTGCCGTTATCCTCGACAAACAGGTTCCCGGGATGCATGTCGGCGTGAAAGAAGCCATCGCGCAATGTGTGGCGCAGGAAGGACTGGATCAGTGTCCGGGCGAGCGCATCGAGATCGTGGCCCGCCTCACGCAGCGCGTCGATGTTCGACATCTTCGTGCCGTTGACCCATTCGAGCGTCATCACGTCGCGACCGGTACGCTGCCAGTCCACAGCCGGTACGCGGAAACCCGGATCGTCCTTCGTGTTTTCCTGTATCTCTGAAATGGCGGCGGCTTCCAGTCGCAAATCCATCTCGATCTTCGTCACCTGCGCGAGCGTCTCCGCCACCTTCACGGGCTTGAGACGGCGCGTGGACGGCATGAACCGCTCCTGCAGATGCGCGGCCAGAAAATAGCTTTCCAGATCGTTCTGGAAGCGGCGCCTGACGCCAGGCCGAATGATCTTGACGGCCACCTTTCGCGGCTCGGCTTCGCCCGCATCGACGCGGGCCTCATGCACCTGCGCAATCGACGCGGCAGCAACCGGCCCGTCGAACTCGACGAAGAGTTCTTCGACGGGCAGGCCGAGTGAACTCTGAATGGCCATCCTTGCCTGGGCTTCTGGAAACGTGTCCATCCGGTCCTGCAGGAGGGAAAGGTCGCGGGCCATGTCATGACCAACGACATCGGGCCGTGTCGCCAGGAACTGGCCGAGTTTCACATAGGAGGGTCCGAGCCGGTTCACGGCCTGCGCAAGGCGTTCAGGTCGGTCGCGCCGAGCCGAGCGTCGCCGCGACATCAGCTTTGCGACACGCCAGCCAAAGCGCGGCATGCCTTCCAGCTGATCGCCGGGCATGGCTGCAACCACACCTTCACGAACGAGAATCCAGCCCGCGCGTGCAAGCCTCAGATATGCGCCGACCGTGCTCATGAATATGCCGTCAAATCTTCCAGCCGGAGTGCAGGGCGGCGATGCCGCCCGTGTAGTTGCGCCAGGTTACGCGCGAAAAGCCCGCATCGGTGATCATGGCGCCAAAATTCTGCTGGTTGGGGAACTTGCGGATGGATTCGATCAGGTAGCGATAGGGTTCGCCATCGCCCGTCACCGCCTGCCCGATGCGCGGAATGGCGTGGAAGGACCAGTTCTCATAGACCCTGTCGAGAAGCGGCATCTCGACTTCGGAAAACTCGAGGCAGAGAAAGCGCCCGCCGGGTTTCAGAACGCGGAAAGCCTCATCCAGCGCCCGATCGATATGCGGAACATTGCGAATGCCAAAGGCAATCGTATAGGCGTCAAAACTGTTGTCCTCGAAGGGCAGTTCTTCTGCGTTGGCTTCGACAAAGGTCAGGTTTTCGGCAATGCCCTTCTTCTCGGCGCGTTCGCGGCCGACTTCCAGCATCGAGCCATTGATGTCGAGAACCGTGACCTCGGCGTTGCCTCGGGATGCCTCGACGATGCGGAAGGCGATATCGCCCGTACCGCCAGCCACATCCAGCGCGCGATAGCCCGGCTGTTTTGAAGGGGCGAGCCATGAAATCATGGCATCCTTCCAGACCCGGTGCAGACCTGCCGACATCAGGTCGTTCATCACGTCGTAGCGTTTTGCAACGCGGTGGAACACAGTGTTGACCAGACCCTGCTTCTCGTTTTCGTCTACCTGACGAAAACCGTAGGCCGTCTCCATGCCACCATGGGCGGTGGTCCGCTGATCTGACATTGTCACCCTTTCGAAATCGCCGGGACCATAGCTCATTGCCGCTTCTGGCGCTATTGTCAAAAGCGCGATGAACAGCCGCGCCGGCGGACTGGTTAAGACGGAGCCCACATGGTCCCCAAAGCCGAGCTTCACTGTCATATCGAGGGCGCGGCCTCGCCTGACCTCGTTCTGTCCCAGGCGCGCAAATACGGTGTCGATACATCGGATTTCCTGCGCGACGGGGCCTATCACTGGTACGACTTCACGAGTTTTCTTGCGGCCTATGACGCGGCGGCAAACCTCTTCCGAAGCGAAGAGGATTACGCGCTTCTGGCTGAGGATTATCTGACGGGCCTTTCACGCGAGGGAGCCGTTTACTCGGAGATATTCACCTCGCCCGATCATGCCGAGCGCGCCGGGCTCTCCCGCATGGCCTACACAAATGCCCTGGGCGAGGGGATCGAGCGAGCGCGCAACGCAACCGGCATTGAGGGGCGGATCATTATAACGGGCGTGCGCCATTTCGGAGCGGTTGCGGTCGAGGATGCGGCCCGCTTTGCTGCTGCCTGCGGGCACAGGCTGGTGACCGGTTTCGGCATGGCCGGCGATGAGCGTTTCGGCAATATGCGTGACTACGAAAACGCCTTCGAGACCGCCCGCGGGGCGGGGCTCGGTCTGACTGTCCATGCGGGGGAATTCGGCGGCTGGGAGAGTGTGGAGGCAGCGCTGAACCACATTCGTCCCGCGCGCATCGGCCATGGCGTGCGCGCCATCGAAAACCCGGATCTGGTGCGCCGGCTGGCGGAGGAAGGGGTGGTGCTGGAAGTGTGTCCGGTCTCCAACATCGTGCTGAAAGTCTTTCCGGACTATGCCAGTCACCCGCTGCCTGCCCTGCTCGGCGCGGGTTGTCGCGTTACGCTCAATTCGGATGACCCGCCCCATTTTCACACCTCGCTCGGCCATGAATATCAGGTGGCGCGGGAGCATTTCGGCCTTGACGATGCAGCATTGCGCGCCATGACACGCACGGCCATAGAGGCTGCCTTCGTCGATGAAACCACCCGCACACGCCTGCTCGGCATTCTTGACGACAAAACTGTGGCTCAATGAGGCTTGCGGTATGCGGAAATGCGTGGGGCGGTTAGATCGCCGTGCGTCCATCCGGACGCACAAAGGACGATCTAAACTATTGATGGAGCATCGGAACAGCCGAAAACCGGATTCCACTTTTCGGTCCGATGCTCTAGTATCGGCACCAAGAAATCAGCATCCGGGGAACATCATATGCAGGGCGTTACAGTCGTCGATCATCCGCTTGTCCAGCACAAGCTCACCATTATGCGCGACAAGGAAACATCGACTGCTGGCTTCCGGCGTCTCCTGCGCGAGATTTCGCTCTTGCTCTGCTATGAGGTCACGCGCGATCTGGAACTGACCACCAAGCGAATAGAAACACCCCTTCAACCCATCGATTCGCCGACGCTAGAGGGCAAGAAGCTCGTCTTCGCGTCGGTGCTGCGCGCCGGCAACGGGCTGCTCGACGGCATGCTGGACCTGGTGCCGGCGGCCCGCGTGGCGCATGTCGGCATGTATCGCGATCACGAGACGCTGGAAGCGGTTGAGTATTTCTTCAAGGCACCGAGCGACCTTGGCGACCGGCTGGTGATCGTCGTCGATCCGATGCTGGCGACTGCCAACTCCGCCATCGCTGCAGTCGACAAGCTCAAGGAGCGCGGCGCCACCAATCTGCGCTTCCTGTGCCTGCTGGCCGCACCGGAGGGTGTCGACAATTTCCGGAAATCTCATCCGGACGTTCCGATCTTTACGGCCTCGATTGACGAGTGCCTGAACGAGAAGGGCTATATCGTGCCCGGCCTCGGCGATGCGGGCGACCGCATGTACGGCACCAAGTAACCCGCACTTAACCAACCGGGACGGTTGTCGCTTCCGTTAAGCGAATGATCGGCGGCTCTTCTTATGGTTCTTCCGGACGCAGGCTGGAAGGAACCGATGTTTCGCAAGATGATCATGCTGGGGGTCGTGGTTGGCGCGGCAGCGGGCGTTCCCGCCCTCTATCAGAGCAATCCGGATTTCTACCGGGGCCTCCTGCAAGTGGCGCTGAGCGGAAGCGGGGACGACGCTCCAGAAGAGGTCGCGGTCGCGCGCCCGTCTTCCAGCGCTTCAAAGATGCGCGGTGAGACCTCCGTCCTCCTTGGCAAGAAGGTCAGCATAGCGGCTGACAAGACCGGTCACTTCGTGGGGCGTTTCAAGCTGAATGGCCGCGAGATGAGCGCCATGATCGACACGGGCGCGACCTATGTGGCGATCAATCGGGAAACGGCCCGCCGGATCGGCGTAAAGCTGAGCCCGTCCGATTTCAAATATGAGGTGAATACGGCCAACGGAAAGGTTCGCGCTGCAGCCGCCGCGATAGAAAGCCTCCAGATCGGCCGCATCTATGTCGAGAACATCGACGCCGTTGTGCTGGACGACCGGGCGCTGGACAAGGTGCTGATCGGCATGAGCTTTCTCGGGCGCCTCTCGCGCTTCGAGGTGGAAAACCGGGCTCTGGTGCTCGAGCAATAGCGATACATCTAAGGTATTGTCAGGCCTCGGCCGTCACGCGGCGCAGGATTGTCTTGCGCGCGCGCGGCTTGGTCTCAGCAATTTCATAGGCGTTGCGCACGGAACGCACTGCGCGCTGTGCGGCGTCTTCCGATGAGGCATGCACCATGCAGATCGGCTCACCGCGTCGGGCTTCCGCACCGACGGGGAGAAGGCCGGTCAGGCCGACCGAATGGTCGATCCTGTCTTCGGGCGTGCGCCGCCCGCCGCCAAGCTCGATGACGCCAATGCCGACGGCCCGGGAATCGATCGCCCCGACAAATCCGTCCCTTTCGGCGGGAACAGGCAGGATGACTTTCGCACCGGGCAGGTGTTTCTGCGGGCTTTCGACAAAATCCGCCGGTCCGCCGAGGGCGGACACCATCTTGCCGAACCGCTCGGCAGCACGGCCGCTCTCGAGCGCATCATGGGCCCGGTCGAATGCCTCGCGCGTGGTTGCGGCAATACCGGTGGCAAGGAGCATTTCGCTCGCGAGTGCGAGTGTGACATCCTCCAGCCGCCGGTCACGTCCCCTGCCGGTCAGGAAGTCGACGGCATTGAGAACTTCAACCGCGTTGCCGGCGGCCGAGGCGAGCGGCTGGTTCATGTCGGTGACGAGTGCGGTGGCCGAAAGGCCGGCTTCGCCAGCGACACGCACCAGATTTTCGGCGAGTTTGCGCGCCGCCCGGGCATCGTCCATGAAGGCACCGTTGCCTGATTTGACATCGAGCACCAGCGAGGAGAGGCCTGCGGCAAGCTTCTTCGACAGGATCGACGCGGTGATGAGCGGGATCGATTCCACGGTGCCCGTCACGTCGCGCACGGCATAGAAGCGTTTGTCGGCTGGCGCGAGATCCGCTGTCTGGCCGATGATCGCACAACCCACCTGGCGCACGGTGTCGGCAAAGCGCTGCTGGCCCGGCTGGCTCGTGTAGCCGGGAATGGAATCCATCTTGTCGAGCGTGCCGCCCGTGTGGCCGAGGCCGCGCCCGGAGATCATCGGCACGAAGGCTCCGCTGGCCGCCACGATGGGAGCGAGCATGAGGGAGACATTGTCGCCCACGCCGCCGGTGGAATGTTTGTCCGTGACGGGGCCGGGTAGGTCCGACCAGTCAAGCACGGCGCCCGAATCGCGCATGGCGAGCGTGAGGGCCGCACCTTCCGAGGCATCCATACCGTTGAGGAAAATGGCCATGGCAAGAGCGGCGATCTGCCCTTCGCTCCATGTGCCACCGGCCAGCCCGCCGGCGAACTCGGCGATTTCCTCGCCCGTCAGCGCCTTGCCGTCGCGCTTTCTGCGGATGATCTCCTGCGGCAGCATCGCGCCCTCAGCCGGCTGGGAGGCCATCGGCGCACAACTGGCCGAGGATGGTGGCGAGCCGCTGCCCGCCAATGGGCGCCATATCCTTCGTTTCCTGATGCGAAAGCTCGCCCGCGCTCATGCCGGCACCCAGATTGGTGATGACAGAGCAGGCCGCGACGCGAAGGCCAAGATAGCGCGAAAGAATGACCTCGGGAACCGTCGACATGCCGACAGCATCGGCCCCCAGAGTGCGCGCCATTCGGATTTCCGCCGGGGTTTCGAAGGTCGGCCCGGAGAACCACATATAGACGCCCTTGTGCAATTGCGTGCCCGTCTTCTGCGCGGCTTTCTGAAGGCTCGTGCGCAGGCCCGCATCATAGGCCTCACTCATGCCCACGAACCGGCGGTCGCTGCCTTCACCGATCAGCGGGTTGGCGCCCGAGAAATTGATGTGATCCTCGATCAGCATGACCGAGCCGGGCGGCATGTCCTCACGCAGAGAGCCGGCGGCATTGGTGAGGATGAGTTGCGTGATGCCTATGCCCCATAAGGTTTCGAGTGCCGGGCGCATGGCGGCGGGGTCGCCGTGCTCGTAATAATGGGCGCGGCCCGCCAGCATCAAAACCGGTGTACCGGAAAGCCGGCCGGCGACGATCTCGCCCGCATGGCCGGTGACGCCGCTTTGCGGAAAGCCCGGTAACTCGGAATAGGAGATACGCACGGCATCGTCCACATCGTTGACAAGCCCGCCGAGCCCGGAGCCCAGCACCAGCGCAAGCTGCGGGGCAAGCCCGTTGAGCCGCTCCGTCAGACGATCGACCGCCTGTTTCATTTGCCATCCTCGAAGCTGAATCCGCGCGGAAAGACCGCAGAAAACGGCACCGTTTCCAGAACGCCGTTGGTGTCGCACAGATGCAGCACCGCATCTTCCGTAGCGAATTCCGCCAGCCGCTGCCGGCAGCCGCCGCAGGGCATGATCTTCGGCATCTTTTCCGCCACCACGGCGATCTCGGTTACGCGACCGCCGCCCGCCATGACGAGATGGCCGAGCGCGGTGGTCTCCGCACACCAGCCTTCGGGATAGGAGGCGTTCTCGATGTTGCAGCCGGCATGGATGGTGCCCGCCTCGGTCCTGACCGCGGCCCCCACGGGAAAGCGCGAATAGGGGGCGTAGGCGTTTTTCATGGCCGCACTGGCGGCGAAAAAAAGATCTCTGGCGCTCATCAACGCTCCTTCACATAGGGCACGCCACCGGCGCGCGGCGGCACGGCCTTGCCGATAAAGCCGGCCAGAAGCACCACGGTGAGGATATAGGGCAGGGCCTGCATGAATTGCACCGGCACCTGGCCGACAAGCGGCAGGGGCGTGCCCTGAATGCGGATTGCGAACGCATCGAGAAAGCCGAACAGAAGGCAGGCGAACATCACCGGCACGGGCTTCCATTTGGCGAAGATGAGGGCTGCCAGCGCGATGAAGCCCCGGCCTGCCGTCATGTCCTTCACAAAGCCGGCATTCTGCGCCAGCGACAGATAGGTGCCGGCCATGCCGGTGAGGATGCCGGTGCAGATGACGGCGCGATAGCGCAGCCATGAGACGGAGATGCCCGCCGTGTCGACCGCTGCCGGGTTTTCACCCACCGCCCGCAGTCTGAGGCCGAAACGCGTGCGGAACAGCACCCACCACGTGAAGGGCACGAGCAGGAAGGCAGCATAGGTGAGAAGCGAATGGCCGGAGATGAGCTCGGAATAGATGTCACCCAGGATGGGCACGTCGCGCAACGCCTCGGCAAAGGGCAGCTCGATGGCGCCAAACCGGGCATCACCCGGCAGCGAGGGGGTGCGCCCGCCCTGCCGGAACCATGCCTGGCCGAGAATGATCGTGGAGCCCGCGGCAATGAAATTGATCGCAACGCCGGAGACGATCTGGTTGCCGCGATGGGTGATCGAGGCGAAGCCATGCACCAGAGCAAGGAAGATGGAGATCAGCATCGCGGCGCCGAGCCCGGCCCAGGCGGAGCCGGTGACGGCCGCCGCCGCGCCGGCCGCAAATGCGCCGGCCAGCATCTTGCCCTCAAGGCCGATATCGAAGACGCCCGATCGCTCCGAATAGAGCCCGGCGAGCGCCGCCAGAAGCAGCGGTATGGATAACCGTACCGTCGAATCCAGAACGAGGATCAGGGAATGAAAGAAATCCATCTCAGCCACCCTCTCCCTGCTGCGCCTCGATGCCTGCAGAGCGCGGGCTTAGGCTGGCGAAAAGCGCCTGTATCGAAGGCCGGAACATGTGCTCCAGCGCGCCGGCGAACAGGATGACGAGACCCTGAATGATGACGATCATGTCGCGTGAGATGTTGGGCATCTCGAAGGCGAGCTCGGCACCGCCCTGATAGAGCATGCCGAACAGGATGGCCGCCGGCACGATGCCCGCCGGATGCGAGCGCCCCATCAGCGCCACGGCGATGCCGACGAAGCCGGCCCCGGTGACGAAATCGATCTGCAAACGGTTCTGGTCGCCCATCACCGGGTTGAGCGCCATCATGCCGGCAAGCGCGCCGGAAATGAGCATGGTGATGATGATGATCTTCGTCTCGCTGACACCGGCATAGCGCGCCGCCTTGGGGCTGAAACCGCGCATGCGGATCTCATAGCCGAGCCGCGTGCGCCAGATCAGAACCCAGACGAAAAACGCCGCCAGAAGCGCCAGCAGAAAGGAGAGGTTGAACGGGGCGGAGCGGATGGAAAAGCCCATCGCCTCCAGCACCCAGTTGAGCTTGGGCAATTGCCCGCCTTCAAGAAAATTGCGGGTCTGCGGGGCCTGCGCGCCGGCTGGCTTCAGGATATTCACCAGCAGATAGACCATCAGGCTTGCGGCGATAAAATTGAACATGATCGTCGTGATGACGATATGCGAGCCGCGCTTTGCCTGGAAATAGGCCGGGATGAAAGCCCACGCCGCACCGAACAACGCAGCACCCACAATGGCCAGCGGAAACACCAGCCACCAGGGCAGAATGCTGTCGAAGGCGAGGCAGACCACCGCCACGCCAAGCCCGCCCACATAGGCCTGCCCCTCGCCGCCAATGTTGAACAGGCTGCAATGGAAGGCGACGGCCACGGCAAGCCCGGTGAAGATGAAGCTCGTCGCGTAATAGAGCGTGTAGGCAATGTTCTGCCCCCGGCCCAGCGCCCCTTCCAGCAGAATGGCGGCAGCGCGGAACGGGTTTTCCCCCACCAGCATCACCACCAGCCCGGCCACCAGAAAGGCGACGGCGAGATTGATGAGCGGGATCAGCCCGTAATCGGCCCAAGCGGGCAGTTTCGCATAAGGCGCACTCATTCCGCCGCCTCCTTCTCCTCGACGCCGGCCATGAGCAGGCCAAGCTCGCTTTCGCTGGCTTCGGGCCCGCGCTCGCCCACCACGCGGCCGGCGAACATGACCAGGATGCGGTCGGAGAGCGAGCGGATTTCATCGAGCTCGACCGAGACCAGAAGCACCGCCTTGCCCTGATCGCGCATGTCGATCAGCCTTTTGTGAATGAACTCGATGGCGCCCACATCCACGCCGCGCGTCGGCTGGCCGACGATCAGCACCTTCGGGTCCTGCTCCATCTCGCGCGCCAGCACGATCTTCTGCTGATTGCCGCCGGAGAAATTCGCCGTCTTCAGCCGGCAGTCGGGCGGGCGGATATCGTATTTCTCGATCTTCTCGCGCGCATCGGCGCGGATCGCCTCGATGTTGAGGAAGGGTCCGTTGAGGTATTTTGCCTGCCGGTGATAGCCGAGCATGGCGTTCTCGTTTTCCTCGAACGGCAGGACAAGCCCCACATGATGCCGGTCTTCGGGCACATGGGCCATGCCGCGCGCGCGCAGGTCTGCGGGGTCTGCCGCGCCGGTCAGGTCCACCGGCTCGCCATCCAGCGTCACCGTGCCGGAAACGGCCTTGCGCACGCCGGTGATGGCATCGAGAAGCTGCGACTGGCCATTGCCCGCCACGCCGGCAATGCCGACGATCTCGCCCGCCCGCACATCGAGCGACACATTGTCGACCATGGTGACGCCGCGCGAATCCTTCACGGTGAGATTGCGCACCGAAAGCAGCACCTCGCCGGGGCTTGCCTCGCCCTTCTCCACCTGAAGCAGCACCCGCCTGCCCACCATCAGCTCGGCCAGCTCCTCCACGCTTGTCTCGGCGGTCTTGCGGGTCGCCACCATCGCGCCCTGCCGCATGACCGAGACATTGTCGGTGATCGCCATGATCTCGCGCAGCTTGTGGGTGATGAGGATGATGGTTTTGCCCTCTTCCCTGAGCTGTTCGAGAATGCGGAACAAATGGTCCGCCTCCGCAGGCGTCAGAACGCCGGTCGGCTCGTCGAGGATGAGGATGTCCGCGCCGCGATAGAGCGCTTTGAGGATTTCCACCCGCTGCTGCAGGCCCACGGGCAGATCCTCGATGATGGCGTCGGGGTCCACCTCCAGCCCATAGTCGCGCTCCAGCCGCTCCAGCTCCGAACGCGCCCTGGCGATGGAGGTGTTGAGCAGCGCCTCGCCTTCCGCCCCCAGGATCACGTTTTCCAGAACGGAGAAATTCTCGACCAGCATGAAGTGCTGATGCACCATGCCGATGCCGAGCGCGATGGCGTCGCTCGGCGTGTTGATCGCGGCCTGCCTTCCGCCCACATGGATCCGCCCGCGATCGGCCTGATAGAAGCCATAGAGGATCGACATCAGGGTCGATTTCCCGGCCCCGTTTTCGCCGATAATGCCGTGGATTGTCCCGGCTTCGATTTTCAGATCGATGTTGCGGTTTGCATGAACCGCGCCAAAGCTCTTGCTGATGCCCTTGAGCTCGATTGCCGTTTCAGCCATCGGCGGCCCGCTTCCCCGTTTTTATCGTTTGGTCAAATTTCTACCATGCCGGCCTGCCGCCTGCCAACCTGTGCGGGAGGCCCGGGCGAAAGGTACCTCAGGCACTCTCGACAAATCAGGCCTTGCTTGTCAATTTCCGCAGGCGAGAATGCACCGAAACCGCAGAAAGAAGCGCGCCATGAGCGAAGACCGCATCACCAAGCTGGAAATCCTGGCCGCCGAGCAGGAAAAGACCATCGAAGAGCTTTCCGCCGAACTGACGCGCCAGTGGCGCGAGACAGAAGCGCTGAAGAAAAAGCTCGACCGGCTCTCGGAGCGCTTCATGGAGCTGGAGGAGCAGACGGCGGGCGATGTGCCGGTGACCAAGCCTCCGCACTGGTGAGGGGGTGCCACCTATTTCCGGGCGGCAGTGCCTCCCTCGGGGGCGCCAGCCAAGTCCAGCACTTCAGGCAATGAGGTTCTGCGCTGATATCTGGCGTTGATTCACTGTCCGATCCTCACAATCAATGAGGATATCAGCGCAACCAGGCCGATGAAGATGTATCTGAACCCGCCGCTAATGTGGTAATTATCCGATATGTATAGCGCCGCTATAATGGATATTACGATAAATATTATCTTGTATGTCATGGAGAATATTCGGGTATATTTTGTAAAAGATATGAATTTTTCATCGTGACCGGCGCGAAAAAAGCAATCGGATGTGTGCTGAGTAGCTCTGCTAAGGCTGCGGTCCGCCTATAGAAACGCCGGAACCAGGGCCGTACCCGCCCATGGGATCAGAGCCGATACTGGCGCCGACATCCTGACCTATCGAGGCCGCCGCAGCGCCGAGGCCAATCGCGCCGGCAGGCCCGATGCTGGCACCCAGCGTGGTGCCCACCAACCCGCCGATAGCGGCCCCTATATAGCCTCCTGCAGGATTGCCGGAACCGGGTCTTTCGTTGCCCGAGCCTGCTTCATTGCCTGAGCCGCCGCCACCGCCAAAGCTAAAATCCGACGCAAGAGAGGTATCAAAAAATTCCAACGATATAATCATAAATAAAAATTCTCTAAACAATAAAATAAATCTAGTATCTAGTGGTCATGTATAGGCTGTCAATGATTTTTATTGATTAACTCGTAATAAAATATTATTTTATATAAAATAAGATTTTTTCGAAGCATCAAAAAACCCCACCGGATTGCTCCGGCGGGGTCTTTCATTTCTCATCCGATAAAGCCGTAGAGGCTTATTCGTCGCCGCCCTTGTTCTTCAGGGCTGCGCCGAGGATGTCGCCGAGGGAGGCGCCGGAATCGGTGGAACCGAACTGTGCGACGGCTTCCTTCTCTTCCGCGATCTCCAGAGCCTTGATCGAGACGCTGATGCGGCGGGTCTTCTTGTCGAAGACGGTGACGCGGGCGTCCACCTTCTGGCCGACGGAGAAGCGCTCGGGGCGCTGCTCGGCGCGGTCACGCGACAGGTCGGAGCGCTTGATGAAGCTTTCGACGTCGTGATCGACAAGGCGAACCTCAAGGCCGCCGTCCTTCACGCCGGTCACTTCACAGGTCACCACGGCACCCTTGCGCAGCTCGCCGGAAGCGGCGGCCTCGCCAATGGCATCATGGCCAAGCTGCTTGATGCCGAGCGAGATGCGCTCTTTCTCGACGTCCACGTCGAGAACCTGCGCCTTCACCATGTCGCCACGGTTGTACTCCTCGATCACCTGCTCGCCCGGACGGTTCCAGTCGAGATCGGAGAGGTGAACCATGCCGTCCACATCGCCATCGAGACCGATGAACAGGCCGAACTCGGTCTTGTTCTTGACCTCGCCCTCGACAACGGAGCCGACGGTGTGGTTGCGGGCGAATGCCTCCCACGGATTCTCGAGCGTCTGCTTGAGGCCGAGCGAGATGCGGCGCTTCACCGGATCCACTTCCAGCACCACCACTTCGACTTCCTGCGTGGTGGAGAGGATCTTGCCCGGATGAACGTTCTTCTTCGTCCAGGACATTTCCGAAACGTGGATCAGGCCTTCGATGCCCGGCTCCAGCTCCACAAACGCACCGTAGTCGGTGATGTTGGTGACGCGACCCAGAACCTTCTTGCCAAGCGGGTACTTGCCGCCGATGCCGTCCCACGGATCGGCTTCGAGCTGCTTCATGCCCAGCGAGATGCGGTGGGTTTCCTGGTTGATGCGGATGATCTGCACCTTGACCGTCTGACCGATGTTGAGGATCTCGGTCGGATGGTTGACACGGCGCCATGCCATGTCGGTCACGTGCAGCAGGCCGTCGATGCCGCCCAGGTCCACGAACGCACCGTAATCGGTGATGTTCTTGACCACGCCTTCGACCACCTGACCCTCTTCGAGGTTCTGGACGATCTCGGAGCGCTGCTCGGCGCGGCTCTCTTCGAGAACCGTGCGGCGGGACACGACGATGTTGCCGCGGCGCTTGTCCATCTTGAGGATTTCGAAGGGCTGCGGGGTGTGCATGAGCGGGGTGACGTCACGGATCGGACGAATGTCGACCTGCGAACGCGGCAGGAAGGCCACGGCGCCGTCCAGATCGACGGTGAAGCCGCCCTTGACCTGGTTGAAGATGAAGCCCTCGACGCGCTCGCCGGCGTTGAACTTCGCTTCAAGCTTGACCCAGCTTTCCTCGCGGCGTGCCTTCTCGCGGCTCAGCATGGCTTCGCCAAGCGCGTTTTCGATGCGCTCGACATAGACTTCGACTTCGTCGCCGACCTTGAGATCGGATTCCTTGCCCTTCGCGCCGAATTCCTTGAGCGGGACACGGCCCTCGACCTTGAGGCCGACATCGACGATCGCCATGTCTTTTTCGATGGCGGTGACGAGGCCCTTTACGACGGAGCCTTCGGCGGCGTCGCGTTCGGTGAAGGATTCTGCGAGAAGGCTCGCGAAATCATCGCGAGACGGATTGAGTTCTGACATTGATGCTCCTGAAAAGCCCCTGTCATTCAAGCGGGGCAAAAGCGCCGGTGGTTCGTGTTGCGTTTGTCCGATCATGCATCCGAGCGGATCGCTCTAAGGCCGCGTGAAGCGGCAGATCCGGCGCAGAGAATGCGTGGCAGACGGTTCTTTCAGTCTTCGTTCCGGGCCGCCAGCCTGGCATCCACCAGTTTGCAGGCCGCCTCGAATGCCGTCTCTATATCCATTTCACTCGTATCGAGCAAGTGCGCATCCGCTGCCGGCCTCAACGGACTGTCCGCCCGGCCCATGTCGCGGGCGTCGCGCCGCTCGATATCGGCGAGGATCTGCGCATAGTCGGCGCTGCCGCCGCCGGCCTCGATCTCGCGCCAGCGGCGCGTGGCGCGCACCTCGGCGCCCGCGATCACATAGAGCTTCACATCGGCATCGGGGCACACCACCGTGCCGATGTCGCGCCCGTCGAGCACGGCGCCGGGCGGGGCGCTCGCAAAGGCGCGCTGCTTGTCCACCAGCGCGGTGCGCACCGATGGCATCACGGCCACTTTCGAGGCGGCCTCGCCGATGCCGTGTTCGGAAAGCACGGTCCGGTCGAGCGCGCCTAGATCGAGCGCGCGGGCGGCCTTTTCGGCAATCGCCTCGTCGTCCAGTGGCTGCCCTGCCTCGATCAGTGCCCGGGCGACACCGCGATAGGTGAGCCCGGTGTCGAGGTGGCGCAGGCCGTAATGCGCCGCCAGCCGCCGGGCGAGTGTGCCCTTGCCGGAGGCGGCCGGCCCGTCGATGGCGATGGTCAATCTTCCGTCCATGTCGTCAGACCGAGCGCGTGATGCCGCCATCGATGCGGATGTTCTGGCCGGTGATGTAGCTGGATTTCTCGTCGGCAAGGAAGGCGATGAGCTCGGCCACCTCTTCCACCGTGCCATAGCGGCCCATGGGAATGCGCGCGCGGCGGTCTTCCTTTTCCGGCAGGGAATCGATGAAGCCCGGCAGCACATTGTTCATGCGCAGGCCCTCGCCCGCATATTTGTCGCAGAAGAGCTTGGTGAAGGCGGCAAGCCCAGCGCGGAACACGCCGGAGGTCGGAAAGGCCGCTTCCGGCTCGAAGGTGGCATAGGTGGAGATGTTGACGATGGCGCCCGATTTCTGCGCCTGCATGATGGGTGTGACGAGCCGTGTGGCGCGCACCACGTTGAGCAGGTAGACCTCCATGCCCTGATGCCAGTCTTCGTCGGAGATATCGAGCACATCGCCCTTTGGCCCGTGGCCGGCGCCGTTCACCAGAGCGTCGATGCGGCCGAAACGCTCCATCGTCGCGTCGGTGAAGCGCTTGAGATCGTCCGGGGAAAGGTTGGAGCCGGTGAAGCCCAGCCCGCCGAGTTCCCTGCCGAGCGCCTCGCCCTTTCCGGAGGACGACATGACAGCGACCTCGAAGCCGCTTTTTGCCAGTTTGCGGACCGCGGCGGCGCCCATGCCGCTGCCGCCGCCAATGATCATGGCTACCTTCAGTCCAGTCATCTTTTCTCTCCCATTCCGATCCGGGTGTCAGTCCAGCGTGGCGCCGAGCCGCGTCATGAGCGCGGTGAAATCGGGAAAACTGGTGGCGATCATCGTCTGATCGTCAATGGTCACTGGCTTTTCGGTCGCCAGACCCATGACGAGGAAGCTCATGGCGATGCGGTGGTCGAGATGGGTTTTGACCGTGCCGCCGCCCAGCCCCTTGCCGCCGGGGCGGCCCGTGACCCTGAGCGAGGCCTCGCCTTCCTCGCAGTCGACGCCGTTGGCCTTGAGCCCTTCGGCAACGGCGGAAAGCCGGTCGGATTCCTTCACGCGCAGCTCTTCCAGCCCCTGCATCCGCGTGTCGCCCTCGGCAAAGGAGGCCGCCACGGCAAGCACGGGATATTCGTCGATCATGGAGGGCGCGCGGTCTTCCGGAACGGTCACGCCCTTGAGTTCGGAGCCGCGCACGCGCAGATCGGCCACGTCCTCGCCGCCTTCATTGCGGCGGTCGAGGATCTCGATGTCAGCACCCATTTCCATCAGCGTGGTGACGAGCCCGGTGCGCGTCGGGTTCATGAGCATGTTTTCGATGACCACCTCCGAGCCCGGCACGATCAGGGCCGCCACGAGCGGGAAGGCAGCCGAAGACGGGTCGCCGGGAACGGCGATGGTCTGGCCGGTAAGCTTCGGCTGGCCCTCGATGCGGATATGGCGCACGCCATCGGCGTCGGTCTCCACTTCCAGCGACGCGCCGAAGCCGGCCAGCATCTTCTCGGTGTGGTCGCGGGTCGCCACGGGTTCGATCACCGTGGTCACGCCCGGCGTGTTGAGCGCGGCGAGCAGCACTGCCGACTTCACTTGCGCCGAAGGCATCGGCACCCGGTAGGAGATGGGCGCTGCGTGTTTCGGTCCGCGCAGCGTGATGGGCAGGCGGTCGCCCGGCTCGGCGGAAACCACCTGCAGGCCCATTTCCTTCAGCGGATCGAGCACGCGGCCCATCGGACGCTTGGAGAGCGAGGCGTCGCCGATAAAGCGTGTCGTCATGTCATAAGAGCCGACAAGACCCATCGTCAGCCGCACGCCTGTGCCGGCATTGCCGAAATCGAGCGGCTCTTTGGGTTCCAGCAGGGCGCCGTTGCCGGTGCCGGTGGCGATCCATTCATCGCCGCGCTTTTCGATGGTCGCGCCCATGGCCTTCATAGCTTCTCCGGTGCGCAGCACGTCTTCGCCCTCCAGAAGACCGGTAATGCGCGTCTCGCCGGCCGCCAGGCCGCCAAACATCAGCGCCCGGTGCGAAATCGACTTGTCGCCGGGCACGCGGGCCCGGCCCGAAAGGGCGTCTGATCTTCTGGCGCTCATGGGGCGCGGCTCGGTCGTGTGCATTGTCTGGTCCCTGATGATAGGCGTTCTGCCGGGCGGCAGATTATTCGAGGATTTTGCCTGCTCGCTCTAGCATGATGAGGATAGTCGGTCATCCCCCGGTTGACGGATGGCCCCTGTCGGGGTTGTAAAGAGAGTGGACCTTGGGAGGAGACGCCTTTCCAGGGTGCGTATTAGGCTTTGACAGGTGCGCGACTTGCCGTTATGGGGACCGAAATTTTCAGTAAGGCAGGAAGCGCTTCCGGTGCCGGCCGCGATGGAGCCGTCGCAGGCTGGGCCGACCGCAAGACGATGAGGCAGCAAGGTGGCTAAACCGGAACTCGGAACAAAACGCGTCTGCCCGGAAACGGGCCGCAAATTCTACGACCTGAACAAGGACCCGATTGTTTCGCCCTATACGGGCCAGACCTATCCGCGCAGCTTCTTTGAGGCCGGCGGCGATACCTCCATGGATGAAGAAGACGAAGTGGAGGAAAAGGAACTGGACGGGGAGGAAGATGCTCCGGAAGTCGTGTCGCTTGAAGACGCCGACGATGAGGCATCGTCCAGCGACAAGGCCGAGATCCCGGATCTCGACGATGAAGACGATGATGTCGACCTCGGCGACGATGAAGACGACACGTTCCTCGATGACGACGAAGACGACGAAGACGATGATGTGAAGGACTTCATCGGCGTCGGTGACGACGACGACGAGAGCTGATTTTTCAGCACGCGCGGGAAGAATGGCTTCGGCCCCCTGTCAAAAGTGACGCGGGGGCGCAAATCGGGGCTTGATCTTCCCGCCGGGCGGGTTTAGAAGCCGCCCACACGGTTGGCCCGGCGGGCCTTCCGGACCTCTTCGCCGGAGACGGCGACCGGCCATATTGCCGGAGTGTGGGGCCATAGCTCAGTTGGGAGAGCGCTTGAATGGCATTCAAGAGGTCAGGGGTTCGACTCCCCTTGGCTCCACCAATTCATCTAATGAAATCAACAAGTTGCTCGCCAAGTGGGGTTTTTAGCCCCTAATCTGCCCCTAAAACAGGCTTGCTAGGCGCGCCATGAACTGCGCTTTGTCCCTGAGCGGCGACGGGAGATAAAGGCGTGTCGATACCCCGAATCGTTTGGCAGCGGTAGACCTGAGGCGATGAGGGCATTTCTGGCAGGGGCGTGCCTGCCAGCAGTTTGAACCAATAACCATGCTCGCCGTGGGCAGGACCACGGCGAGGCGGACCGGACCGGACCCGAGCCGGACCCCACCCCCCGGCCTACCCCGGCGCGCGCCGGAAAATTCATCTATCCCTCGCGCCATAAACGCGCGCATTTTCAACTTTTTGACAGAATAGACAAACGAAACGACGGCGCTATTTTCCCGCCCGCATCCGAGAAACGCGACGTGGAAACTGCCCTGCTATTCTTCGCGGAAAACGCCTTGATCCGCCTGCTGGGAATTCCCGGCATGGCCCTCGCCTACGCGATGTCCAGCCGCATGATTGGCCGCTGAGCCCGTCGGCCCCGGGCAGAAGTGCGCTGGGGAGTGTGCTCATAAACGAGCGAGCGGCTATGGCCGCATTGGGCGGCGAGCGGACGTTTGCTGCGATCGGAGCGAACGACCGAAGGAACGCCGAGTTTCGGACTGTCCGGTTTAAGGTCGCGCTCTGCGGATAGCTGCCCTTCGGCAAACGATCCCTACACTGCCGATCAAGAAAGCGCTGCAAGTGAGAAGTCTAAAGTTGTCAAATCCTGATCGCGACAAAATCGATCGAATATTTATCTTATCTCATGTTACCATTTTGAAGTTTCCTAGGATGGGCGATTGGCATGTTCCGAGGATTGAGTGAATCGCTGACAGCCGAAAGGGGGGGGAGCGTGTGGCAAGTGCAGAACTAGGCTCGGGAGACGGTCCGGATGTCGAACGATTTGCGGAAGAAGAAGACGATGATCTAATCGACCTGCTACCTCACGAGGAGCAAGTCGACACAGATGAATTCGCAACGGTTGTCAGGGCAGACCTGGTAGCAAAAGCGTTCAAAGCACTTGACGCTGACGCACAGAGAGGCGGTGGAAAACTTGCTCGCGCCGATGTAAACAGAACGTATCTGCGTCGGAAACTATCGATCGCTGAGTGTCTCGAGGTCGAGACGCTTTTGACTTCCGGCGGTCACGAGATAATCGAAGAGGATGATACCCCATCGGTTGACGGCGCACTTGCAGCCAGTTCCCGTCGGAAACTCCGCTATCTCAATGAGACCGAGGAGCGCGAACTAGGAAGGCGCATCCAGCTCGCGCTCCAACTGCCAGAAGACACATGTGATCTTGATACTGCTTATGTTGAACGTGTTCGAACCGATGCCGACAGGGCAAGAGCAATGTTCGTAGCTAGCAATCTTCGGTACGTGGAAAAGATCGCCCGACGCCTCGGTCAGAAGAAGCATCTTGCTCTAGAGGATCTCATCCAAGAAGGTGTCATCGGGCTGATGCGCGCGACAGACCTTTACGACCCCGATCGTGGTTTCCGGTTCAAGACATATGCGACATGGTGGATCGAGCAGCGAATCCGCAGGGCGATCGCAGATGGTGATCGTCTCGTCCGCTTGCCAGTCCATTTGCATGAGAAGATGACAAAGGTCAGACGCGCTGAAGCGAGATTGTCTTTGGCGAATGGGAAAGCTCCGACACCCGACGAACTCGCAATCGCAATCGGAATGGACGCCGAACGTTTGATGAAATTGCTTTGGCGTGTGCAGGCAACGGACTGCATCGAAGGGGACGCACCTGTCGGTGAGGACACGACCTTCCTCGCGCTTACTATAGACCCTGGGGAATCCGCTTTCGACATCGTGGCTTACCGAGAGCTTCAAGAGCGTTTCCGTGACGTCTTAGCAACGTTGACCCCGCGCGAGGAACGTATTGTGAGGATGCGGTTCGGTATCGGTCTTGATCGCGATCATACGCTCGAAAGCGTTGGCCAAGAATATGGTGTGACAAGGGAACGCATCCGTCAAATCGAAGCAAAGGCCCTCCGCAAACTCAGGCATTTCGTCCGGAGCAAATGCCTCCGTGGTTTCCTGGAGAGCTGACATGGCGCGATACATTGGCCTAGGTTCTGACGAGCCCATCGAAGATTCCGAGCGCAGGGTCGCAGATGCTCTGCGGCGTTTGCCTGACGACTGGATCGTTTTGCACCACGTCAGCTGGCAGTCGAAACGCGGAGGTCGGCAGGGTGACGGTGAAGCTGACTTCATTATCCTCCACCCACGTAAGGGCTTGGTGGTTATTGAAGTCAAGGGCGGTGGAATCGACGTTGAGCATGGCCGTTGGATGAGCACAGACCGCTTCGGGAAACGGCACTACATCAAAAATCCATTCGAGCAAGCAATTGCATCAAAACACGCGCTGGTGGGATGGCTCAGAGACCATGGTCTCGGTTCGCGTGTAAGGGTTGGCCACGCAGTCATATTTCCCAACATGGACGCAATCCCGGCGCTCGGACCGGCAGCAACGCCTCAGATCACGTTCTCCAAGGCCGACTTGTTGGATATTGATACCGCCGTCACCGCATGTTTGACTCACTGGTCGCTTCAGGCGAACCTCCCACTCAAAGATACTGAGAAAGTTATCGCACTGCTGGCGCCGACCGTCTCAGCGTCGCCTACGCTGGCCAGTGCAAGTGGGGACGCCGAAGCCAATCTGGTTGTCTTCACCGCAGAGCAGGTAGAAGCATTCTCGCGACTTCGCGCTCATCGAGGCGGATTAATCATCGGCGGCGCCGGGACCGGAAAGACCGTCCTAGCAGCAGCCCGCGCTCAGCAGCTAGCCAAAGATGGTTTCAGGACCTTACTGGTTTGCTACAACGAATTACTCGGGGTCGAGCTGAGCGAACATATAGGCCAAAGTCCCGAGCTCACCGCCTGCACGTTCCACGCTTTATGCCTTAGGGAGGCCAAGCGCGCAGGCATCACCCTATCGAGTGCGCGCGACCAAGCATGGTGGGAGGATGAGGCTCCGTCCGTGTTGATCGATGCGTGCTCGCGCAACGAGACAATCTATGATGCGATCGTTGTGGATGAGGGGCAGGATTTCTCGCCAACCTGGCTGGATGCACTCCGATGTGTGACGCACGGTGTAGAAGAGGCTCCGTTTTTCGTGTTTGCGGATCCCCGCCAGGATTTATGGCGACGAGGATGGGATCTCGCTACCGACTATCCATTTGTCTGGGAGCTGACCCAGAACATGCGGAACACTCTGCCGATCGCGAAGCGTGTCTCAGCGATTGTCGGGGGGAACGCGCAGGGCCGCGGCATCCCGGGACCGACCCCGGTCTGGAGATCGAGTGAGGGTCATGCGAAGGAACGGGACGTCGTAAACGCAGTAGAACATCTGCTCGACGAGGGCTTTGGTCCACAAAACTTGGTTATCCTTTGCGGCTCAGCACGATTGGCCGAGCGGCTGAGGGAACGATCGATAGGCCCATTTTCTTTTGGACTTTGGGGGAGCCGAGGCATTCCGGTCGAGACCGTATCTCGGTTCAAGGGGCTAGAATCCCAAGCGATTGTATTAGTCCTCGACGGCCCCTTCGCGCCTGATGGGCGAACCTCCGCCTATATTGGCATGAGCCGAGCACGCAGTGTCCTCGTCGTTGTCGGCGACGAGGCCGATAAACCACCGCTCAGCTGGGAGACGCAGTGATATCGAAGTAACCGAGTCCGCCGGCTAACGCCTTACGCGACAGGCGGGTATTAAACATCCGACAGGATGGTTCGCCGAGGTGCAGGCAGACCGCGCAGGCTGCCCCCGTATCCTCGCAGCCTGGATCCAGGGCGCATCGATGTTCATCATCCACTATTCCGTCCAACAGGTGATGAAGATCCGATTCAAACAACGCTTGGAGGCCGCCGAGCACGAAATCACCCCGGGCGGCAGAATAGACGAAGAACGAAAATGCGGTCGGCAACACCACTTCTGAAAGCGCGCTACGCTCGATTCCAGCATAGACTGCTGCCCGTTTGATGAACGCATGCGAGATCGAATGCACGAGCTCGATCACGCGTTCTGTCAGCGGATTGGGCCGGTCCATCGGCCCCATCATCGCCAGGATCGCCTCGGCTGCTTCACGACTTACGGAAGATTCGGGCAACTCAAATCCTTGGAGGGCTAGCCAGCGGAGAACCATCGTCGGGTCAAGCTTGACCAACAAGGCTTCGGTCTGCGCCAAGTCTCCATAGACGATGTATTCGCCGGTCTTCTCACGGTAGGTCCGCAGCCTGCTATCGCCGGGATTCGGTTTGCCCCGAGTGTAACCGAACTGCGCGGTCAGCACTGGGAACTTGTCAACCAACTCGATCCGCTCGATCCCAGCGCGCTCCAATGCGCGCGGATACACGGATTGATATTGGTCTCGAAGCTGCTCTGACGTCGATCGACCCAACAAATCCGCGATCGTGATCCGGCTCTCGAAGGTCGCCAATGCCACCTGTTTGGCCTGTCGTTGCGCATCAGCCCGAAGCTCGGGATCGAGTGCCAACGTGCGTTTGCCTGCGTCTGCTTGGTCAGGCATGGCCGCGAGCATCGCGGCGATAGTCGCCTCGTCGAAGCCGCGGTCCTCAAGAAGCTTGCGGATGGAGGTGGGGTTCTGGGCGGGGGCGGATTCCGTGAGGCGCCGTCCTACCATTCCTTCGAGCATCCATTCGAGCGCGCGTTCTCCCCCACCCGCCTGCTCGATGCGGACGAGAATCTCACGACGCGGCGGATTGATCATGCTGATGCCGCGCGGTTTGAATACATTACCCGACCTGTGGACCGTGAACGAGAGCACGCCTCCTAGGGCGCAATCACATGAAGCGCCGAATCCTTGATCAAGATAGGTGCCAGGTGGGCATTCCGGGCAGTAGAAGACAAGTTCAGCGGCCGATGCGGTACCCGGAAAACGTACTGCCCGTTGTTTATGCTGCGGGCATTTCCTGACATAAGGAGTCTTTATAGCTCCGCAGGCCTCATGATATCCGACGAAGGGGAGTTGGCCGCGGCGACCCGTCGCTCCACATTGGCATTTTCCCATAGCTTCATCGTGAAGCCGTTTGCACCGCTGGCACATGAACAACCGTGGAAACGGCTCACAATAGACTCCTTCTTCGCGGTTTAGTGCTTGAACGCGGATCGGGCGCTGGGCCAGAAGGTCGTCGACGAAACCGCCATCTTGGCTGGGGGTGGTTTCCTTCCATGGGTATGCAGCCCTGATCAGTTCCTCCCTAAGCGCGCTCGTGTCGATCGCGTTGATGGTTTTTGGATCATTCCATCTCTTCACCTTCCAGATGCCGCCTCCGGCATCGACCGTCTGCTCGGGCAGATGACCAAAGAGAATCTGAGAGCCGCTCCTGAACTCCTTCATAGCGTGCTGTTCCCCTTCAATGGTGCCTGCTCTTCCACGTCCCGCAACGAGGTCATCGGCGCCCCAGTGGGAGAGGCATCTGACGGGAACCGGGCGTCGGCGGGAGGCTCACGTAGGTTGCGGCCGAACCCCTCGAACCAGCCGTGCAATTGCGCGCGCATGAATTCGTCATGCTCGTGTATGCCAATGTCGGCAGCGATTGCGTCTTCATCCTCAAGAAGCATGTCAGGGTTGGCCTGCGCGTATCGATTTAAATCCCGGATCATCGTGATGCGGGCGTTGGACGCCGGCTCGTGGATCAGGTTGATCCTTGCCATCTCAAGTCCGGCTATCGTGCGTTCAAGTACCCGCCGACTCTTCCGAGTGATCGGGATTGGCTCAACGAACCTGTCGCCGTGGGAAACGAATTCCGGAAAGGTCCTATACACGCTTGCGTCGCGCTCTCGCATAATCTTGGGTACGACGATGACCAGTGCCGGCCATTTTCTGCCCACACGGGCCGTAGCCTGGATGAACTCGGCGACGCCGAGTGGAAAAGCCAGCATAATCATCACGTTGAGTCGATCGATATCAACGCCATGCGACATCATAGAAGACGCAGCGATGAGATGCAGACGATCCTCGTATCGCGCCTCGGCCGTCTCCAGCCGGTCCAGTGTCCGCTTCACTTCGTCGAAGCCGACACGCCCCGTCAACGTCGCGACATTCGGAGGTGGTTCAAGTTCGGCGTATTGGGTTTCGGAGGACCGGACCACAGCGTCAATGTCCTGAAGCGTGTTCCCATAGATCACGTTCGTACCATAGAGGTCGACCAGAAACGGCGCGAAGCCGGCATCCATCCCAAGCTCAGTGCACAACCGTTCCGGGTCTGCGATCAGTCGGCGGATGGCACTTTGCAGGGTAACGATCAGCCGATCCACGACGAATTCGACAGTCAAGCGGCGAGGCGCGAACGCGACGTACCGTCGCATCATCTGACCTGAATCAGCCGACCAAAATCCCTGCCCGTCAACAGGCGGCGGCTGGGGAAATACCCTCGCTTTGCGCCGGTAGAGGACGTTGACCTGCTTGGTGTAACCAGAGAGTGTCGCGGACGACGCGAGGATTTTCGGCCGATGCCCGGTGAGCTGCTCTTGAATGCCGTCGAGCGCGCATTCGTAGTGTGCATCGACCGCACCAAGGCTGTCACGCAGGAGGTGCAGTTCGTCCTGAAGACGGAAACTCACCGGATAGAGATCGGGCGCCATCGGGAGTGGTCCGGGAGGACCGCCGGGACAATCCGGTACAAAACAGCCATTCGGAAACCTGCTGCGGGTGGCATAGGTGTAACCATGACCCTTTATGGTGCATTTGCCGTGAGGGCTCGCAACGAGACCTCTCATCCCAGTCTGGCGAGAAATGTTCGCTGCTTTGTCGAGAGTACCGATCACGATCGTGGGCAGGAAGCGCCATATTTCGTCATCGATCACATGGATCGGAAGCGGAGCACCAGCGGTCGGACATGCACCGTTTGAGCATATATGGTCGAGACGCCATAGGAGCCGATCAAACTCGGTCCTCACCGTCCGTTCGCGACAAAAGGGGCACCGATCCAGTAGCAAGTACGGGTTCTGCATCTCTTCTAGAGAATCTGCGTCGATGCCGCGTTGGGACGCGTCCTTCAAAATCCGGTTGGGCGTCGCCGCGCCTCCCACGAGGAAGCCGAGTGAAAACGGATCGCCCGCCAGACCTGCCTCGCAGCGGATCATCTCCGCAGCCGCCAATGCGTTCGCGAAACGTTGGGTCTGTTGCAAGGATAGGAGCCGAAGCGGGAATCTCGACCAAGCGGTAATCCCCGAAATCTTACCTCGCTTCCTGTCAAGGAAGGCGGCAGTTAGAAGGAGCCCGAGATAAGTCTCAGTCTTACCGCCGCCGGTGGCGAACCAAACGATGTCGACAATCTCCGCCTCAGCTCGCGGATTCACTAGGCATTGTAGATTCGCTAGCAAGAACGCGAGCTGGAACGGCCGCCATTCCTCGTATTTGCCCGCAGCCGAGAGCCGCATCGCGCGGTTCATCAACTGAAACGAAGTCCGAAGGTTCTGATCTGCCTCTAAGGCGACGATACCGGACCTGATGCGCTCAAGCTCTAACCTGAACTCCGTCTGCGCATCGCTTGCCTCTTGGCGCATTCCTTCCGACCAACCTTCAAAACTGGCGCGTCGCGCAATCACTGCATCGGACCACACGTCCGAAGCCCAATTTTCAAAGGCGTGGAGAAGAGCGCGGGCGCTCTCAACCGGGTTCGCCGCCAATCCTGCGAAGGTGAGGTCGGGTTTCCGTTCTGTCGAAGGCCAGAATGTTGGCCTCTCTTTGGTATAGCCCGGCCCATCGCTCGTGCGGATGGTACCATGGTCATCAATGACAAATCCGCAGTTGATACCGTACGCTTGAACGTGACGCTCGTAACGAAAGGAGTCGGGAAGTGTCTCTAGTTCGAATGGCAGACGTTGCAGGTCTTTGACCTCCAACTCAGCCTCAAAGAAGCGGCCATCGGCGTAGTCGACCACTTCTTTACTGGTGTTGACGAAGGTGATTTCCAGCGCCCGCGACGATAGTCTGCGTCCGGTCGCCCGAATCCGGATTTCCCCACTGAGTCCGACGGCACTCATCGCAACCAACGCGTCCGTGATCGGCTCGGCACCAAAAATCTGGTCTCCTTGTCGATCCTCGACGAGGATCGGGAAGTTGACGACCACGGGTTCCGTCTTCTCCCATGCCCACCGCAGGCCCCCGCCATCATTGGCCCGTCGTCGCTTCCAGAGCCGGCAGCTGATCCTGACGTTGAACGAGAGCGGGAAACCCTTGGCAGGCCTGATCCTCAGGCCTATGGCGCAAGGTTCCAATCGGTCTTGCCGCTCGTCCGGACGCGTCACGAAATCCTTAGGGCCCAAGCGTCCCAGCCAGAAGCGACCGGTCGGGTCAACCTGCGAAAACGCTTCCTCGTCACCACGAGCCTCGATCATGACGCGTTGCTCAAGCCAATTAACGAAGCGCTCGGCAGCCTCATAACGAGCGTTCTCTTGTTCCGGCCCTGCAATCCAAGTCGTCATACTCCCCCCCTACCGGCCAAGTGCAAACTGATCAATAGTTTATCAAACGCCAGTGCTTAATGGCCCAAGTAAATCGACTATTTTTTCAATAAGCAACGGCTCGTCGTACAACTCGCATTCCCACGGTGTCAGCACATCCCATCCAGTGGCACGCGCTGCTGTCTCGAGCGTGGCGTCAAGCTCTTTGTTACGCGCGAACTTTGTTTCCCAAAAATCCGTGCACGACTTCGGCATTCTGAACGTCGAACATCCTTCATGGGCATGCCAGAAACAGCTGTAAATCTGAACAATTTTGCGGTTGCGAGGAAAGGCGATGTCTGGCCGACTTGGTACGCCCTTCACCTGGACTCGAAATCGGCAGCCCATACACTGCAGCAAACTGCAGACGATCAGCTCGAGATAAGTCTCTGCCCACCTGCTCCGTGACATCACTCCACTGCGCTGTTCGGGCCTAAGTGAAGCCACCATCAGCTTTATCTGGGAATGAACGGGGTGAAACGCACAACCTCAGAGAGACGCTCCGCTTGTCCGTCCAAAACTGCGTCGTGTATGTGCGAGAAGCAGCGGATTAACTGTTGAACCGACAAGCAGACCCGCTAAGATCGTCGGCGCGTTTCTCGCAAGCTTTGCCAAACCCGGCAATGACTCCGCCGCTGCTCCGTACTGAAGCTTGATGATCGCTTCCACCAGCCTTGGGGCCTCTTCGGCATGCATAGCAATAGTGCTCGTCAGCTTCGAGCCGATCTCGTCCAGCTTGTCTAGCAGCATGAACGCGCGGGTCCCTCCAGGACCTTTATGAGCCCAGACGGACTGCATATTCAAGATGTCAGCGGACTCGAGGAAACGGCTGACCTGCTCAAGATGAGGGGACACCGCTTCGTTCAAAACCGGAGTGGCTCCGACTCGGAGACGGTTCGCGACCGCTTCATTAAGGTTGATTGAGTGGATCGCTTTCGAGGTGCCGAAGTAGAAAGCGACCTTCCATTGGACGACTTCGCCCGAACAATCGTTCGCAAGCTCGAATCGGACGCCACTCTTCAACTGCAAACTGGGTATCGCGAATTTAAACGTCCTGTTCGCGGGATAGCGTGCGCCCGCTCGGTCCGGTGGCGTTTCGGCTGGTATTGGCTTTGGCCGCCTGAGGCTTCGCGCGGCCTCGCAGAGCGATGGCGCATCCCTTGCCGGTTTCCCCTGCAACACTTGCCCCATAATATAGGTGAATGCAGGAGGGACTGCGTTGCCGATCATCCGCAACTTTTGGCTATAGTTGGCACCGTAGAATTGGAATGTGATCGGAAAGCCTTGGAGACAAGCCCTCTCGCGCAACGTAAGCCGTCTATACGCTTCAGCTTGGCCTGGAGCCGCGATCACGATGCTTTCACGCGACACACGAGTGCAGGTGGCGGTGATCGTCCGGACGGTTCTGCCCAACGGATCGGGAAAAGGCATGGAATTATAGACCGTGTGGGTTATTTTGTTAGCCCGATTGATCCTCACCTCTTCCTCGCTCAACAAATCCTCCTCGACGTGATCGATCAACTCAGCGCGCTTGAGTTCTAGCCCGTAGAATGGATCGACTACCGGGTCGGCTGAGAGCGCTGCGACCACCTCACCTAGGGTCGGGGTATCATCCGCGCTCTTGAACGAATTGAGCAGATCAAGGTCGAAGTTTCCTGCGATGCACCGACGTCGGCGCTGCGGAATCCCATACTCCGCCATGTCCACTACATGGGTGGCGCATCCCAGATGGGCAAAACCGGCGAGTACGCCACCAGGTTGGAGCTCCTTTTCGATGATCTTCGAGACTCTCGGGACGTTCTCCATCGCCCACATTCGCGGCTTCAAATGATCTACGATGGCCAGGAAACGGACAATGTCTTCCAGCCCATCCTCGAGATCGCCTCCACCACCTCTGTTGCTGAAGGAGAACTGCGTGCAAGGAGGACTGCCAACTACGATGTCGATGTCGCTCGGCAAATCATCGAGCGACAGACGACGGATATCAACCGTCTGAGCCTGATGGGAGTTGTTCTTGAAGTTGGTCTCGTTCGCTGGTCCCCAAAGCTCGTATGAGGCGACGACCTCGATACCAGCAAGCTTAAGACCCAACGACCAGCCACCAACGCCGGAATACAGATCAATTGCTCTCGCTCTGTGCGCTTTTTTTGCCACTTCGCCCACTCCTACCAAGTGCCTCTATTTGAATAGATCCTCGAAGCGTTTGGCAAGATCCTTTGTTGCGACACCAGTGAAAAAGGCTTCAGTCGAGTTTTCTCGTACGCCCAGCCAAGCGGGATAGACATATGGCAGTATCTCGCGACTGAGACACGCTGGGAGCGATAGACACTGCACTACGGCTCCGGCAGCGACCGGATTGTTGGCGGCGGAGTGTGACCATGAGCATCGAGTTCACAGTATCTATCACTATGCATACGAACTTCAGCTTTCGGGATTGACGTCGTTCAAGCTGGATGACCGAGATGGGGCGCCGCGGGCATTTGATCTGACGCGCTAAGCCACAGTGTCTAGCGGTAACGCAGACCCCGCAGATTGGCATGCGCGTTTAGCGTGTCTACGGCCCGGGCTGCGATGGAGCGGCGAAACGTTTGGTTGCGCGCGGCCATTTTTTCGCTGAAGTCCTGTTTTCATGGACGGTGTCTGGCTACCTGCCATGCAGGACTCTTTGCTGCCCCCTCCACCTGTTAGCATCTACCGTTGTTGTCATCAGCGGGAGGTATTATAATACCTACCCATGGAAGATAGCACGGCAGTGGCTAAGCTGTCCGTAAAAGATTGGCGCAACATCATGAACTCAGGCATGATTTATCCGGCCCAAATCCCGACGCCTACGCCGCGCCCAATCATCGATGCCGACATCGCAGCGGTCGAGATGGCCCCGGCAAGGGGCCCGAGGGGGCAGGCGGATGCGCAAGGGGCTGCCTTGGCTGCCCGAGCGGAGGCAGTCCGTCTTGTTGAGCAGTATATCACGCGTGCCGAACAGGAAAACAAAGCTCGCCAAGCGTCCGCGGATGAAGTCTTGATGCAGATGGCAGATTCAAGCCCCCCAAGTTGGGCTTTGAACGCTGCGCGCGGCGTAGGCAAGGTCGCCACGGACCTTGTGGGGAACACTGCCGGGTTCCTTGGCGTCGCGGGGGAGGCGTTGGGCGACAGCCTTGAGCGGCGGTTTCCTCTCGGGAAGATTGAGTTCGGTCCGAACGGCATTCGCCATGTCCCGCACACCCCGGAGAGTATCGCCGCGAACAGTGACTTCCACCGGACCGCGATGGGGGTGAAGGACGTATTTACGGATATGGATTTCGGCTACGTGCCCCGCACCACATGGCAGGATGTGAAGGCAGACCCGTGGCGCAATATGGTCCCGTTCGTAGCGGAGGCTGGTGTTGTTTCGCTCCCGGAGATGGCGCTTTCTGTACGCAACCCCGGAGCCTTGGCTGCTGCCCTCACATATAGGATGGGCGAGGCCCGTGCTCGGAACAACCAACCCCAGCCCTATGCCGCCGGAAAGTAACCCGTGCTTAGGTCAGGGTTCTACACAGAAGAACACGAACAAAACTTTCGGGTAGCTAATCAGCGGGTCCGGCGCGGGGGGGCAAACGCAGAGATTTGCGGGGCACGGACCCGGACAGGCTCCGTCTGCCAAATGGCACCCTTGAAAGGTTCGCGTCGTTGCCTACGCCATGCCGGACCCAAGGCTGCGAATGAATACCGCGAGCGCCAGAAAGAACAATTCTTGTCCGGTAGGTTGTCGTGGACAGACTGGACCCGCGCCGAGGCGAAGCGCGCAGCAAATCGTTTGCGTGAGAAGTGGAAGCGCGACCGTGGGAGCCGGGTAGTACAATCGACCTTGGCGAATATGAGCAGGCGTTCCAGCAAAGGAGCGGTCTCTTTTCCCGAAACGCAACCACCCCTGTGCCTCCGGCAGTGATGGACTGGCTCCGGTGGCGTTATCGCCGGCTCCAAATCGACAGGAAGCGGGATGACGAATGGCTTCGTGTCTTGCGGGACGAACTGCCGAAGCGTCTAAGTGCTGCCGGCCCCGCGCCGGCTGACATTATAGCCCGGCAGGAGCAAGAGTGGGGTTCAGCTTCAATGCCGTGGCGTGCTGGAAAACCTGAACCGTTCTCCAAGCGTTCGCAGATGTGTTCGCCAAAAGTTCCGCCAAGGGTTAAACCGAGGTCGCTTTGGGGGCGAGGACGGAGAAGGCGTCCGAATGACTTGGATGTGTTGTTTGACGGTCCCGACAAGCGAAACGAGATAAAGGCCGGAGATGATAGGAGCGCGGGCATGGGCGGGGGCCAGGCCAACAAACTGGACCTTGGTACATTCATCCATCAGCACAGGAATGTCTTGGGCCCAATGTTTGCACGGTGCCGGTTGGGTGAGCAGGCGGAAATTGTGGCGGCGCTCCATGACTACACCCTTGATCCGAACGACAGCGCTGCCCGTGAACGCTGGGTGCGGATCGTGAGCACCCTAGGCGTGGGCTAGCTAGCCCCTAATCGCCATCGGGAAGGCCATGGGCGAGTTTTCGCGGTTTCCATCTGATGTTCCCATGCCTACGCAATTCCCGTGTAAGCCCCCTGCCAAATGCTCGGCAGGGGGCTTCTTTCCGCGCTGCTACCACAGTGCTACGAGATGCCCAATCTTAGAGCGCAACGTCTCGTTTCCCGGCCGGGAGAGAACGTCCATGGCCTCCGAGCGCGGGGAGCACTCACCATCCGAGGTGTGGGCGAATTCGGGCCACGGTGTCGGGCCCTCTGCCGATTCCCAGCCAAACCACAACGCAAGCCCCGACAACTCCTGTTCTTCATCGGTGTGCCCCCAGCGGTAGGGGGCGAAGTTGGGCCGGATCAAGCATCCGGGCGGCACGATTGGGTTTCCCTGCAAAAGGCTCCGCGCGTGCCAGTCACGCCGGAACAAGAGTGCGTGCGGTCCCGGTCCCTGAACCTCGGCAGCATGCTGCTGGACCGGATAGCGCCCATAGTCGAAGTGGGCGGCGAATACCGCCCCGGTGCGAGCCATGGCGCGGACCTGTGCGTGTGTGGCGCGGACCCAGTAGAAAATGCGGCTAGGGTTCGCCGCAAAGAAGGCCGATGCGCGGTCAAACTCGGCAGTGCGATTCCGGGTGCCACAGGCGAGAGGGTCCCCATTAACGGTGATCTTGATGGGCTTGTGGGGCCGGCCACGACGGCGGTTGCGTTTATTGTTGTTGCAGCTGTCCAACATTGGGTTTGCTCCAAAGAAAGAGGTCGGTTCTGTGGTTAGGTCCGCGCGACCGGAAATGATCGCGGAGAGATTGCTTGTGTCCGGCAGGGGGCGGTGCACTGAAAGCACACCAGAGCGCCCCATCGTCCGCGCGAGTAATGCGCCAGTGTCGGCGTAGCACCCACCGGCGCGGCAGTGCGCGCAGGAGAGTTTAGGGGGGCGGCAAGGCGCACCCCAAAAAGCCATGTTTTCCGGGGTGCGCCAGTAAAATCCCCTTAAGTAAATGACTGGAGCGGCGCAGGGGTAAAGGGCCTTTTGAGAGGCCCCTTTACACCCCGACGCCCCCTGCCAGTATTTACCTTTGCCGCGCCAGTGTGCGCCAGTAGTGCGCCAGTCGCAGACCCCAGCCCGATGCTGAAAAGTAGTCGGTGCCGGGGGGCGTCATGCCGGCCCTTTGCTCGGTTCAGGCTCTGCGACGACGGCAGGTGTTCCGATCCCCACACAGGGGCGGGGCTTGCGGCTGTGTGGGTCGCGCTCTTCACGCCTGACGAGGCTGCCATCGCTCAACCAGCCATCCAGCATTGCGCGGATGCGGGCGTAGGTGGCAGCTTGTCCGGGGTTGCGGTCCTTGGCGGGAAGGTCGTGACTGCCGGCATCCAGTCCAAGGGTGTCTGCGACAAGCCAACCAACATACTCTGGCGACCGGGTGTCCAGCCGGGGCAAAGTGGGAGCGGCAGCGATGGCATTCTGGACCAGTGCTAGGTCGGACGCTGTGGCGGGCATTGCCGTGGGTGGGGTCCAACTCTCGACGGTCGGAGCCTCATCGCCGGATGGGTATGTTGCATTGCCATTGCGCAGCTTGATCGATGTGCGGCGGAGCCAGCGTGCCCCGTTAGCAGGGGCGAAGTTGGCCTTGCCATTGTCGATCCGAACGAAATTGTGCCGCTCGCTCTCGGCCACGCCGAAGGTGGCACCTTCCTTGGCAGTCATGCCCCGGACTTGTTCGACCACCCGAAATGCGTCTGTACCGGCGGATGCGCCACGGTAGGCATGCGCACCGGCGCTGTCCATATCCTGCGCTGCAACCTTGCCAGTGTGGTGTGCGATGACGATGGCGGCATTGGTCCTGTCTGCGATCTCACGCAGGACACCCGCCAGAAAGTTCATGGCCTCATTTGAATTCTCAGGCAGGCCGTGCATCGCCCCCTGTGGATCGAACATGATGACCTTCACGTTGAACCGCTTGGCCGTGTCCACAATCTTGTCCACCATACCGGGAACGACTTCCGGTCCGTCCCTGCCCATACGCGCGAAGCGCAAGGACAAGTTCCGCCCGGATGTAAGGATGAGGTTGTCCCGCAGGTCAGCATGCTTGATGCCGTGGTGTTCCAAAACGGCATAGAGCCGGCGCAACGCCTCGGCATCGTCATCTTCCGCGTTGTGATACCATACGCGCATCGCGCAGAGTGGCTTTTCCCCGGCGATCAGTTCCCGTCCGGTTGCAAGCGCCACCGCACGCGCCATGAGGATAAGGGATTTGCCGACGCCGCCTGTGGAGACAAGCCCGGAGATGTATCCGGCGAGCATCACCCGACCGTAGAGCCACGGGCGGGGTGGGATTTGGCTCGGCTTGAAAGGTTGGACGGGGCCGATCTGTGCAGCCGTGAACATCTGCTGGGTTTGGATCGTCTGTTGAGCGAATGCTTGCTTCGCGGCCTCATCCCTGACCCGCTGGGCTCCTGCCGGGTTTATGCGTTCCAGTGTCTGCATGAGGGTGCCCCAACCCACGTGAGGATCGCGGATGCCGTTCCACAAGGCTTCATCGTGGGCAGCGTCAACGCCACCGTTCCATTTTGCCGCCCATTCAAGTGCAATGGTCTTTCCCTCGTCCGTGAAGCCTACGGCTGCACCTTTCGCGGCATGGAGCAGCTTGGTGAAGTCATCGCGACAGTCGAAGTGCCCCTGATCGTTAGGCAGTTCCTCGAAGAACGCCCGATATGCTTCCAGCGACGGCGCAGCCCAAGGCGTTTTCACGTTATTGTTGCTGTTTGCTGCCAGCGAGGTGGGAGAGGGGGTGCCCCTGCCGGGCAAGTTAAGCCGGCCCACAATGTCGTTCAGATTCGCGCAGAGAACGTCCACGGACACGGGTTTGCTTTGTGCTTTTGTTGCCTGCATGATCTTTACTCCTGAACAGGCACAGCCAGCCGGACTACTGCCCCGCGTTGGCGCTTCGTTTTAGTGGGAAGGTTCACGGTGTAAGGCAGGCGGGCGATACGGGGCAGGTCTGACATGTTGTCTGCGCCGAGCCGCGCCATGGCTTCCGCCAGAGGTCCGACGGAGGCCGGCAGGTTCGCGCTGTCCACGCCCTCAATCAGAAACCAGAAGTGAAAGCCGTTGCCGCTGTTGATTTCCAGAATCGGGTTCAGCGCCCGCAAAGCTTCGCATGTCCGGGTCCAATTCGGGTCCGCGTCCGGCGCATCTTTCAGGTCCAAGTCCAGAACGGCCATACGCCGCGCCACGATGTCATTAGCCCTGCCGGACCGAGCAGTCCCGGCCATTTCGGGCTTGCGGGGGTTGATTCCGAAATAGAGATTGTCCCGCCCGACGTGCTTGCGGATGAAACCAAGCATCCTTTCGCGTTCTTCCGGCAAAGAGAGCCGCCCGCAGAGGGACCACGCGCCGCCGCCGTTCGGGCACACCGCCCGCAGTTCGATTACGTCACCACCGTTGAACACACGTGCAATGCAGTCTAGCGCTGCGCCCGGGGCCGCTCCGCTAGCCAAGAGCGCAGCGACTTTCTCTTGCATCTCGCCGAGGGGCACCAAATCTACAGCCATTTGTACTTGCAGGGCAGATGCGTCGTCTGGGTCTGCCAGGCCGTGTTCAACAGCGCTTTCCAGAACGTCGAGCCAATAGTGGTCCGACGGTGCGTGGGGTTCGGGTTCAAAGTCGGGCGTAGGGCTGGAATTCGGGCGGAATTTGTGTGCGCACACGTTATCGTGTGCTTGGCTTTCGCTTATCATTGGATGTATAATCCCCTATATATTTCAAGGGGTTGAAGAGTGTTGCCTGTTCCCGAGCAGGCGTCCGCGTTGGCGAGCGCGGGGTGATATTGTCAGGAAATCTTTTCACGGTCGGCGTTCATGCGCCGGCCGTTTTCATTGGGTCAGGCTGCGCTCCGCGCAGCCTTGCGTGCTTCGATCCAGCGCGCGATTTCACTCTCCGGCCAAGCGGATCTGCGCCCTACCTTGACGGGTGCGGGGAACCTCCCCTGCCGGATATGCTCGTAGATCGTATTCCGCCCCATACTTGTGAGGTCTTTGACGACAGGGAGGGGCAGGAAACGTTCTGGCCTTTGCGGCTCAACTGACATCTTGGTTCCTCAAACGTTCGTGAATTGACCCAACGGTTGTAGGACGTCAGCGTGCGTGGCGGGAGGGTGGTAGTTTCTGGATTATGTCACCGGGGGGCATAGGCCAAGCGCCAGTACTCCTTAACAGTGGAAGCGCTCGGCGCATAAAAGTCTACAAAGTTTCCCTCCCCCCGCGCGGCGGCTTCGGCGTCTTCGCCCAATTGGTTCAGCGAAACGCCTAACACTTCAGCTGTACGCCGTTTCCAGTCGAGCCAAGTGCGTGCGAAGCCTTGATTGTTGATGTCTTTGTCGGTGGGGTGCCCTTCCGGTGGCAGCACCCGCCTCCGCGCTTCCGCTTCTGTGATGCCATCGAACGCTTTACGGTGTAGGACGGCGAGGACAAGCAGGGCTTGCGCTGCCCGGGCGAGCGCTCTTTGGTTTCGGCCACTCGGGTTTAACCCAAGCATGTCAACGTGTTGCCGCCGCCCACGAACCCTGTCATCGGCAGCTAGCATGAAGGCCGTTGGCGAGAATTTTTTGGGGAGCACACCGCTACCGAACTGCCCCAAGCGTTTAAGCAGGTGGAACAGCACGGACCAATGATAGCGTGGCGGATCGTTGGGCCCAGTGTCACTCTCGCCCAACATATTGGTGGCGATTTCTTCCAATTCGTCGGCAATGCCCCGTCCCCGTGCGAGACCTGCCACGAGTTCCCAAAATTGACACGGGTCTAGTTGCCCGTCACGGGTATCAGCTTCATCAAGCAGGGCTTTGAAAGCTCTCTCCAACTCGGTTCGTGGAACCGGCGCAGGAGCACCGGAGAGAATATCAGCGAGCGTTTCGCGTGCCATGCCTATTCTCCATTCGCTGCCCACATGGGGATCACGTTGATAGCCTTGCCTTGCCCAACGCGCCCGTCGCAGTATGCGCCCCAAGCTTCCATCATCACCCGGCGGCGCTCAACGGCTTGTCCACGCTTGTATGCAGCTTGTACCTCGCTTAGTTGGTGCGCCAATGCTTCCTCGGCCAGCGCTGGATCATAGTCCGTTTCCTCGCTGATCCAGTCCCGGAACGAGCTTCGGAAGCCGTGGGGAACATGATCCTTAATCCCCATCCGGCGCATGACAGCCCGGAGCGTCATGTCGCTCATTGGCTCGCCCCGCTTCCCGCCCGGAAATACGTAGTCGTTTCCCGTGGGTGCGTTGATACAATGCGCCCGCGCCAGCTCTAGTATGGCAATCATGCGGTCAGTCAAAGGCACGATATGATCGCGGCGCTTCGTGTCGCGCCGCGTTTTCATGCGCCTTGCCGGGATGGTCCAACGCTTCTGCTCGAAATTAAATTCGTCCCAACGGGCAAGCCTGACCTCGCCGGACCGCGATGCTGACAGGATGGCAAATTCCAAGGCTAGCGCCCCGCTCCCCGCCCGCTGGCGCAGTGCGGCAACAAAGGCAGGAACCTCCGACCACGGCATTGCGGATAGATGCCCACTGGTAAGCTTCTGTGGCGGTTTCAGTGTTGCGTTGAACAACTCCCACCTAGCCGGGTTGTCTTGGCGGTACTTGCTGTTCTGGATAGCGTGGTCAAACAGCGCTTCCAGCCGCCCGCGTACACGTGCAGCGGTGACATGCTTATCCTCCCAAATCGGCTCCAAAACGGACAGAATGTCCTCTCGTGTAATGTCCGCCAGCTTCATGCTTCGCAGGTCCTTGGCGTGATGCGTAAAGGTGTGTTTCCACTGGTAGATGTGCTTCTGGTTGTGAAAGCTCTTAATCTTCCACGGAATGAATGTTTCGTCGGCATAGGTGCCGAACGTTGCGGCAGAAGCAGCGGTTTCGGCGGCCAACCGCGCGGCACGTGCTTCCCGCTCGGCTTCCTCAATCGGGTCTAGCCCACGGGTAACGCACTCCCTCGCATGCTGTGCTTTTTCGCGTGCTGTGGCGAGCTTGACGTCCGGGAAACCTCCAAGGCCCATTTCGCGTTGACGGCTCTTGCTGCCCTTCGCGGCCTGCGCGGCCAGATATCCGGGGTCCTTGGACGTGAACCGGAACACCCATCGTCCATTGCCCTTCGCGGTGGCGCGATAGAAAAGGCCACCCCCATCCTTGAGGATGGCTCCGGGGGCGGCATTCTTGACCTCTAGTGGCGTGAGCAATTTGTCTGCCATGGTCGCGCTCTCAATGCCGGGTGATGCGTTCGAGAGTGAATTGGACCGTCGGCCAGCCGTTCTCGCCATGCCCGTATCGCACATGGCGGGCACGGAGCCCCTCACCCAAATTAGCCATGACCGTGCTCACGATCTCGGTGAGGTTGTTCCATGTCGGGGCGGAGATTGTGGTGGGGCGCGAACTGTTCATGAAGCTGAATCCTGCTGTGGGTCCGCGATCTGATTGCCTCGGACCGCCGGACCTGTATGTCTGAATGCCCCTAATCTGCCCCTAATATTTAGGGGCTGTCAAGGGATGTTGCGGGCTTCTGCGGGACGATGAAGCAAGTGGCTTCTTGGAAGATATCTGTTTTTATTGGATAAAAGTCCATATACGGATCTAGCGGTACACTAGTTATGCGGACCTTGGCTCCACCAATTCTCCTCTGAAATTCCGACAGATCGACCGCTCCTTCGGGGCGCCCCTTCGCGCACCTTGATCCGCAGGGAAAATCGGGCAATCGTGCCGGCGGCACCATGCCGCCTGGGGAGCACCGGTTGAACTGGATTGGATGTCATGAGTGATCTGATTGTCTGGACGTATGACTGGGTTCCTGAGGGTCCCCGCGGTTTTGTGCGCGACTTAAGGCTGAGATGGGCATGCGAGGAGGCCGGATTGGCCTACGCCGTTCGCACCGTCCCCTTCAAAGATCGCGGGCCGGAACATTTCGCGCACCAGCCCTTCGGTCAGGTTCCGTTTCTGAGTGACGGTGAACTTGAACTGTTCGAGAGCGGCGCATGCCTGCTGCATCTGGCCCGGAAAAGCGAAAAGCTGATGCCGCGCGACCCCGCCGGGGAAGCGCAGACCCTGCAATGGCTGGTTGCCGCGCTCAACTCGGTCGAAATGGTTTCGGTCCCCTGGTGGTTTCTGGAAGTGAGGGGCGCAGAGCAGAATCATCTGACCGGCTGGCTGGAAAGCCGCCTTGGCCATATGGAAAACGTACTCGCTGAACGGGAATGGCTGGCAGCCGACCGCTTCACGGTCGCCGATCTGCTTATGGCTGATGTCCTGCGCATCGCCAAGGTCCGGTCATTCGGTGAGCGCCCGGCAACGGAAGCCTATGTAACGCGGATCACGGACCGGCCCGCTTTTAAAAAAGCCCATGCGGACCAGATGGCGCATTTCGCAAAAGCCGATTGAGCAAAGGGGCGAACCGGTCGGATGGTAGGTCGTCGGCGCAGACTGACGACCGTCGAGCATCTTCTGAGCGGTTTGACCCCGGCCCGGCTCCTGTCCGGTCAAGTACAGCGGACAGACTTCGTGCGCACTTGACGATCACGCCCTTTCATTCCTAACAGTATTTTTCTTGTACACATGAGGATCAGACATGTCCGAAGCCGCCACGCGCAAACCCGCCGAACGCAAGCGCGGTTCCGGCGTACAGTTCGTCTACAACGTGCTGCGTGACGAAATACTGGACCTCGCGCTGGCGCCGGGTACACCGATCGACGAAATCCAGCTTGCGCAGCGTCTTTCCATGTCGCGCACGCCCATTCGTGAGGCGCTGGTGCGTCTGGCCGGTGAGGGGCTGGTCACGACCCTGCCGAACCGTTCGACCGTGGTCGCCAATATCGACTTCCTGAACCTGCACACATTCTTCGATGCGCTGACCTTGATGTATCGCGTGACGACGCGGCTCGCCGCCCTCAATCATCAGGCGGACGATCTCGTCACGATCCGCGCCCGTCAGGCCGAGTTTGCCAAAGCCGTCGAGGAACAAGACGCGCTGGCGATGATCGCCACCAATCGCGAATTCCATGCGGCCATCGCCGCGGCGGCCCGCAACCCCTATTATGAAAGCCTGTTTCTGCGCCTGCTCGATGAGGGGCGCCGGCTGCTTCGGCTTTATTATTCCTCGTTCAACGATCAATTGCCAAAACGCTACGTTGTCGAGCATGAGGACATGATCGCGGCCATTGAGGCGCGCGATGTGGAAAAGGCCGATGCGCTGGCCAATGAACACGCCGACCAGATCGTTGAGCAGATTCGCAACATGATCGCCCGCGACCATCGCCAGAAGATCGCGCTTTAGCATCAAAACCCAGGAAAACGCTCCACCTCTGAAATACAGCAGTGCTGTTGCGCGAAAATTTGTGTCGACAAAAAAAATACAAGTGATATTTTGCCGGTGATCCAAACTGTGAGCGGCCGGCTGCGGATGCATTGCGGCGCACGAGATCAGGCATTTGAAGGAGATCGGCATGACCAATCATATTTTCTCGGGATGCATTCCCGCCCTGATGACCCCCTGCAAGGCTGATCGCAGCCCGGACTTCGATGCGCTGGTGCGCAAGGGCAGGGAGCTGATCGCAGCCGGCATGCGCGCCGTGGTCTATTGCGGTTCCATGGGCGATTGGCCGCTTCTGACCGACGCGCAGCGCATGGAAGGTGTTGCCCGGCTGGTTGAGGCCGGCGTGCCGGTCATCGTCGGCACGGGTGCGGTGAACACGGCAAGCGCCGTGGCCCATGCGGCGCACGCGGCCGAGGTCGGTGCCGAGGGTCTCATGGTCATCCCGCGTGTCCTGTCGCGCGGCAGCTCGCCGGCCGCGCAGCGGAACCACTTCAAGGCCATTCTTTCGGCTGCGCCCGATCTGCCGGCGGTGATCTACAACAGCCCCTATTACGGGTTTGCCACCCGGGCGGACCTCTTCTTCGCCCTGCGTGCCGAGCATCCCAACCTGGTCGGCTTCAAGGAGTTCGGCGGCGCAGCCGATCTGCGCTATGCAGCGGAGAACATCACCAGCGGCGACCCTGACATCAAGCTGATGATCGGTGTCGACACCACGGTCTATCACGGCTTCGTCAACTGCGGCGCCGATGGTGCCATCACCGGCATCGGCAATGTGCTTCCCCGCGAAGTCCTGCATCTCGTCGCGCTGAGCCAGGCCGCTGCGGCCGGTGATGCGGATGCGCGTCAGCGGGCTTCCGAGCTCGATGCAGCGCTTGCAGTGCTCTCCTCTTTCGATGAGGGGGCGGATCTCGTTCTCTACTACAAATACCTTATGGTGCTGAACGGAGACGAGGAATACCGCCTGCACTTCAATGAGACGGATGAACTCTCGGAGAGCCAGCGTGGTTATGCCGAGGCGCAGTACAAATTGTTCCGCGACTGGTACGCGAACTGGAGCAAGCTGCCGGGCGCAGTGGCAAAATACGCAGCTTGACCCTGTGGAAGAGCCCTCCCGGACCGGGAGGGCTCCTGTGTTTAAACGGCGTCGAGCCCTTTTTCGCGCAGGCGCTCGAGCAGCGCCATTTCTTCGGCAGTGAGGCGGATGCCTTCGGCAAGCGCCTTCTCCCGAGCGGCAAACCGGCGCTGAGAGGGCAGTCGCGCGCCCTGGCCGACCATGGCCTCGAACAGGGTCTCGGCTCGCGCCATCGGGTCGCCCGCCCGTCCCTGTGCGAAACGGGCCGGGTCGAAGGCGAGGATCAATTCGCCATGGGCCGGTGCCAGAGCGGTGGTGCCGAGCGCTTCCAGCGCTTCCGGGCTCGTCAGATCGCCGATCATCACCCCGGCAAGCAGCTCGATCATGGTCGAGATGGCCGATCCCTTGTGCCCGCCAAAGGGCAGCATCGCACCGTCAAGCGCGGCCTCCGGGTCCGTTGTGGGCTTTCCGTCCGTGTCGATCGCCCAGCCTTCCGGCAGGGGCTTGCCGGCACGGCGATAAAGCTCGATCTCGCCGCGTGCCGCAACGCTGGTGGCGAAGTCGAACACATAGGGGGTCCTGCCGGGCCGTGGCCACCCAAAGGCGAACGGGTTGGTGCCCAGAAGCGGGCCGCTGCCGCCGGAAGGGGCAACGCTGGCATAGCTCGGGCACATGGCCATCGCGGCAAGCCCATGCGCGGTCAGCGCCTCGATCTCGGGCCAGAGAGCCGAAAAATGTGTGCAGTCGTTGATGACCAGGGCCGCGAGCCCGAACTGCCGGGCCTTTTCGGCAAGCACCGGGGCGCCGAGCTCGAAAGCGGCATTGGCAAAGCCGCCCTTCGCAGCAACGCGCACGATGGCGCTGTCATCGCTGGTCAGTTCAGGCTCGGCATCCGGCACGACCTTGCCGGCCTTGATGGTGCGCAGGCAGCCCTCGACACGGTAGACGCCGTGGGATTTGCAGGCGTCGCGCTCTCCCGCCACGATTGCCCGTGTGAGCGCGCCCGCATGGAGCGGCGACAAGCCTCCCTTGCGCATGATCGCCTCGACAATGTGCTCGAGGTCGCCGATGGCCAGCGTGGTCTCGGTCATAAAATATCCTTTCCTCCGGTTGCCGGGTTGCAATCTTGCATACATTTTGTATGCAGATGACAGCCTATGCAAGATGCAGGAGTCATAACCCAGCGCTTCCTGCCTGCGCCAGATGATCCGAAACTCAAATTGAAGGAGGGGACCGATGCCCTTCATCCCACACGGAAAGCACCTGATAGCCGGCGAGTGGACCGCTGGCGGCGACACATTCGCATCGTCCCCGGCGCATGGTCCGGCGCATCGCTTTGCGATGGGCACGGTCGACCTCGTGGATCGTGCGGTTCAGGCGGCGGAAGCTGCTTTCGAGACCTATTCGCGTCGCACGCGTCAGGAACGTGCTGCGTTTCTGGAGGCCATCGCCGATGAGATTGAAGCCCGTGGCGCCGATATCACCGAGATCGGCACACAGGAAACCGGTCTCCCCGCCGCGCGTCTCGAAGGAGAGCGCGGCCGCACATCCGGCCAGCTTCGCCTCTTCGCAGCCCACATCCGCAAGGGGGATTATCTCGACCGTCGCCACGACGAGGCTCTGCCGGATCGCCAGCCCGCGCCGAGGCCCGAACTGGTGATGGTGCAGCGTCCCATCGGTCCGGTTGCCGTTTTTGGCGCATCCAATTTCCCGCTCGCATTTTCGACGGCGGGCGGCGATACGGCCGCCGCGCTGGCGGCTGGCTGCCCGGTCGTGGTGAAAGGGCATGAGGCGCATCCGGGAACCGGCGAGATCGTCGCAGAGGCGATCAGGGCGGCCATCGAGAAATGCGACATGCCGGCCGGCGTGTTCTCGCTCATCCAGGGCGGCGACCGCAGCGTCGGCCAGGCGCTGGTGCAGCACCCGCTGATCAAGGCCGTTGGCTTCACGGGCAGCCTGGCGGGCGGCCGTGCGCTGTTCGACCTGTGTGCGGCACGACCGGAGCCCATTCCGTTTTTCGGCGAACTGGGATCGATCAATCCGATGTTCGTTCTTCCGCACGCTCTCGAAGCGCGGAGCGAGGAGATCGGGCGTGGCTGGGCTGCTTCCCTGACCATGGGCGCGGGACAGTTCTGCACCAACCCCGGCATTGCGATTGTGATGGACGGCAAGGCAGCCGACCGTTTCGCGGACGCTGCGGCGGACGGGCTGAAGCAGGTGGATGCACAGGTGATGCTGACCGACGGCATCGCGAAGGCGTTCAATGCGGGACGTGATCAGGTTGCGCAAAGCGGTGCGGCGCGCCCGGTGATGGTGGCCGAAGCGGAGGGGCGCAAGGCTTCGCCGGCGCTCTTTGAGACCACGGCAGCGGAGTTCCTTGCAAACCCGCAGCTTCATCACGAGGTCTTTGGCCCGCTCGGACTGGTGGTGCGCGCTGGCACTGCCGAAGAGGTGGAGGCTATCGCCCGCGCTCTGGAAGGGCAGCTGACCGTGACGCTGCACCTCGACGAAGGCGACGTCGCTGCGGCCCGGGCGCTTCGCCCCGTTCTTGAGCGCAAGGCGGGACGGCTGCTCGTCAACGGGTTCCCGACCGGCGTAGAGGTGGTCGATTCCATGGTTCATGGCGGCCCCTATCCGGCCAGCACCAATTTCGGCGCCACCAGCGTCGGGACGCTTTCCATCAGGCGCTTCCTGCGCCCGGTCTGCTTCCAGAACATGCCAGCGGCCCTTTTGCCGGAGGATGCGCTGGGCTGACCCCGCGGGACTGTCATTGCAACGATGGCGAGGCGTGGCACACGGCGATGTGTGCCGCGCCTTCTTGTTTCTGGTAGAGCGATCCGACAGTGCGGAAGGGTGCAAAGCCGCTTAAAAAATTTAATTATTTTTTTTGTCGACATGGAGAATTGGAGATGTATAAATTTTGAGTGCATCCCGGACGGGTTCACCGGGTCTAAAAATAACAATGGAGGAGTTGAGATGTTTCTCAGCCTTAAGCGATTGGCCCTTGCAGGGGCCGTGGCGTTTGCGACGTTTGGCGCGCAGGCGCAGGAAGTGACCTGGCGCGTTCCGACGTCTGTGCCAGAGGGGTCGCCTTTCTACGTGAACTTTCTCGAGCGTTTTGCCGACAATGTGGGTCTCCTGACCGATGGTGCTGTCGAAATCCAGCCTTTTGGTGCAGGCATTCTGGTGCCGGCGCTGCAGGTCTATGACGGCGTCAAGGACGGCATTGTCGAAGCAGGTCACTCGACACCGAGCTATCTGGTCAATCAGGATCCGGTGAACGCGATTTTTGCCGGTTTCCCCGGCGGCATGGGCCCCGAAGCCTATTCCACCTGGATCTTTGAAGAGGGCGGCAAGGAAAAGCTCGCCGAGATCCGTGCGGAAGAAGGCCTGAAGTCGCTCGTCGTGGGCATCGGCTCCTCCGAGATCATGGCGCATGCCAACAAGCCGATCAAAAGCGCGGCCGATCTCAAGGGCCTGAAATACCGCACCTCCGGCCCCTGGGCCGAGGTGATGCGCGACTATTTCGACGCGGTGCCGACCGTTGTGCCCCCGGGTGAAATCTACACCCTGCTGGAGCGCAAGGGCGTCGATGCCATCGAATGGGGTCCGCCATCGGGCAACCTGCCGGAGGGCTTCCACGAGGCCGCACCCTATATCGTCGTGCCGGGCGTCCATCAGCCCACCTTCCTCTGGGAAGTCGTGGTCAAGCAGGAAACCTGGGATGCGCTTGACGAAGCGCTCAGGGCGAAGATCGAAGCGGCAGCCGAGCTGACCACGCTTCAGTCGCTGGTCCACTTCTACGATCAGGACATGAAGGCGATGGAGACGCTTCGCGCCAGCAAGGCTGAGGTGATCGAGCTCGATGCTGCCTTCCAGAAAGAGCTATCCGATGCGGGCCGCGACTGGATCAAGAAAACCGCCGAAGCCCAGAAGGCTGAGGGCAAGCCCCGCATGGCCGAAATCCTTGAATGCTACCTCGCCTATGAGGATCGCTGGGCCGAACAGAGCGGCTATCTGATCCGCAACGAAAAGTAAGCCGGCGGGAGGCGATCTTGAAACATGCTCTTCTCGCGGTCGCGGATCGAATTTCGGCAAGTCTGAACATCGTCGCGCAGGCGATGGTGCTGATCCTGATCGCCTCCATGCTCTACGAAGTGGTGGCGCGCTACATATTCGGCGCGCCCACACTCTGGGCCTTCGACATCGCTTATATGAGCACCGGCGTGCTCTTCGTTCTGGGCGCGGCGCAGGCCCTGCGCGAAGACGCTCATGTGCGGATCGATTTTCTGTCGTCGCGCATGCCCAAACGGGTGCGCGGCGCGATCGATGGCCTGGCCTTTCTTGTCGTCCTTTTTCCGGTCTTCGTGTGGCTTGCATCCATCGCCGGCCAGCGCGCGTGGCGCGCCTGGATGACCGGCGAAGTGGAGCATGTCAGCCCATGGGCGCCCTTGATGTGGCCCTTCTACAGCGCGCTGGCAATCGGGCTTTCCGCGCTGGCGTTCCAGCTCTTCGCCGAAGGGCTGCGGGCTCTCACCGACCCGCGCGACGACGACAGCTTCAAGATCGAGACCTGACATGCTCATTGCAGGACTGATGTTTCCGGCGCTGTTCGCGCTGATCCTTCTGGGATTGCCGATCGCGTTTCCGCTCACCATCGTCGCGGTCGGTGCGGGCCTGGCGGCCTTCGGCTCCGTCGCGTTCAACCAGCTCTATGGCTCCTTCTATTCGGCCTCGACGAATTTCATTCTCTCGGCGATCCCGATGTTCATCCTGATGGGTGCGCTGCTCGAACGTTCCGGCATTGCCGAGCGCCTGTTCCGCGTGATGAATCTCTGGCTTTCGCGCCTGCCTGGCGGGCTCGCGCTGGCGACCATCGCCATGGGCGCGATCTTCGCCGCCGCCGCCGGTGTGGTCGGCGCCGTGGAGGTGATGATTGGCATGATGGCCATTCCCGCGATGCAGAAGGCGCGCTACGGCAATACGCTGATTGCCGGCACGATCTGCGCCGGCGGGTCGCTGGGCACGATGATCCCGCCCTCCGTCATTGCCGTCATGTATGCCTCGCTTGCGCAGATGTCGGTGGGCAAGCTTCTGGCGGGCATGATGCTGCCCGGCCTGCTGATGGTTGTGCTGTTTCTGGCTTATATCTTCATCCATGGCCTTCTCTATCCGGCCAAACCGGCTGATGATGATCCGGTCGACGAGCCCGTGGCGCTAGCCGAAAAACTGCGGCTGACGGCCACGGTCCTTCTGCCGGTCGTGCTCCTGATCGTTGCCGTCCTCGGCTCGATCCTGGCGGGCATCGCCTCGCCGACGGAGGCAGCCGCGGTGGGCGCCGCCGGTGCGCTCGCCCTCTGCATCGTAAATCAGCGCTTTTCGATCGCAATGCTGCGGGAATCGCTGGCGATCACCGTGCGGATTTCAGCGATGATCCTTTTGATCGTCGCCGCCGGCACCATGTTCATGGGAGCATTCGCCGCCAATGGCGGGGCGCGGCTGATCCGCGAGGTGATCGACGGTGCCGGGCTCGGCCCCACGGGCATGATTGTGTTCTTCCTGGCTGTGGTCTTCATCCTCGGCTTTGTGCTCGACTGGACGGCCAATGTGCTCATCTGCGTGCCGCTGTTCACACCGTTCATCCGCGCTGCCGGCATTGACCCGGTGTGGTTCGCAACGCTGGTGCTCATTGTCATCCAGACAGGCTATCTGACGCCGCCCATGGCCTCGTCGATCTTCTATCTGAAGTCGATTGCTCCCCCGAACATGACCTATGGCGAGATGTGCCGCGGTGTTCTGCCATTCATTCTGCTGCAGGTTCTGACGCTCCTGCTGGTGGTGGCGTTCCCTGCGCTCGCAACCTGGCTTCCTGAGCGAATCGTCGGCTTCTGACATCCGTTCCGGGCTGTTCGGCCCGTTCCGAAAATAACTGCCCTGTTTGCAGGCGCGTGGAAACACGCGCCTGCTTGACACTGTGCGCGCATCGCTTATCCTTCTTTTATAGAGAATTATATTTCATAATAATGAAATATTCAGGAGAGAACGAATGTCAGGCTCGAAGCCTTGTCCTGCATGAGATGCAGCCGCGTGCATCGGAGTGTCCGGGAAAGTGCGGAGGCTGAAGGCAACCATACCCTGTTCTGCATTTCTCGTCGCGCCCGCCAGTCACCCTGACCGGGCAACAAGACACTCGAACCTTTGGAGTTCCCGCATGAGTTTTTCCGAGCTTGCCAAACGCCCGGAAACGACGCCCTACAATCGTCTCGAGGCACTGGGGATCGTTCTTCCCCCTCCGCCGCCGCCAGTGGCCAATTTCGTGACCCATGTGCAGGAGGGGAGCCTGCTGTTTCTCTCCGGCCAGGGGCCGACAGAGCCCGATGGCAGCCAGCACACCGGCAAGGTCGGCGCCGACGTATCTGCGGAAGAGGCCTACCGGCACGCCCGCCTGACGGGCATCAACCTGATCGCCGTGATGCAGGCCGCGCTCGGGGACCTTTCGCGCGTCAGGCGCGTGGTAAAGCTCCTTGGCATGGTCAATGCCGATCCCGAGTTCGCAGAGCACCCGGCCGTGATAAACGGGTGTTCGGACCTGCTCATCGATGTTTTCGGCGAGCGCGGCGTTCATGCGCGTTCCGCTGTCGGATTCGGGTCGCTGCCGGGCAGGATCACCGTCGAGATCGAAGCCGTTATTGCGATAGAGGACAATGAAAATGCTGCCCAATGACGACATTCGCGCCAGGCTCGGCCTGCGCCCGGTCATCAACGTGTCCGGCACGATGACCTCGCTCGGCGCTTCCATCGTCGTGCCGCAGGCCATCGAAACGGTCGCCTCCGTGCTTGGTCAGTGGACGGAAATGTCCGACCTGCAGCGCATGGCGAGCAGGACCATCGCGCGGCTGACCGGTTCTGAAGCCGGATGTGTCACCGCGTCCTGTTCGGCGGGCATCACACTCGCGGTTGCCGCCGCCATGACCGGAAGCGATCTTGCGGCCATCGAGCGATTGCCGGACACCAGCGGCCTCCGCAACGAGGTGGTGGTGCAGGCCGGGCATCTGGTGAGCTATGGAGCGCCCATCGATCAGGCGATCCGGCTTTCCGGCGCAAAAGTCGTGCCGGTGGGGCAGGCGACGAGCGCCTATGCCTATCAGCTTGCCGGTGCCATCACCGAGAACACGGCGGCTGCCGTCTATGTGGTGTCGCATCACGTTGTCGAATACGGACAGATTCCACTCGCCAACTTCATCGCCACGGCACACGCAAAGGGCGTTCCGGTGATCGTCGATGCCGCTTCGGAATATGACCTGACGGGCTTTCTGGCCGCCGGCGCCGATGTGGTGCTCTATTCGGGTCACAAGTTCCTTGGCGGACCGACTTCCGGCATCATTGCAGGCAGCAGGGCGCTTGTCCGGGCCGCCTATCTGCAGAACCTCGGCATCGGCCGTGGCATGAAGGTCGGCAAGGAGGGTATAGCGGGCGTCATCGCCGCGCTCGAAGCCTGGGAGAACCGCGATCATGCCGGCATTCGGGCGCGCGAGCGGAAGGCGCTTGATCTTTGGGCAAAGACGCTTCAGGGACGGCCCGGCATTGCTGCGCGCATCACGCCGGACCCGACCGGCAACCCGCTCGATCGCCTGCGGATCGACATCGACCCGAACATCGCACGCATTACGGCGTGGGATCTGGCAGACCGGCTGGCAGCGGGCGATCCGCCGATCATCGTCCGCGATCATGAGGCCGAGCACAACTATCTCTTCCTCGATCCGTGCAACCTGCATCCGGACGAGGAGACCGTTGTTGCCCGCCGCATCGCCGAAGAGCTCGACCATGCCGCAGCCGCGCCGGCGCCGCTGGTGAGCTCTTTTGCCGAGCGTGCCATGCGGCTGGAGGCCGGGCTGCTGAATTGGCCGGACTGAAAGCAGGTGCTATAGACGGTCGGTTGACCAACGGGACAGGCGATACGGTGAATATGCAGCCCACCACGGACGGACCGCGCGAGAAGCGCACGCGAACGAGCGCACTCGACCGAATCCTGCAGATTCTGGATTTTCTCCAGCAGTCCGACCGGCCGGCCACTGCCTATGAGATCGCGCGCGCCGTCGGCGCGCCGGCATCGACCATTTACGGCCTGGTTGAAGACATGGTCGGCAAGGAAATCCTCGACCGGCAGGACAATGGCGCCCTGTGGTTCGGACCGCGCTTCTATCACTACGGCCTGACCTACGCCCGCCGGCTGGACCTGCTCTCCGCAGCCAATCAGGAGATGTTGGATCTGGCGCTTGCGTCCAGAGAGACAGTGCAGATCTGCGGTCGTGACGGCGATCAGATGGTGGTTCTTGCCATGGTCGATGGTCCCGACCATTTTCAGGTTTCATCGCGCGTCGGCTCCCGCACACCGCTCAACTGGTCCGCATCGGGCCGTCTTCTGATCGGTCATCTGCCGGAAGATGAGCGTCAGGCCGTGCTCTCGGCGGCGATCCGCCCGTCACCCACCGGAAATGCGGAAACCGATGTGGCGGCCCTCTCGCAGGCCGCACGCCGGGCCTATGAGGAGGGGCTTTCGATCCAGGCCGGAGAATCGGACTTTTCCGTCGCATGCATCGCAGCCCCCATCATTGATGGAGAAGGGGCCTGCCGGGCGACAATCTCGATCGTGGTTCCCGATCACAAGGTCGATCAGGGCGAACCCGACCTGAAAGATCTAGTCCAGAAGAGCGCACGCAGGATCGAGGCGCGGCTTGGGTGGAGGCGCAGATAGCCGCACTGGCGGTCTGCGCTTTTCATGGATTTTCTCCTCGCCGCAGGCTAAAAGCATGGCCATGCGCTCGGCTTTGACCTTCTTGCTGCTGGCTGTCTTCATCCTCGCGGGATCGATTCCCGCGATGCAGGCGGCTGTGGGCGATGGTTCGACCACCGCGATGGCGCAGTCAGCGGACATGGGACAGATGCGCTGCTGTTCAGGTTCGGATGATGGCGGTGCCTACGCGTCTTCTGGCTGTGTGATGGACTGTCACTATCTTCCACCGATCCACGCAGTGCTCGTTCAGCCGACACCTGCCCCCCTGACCGAGCCGGCGGGTTACGCGCCCCACCCGCCCCTGGCCTTCGGATTGTTCCGCCCACCGATCGTCTCCTGATCTGTTCCAGATCCGTTTCGAACAACATTCTTGCCTGCCTTGCAGCGTGTCACGCGCAAAGGCGGCGAACCCGGAATCGAAAGTGAAAGACGATGAAGAATCACGCAAACCGAGTAACAGCCGGCGCAGCGCTGGCATTTTTCCTGGCCCCGGGCCTTGCCCATGCCGCTCCGGCCGATACGGCAATCACGGTTTTCAAGACGCCATGGTGCGGCTGCTGCGAGCTGTGGGTCGAGGCCATGAAGGAGGCCGGATACCCGGTCACGACGACCGACCTTGAAGACCTGTCGAGCATCAAGAAGCAGGCCAGCGTGCCGGGTGATCTCGAAGCCTGCCACACGGCGGTGGTCGATGGTGAGCGCAAATATGTCCTTGAAGGGCACGTGCCGATTGAGGCTGTCGAAAAACTCCTTGAGGAGCAGCCCGACATCAAGGGTATCGCCGTTCCCGGCATGCCGTCAGGCTCGCTCGGCATGGGATACGACCCGAATGCGCGCTACACGGTCTATTCCTTCGACGGGGTTTCGGACGAAGCGCCGGCGGTCTTCCTTGAGACCGGCGTGAAATAGCCGGTTCAGCGCCAGATCGTGCATGGCCGTTTCCCGGGGCGGCCATGCGCACAGCGCCCGCCGAAGGCCAGGGTACAAGGGTTACAGAAAGTCGACACCGTTGCTTGTAAAAAGGGCCGACACCTTGTAGGCGGCCTCCGTCCGGTTGGTCGCCTTGAGCTTCTGCATGATGTTCCGGATGTGCACCTTGACCGTGCTCTCGCACATGTTCAGCTCGTAGGCGATGATCTTGTTGGGCTTGCCCTGCCAGATGGCCTCAGCCACCTGAATCTGGCGCGGGGTGAACATTTCGGTGAGGCGCTGGTCATGCGTCGGATCGCTGTTGATGACCTCGCGCATCGCAAAGACGGTACTGGCGGGGACGAATACCCCGCCGGCGAGCGCGAGGTTTATGGCTTCGACACAAACCTCGACACTCACCGACGAAGGTATATAGCCCCGCACGCCATAATCGAGTGCATTGACGATCTGCACCACGTCATCCCGGTCTGCCAGGATGATCAGCGGTGCCGATGCAGAAATCCTGATGGCCTGTCTGATCAGCTCCTCCATGTGGGAATCCGTGATGTTGGCGGATCCCACATGGAGGAGCACAGCGGCCAGTGGAGGATGCCGGTCCGCTTCATTCTGCCATTCTTCGATCGTGCTGCAGGCGACCACATCCCAGGGGGCAGGGTGTGCGGCAAGGCTGCTGCGGAGGCACTCACGTGCCAGGATGCGGTTGTCGACGAGGACCACCGAGCCTTTCTGCGCCTGGAGGCGGCTGGAGTTTCTTCCGATCGAGCTGCGGCGGGCCCCTTCTGGCGGCACACCCGGTCCGTGGGAGGATGCGGTACAAACTGATAAGGCCGTCATGTCGAAACCCGCTGTTTTTCGTCGAGATTGCTCTGCTAACGGGCACCAGACTAATCGTGACAGCATGTGGCTTCTGTGAAATTGGCTACACTCCATGTTCCGGGCGATATGCAGCCGCATAAGAAACCGCAAATATGCCGGCAAACCGGTTCATGCTCTTCATGGTTGCCCGATCCGGTGTGCGGGGATACGCTGGGGTCATTGAGGGGCACCAACTGAAAAACAATGTCCGAGGGGCAATACACCCGACAGGTCACGACCATCGCTTCAATCGATGCAGTCGGATTTTCCCGGCTGATGGGGATCGATGACGAGTTCGCGGTGGCCGCGTTCGAAGAGCGGCGGTCAATCATCGCCGAAAGCTGCGACGCTGCAGGCGGGCGCACATTCGGTGCTGCCGGGGACAGCATCATGGCGGAGTTCGGCACGCCCATCGACGCGTTGCGCGCCGCCTTCGACTTTCAGCAGCGCATCGTCGATCTGAATGGTCGTGTGCCCGGCGACCGCCGCATGCCGTTCCGGGTCGGCATCAACACCGGCAATGTGATCGTTCGCGGCGCGAGCCTTTATGGGGATGACGTCAACATCGCCGCGCGTATCCAGGAGCTAGCTCCCATGGACGGGCTGGCGATCTCGGAAACGACCTGGAACCATGTCAGGGACAAGGTTGCTGCCAGCTTCACCGACCTCGGAGAGCGGCAACTCAAGAACATCGCGCTTCCGGTCCGCATTTTTGTGGCAAACCGGGGTGATGACGAGCGCGCAGAAGCAGTCCCGCGACGCGCTGCCGATCCCGCAGCCCCTCCGGCAGTTGCCGTGCTCCCGTTCCAGAACGAGGCGGGCGCGCAGGAATTCGACTATGTCGCCGATGGTGTCGCCGAAGACATAATCCAGGGTCTGTGCAGCACGCGCTGGCTGCCGGTGATCGCGCGGGAATCGAGCTTCCAGTTCCGTGACAAGGCGCTCGGCCCGCGCATGACCGGCAGCGCGCTTGGCGCGCGCTATCTTGTCGATGGCAGGCTTGCACGCGGAAGCGGTTATTTCGATCTTGTCATCACGCTGACCGACGCTGCCAATGAGCGGCTGGTATGGTCGCGTGGCTTTCGCCGCCCGCTCGACGAAGTATCGCTGGTCAATGACGAGATCGGCGGTCAGATCGTTTCCATGCTGGAAAAAGAGGTGGAGCGCGTCGAGCAGGCGCGTACCTTTCAGGTGCCGTGGGAAAGCCTCGAGACATGGCAGCTCGTGCGGCGCGCCCGCTGGCACATGCAGCGTCGCACGCGTGAGGACACCATGCTGGCGCTCGACTGTCTCGAGGAAGCGCGCCGGAAAGCGCCCAACGCCAGCGCGGTGCTCAATGAACTGGCGTGGTGGTATTTCTGGCGCGGCTGGCTGCAGGCGGGTGCGGGTGACGATCTCGACAGGGTGACGGACTTCTCGCGCAAATCGCTTCTGATGGACAGCCAGGATGCCCGGCCCCACGCGCATCTTGGCGCCGTGGCGATCATGCGAGGGCAGCCGAAGGCGGCTATCGAGCACCTGCACGAGGCACTGCAGATCAATCCCAGCTTCGCCTTTGCCCATTCGGCGATGGGCAGCGCGCATCTGTTGCTCGGAGATGCGGCAACGGCCATTCCGATGTTCAGGACGGCACGGCGGCTGAGCCCGTTTGACATTTACGGATTCCACAATCTCGGGGAACTCGCTGCCGCCTGCTGTTTCGACCGGCGCTGGGACGACGCCATTGCAGCGGCGGAGGCGTCGCTCGACCTGTCACCGCGCTATTTCTACGCGCGCTTTCTCAAGATCGGGGCACTGGCGCGCAGTGATCGCATGGAAGAGGCGCGTCGGGAGAAGGCGCTCTTCCACGCCTATCATCCCGATTTCTCGCTTGAACGCGTTGCATGGATCCCGTTTGCGGAGAAATCCGCCACAGCGTTTCTCATTGATGGTTTCAACCTCGCCGATCAGGACGGAGGTGCGATCGAATTCGGCCCTGCGTGAACTGCTTCACACACGTTCCGCGCATTCACGCGTAGGCCTTTGCCGTCCGAGGGGAACGCAATGGCGACGACAAAGTATTTCGACGGAGTGCGCGAGGCGCAGCGCACTCAGGGGCCGGTGGCCGACATGCCGCCGTTCGATATCGAGCGGATTCGTGCGAAGGGCTGGCGCGCGAAACTCACCAGCTACGTTCTGGAGAACCCGCGCTGGGCGCTCGGCCTGTTGCGGCGATTTCATCCCGTACTCAAACTCGGCGGTTTCGTTCTCGTCACGCGCAGCGAGGACGTACGCGAGGTACTGGAGCGGCAGGACGTGTTCCAGACCCCCTACGGCCTGGAAATGGCAGAGATCGCCGGCGGAACCAACTTCATTCTTGGCATGCAGGACGGGCCGGACTACCGGCGTATGAAGTCGACCGTGTTGTCCGCTTTCCCCGTAGACGAGGTAGAAAGCTTGGTGCGCCCGCTCGCGGCACGGCACGCCGAGCTTATCATGCGCCGCGCCGCGCCCCGTTTCGACGCGGTGGATGCGCTTTTGCGTGTTGTTCCGGTGCGCATCTGCCGCGATTATTTCGGTATTCTGATCGATGATGAGGACGCGTTCTCCGACTGGGCCAATGCCCTGAGCGGGCTGTTCTTCGCCGATCCCGGCGCGGACCCGGTGACGCGGGAACTGGCGGTGGTTGCCGCAGACCGTGTACGGCGTGCAATCGACCGTTCCATCGCGGCGGTGCGCGAGGGGGCGGTGGGCGGCTCCACGCCGCTTGGCCGCCTCGTCGGGATGCTCGACGCGGAAGACCCGCAGGTCAGCCTCGGCGATATCCATGCCATCATGCTGGGCATGATTGCCGGCTTCACGCCGACCAATCTTCTGGCGAGCGGCAATTGCCTTGATGTCGTGCTTTCCAAACCCGAGGCGCGGCGGGCGGTGGAAGAGGCAATCGCAGCCGGCGACAATGCGCGTCTCGAACGCGCCATCCTTGAGGCAATGCGCTTCAAGCCCATCTGGGTCGGCCCGTTCCGTTACACGGCGCGCGATGCGGTGATCGCCAAAGGGACGCGGCGGGAGCGGAAGATCAAGGCTGGCACAACGGTGATGCCGGCGACACTCTCGGCCATGTTCGACCCCGCGGCGGTGCGCGAACCGGAGCGCTTCGACATGGAGCGGCCCGCGCGGGACTACATGGTGTTCGGTCACGGCATTCACCAGTGTATCGGTGCGGCGATAGCCCGGATTCAGATTGCCGAGTGCTTTCGCGCGCTGTTCTTAAAGCCCGGGCTGCAGCGTGCCGGCGGGAAAGACGGGCGCCTGAAGCGGCTCGGAGCCTATCCCGAAAGCCTCATGGTCTGTTTTGATCCGGCCCCGCTTTCAAGGACGGTAGAACACACCATGGTGACGGCGGTGATCCCCTGCGCCAGGGATACGCCGATGGATGCCTTGCGCGCGAAAGTCGACGCGCTCGGCAATCCGGCGGGCGAGGCAATGAAGAGCGCGCTGGACGAAAGCGGCGTGATTCACTTCGCCAGCATCGCCGTGATCGACGGGCAGGGCGATGAGGCGGCGAGGAGCGCCGGCCATCTGGTCATTGAACTGTCGGGCGACGGCACGAAGGACGATGTCGTGGATGCCTTTGTGAACGCCACCAAACCCGTGTTGCGCGATCTCCTTGCCATGGCATGCGGAACGACCGGGCACCGGCCTGCCGGCGTGCTCATCCGTGAGAGCGCGCTGGATATCTCTCCGACCTTCGGCAGCGATGCCGGGCTCGTGTTCTCGGGCACGCCCGGTCATTCGGTCCGGCGCATCCGGGCAGAGGCGGAACTGGAGGAGGCCGCGCGTGCGGAAATCGCAGCGGCGCCTGACGGTGCCGAGGCTGGTGCAATTCTTGATCGGGTAAGGCAGAAGCTCATGGGCGAAGGGCGCTTCGACTGGGCATTCGAGCCCGCCGAAACGCTTCTGGAAAAGCCGGCAGGCAGTGTTGCCAGCGCGGTGAAGCGAACATTGCGCGCGCCGAAGGTTCTGGTGACGGTCACCGTCACGCTCCTGATCTGCCTTGCCATCACCTATTCGCTGGTGTTCGGCTATGCACCCGGCTTCTTTCGCAATCTGCTGATCGTCGGCACCTCCATCGTGCTCACCCTGATCGGTGTCACCATGCTGCTTGCCTTCATGGGCGGGCTTCTGATCCTCTATCTGCGGCACCTGGAAAAACGCGATGTTCCGAGCGACCGGAACGCGGACCTGGCGCTTCTGGAAGAGATCGCAAAGCGCGAGAACCACCTGGCGCAAAATCATCTTACGGCCGTATCGACGCTGAAGGGAGGCTGGCTGAGGCGTCTTTCGCTCCGGCTCTCCTTCTACCTGATCTCGATCATGGCGCGGCAGGTGTTCCGGCCCGGATACCTCGCCGACATCAACACGATCCACTTCGCCCGCTGGGTGCTCCTGCCGGCAACGAAACAGCTTGTCTTCCTGAGCAATTACGGTGGCAGCTGGGAGAGTTATCTGGAGGATTTCATCACCAAGGCCCATGCCGGCCTGACCGGGGTCTGGAGCAATACGGCAGGCTTTCCGAAAACGCGCATGCTGTTCCGTGACGGGGCGACCGATGGCGACCGTTTCAAGCGCTGGGCGCGGGCACAGCAGGTGCCGACGCTCTTCTGGTACGCGGCCTATCCCGGCCTCACCACCAGCCGCATCCGCATCAATTCGCTGATCCGCAGCGGGATAGCGAAAGCGGAAACCGAAAGCGAAGCGCGCGACTGGCTGCGGCTCTTCGGTTCGCAACCGCGCCCGCGCGATACACTTGAAACCGAAGAGATCCAGTCGATCTTCTTCGGCCCCCTTGGCCCGCTCGCGAAAGCGGAAATGCTCGCCTTCCATATCCCGGCGGACCTGCCGCGCGCTGCGCGGCGGGAGTGGTTGGCGTTTTTGCTGGAACGCACCAGTTTCGGCAATCAGCTTCCGCCCGAGCGGGCCATGATCACCCTTCTTGGGCCGGGTGGGCTGAGACGGCTGGGCCTGGGGGAGCGCCCGGGCGATGACCGTCTGGACGGATTTCCGGCCGCCTTTCGGCAGGGCATGGCGACTGAGGCGCGCAGCCGCGTTCTCGACGATATCGGCAAGAGCGCGCCGGAGCGCTGGGTCTGGGGCTCGCAGGAGAAGCCGGTCGATGTGGCTGTCGTCTGCTATGCGGGCAGCTATGAAACGCTCGATACGGACATCCAGTCCCTGCTGCATGCAACGGACAAAGCCGGCGTGCAGCGCGTTGCGCAGCTCCCCCTCGAGATCAGGAGAGAGGGCAGGCACGCGGTCGAGCATTTCGGGTTCGCCGACGGCATATCCCAGCCCATCGTGCGTGGCACGCCGCGTGCAAACGGGAGCACATCGTCCATGCATCTCATAGCACCTGGCGAGTTCGTGCTTGGCTATCCGGATGAGAACGGGTTCTATCCGCCCTCTCCGACCGTCGCCGAAGCCGAGGACAGCGAGGGCATACTCCCGGCGCTGGAGACCGGAGATGAAGCGCCGCTCTTCGGCAGGAAGGCGACCATGCGCGATCTCGGGCGCAATGGCAGTTTCATGGTGATCCGCCAGCTCGAGCAGCATGTTTCGACCTTCAACGCCTATTGCCGGCATGCGGCCGAGGCGCTGCGCACCGAGACGGGCAACGCCGCGGTCGATTCGAAGTGGATTGCGGCCAAGATGGTCGGGCGCTGGCAAGACGGCACCTCGCTGGTGCGCAATCCCAATGGCCGCCCGGACCGTGAACCCGACAACGACTTCACCTTCGCCACCGAAGATCCGCAGGGGCTCCATTGCCCGCTTGGCTCCCATGTGCGCCGCTCGAACCCCAGAGACTCGCTGGGTGACGATCCCGAAACCCAGCTCAGGATCAACAACCGCCACCGCATCCTGCGCTGCGGCCGCACCTATAAAAACGGTCAGGAAGCGGGGCTGCTCTTCATGTGTCTCAATGCCGATATCGAGCGGCAGTACGAGTTCATGCAGCAGAGCTGGGTGTCGTCATCCTTTTTTCAGGGGCTGACGGACGAGAAGGATCCGACCATCGGCGCCAATGAAGGCAAGGGGCGTTTTTCCATTCCGATGGACGAGGGGCGGCTGGTGCTCCGTGATCTGCCAGGCTTCGTGACCACGCGCGGCGGCGGCTATTTCTTTATGCCGAGCCGGTCGAGCCTGCGTTATCTCCTGTCCAGATTGTGATCAATCGTCGTCCAGATGGACGATCTCCTGAAGGCCCGCCCGCGAGACCAGCCTGATGGCGCCGCGCCTGATGGCAATCAGGTCTTCGTTGCGCCAGGCATTGAGCATCTTGTTCACGGATTCGCGCGTTGCGCCGAGAAAGGCGGCGAGCTCGGACTGGGAAATCCTGATCCAGCCGCCCTCGTCGGCGAGCCTGTCGCCGAGCAGGAGAAGGCGTTTGGCAAGCCGTGCCTCCACCTTGAGCAGCGCCTGGTCATTGCGTTCATTGCTGATCCAGCGCAGGCGTGCGCACAGGAGTTCGATCATCGTCAGCGCCAGCGAGGCATCTTCTGCGAGCTTTCGCATCAGCTGCGCTCGGCTCAGCGACACCAGTTCGCAATCGGTCAGGCAGATGGCGCTTGCCGTCCGTGCTCCACCGTCGAGCGCGCCGATCTCGCCGATGAGGCTGCGCGAAAGCTCGATATTGGCGACGAGCTTGCGGCCGCTGATGGAATAGGTGGAAATCTCCACCGTCCCCGATACGACGCCGTAGATACGGTCTGCCGGGTCTTCGTGCATGAAGAGATAGTCGCCTGCCCTGTAGCGCTCGGGGCGGCAGTGGCTGAACAGCGTCTCGAAGTGCGTCGGACACAGATTGGCCGCCTCCCTGGGCGGCGTGCTCTCCCGTGCGATTTGCGGTGTGTCCGAGTTTTCCAAGAGATCCCACGCAGGCTTGCGATTGTTATGCTTGATAATGATTTGCGTTGCCGCGTCCGTCAACGCAGCACGCATGCGCCGCGAGGCCCGGCTGGCGTCCTTCTGCACCTGCAAGCCCGCCGTGGGGACGCGGCGTGCGATGCACTCTATGCATACACACCGTTGGGTGGCCGACCGTCGGGATACCCTGATGCTTCGGGTGGATTGCCTCGGCTTTTAGGTAATTTTGTTTCTAAGGATAGTGCATCCTCGCGGGGATTGTTGCGCATTTCTTGCAACCTTTGGGAAATGCACCCAAAAGCGTTTGACGTATACGGCATTTCGTTGCCAAATGCCGCCTCTCTCATCCTTTGGTTGGATGACAAGCAAGCAAGAAAATGGGAGTGCGGGAAATGTTGAAATCCCTGGTACGGCCGCTGCTCGCGGGCACAATTCTGGTGTCGTCGGTGATGGCAGCCTCTGCCGTTACATATGTGCGCGGCAATGATGGCGATCCGGAAACGCTGGACCAGCACAAGACGTCGCTGGTGGCTGAAGCCCACCTGATGCGCGATCTCTACGAAGGCCTGGTTGTCTATGATGCCAGCGCCAAGATTATTCCAGGCGTGGCCGAGGAATGGAGCGTTTCCGACGACGGAACGGTCTACACCTTCAACCTGCGCGAAGACGCGAAATGGTCGAATGGTGACCCGGTGGTGGCCGAGGATTTTGTCTTCTCCCTGCGCCGCATCATGGCGCCGGACACGGGCGCGAAATACGCAAACATTCTCTACCCGATCAAGAACGCAGAGGCGATCAACAAGGGTGAGATGGAGCCCGATCAGATGGGTGTGAAGGCGGTCGACGACCGCACGCTCGAAATCACGCTCGAGCAGCCGACCCCGTTCTTCCTTGAGCTTCTCACGCACCAGACCGGCCTGCCGGTGAACCCGAAGGCTGTCGAGGCGCATGGCACGGATTTCGTGCAGCCCGAGAACATCGTCACCAACGGCGCCTATAAGCTCGTTTCCTTCACGCCGGGCGACAAGATCGTCATGGAGAAGAACGAGAACTTCCATGATGCCGACAGCGTTCAGATTGATCGCATCGAATATATTCCGTTCGAGGACCGCGCCACCTGTGTGCGCCGTTTCGAAGCGGGAGAGGTTATGAGCTGCTCCGATCTGCCGACCGAGCAGATCAAGTCCATGAAGGAGCGCCTGGGCGATCAGGTCCGCATTTCGCCCTATCTCGGCACCTATTACTACTCGCTCAACATGAAGCGCGAAGTGATGTCGGATCCGAAGGTGCGTCAGGCGCTTGCCATGGTCATCGACCGCGAGTTCCTGGGCGACGAGATCTGGGCCGGCGCGATGCTGCCCGCCTATTCGCTGGTTCCGCCCGGCATCGGCAACTATGAGGGCGGCGGTTCGCAGGCTGACTGGGCGGACATGTCCCTGCTCGACCGCGAAGACAAGGCCATCGAACTCATGAAGGAAGCAGGCTACGGTCCGGACAACCCGGTCACGGTCGAGCTTGCCTACAACAACTCCGAGAACCACAAGAACACGGCGACCGCGATTGCCGACATGTGGAAGCCGCTCGGCGTCAATGTCGAATTCAATGTCCGCGACCTGTCCGCTCACTATGCGAACCTGCGCGACCAGAAGGACTTCGACGTGGCGCGCGCCGGCTGGATCGGCGACTACTCCGACCCGCAGAACTTCCTGTTCCTGGTCGAGAGCGACAACACCGGCTTCAACTACGCCCAGTATGAGAACCCGGACTATGACGCACTGATGGACAAGGCCGCCGCCGAGACCGATCTGGTCAAGCGCGCCGAGATCCTGCGTGAAGCCGAAGCGATGTTCATGGCAGACATGCCCTACATCCCGCTTCTCTTCTACTCGTCCCTGTCTCTGGTGTCGCCCAAGCTCAAGGGCTGGGAAGACAACATCCAGAACGTCCATGGGACGCGCTTCATGAGCATCAGCGAATAACAACAGCGTTCGATATCCCCGCCCGGTCCTTCAGAGGGGCCGGGCGGCATCGAACCAGCATGAGAGTTGGTAGCGATGCTCGGTTATGCCGTGCGCCGTCTTCTCGGCGCGATTCCGACCCTGTTCCTGATTGTCACTTTCGCCTTCTTCCTGATGCGTGTGGCGCCGGGCGGTCCCTTCGACCGCGAGCGCACGCTGGAAGCGAAGGTCCTGGAAAACCTGAACCGTGTTTTCCACCTCGATAAGCCTGTCTGGGAACAGTATTTCTATTATCTCGGCAATCTCGCCCGTGGCGATCTGGGGCCGAGTTTCATCTATCGCGATTTCTCCGTTCAGCAACTGCTCGGCAATGGCCTGCCCGTGTCCATCCAGCTCGGAGGCATGGCCCTGCTCGTCGCGCTGCTGATCGGCTGCGTGCTCGGCAGTATCGCCGCGCTGCGCCAGAATTCATGGATCGACTATTCGGTCATCGCGGTTGCCACATTCGGCATCACCGTGCCGAACTTCGTGGTCGCCCCGCTTCTGTCGCTCATTTTCGGCGTGTGGCTCAGCCTGTTGCCGGCCGGCGGCTGGAACAGTCCTGAATCCATGGTGCTTCCCGTCATCACGCTCGCCCTGCCGCAGGTGGCCATCATCGCCCGCCTGATACGCGGCTCCATGATCGAGGCGCTTCGCTCCGACCATGTGCGCACGGCGCGTGCCTATGGCCTGCCGACGCGCATGATCGTGGTCGTTCATGCGCTGCGGGCGGCCTGTCTGCCGGTGATTTCCTATCTGGGGCCTGCCGCAGCCGCGCTTCTGACCGGTTCCGTGGTGGTGGAAACCATCTTCGGCCTGCCGGGCATCGGCCGTTACTTCGTTCAGGGCGCCCTGAACCGCGATTACACGCTGGTCATGGGCACCGTTATCATCATCGCCGTCTTCGTGGTGGTCTTCAATCTGATCGTCGACCTCCTCTATGCGGCGCTGGATCCGAGAGTGCGTTATGACTGACATCGCCACCGGCCAACTGCCGCCCGAGGGCGAGCTGCCGACCACCAGGAGCCGCTCGCTCTGGGAAACGGCTTTCATGCGGCTGCGCAGAAACCGCGCCGCCATGGCCAGCCTCTTCATCCTCATCCTGTTCGTGTTTGCGGGCATTTTCGGTCCGATGCTGGCGCCGCATCCCTATGCGCGCGTCTATTCGGACTTCGTGAAGGTGCCGGCCAGCCTCGAGCCCTATCCGCGTCAGGCTGAGATCGTGCCACTGGCCGAATCCGCCCTGTCGCGGGCGCGGCTTGAAACCAGCTCCATCGAGCTTGATGGCAACACGCTGCGCATCGAAGCAACATCCAGCCGCGAGATCGATCCGCGCGTGACGCGCTATCTCGACCGCTCGGATCTGTTTTCGAACGCCCGCGTGGTCGAGCAGGCGGGCGACAACAAGTCAATCGTCATGGAGGCGGACGTCCAGCGTCTGCGCTTTATCTTCGGAACGGATGCGAACGGGCGCGACCTGTTCGCACGCGTGCTGATCTCGATCCGCATATCGCTGATGATCGGGGCGCTCGCCACCGGCGTGGCGCTGCTGATCGGCGTGATCTACGGGGCCACCGCCGGCTTCCTGGGCGGGCGTGTCGACAACATCATGATGCGCATCGTCGACATATTGTACTCGCTGCCCTTCACCTTCTTCGCCATTCTTCTCGTGGTGTTCTTCGGACGAAACGTTGTCCTGATGTTCATTGCCGTCGGCGCGGTCGAGTGGCTGGATATGGCGCGCATTGTGCGTGGGCAGACCATCGCGCTGAGAAGGCGTGAGTTCGTGCAGGCGGCCGAGGCGCTGGGCGTGGGCTCTCGTGGCATCCTGAAGCGCCACATCATCCCCAACACGCTCGGCCCGGTGATCATCTACATGACGCTGCTGGTGCCCAAGGTCATTCTTCTGGAGAGCTTCCTCTCCTTCCTCGGCCTTGGCGTGCAGGAGCCGCTCACCAGTCTGGGTGTGCTGATCTCCGAAGGCGCGCGCAACATGCGCGGGGCGGCCTATATGCTGCTCTATCCGTCGCTGGCGCTGACTGCGCTCCTGTTTGCGCTTAACTTCCTGGGCGATGGCCTGCGCGATGCGCTCGATCCGAAGGACCGGTGACATGATGAAGCAGAACGAGGAACGCATCTTCGATATCCGCGACATCCGCGTCACCTTCGACACGCCCGATGGCGCAGTCGAAGCGGTGCGTGGCGTGGACATGCATGTGAACGCCGGCGAAACGGTCGCCGTCGTGGGCGAATCGGGCTCTGGCAAGAGCCAGATCATGATGGCGTCGATGGGGCTTCTCGCCAACAATGGCACGGTCTCCGGTTCCGTCACCTATCGCGGGCAGGAGCTCATCGGCCTGCCGCGCGCGAAGCTCAACAGGATCCGTGGCGCCAAGATCACCATGATCTTCCAGGAGCCGATGACCTCGCTCGATCCGCTCTACACGATCGAGCGGCAGATATGCGAGCCGATCCGGGTTCATGGCGGGCTTTCAGCAGGGGCGGCGCGCCAGCGCGCGCTGGAGCTTCTTAAACTCGTCCACATTCCCGATCCCGAACGCCGGCTGAAATCCTATCCGCACGAGCTTTCGGGCGGTCAGCGCCAGCGCGTGATGATCGCCATGGCACTCGCCAACGATCCGGATCTGCTGATCGCCGATGAACCGACAACCGCACTTGACGTGACCATCCAGGCCGAGATTCTCGGCCTGCTGGCCGAACTGCAGAAGAAGCTCGGCATGGCCATCCTCTTCATCACCCACGATCTCGGCATCGTCGAGGCCTTTGCCGACCGTGTCTATGTGATGCAGAACGGGCTCGTGGTGGAGACCGGCGGGACGGAAGACATTTTCCAGCGACCGCAGAAGGATTACACGAAAATGCTGCTGGCCGCCGAACCGGAGGGCCACAAGCCGCCGGTGGGCGATGATCAGCCGATCCTGCTCGATGCCAGGGATATGCGCGTGACCTTCACCATCAAGGGCGGCTTCCTGTCCGGTCCGGGCTACGAAGTGAAGGCGGTGCAGAATGTCGGGCTGACATTGCGTGCCGGCCAGACCATCGGAATCGTCGGCGAATCGGGCTCGGGCAAGTCCACGCTCGGCCGGGCGCTTCTGCAGCTTCTGCCGTCCGAGGGGCGGGTGGTTTATCAGGGCACGTCCATTCAGGGGTTTGACCGCGCGGCCATGCGACCGTTCCGGCGCAATCTGCAGATGGTGTTTCAGGACCCCTATGGTTCGCTCAGCCCCCGCATGACCGTGGGCGAGATCATCACCGAGGGGCTTCTGGTGCATGAACCGAGCCTGTCCGGGCGCGAGCGCGACAGGCGCGCCATTCAGGCGCTGGAAGAGGTTGGGCTCGATCCATCCATGCGCAACCGCTTCCCGCACGAGTTTTCAGGCGGTCAGCGCCAGCGCATCGCCATCGCCCGCGCGGTGATCCTCAAGCCCACCGTGATCGTGCTCGATGAGCCAACCTCGGCACTCGACCGGTCAGTGCAGAAGCAGATCATCACCCTGCTCAGGCGCATCCAGGAGAGCCACAACCTGTCCTTCATCTTCATCAGTCACGACCTGGCTGTTGTGAAGGCGCTTTCCGACTATGCGATCGTGATGCGATCCGGGAAGGTCGTGGAGGAAGGGCCGACCAGCGAGGTCTTCGATAATCCACAGAGCGATTACACGAAGGACCTGATGGAAGCAGCCTTCAATCTTCGGGAAGTCTTGAACCGGCAGGCGGCTGCCCGCGTCTAGAGCATTTTTGCAGTCAGGTAGAATCACCTGACGTCCGCATACATGCGGGAAAACAGACAGATAGAGCGGAGCGGCGTTTCGGTGAAACGGTGAATCGCTCTAGTATTTGAGCCGGATTGTCCACGCCTTTGCGGGCAATCCGGCGGTTCTTTCCCCACGTTTCCTTGCAGTGGAAAACAATAAGTTTCGCCATGCGTGGAACTTTGTTGGTCGCTGCTCGTTTTGACCATGGAAACAATCGATTTAACAATCGATTGACTCTGCCGCGCGTCTGTTTCACGCTGGCCGGGTCGAACGACGACAGGGAGCAGGGAGGGGCGTTTGAACGCACTCCAAATGATCGGCTTGAACGTTGGGACCACACCGGCGCGGTGTGGTCGCTTGCGTGCGTTGTGCCGACACCGGGCGATCATCGCTCCGGATCTGGCGAGTGCCAGTTCGTTCCCCCTGCTTCTCGGGCGCAGCAAGAAGCGGCGTCGCAAGTTCCCGGCAAAAGCACGTCTACGCGGTATCGCGACAGTGCCTGGCTGGTTCCCGGCCAGCTGACGACGCTCATTTAAGAACGTCTGCCCGTGCCGCAGCGTCGGCGGGGGGATTGAGTATTTTTTGCCTGACCAGTTTGTTAAAAGACCAGAGGAGAACAGAATGCGTTCCATCAAATCCCGCTTAATGGCAGGTCTCGCCAGCACCGCGATTGTGCTGGCCGGTGCCGTCGCAGCTCAGGCGGAGACCTGGAAATACGCCTTCGAAGAAGCGATGACGGACGTTCAGGGCGTTTACGCCCAGAAGTTCAAGGAAGAGGTCGAGGCCAATTCGGACCACGAGATTCAGCTCTTCCCGTTCGGCACGCTGGGCGAATCCGCTGACATCATGGAGCAGGCGCAGGCCGGCATCCTGCAGTTCGTCGACCAGTCGCCCGGCTTCACCGGCGCGCTTATCCCCGAGGCGCAGGTCTTCTTCGTTCCCTACCTGCTTCCGGCCAAATCGGAAGACCTGGGTGAGTTCTTCCGCAACTCCAAGGCCATCAACGAGATGTTCCCGGAGCTCTATGCAGAGCAGGGCCTCGAGCTTCTCAAGATGTTCCCCGAGGGCGAAGTGGTGATGAACACCAAGGACCCGGTGGAGAAGCCAGAAGACCTCAACGAGGTGAAGTTCCGCGTCATGACCAATCCGCTTCTGGTGGAGAGCTACAAGGCATTCGGCGCGACGCCGACGCCGCTTCCCTGGGGCGAGGTCTATGGCGGTCTCCAGACCAACATCATTCAGGGACAGGAAAACCCGCTCTTCTGGGTCGAGTCCACGAAGATGTATGAGGTGACCGGCGCCATCACGCTCACCGGCCACAACAACTTCACCACCGCCGTGATGGCCAACAAAGACTTCTATGATGGCCTCAGCGACGAGGACAAGAAGGTCGTTCAGGACGCTGCCGATGCGGCATTCGAGCATATTCTCGAATACCAGAAGGGTCTGAGCGAAGAGTCGCTCGCCAAGATCAAGGAAGCCAAGCCCGAGATGACGATCAGCGACCTCACCGAAGAGCAGCGCGCTCCCTTCAAGGAAGCGGCCGCCCAGGTGGAAGCCAAGTTCATCGAGATGACCGGCGACAGCGGCAAGAAGATCCTTGACCAGATGAAGGAAGACCTGAAGGCGGCGACACAATAATCCGCTGCCTTGAGCAATAATAAGCTGGGCCCTGCGACCTTTTCCGGTCGCGGGGATCCGTCATCTCATTGAGGGGAATGAAGATGGGCAGTGAAGACCAGAAATCTGAACCGCACAGCGAACACTACGAATCCACACTGCCCGGCGTGATCGGCATGTTCGACAATGCCATCAGTCGCATAGAATCGGTCATGCTTGCGCTCGGCGTCATGCTCATGGCGATCAACACGATCGCCAATGTGGTCAGCCGCGCCATCGGCAGCACGATCTTCTTTTCCGAGGAGCTCAACCGCATCCTCATCATCCTGATCACCTTCGCCGGCATCGGCTATGCCGCGCGTCACGGCCGTCACATCCGCATGTCGGCGCTCTACGACGCCTTGCCGGCAAAGACGCGCAAGGTGCTGATGATTGTCATCACGGTGATCACCGCGCTCACCATGTTCGCGCTCTGCTATTTCGCCATCGGCTACATCGCCAAGGTGGCCAAGTCCGGCCGGGTTCTTTCGGCCATGCAGATCCCGGTCTACTGGATCTACCTCTGGGTCCCCGTCGGGTTCTTCATCACCGGTGTGCAATATGCCCTCACCGCACTGAAGAACGTCGTCCAGAAAGACATCTATCTCTCCACCCATGTTCTGGAGGGGTATGAGGAAGATGAAATCGAGATCTGAGCGGGGCCACGACCATGACACTCAAAATTTCCACCATCATGATCGTGCTGCTGCTGTTCGGCTTCCCGATGATGATTCCGCTCATCCTGGGCGCGGCCTACGGCTTTTACGGTCTTTTCGGCGGTTTCGACCGTATGGACTTCATGGTTCAGCAGATGCTGGCGGGCATTCGCCCGGCCTCGTTGATCGCCGTGCCCATGTTCATTCTCGCCGCCGATATCATGACGCGCGGCCAGTCCGCCGACCGGCTGATCGATATGGTCATGAAGTTCATCGGCCACATCAAGGGTGGCCTCGCAGTCTCCGCCGCGACCGCCTGTACGCTGTTCGGTGCGGTGTCGGGCTCTACCCAGGCCACGGTGGTCGCCGTCGGCTCGCCGCTGCGCCCGCGCATGCTCAAGGCCGGCTACAACGATTCGTTCGTTCTGGCGCTGATCATCAACGCCAGTGACATCGCCTTTCTGATCCCGCCCTCCATCGGCATGATCATCTATGGCGTCGTCTCCAAGACCTCGATTGCCGAGCTCTTCATCGCCGGCATCGGGCCTGGGCTTCTGCTGCTGGTTCTCTTTTCCGCCTATTGCATCGTCTATGCGATCGTGAAGGGCGTGCCGACCGAGCCGAAAGCGCCCTGGGGCGAGCGCGTGGCAGCCGTGCGCGCGGCCATCTGGCCGCTGTTCTTTCCGGTCATCATCGTTGGCGGCATCTATGGCGGCATTGTCAGCCCCACCGAGGCGGCGGCCATCTGCGTGGCCTATGCGCTGTTCCTGGAACTGGTGATCTTCCGCTCGCTGAGCGTGGCCGACATCTACAAGATCTCCAAGTCCACCGGCCTCATCACCGCCGTGGTGTTCATTCTCGTCGCTGCCGGCACGGCCTTCTCCTGGGTGATCTCCTTCGCACAGATCCCGCAGCAGATACTCGGCGCCATCGGCATTGATGAAATGGGCCCGAAAATGGTGCTCGCCGTCATCTCGATCGCCTTCTTCGTCGGCTGCATGTTCGTCGATCCGATCGTGGTCATCCTCGTGCTGGTGCCGATCTTCGCGCCGGTGGTGGATGCGGTCGGTCTCGACAAGGTTCTGGTCGGCACGATCATCACGCTGCAGGTGGCGATCGGCTCCGCCACACCGCCATTCGGGTGTGACATCTTCACGGCAATCGCCATCTTCAAGCGACCATACATGGATGTGATACGGGGCATTCCGCCCTTCACGCTCATCCTGCTTGGTGTTTCGGCAGCACTGATCTTCTTCCCGCAGATCGCCCTGTTCCTGCCCAGCCTGGCATTCGATTAGGAGAGACCCGATGTTCAAAAGGATACTCGTCCCGGTCGATGGTTCGGAAAATTCGCTGAAGGCGCTTGAGATGGGCGTCAAGATGCAGAAGACCACTGGCGCCGAACTCATGATGCTGACTGTATTCCGGCATCACAGCCTGCTTGAGGCGTCCATGTCCATGGTGCGGCCCGACGATCCGCAGAACCTAGACGATGTCATGCGTGAGCACGCCAGGGAAATCGCCGATGCCGCCAAGAAGGCGGCAGTGGAAATGGGCGCCGAAAGCCCACGTGCTTTCGTGAAGAACGGCCAGCCGGCACGCACCATCGTGAAATTCGCCAAGGAGCGTGAGGTGGACCTGATCGTGCTCGGCAGCCGAGGTCTGGGAGATCTGGAAGGCTATCTTCTGGGCAGCGTGTCCCACAAGGTCACGAGCCTTGCCAATTGCCCGGTCATGGTGGTGTGATCGAAGCGAAAGTCCAGATGCAATAAGGGCCGGGTCCGCTGTCGGATCCGGCCCTTATCTGTTGTGTTCCAGAAGCGTTTTGGCGCTCTTTCCTGGCAGGGTCAAACCGGGTCCGCTCCACCAATAGGCGGCGTGCCGGTCGGCTTGCGCCAGATGTGCCCGATCCGCGTACCAATTGCGGTCAGGGCGTGCTTCAGCGCCGTGGAACGGGCCTTGTTCGCCTGCCGCGCATAGCGCTGCAATTCAGGGCTGGAACCAACGCCCACCGTGTAGTGCGACATCAGAACCTCCTTGAGAGGGTTGGCAATGTAGAGAGTCTGCTGCGATGTGCTGCCGGTCTTGATCGGTCAACCCATCGCTACAGTTCCTATTTGGGGTCTACGGCTGCTTTACACAATAGAAATTATTCTTCCCGTTGTGTGCGTTTATGTTACGCTAAAGCGATGAGACATCGCCTGCCCAATCTCAACGCCGTCAGGGCATTCGACGCGGCGGCCCGTCACCAGAGCTTTTCGCGCGCCGCTGCCGAGCTCGGCGTCACCCATGCGTCGGTCAGCCGATACATCAAGAATCTCGAAGCCGAGCTCGGCATGCCATTGTTCGAGCGCCGACACCGGCAGGTGGCACTCACACCAGGTGGCGCGCGCTACGCGGAGATTGTCGCCGATGCGCTGATGCTCATTTCGCTCGACACGGGCACGCGCGCAACGCGCAACGCAAAGGGGCGCGTGGTTCTGGAGTCAGATTCCGACCTGGCTGCACTCTGGCTCATGCCGTTGCTGACCGATGAGGTGCTGGAGGACCTTGGCATCGAGCTCGAACTGCGCTCCTATCCCGAGCCGCCGCGCACCATCGCGCCCGACACGGACCTTGCCCTCACCTGGGGCCGGCTCGATGTGCCGGGTTACTCGCGCGAACCTTTTCTGGATTTCACGATCTTCCCCGTCTGCGCGCCGGAGCGCGCCGAGCATGTGCGAAGCTGCGGCCTGATCGCCAACAAGCTGATCTACGACCGCGGCGTGAACACGTGGGACGAGCTCCTGCGGCGGCAGGGCACGAACCTCAGCGCCGCATCGGGCCATCTCATCTTTCACCGCACGCAGCTCTGTCTCGAGGCGGCTGCGCGCGGGCTTGGCGTGGCTCTTGGCGATGACGTCTCGGCGGCCGCCATGCTGCGCGACGGTCGGCTGGTGTGTCCGTGCGGCCCCTCCGTCGCCGGACGCAACAGCTATTACCTGTCCTCCGTATCGCGGGGGCCGGTCAGCCCTTCGGCAATGGCCATGCGCGCATGGCTTCTGGAAAAGGCAGCCGAGCATGTGCAATGGGCGGAAAAGGCCGGTTATGCGCTGCCCAAAGAGGGGTGATGGAACGCGCGCGGGATTGTGAGGCAGCGCAATCGTCATCCCGGCCGCGCGCAGAGAGAGCTGGGACCTATTGAGAGGCGCGGCCGATCTCCATAGAAGGAGCCAATGGTCCAACGCGCGCCCGAAGCGCATCCGGGCCGCGCTTCATGGCATTCTTCCAATAGGTCCCGGATAGCCCTTCGGGCTTCCGGGATGACGCTGCATGGCTTTCAGCGCAGCGCGTTCACGCTACCAGCTGAAAGATCTATGCAGCCTTCTCCGCCAGTCTCTTCCTGATGCTGTCCACGTCGGCGCGCGGCGTCGCGGCGAAGAGCGTGCGCGTGTATTCGTGCTGCGGGTCGGAGAACACCGCATCGCGGGTGCCGTATTCGACCGCCTCACCGAAATACATCACCATCACCTCGTCGGCGATATAGCGCACCACCGAAAGATCGTGGCTGATGAAGACATAGGTGAGCCCGAACTCTTCCTGCAGATCCGCCAGAAGGTTCAGCACCTGCGCCTGCACCGAGAGATCGAGCGCGGAAACCGGCTCGTCCAGCACCAGCAGGCGGGGCCTCAGCATCAGCGCGCGCGCGATGGCGATGCGCTGGCGCTGGCCGCCGGAGAACATGTGCGGATAGCGATTGAAGTGCTCGGCCTGCAGACCGACCTTCAAAAGCATTTCCATGGCGCGTTCGCGCCGCTCCTTCACGGGAACCTTCTCGTTGATGATCAGCGGCTCCATCAGGACGTCGCCGATCTTCTGGCGCGGATTCAGTGAACCATAGGGGTTCTGGAAGACGATCTGCACCTTGCGGCGCATTTCGGGCTCCACACCCTTCTTGCTGATCTCGACCGGTTTCCCGTCGATCAGGAGTTCGCCGGAGGTGGGTGCGTCGATCATCGTCATGATGCGGGCGAGGGTGGATTTCCCGCAGCCCGATTCGCCGACGATGGCCAGCGTTTTGCCCTTCTCAACCTTGAGGTCGATGCCTTTCAGCGCGTTGATGATGCGGCCCTTTCCGAAAAAGCCGCCGCCGATGTGATAGTCGCGCGTGATGCCGCGCGTTTCCAGGACGATCTCGCTCATGGGCGGGCTCCTGTCAGCGGCGCTTCATCGAACACGAAGTCGGAGACGGTCGGCAGGCGGTCGCCTGTCGCGTTCTCCGGCAGGGCCGAAAGCAGCGCCTTGGTATAGGGGTGCTGGGGCTTTTCGAAGAGCGAAAGCACGTCGGCTTCCTCCATCTTCTTGCCCTTGTACTGCACGATCACGCGATCGGCCGTTTCCGCCACCACGCCCATGTCATGGGTGATCATGATCATGCCCATGTTCTTCTCGGCCTGGATCGACACCAGAAGATCGAGAATCTGCTTCTGGATCGTCACGTCGAGCGCGGTTGTCGGCTCGTCGGCGATCAGGAGCTTGGGATTGCAGGCAATCGCCATGGCGATCATCACGCGCTGGCACTGGCCACCCGACATCTGGTGCGGGTAGGCGTTCACCCGGTCGGCCGCATTGGGCAGGCCCACCGCCTCGAAGAGCTCCACCGTCCGGTCGCGCCGCTGGCGCGCCGAAAGGTCGGTGTGCATCTTCAGCGTCTCGTCGATCTGGAAACCGACGGTGAAGCACGGGTTGAGGCTGGCGATTGGCTCCTGGAAGATCATGGCAATGTCCTTGCCGACGATCTTGCGCCGTTCGGATGGCGACAGATTGAGGATGTCGCGGCCCTGAAAGGTCATGGCATCCGCCGTCACCTTGGCGGTCCAGGGCAGAAGCCCCATCACCGCCAGCATGGACACGGATTTGCCCGAGCCCGATTCGCCGACGATGGCCAGAACCTCGCGCGCCTCGACGGACAGCGAAACGCCATCCACCGCGCGCAGCGTGCCGCCCGCCGTCTCGAATTCGACGCTCAGATTGCGGATGTCGAGAAGAGCATCACTCATGTCACGACCTCTTCAGCTTGGGATCGAGCGCATCGCGAAGACCGTCGCCCATCAGGTTGATGGCAAGAACGGTGATCAGGATGGCGAGACCGGGGAAGGTGACGACCCACCACGCACGCAGGATGAACTCGCGCGCTTCGGCCAGCATCGTGCCCCATTCGGGTGTGGGCGGCTGTGCGCCCATGCCGAGGAAGCCAAGCGCCGCCGCATCGAGGATCGCGGTCGAGAAGGAGAGCGCCGCCTGCACGATCAGCGGTGCGGTACAGTTCGGCAGGATGGTCTTGAACATCAGCCTTATGTTGCCCGCGCCGGCAACGCGTGCCGCCGTCACATAGTCGCGCCCCTTCTCCGACATCACGGCAGCGCGCGTGAGGCGCACATAGTGCGGCTGCTGCACGAGGGCGATGGCTATCATCGCGTTGACGAGGCCCGGCCCCAGAATGGCGACCAGAACCAGCGCCAGAAGCAGCGACGGGAAAGCGAGGATGATGTCCATCACGCGCATGATGACCGTGTCCACCGCGCCGCGGAAATAACCGGCGATAAGGCCGACCAGAATGCCGACGGAGACGGCGACCGAGACCACCACCACGCCGATGAAGAGCGAGAAGCGCGCGCCGTAGATCAGGCGTGAGAGCACGTCTCGTCCCACCGCATCGGTGCCGAGAATGAACGACCAGTTGCCGCCTTCCTGCCAGACCGGAGGCAGAAGGAAGAAGCCGCGATTCTGCAGGCTCGGACTGTGCGGTGCGATCACGGGCGCCAGAAGCGCGATGACCACGATTGCGAGGAAAACGTAAAGGCCGATCACGGCGCCACGGTTCTGGCTGAAATAGTACCAGAATTCCGCCAGGCGGGCGCGCCGCGTGACCGCGATGACCGTGCCGCCTTCGAGACCGACGGCGGCATTCGGATCTTTTGTGTTTGTCGAGCTCATGGTCAGTGCCTGATTCTCGGATTGATCAGACCGTAGAGAACGTCCACGATCAGGTTCACGATCATGATGATGGCGGCAATGAGCAGAAGCCCGCCCTGCACCACCGCATAATCGCGCTTGAACACGCTGTCGACCATCCACTTGCCGATGCCCGGCCAGGAGAAGATCGTCTCGGTGAGGATCGCGCCGGCCAGAAGCACGCCCACCTGGAGACCGATGGTGGTCACCACGGGGATGAGCGCGTTGCGCAGCGCATGCAGGCCGATCACCCGGCGTGGCGGCAGGCCCTTGGAGCGCGCCGTGCGCACATAATCTTCGCCCAGCACTTCAAGCATGGCCGAACGGGTCTGGCGGGCGATCACCGCAAGCGGGATCGTAGCCAGCACGATGGTCGGCAGGATGAGATGCGAAAGCGCCGATTTGAACGCGCCCGCCTGGCCCGACAGAAGACTGTCGATCAGCATGAAGCCGGTGACGGGTGGGAAGAAATAAAGCAGCGAGATGCGACCTGAGACCGGCGTCCAGCCAAGAATGCCGGAGAACAGGATGATCAGGAGCAGGCCCCACCAGAAGATCGGCATGGAATAGCCGACAAGGGCCGCGCCCATCACCGTCTGATCAAGCCACGAACCGCGCCGGACGGCCGCGATCACGCCGAGCGGAACGCCAATGGCAACCGCCACGATGATCGCGCAAAGCGAGAGCTCGATCGTCGCCGGAAACAGCGTCAGGAACTCCTGAAGCACCGGCCTCTTGGTGACGATGGAGGTGCCGAAATCGCCCTGCAACAGATCCGTCATGTAGTTGAAATACTGCACGAACAGCGGCTGGTCGAAGCCGTAGAGCGCCTGGAGCTGCTGGTAGCGCTCCTCGCTCATGCCGCGCTCGCCGGCCAGAAGCATGATCGGATCGCCCGGCAGAAGGCGAATGAAGGAAAAGGCGACGATGGACACCCCGATGAAGGTGGGGATCAACAGCGCCAGCCTGGAGAGAAAGAAACGGAACATCTAATACACGACCGGCGACAGCTCGCGCCGCCGCCGGTTCCTGTTTCTGGTGAAGGGGCCTATTCGGCGATATCGACGCCTTCAAAGGCGTGGCCGCCAAGCGGGTCCATCTTGTAGCCGGTCACTTCCTTGCGCATCGGCATGTGGACGACCGAGTGAGCGATGGTTGCCCACGGAGCCTCACGCTTGAAGACCACCTGGGCCTCTTCGTAGAGTTTTGTACGCTCCTCCTGCGAAGAGAGCGTCTTGGCCTTCTGAATCAGACCCTCGAACTCCTCATTGCACCACTGGGCGCGGTTGGAGCCGCCGACACCGTCACAGCCGAGCAGAACGGCGAGGAAGTTGTCCGGATCGCCATTGTCGCCGGTCCAGCCAAGCAGCACCGCGCCATCGCGGTCTTCCGCCTTGGAGCGCTCGAGATACTCACCCCATTCGTAGGAGACGATCTCGACATTGACGCCGACCTTGGAGAAATCCTCCTGGATCAGCTCGGCCATGCGGCGCGCGTTCGGGTTGTAGGGACGCTGCACAGGCATCGCCCAGACCTTCATGGAAAGGTCCGAAACGCCCTC
>SWCA01004774.1_pt1 | contig 93041 bp, 77 predicted proteins | sample 4692961 | NCBI WGS metagenome assembly SWCA01 (sample SAMN10267275, study PRJNA491770) | bioreactor metagenome | isolation source: DHS bioreactor inoculated with | place: Japan: off Shimokita Peninsula | reverse complement strand
TTTTTTTCCATTACTCTACTGTTTCTCGCCTGTAAGCCCGATGCGCCGGCAAATGCAGTGCCCGAATACGAAACCATCCAGTATAAAGGAGAGGCGGCCGACGAAGCCGATCGCCTGATCGTCAAACAGTTCGGCGAGTTCAAGATGCAGCTTTCCAATCGCCTGATGGCTGCGATGAAAGAGGGCGGTCCTGAGAAGGCCATTGAGGTCTGTCAGGTGGTCTCGCCTGAAATCGAAAAGTCTCTCTCAGGAGAGGCGCAGGTTTTGCGTGTTTCTCAGAAGCCTCGCAATCCGGAGCACAGGGCCAGCGAAGTAGAATCGATGGTACTGGATCTCTGGGCGGCTCGATTGAAAGAGGGCAAGCCTATCGGAGCCGTCGTCGTTCCGACAGAGACGGGTCGCGTTGTGATGGCTCCGATTCAGATCAGCGGCGAGATGTGCCTCAGCTGTCACGGCATCGGCGAGCAGATCAAGCCCGAGACGGCAGCGGCGCTGAAAAAGGCGTACCCGAGCGATGAGGCCACAGGCTACTCCCTGAATGATCTTCGCGGCGCCTTTGTCGCACGTTTCACAAAGAAGTAACGCTTAGCAGGCTGCTGAAAAAGCAGCCTGTTAAAAACCATTCTTGAGATAGCTTGTAGAAACCGCTGGTTGTGATTTGAAAAAGGGTCGCAGCCAGCACGCAGGACGTAAGAACGTTATCCTGTATGGCAGGCACCACCGGAATCGTTTTGATCAACCTCGGATCGCCGGCATCGCCGTCGGTTCGAGATGTACGCACCTATCTGGCGGAGTTCCTCTCCGATCCCTTTGTCATTGATCTGCCTGCAGCGATGCGATGGCTGCTTCTGCATGGCATCATTCTGCGCTTTCGACCGAAAAAAAGCGCCCATGCCTATCAGAGCATCTGGACCGATCGCGGCTCGCCTCTTGTCTTTCATACGGCCGATCTTGCCGATGCGGTTCAGAGGCGCTTCGGAAAAGAAGCCGTCGTGCGTTATGCGATGCGTTATGGCTCGCCGTCGGTGCGTTCGGTTTGCGAAAGTCTGCGCAAAGAGGGCATAAGTCGTATCCACTTTGTTCCGTTGTATCCGCAGTTTGCCGGAGCAACGACGGCAACCGTTATGGGCGACGTTTTTCAGGCGGTGATGAGCGATGCCTGGCGTCCGCTCTTTCCTTCGATCGAACCGCCTTTCTATGATGCAGAGGGTTTCGTTGAATTGTGGGCCTCAAGAGTGAAGCGCCTGAGTCGCGATACACATGTGCTTTTCAGTTTTCACGGCCTGCCCGTGCGTCAGATTCATCGCAGCGGAGACTCTCACTGCATGCAGGAAGGTTGCTGTGAGCGCGAGGCGCCGACGCATTGTTACCGGGCACAGTGCATGCATTCGGCTCGTGCGGTAGCCGTGGCGGCCGGTCTGGATAAAGAGAACTGGTCTGTGACCTTTCAATCTCGTCTGGGACGCGACGAATGGCTGAGCCCATCAACCGAAGATCGCATCAGAGAGCTTGCCGCGCAGAATCTGTCTCTCGCCATTGTTCCGCTTTCCTTTGTGGCGGACTGTCTCGAAACGCTCGAAGAGCTGGCGATTCGCGGCGAGGAGGTCTATCGAGAGGTCGGCGGAAACGGAGAGTTCCGGCTTGTTCCGTCGCTCAACGCCGATGAGGACTGGGCCGACTTCCTCTATAAAAAACTGAAAAAGGGGCTGAAAGAGGCTGAGTAAGAATCACTGGAAAACAGAGGTTGAAAAAAAGAGTCAACGCCCTCAGCGAAGCCGTCGATAGACAGAGGGATGAAAACGATTCGCACGATCTCTCTCATCCTGCTTGCAGCGTCGGCGACGTCCTGTGTTACCACAAACGTCAACCAACCTCCGTATGTCGTAGAAAGCACGACTCCGGGTTCGCGTCGCGACGTAAAGGACCGCAACGCCCAGGAAGACGCCTATTTTGAAGAGGCGTCGAAACGCGATCCGGCTCTGAAAGAGGTCGCCGCGGCAGAGGACTGTGCCTGTAAGCCCGAGAACGCTCCTCCGGGTTATGCAGATCGTAAAGAGACCGTCGTAGAAAACGAGCAGCCTGCATCGCAGGAGCCTGCCATCGTACCGGCCTCTACGACGACGGCCGACCTGTCGGATTTCACCGAAGACGGCGTCGCCTCCTGGTACGGACGCGACTTCGACGGCCGACCGACGGCCAGCGGCGAGATCTTCGATAGTCGACGGTTAACGGCGGCTCATAAGACTCTGCCGCTCGGTACCGTCATACTTGTGAAGAACCTCGATAACAACAAAGAAGTCATCCTCAAAGTAAACGATCGCGGACCTTTTGTAAAAGGACGCATTCTCGACGTCAGCGAATATGCCTCTGAGGTGCTGGCGTTTAAAGAAAAGGGGTTAGCCCGCGTCGCCATCCGCGTCATCAAAAAAGGAGAAGCGGCCGAGAAGGGCGACGGAGCGACGGCGCTTTTCTTCAGACGACCTGAAACGGGCGAGGGCGGTGCCGAGCTTGACGATAAGTCTGCGAATAAGGATCAGCTTGCGCAGATGGAAAAGGATCTGAAGACCGAGCAGGATTTCAAACAGTACACGGTACAGATCGGGCTCTTTACCGATCTCGAAAACGCAATGCGTCTCAAGACCTATCTCGGCGATCGCTACGGTCAGCCCGTGCATGTGTTCCGACGCGGTAGCGAATATGTCGTAAAAGTCGGTACGTTCTATGAACGCTTCGGAGCCGATCAGCTGAAAAGCAAGCTGGAGGCCGACGGTTACAGCGGCTTCGTTTCAGGCCCGTCAAAGTAAGTTCTTTCTTATTGTTATAGAACGTTTGATCGGGTACTGGCAGGCCCGTTATTTCGGCGGCGAATAAAGCACGGGAGCGGGCTGTGCGGAGGGGCCACTGCCGGCATCGATCGAGATGACACGCGGCCGGAACGATGCCGTCTTCTCAAGCTCGTCGATTCTGAGCACGGAGTGCATCGGCACATGGATGCGCTTCGTATCTTCGAATTCCTTCTTTAAGCCTTCTTCGGTCGGATCAACAAGCACGGCCGATTTCTCGCCGAATACAAGATCTTCTATTTCTATGAATCCGAAAAGCGCTCCCTGCGTGACCGATCGGGCGTAAAGTTCGTAGGTTTTGCCCTGATTCAGGAACTGAATGCGATAGAGACGTTTCGTCGCTGCCATGGTTGCCGTCAGATCAGCCTGATTTCCGCTCCGGTCAAGCCGTAACAAAACGCCCTTTCGGGCTTGTGCTTTTTGCAAAAACGCCGATGTAACGTATAGAGGACACTCGCAGGAGATAGTATGCCAGCACCAATGGTAGGAATTCCAGGCGGATCGGGGATGCAAACGCAGGTGATGATCCAGCAGCTCATCGAGATCGAGCGCAAGCCTCTGATGCGTCTTGAAGAAGAGAATAAACGCAATCAGATCCGCATCCAGGCGTGGGAGGAATTGCGAAACCGCGCCCGTGTACTGTCCAACCTGAGCCGTGACCTCTACTCCTTTTCGGGCCCGTTCACCGTGCGCACGATCGTCTCTTCTGATCCGGGCGCCATCACCGGATCGACATCGCCCGACGTCGAAGAGGTAAGCCAGAGCATTCAGGTGCTTGCGCTCGCCACCTACCATCAGATCCATTCGCGACAGATTCAGGACTCCGAAGATCTGCCGGCGGCTACCTTTCGCATTAATACGGGGAATAAAGATATTGAAGTGAAGTTTCAGGGTGGAAAATTCCCGGCTCTGGAGCGGCTTCTGCGCCAGCATGCCGGCAACGATTTCGAGGTGTCGTCGGTGCGCATCACCTCAGATCGTTCGCTGTTAACGCTTCGCTCAAAAAACATCGGCGTTGCCGGAGCGTTTAAATTCACCGATCCCGACGGATTGCTGCGCAATCTTGAGATCGTCGGCGAAACGAAGCAGCAGAAGACGGCGACCGAGGCGCTTGCACTGAAAGACCGCACAGCGCCCGTTACGGTCGCAAAAGCTGAAACGCTGCTGCCCGTTCTTGTCGAAGGCACCACCGTATCAAAACTCTATTTCTCTTCTGCTTTCAAGGTCACAAAGACCGACGTGCCTGACGGGCAGACGGTGACGTCGGGCCCCGATGTGCGCGAGCAGATCGGCGGAGTTGAGCTCAATGCGCCCGATATCGAGCGCCGTCGTCAGACGCGCGAAGAGAAGGCCCTTCAGGGAGCGCTCCAGGCTGAGGTTATCGTGATCTATGATCATATGGGAGCGCGCAAAGAGCTGAAGATGGAGCTGCGCGGCGACGGCGATCAGTCCGTCGATATCGCCGCCGCTGCCGGAGGGCCGGCGAAGCTGCTTGAGATTCGCGTCATTCCCGTGCCCGCATCGGAGGGCGAACTGAAAGACTTTCGCGTCGATACGATGCGCGAAGAAGAAGGTCTTTTCGGCCCGAAGCATGAAACGACGCCGGCAAAGGATACGCGTCTGCTTGTAAACGGCGTCGAGGTGACGCGCCCGCGCAACGAAGGCATCACCGATCTGATTAAAGGCGCTTCGCTCAACTTTCATCGCGTGACGGAATCGGCCGTGCATTTAAAAGTGCAGCATCAATCCGACGAGATCAAGAAGAAGATCAAGGAATGGGTGGAGGCGCATAACGCCCTTGTGCAGTTTGTGCGCGAGAACGATAAGTTCGGTTCCAAAGACGAGTTTCAGATGAACCGCCCCACCGATCCGAACGCAGGGATCGACGAAGGCCTGCGCAAGCTCGAAGATGCAAGCGGCATCTTTGCCGGCGACGCCGTGACGCGCAGATTGATAGCGCAGCTGCAATCTGCTGTAGCACAATCCTACCCTACGCGGCAGCAGCCGGCCTTTCGCGTGATCGGCGATATCGGCATCTCAACCGGCGCCGTCGGAAGCGACTGGAAAGATATTCAAAAAGGCCTGCTTGTGATCGACGACGCAAAGCTTGACGACGCTCTGGGGCGTCATCCCGAATCGGTGCGTGAGCTTTTCGCCGCCGACGGAAACGAAGACGGCGTGACCGATAACGGCATCGCCTACGCCATCAACAGAGACCTGGCTCCGTATGTGACGGTATCGGGAGGCGTGATCGCCTCGCGTATCGACCTCTTACAGGAGCAGATCAAATCAAACAAGAAACAGATCTATAACAAAGAACTCAGCCTCAAGCAGAAAGAGCAACAACTGCGCGAGAAATTCGGACGTATGGAAACGCAGATGCGGCAGAACCGATCCACGTCTGAGTATTTAAAGAACCGGCTTTCTCCGGGACAGTAATCGGGAGGATTTCATGCAGCTATTCATCAACGACGAAGCCGTCGACGTACAGTTTGACAGCGAGAAAACCCTGATCGACGTATATCGTTCGATTGAGGCCGAGGCGGCCCGGCACACGCGATATATTCTTGAATGCAGGGTGGAGGATCGCGACGTCTCGCAGGACTTCCTCGAACAGACGACTCTCGATGCCGTGCGCAGCATGCATTTCTGGATCGGGGATTCGCAGGCCGTTCTTTTACGGACGGCTCGCACGATCGATCGCTATCTCGATCAGATCGGCAGCGCCCTTTTTTACAGCGAAGAGATTCGCGCAGAGGATATCGAAGAGCTTCAAAGCGGCATCTCGTGGGTGAAGGAATTTGTGGATTCGGCGGCCGGCATGCTGCAACTCGACCTCGATTCTTTTACCGTTCCGATGCCCGTCGGCACGATGTCTGAGCCGATCGGATCGGCCCTTGCAGCTCTGGAGAGAGAGGCGGCCAGCCTGATGCCCGGCGAAGCGAAGCTCGATGAGCTGCTTCAGAGCCTTCGCGCCATCAAGGCCTTCACCGGGCGACTTGTCGTGCGTCTTCATGCCGAATCGCTGACGGGCGATGATATACGCGAAGGCCTGGATCGCTTCGAGAAGGCGCTGCCCGATCTGGCGCAGAGCATCGTGCGCATCAATGAATCGTATCAATCCGGAAAGGATGAACAGGGCGTCGCTCTTCTTGATAGCGTCATGCAGGATCTCGATGCGCTCATGCCGTATCTTTTTGCAGCTCTGGAAAGGTTGAGCGAAGAACAGCGGCACGAATCGGTGGGCGAGAGAAGCCTTGATGAGACGGCTTCGGCGCTTCTGTCGCTGCTCTCAGATCTTTCGTCGGCTCTGGAAGAGAGCGATATGGTCGCGGCCGGCGATATTCTCGAATACGAGCTCGCCGAGCAGATCGAAGGTCTTTCGCCGGCCCTGCAGCAGTTGAAAAAGTTCTTGCCTGAGGACGTCGCCGAAAAGCAATCCTAATCGGTGTCCTCTCTGCGTCTTTCGCATCTGCTTCAGCAGTTTTACCGGCATGCTGTGCCCTGTTTGCCCGTCGTTGAAGCGGAAGGCGATCGCTTTCTTGGCTTCATTCTGCGCGCAGAGATCGATCGTCGCGCCTCTGACCTCGAGCGATTACAGGAAGAGTTCACTCGCATCCCCTCCGCCCTTCTGCATGCGCAAATCGGCGACGAGGCCCTGCATGCGCTTGGCGAGAAAAGCCCCGTACCCGTGCTCGATGAGCTGGGCCGGGAGCATACCCGGTGGCCGAAATCTGAGCTTTATCGACGCATGGCCGCTCTTGAAGAAGAGCAGCGTGACGAACCCGTTCAGAGCGATTCCGTTCGCGCCGAGGTCGTTTCAGCGCAAAACGAAGGGGACTGGCTGAGCCGACTGATCCTTGCCTCGCTTCCACATCCTCTTCTTGCCACCGATCTGAACGGCCAGACGCTTTTTTATAATGAGACCTTTGTTTCGCGTATTCTGGAACGTGGGCCTTTTAAGAATACCCTGGCTCTCGCCGAGCGCTATTTCCTCGAAGTGAATCGTAATGCCCTTGCGCGCACCTACAGCATGGGGCCGCATCCGGTCGATTTGCTCTTTGTATCGCTGACCGAGCTTCATCTTACCGTCGAGATCGCCACGCTCGAACATGATCGCGTCATCATGGGGTATCTGTATATCTTCCATGATCCCGAGGTTGCCGGGCTACCACATGAGATTATGAGCCGGCTTGAGGCAGGTCAGGATCTCGATTCGATCATGGAGGATCTGGAGGCCGGTATCATCGCCTCGATGCTGCGTCGCACGGGACAGAACGTATCGCATGCGGCGAAGGCCCTGGGCGTGAATCGGTCCACGCTGCAGAATAAGATTCGTCGCCTCGATGTGAACGAGCGCTTTCATCGCCGTGTCGAAGGCCCGGTGCGGCGTATTCGAAAGAAAGCAGACGAAACCTTGCCCGTCATTCCCGACGCGAAGGCATTCGTTTTTGATCGCGAAGAGGACCCTCTGGCTAAAAAGTCAGCGACGGGAAGAAAGGCAAGAAAGGAAAGAAGGGAAGAAGAGCGCGACAGGCCAGGAAAACAGGCCGAAAACCCCTCCCGGCAGACTTCCGGAAAAAAAGATGTAACGAAGGCTGCAAAGAAGGCGACGCCGAAAACGGTAAAGGGTGTGGCGAAAAAGGCCGCGAAGAAAGGCGCGAAGGCCTCGGACTGATCAACGCCGCTCGTTCGATTTTGCAGCGAGTGTTTTGCGAATATGCTGAATACCCGGGGCGGGGCTTGAACCCGCACGGCGAATCGCCCCGGGATTTTAAGTCCCGTATGTCTACCATTCCATCACCCGGGCGGTTATCAACATCCGAAAGGTCGGATTTTCTGGGAAGAAAAATGGAGGCGTCGGCCGGATTCGAACCGGCGGTCGGGCTTTTGCAGAGCCCTGCCTTAGCCACTTGGCTACGACGCCGTCTGTGAGACGTTAATTGTTTCTGACCTGTCGGGTCAATTGAAAATTCCCTGGGAGGGCCGGGCCTCTGCAATCATATCCTGAATGCGCCTCGCCACGTCGTTTCCGGGGTCCAGGTCGAGCGCCTTCTGCGCGAAAAACTCCGCTCGCTGATGCGACGACATCTTTACATGGCAGTAGGCCAGGTTCACAAGATTGCCGGGACGATCCGGCTCGCGAAGATAGATGCGCTCGCCCAGTTCGGCGGCGGTGGCATAGTCCTTCACTTTGCGAAAAGCATACGAAAACGTATAGAGGATGTCGGTCGTCGCCGGATGCTCATCAAGATACGTCCAGGCATGAGACAGCACGCCTGCATAGTCTTCCTGCTTTATGTGATGATTGATCAGTTCGGTGAGCGTGCGACGCCCGTCTCTGTCCGTCATGCCCGAGAATTCGATGCGAAGAAGGGACAGGTCATCGGTTAACTCTCCCCGCCGCCCCAGCTGCTCGGTCAGGCTGTCGAGGTCGCCGCCTGATTGTTCGACGAGAGAGAGAAAGAGATACTCGTCGTCGTTTCGGTTGCCGTCACCGAGGTCGAGATCGTCTTTGCCATCCGACCCGAATAGAAGGACGTCGCCGGGTTGCATCTGAAAGGTGCGCACGACGGTCTGAGACTCGGTCGACTCGCGAATGCCGATACGCTTGAGCACGGCCTCGGTTTCGATGAAGCTGGCTCTGCCTTTTCTGTAAAGAACGCCGAAAGGATGCTCGGCGTTGATATAATACACCGTTCCCGTTCGATCGTCGACTAACCCTATAACGAGAGACGCTCCCATAGCCCCGTCGAACGAAAGAAAGATCTTGGCGAGTTCGCGAAAGGAGTTTTTCAGCCATCGCTCCGGATAATGATTCCTGAAGACGGCCGCCGAAACCGTACGTTCGAGGATCGATTCAAAGACCGAGCCGATGACAAGAGCTCCACTGGCTCCCTGGATCGACTTCCCCATGGCATCGGCGTTTAAAAAGGCCGTGTAATCCCTACCTTTCAGCGAAAGCGAGCGCGCGATGCAGATGTCGCCTCCTATCTCGCCGCTCCATTTGCGAAAGCGGAAGCTCTTCTTCTGGCGGATACGAAAATCTACGCTGACGGTTTCGCTGCTTACTTTTTTGGAGATCAGGGGATTCAGAACAAGCGAGGTCAGATAATAATCCCCATCCTGCCGCTCTTTGAGCTGCTGCACCTCGGCCAGCGTTTCACTGAGTTCCTGCGTTCGCTCCTGCACCCTGTTTTCGAGCGTGCGGGCATACTCCGATAGCTTTGTTTCGTGATCTGCGATCAGACGCACCATCTGATTGAACGTTCTCGTTACGAAACCGATCTCGTCTCCGTTGATGCGTTTTACGCGTACGGTCAGGTCGTGCTCTTTGATGCGTGAGATGCCTTCAAGAAGCCGGTTCAACGGAACGATGATGTTCAGCTGCAAAAAGGCCAGGGAGCTGAGAGCGAAGACGACGATGGCGGCGAAAAGCAATATATAGAGGTTCCGGTGCAGAGATTGAATAGGACCGAGTACCTCGTCTTCGTATCCTCCGACGGCGATTACCCAGGGCTGCTGCAATTGAGGGTGCTCGAACGTCGTCAGATAGATCAGCTTCTGCCGCGGAGACGTTTCGCCGCTGTTCTGCCAGGGATAGCGATAGAAGCCCTGACGCTGCATCATCATCTCGCGAACGACCATCGTTCCGTCGAACTGAACGTTATCGAGGTCTTCATCCTCGCGAAAGGGATGGATGACGGCTATCAATCCATTTGCCGGCGTATGCCTTTCCTTCATATCGCGCGAAACAAAGGCAAGATTCTCGTCAGCGGTCTGACCGAACGCCTCTTTGTAGCGGGTGATTTCTTCTGCTGTGTAGCCTGTTTCAGAGAAATTGTTCGCGTACCGACTCCTGATTGCATTCTCAGTATAGTCGCGCGGATACGTTGTGCCCTGTATCATCCATTCCGGAGTGTAGGCGGTCAGGGCGAATCCATAGCCCGTATTGCCAAGCCTCAAGGAAGAGACAGAGAGGTTGCGTACGATTTCAAATTGAAATCCCTGGCGCACCGTCTGGCGATCTTTGCGCGACAGTCTGTAGTAGCCGTCATAGATGTCACGAATCAGCCAGGGATCAAGCGCCCGGAAAAGGGCTCTTTCAGAATCGAGCCTCTGAACCCTTCCAAGCGGTTCGCCACCGGGACGCTTTTCGACGAGGTATTCGGTAAGTCCGTCTGGCGTTTGGGCCTTTATCTCTTTTATGTCAAAGGCGTCGCTTATCCTGGGATCAAATATGCCGAGCATACGTCCGATCTGCTCCTTCATGCGCCCCTTATCGTTATCGGACTGGCGAAAGGTCAACCGAATCTCCATCATCGGGCCGACCATGGAGTTACGAATGATATCGAAGGCCTTTTCCTGATTCAGCTCTTTTCTATCCATGCGCAGAAAGACATTCTGGATCTCGCTCTGCATCTGCAGGGTTGCCGATCGAACCTGCTTCTCAAACTGGTCGATGACGGTCTGTCGGGCCACATAGTAGGCATATTCGACGACGGCGACCGTGATCAGGATCGTGCCAAGAATCAGATGAAAGGCCACCTTGTAGCGAATAGAAATAGATTGCAGCGAGAGAAAGGGGTTGCGAAGCACGGACTTCAGCGTCTTTTTTTTCAACATGGTATGGGCGTTAGTCCGAATTGTACGGTGAATATAGCAACCTTTTTACTTTAAAAATTTTAGTATCTGACTTTGTATTTCAATATCAATTACGCCGGCTCCGTTGAGGCTCTTCTGTGTCGGCAGCGCTGACTTACGGAGGAGGCGCGCTTAAAGCAAACGGTCAGATTAAGCGCAGATCCTTCTGGCCGAGGCCGCCGCTCTGGAGGCCTGAAAAACACTTTGCCGCCCGACCGTGGATGGAACGATGAATCTGCATGGAAATTCGAGACATTTTTCGCAGGGTTCGAAGCAGGGTCAGAGAGGCGCGGGAGCGCGTCGGCGAGCAGGGGCAGAAGGCGGCCGTCGTCATGCGTTCGGCCTTTGACGAAGAATGGATCGATCGCGCCCTTGAGAAGGCGCGCGAAACGCTCGCTCCGCGAAAAGAGCTCATTCCCGTCGATTTTCAGCTCAGACAGCATTCCCTGCCGCGTCGCATCTACGAGCGAGTCGTGCCCCTGTCGCATGTGATGCGCCTGCAGATGCGCTACGAGCGGCCGTTTCTCGACGACTTCATGCCCGTCGGCCCCGATAGCTATATCGGCCGCGGCTCTTACAAATTCGTGTACAGCCTTCCCTGGCGGATGGTCGTCAAGGTCGGGAAGAATATCATGCCCTCCGATCCGCTCTGTGGGTCTCTGTTTCGCGAGGTGGCGCGCGAACCCGAGAAGTTTCTAAAAAAGGAAGAGCTGGAGTTAATGGAGTTTTTATGCCGTGGCCGCACGACGGCGGGTAAAGAAAAGATCCGCTTCAATTTCTACAGGCTCGGACTGGAGCGGTACAGCTATGCCATCGTCAAGCAGGGGTTACCCGACATGGTTCTGCCGACCCGCTTTTTTATGGGCATTCGGTATCGCCGATCTCTTTTCGGTCGCGGACATACGGAGACGATGCGTCCGATGGATACGCAGCTGATGCTGGTGGGCAAGCATCTGAAAGAGCTGGCCGTATCGGGGAAAAAAGCGAAGCAGGGCAGGGTCGGGCAGTTCTTTAATCCGAAATTCGAGTTTGAATTCGATATCGGTCGTTTCGGCGCCGTGAAGAAAAAACAGCTCGAAAAGATTCGCGATGATTTGCTGCGTCTTGTCGGTTTTACGGAGGCGCTTGCCGAAAAAGAAAAGCTCATTCTCGATATCCATACCGAGAACCTTATTATCACCATTCCGGAATTCGAGCTTAAAGTTTTCGATTTTCACATCTTCGACGAACACCTTTACACGGCGGCTCGAGGCTATGACCGCCCCGAGCAGGAGCATATCGAGGTGATCGGGAAATTTATCGATTCGTTCGGCCTTTAGAAGCGCCCTCCCTATTGCGGTCGAATCGTCACATGATAGCAGCGTTGATTCTTTTCGAGAATGGCATAGAGCTTGCCTTCGTTTTGCAGTTCGATCAGCGTTTCGGCTAACATTGCGTGCAGCTGACGGCGCAGAGCGTCGCCGAGCCAGTAGCCCGTGCGCAGTCGCATCGTTTCGAGAGAGCGGTTCACATCGACATCGCCCGTATCGGGCAGCGGAGCAAGGGAAACGAAGAAGTTATCATAAAAGATGTCGAAGCTGATGCCGTAGCTATGAGAAGAGATGAGCGATGCGTTCGCATTACGGTCGCGGAGTCCATCCTGATACTCCACCGTGCGCAGAACGGACGAGATCGCCATTTTCACGGTTACGTCCTTCATGCCCGTTCGTTTGTTCAGACGTTCGGCGATGAGGTGCAATCCCTCCGAGGCCATCGGTAGAAGGGCCCGGTGTTCTTTCTTTACGTTATAGAAAAAGTAAGGCGTCTCTCTGTTCTGTTCAAGAGCGGTTAACGTTCCCGCTTTCAGTCGGGCATCCAGCTCGATGCGATCTTCGATGGCCGTAAGGTTCATCGAACGTACGACGGCCAGATGATCTTCGAGCAGATGTGTGCGAAGCTGTCGTTCTCGATCGGGCGTCGCCCAGTCCTGATAGATGGGGAATCCATCGATGATGCGACGTTCGAAGGCGCGGGCCTGATCGAAGTAGGCCTCTATGGCCGCTGCTTCGATCTTTCGCTGCTGCGATACGTAGCGATAGCCTCCGTAGCCGGCAAGCGGGATTACGATGAGGGCGATGCTCAATATGATAATGGTCTGGATACGGGTCACAGGTCAAAAAGTCCTCACCCTTGTTCAGAGAAAACCATGTTTTCGATAAAAAGCGAGCATCTCGGGAATGAGCGCCTCGGGTTGATCATGATGCAGGTTATGCCCGGCACCGCCCACCTCACATAGCTCCAGAGTTTTGAAATGTGACAGGATTTCAGGAAGGCGAGCCGGTCCCGGGTGCAGATGGCTTTTCTTGCCAAGAAAGAGCAGCACGGGAACAGCAATGCGTCGCCACAGGGCTCTGCTGATCTCAGGAGCAAACGAGAGAGGGACGGTGCCGTTTTTCAAGAAGGGATCATGAACCCATACAAAGTTACGATCGGGTTCTGCGGGGTCTTGCGGACGGGCAAGCAGGCGGGCAAGCACGGCAATGCGGTCTTTACGCACTCCGCGATGGATGCGCGAAAGGACCCGCTCGACGTCGGCAATGTCGTTCATAGTCCTTCCGTCACGATCGACGTCTTCGGTCAGATGCTCGGCCCAGGATCGCAGTCGATCAGCCTCAGCATCGGCTGTGATGATGCCCGAAAAGCCTTCGACGAGAACAAGAGAGCGCACCCTTTCTGGCAGCGTGCCGGCAAAGCGCGCGGCGAGAGCCGCTCCCATGCTATGCGCCAGGATATGCACGGGCCCCTCCGTTACCTGAGGCAGCTGTATGTTAATGAAGCGTATAAGGTCGGCAAAGGCCTCCTGTATCGTATACATCCTTTCGCGGCGCATGGATGCACCCTGACCGCGCCAGTCGAGCAGGATCGGATCAAATCGGCCAAGCACTTCATCGAGAAAAAGAAAGGTCTTTGCAGTATCCTGATAGCCAGACAGACAGAGAAGCGGAGGACCGTTGCCCGGCGCAGGTCTGTACCAGGCCATTCCCTCGAAAAACTGCGGTTCGCTTTTCAGAATGAGTTCTTGCATGTCGTCATGATAATGCCGATCGAAGCTGTCGTCGATCAGGCAGGCTCCGCTCTGTCGGGAAAATCGCGGATCAAAAGCACGGAATTCCCCGATTCGTTGTAAAGCACTCGCGAAAAGGCGTTTCGCGTAATAAAGATCCCGCGGCCATGCAGCGACGCCTCGACCTGCTCGGGGTCCATATGAAAGCCGAATCTGTTATGGTCGAAACCCATACCCTCGTCGCTGATGCGATATCGGATCTGCGTCGGCGTCAGCGTCAGTCTGATGCGTACTCTTCTTCGATCATTCGTTTCTGTCATGAGGCGACGGCGTATCTCTTCCTGATAATTGCCGGAATTCAAGAGATCGGTCTTTTCGATGTATGTGATGCCGAGGTTGCCGTGTTCGATGGCGTTGACGATGATCTCGCGAAGACCGATGCGAATCATGCTGATCTCGTATTCGTCGAGAAAACGCGGCAGGTCGACGATAAGACGTCGCACCATGTCTTCGATGGCGAAAAGATCGTTATTCATCTCGAAGCTGACGCTCTCTCGAACGAGGTATTTCAGCGCCGGATCTTCTTCAACCGTCGACGCCTTTACGATAATGTCGGTTTCGTCTTCGGAGCGAATCTTCTCGAATTTGATGTCGAAGAAAACATGACCTCGCTTCTGCTCTGCGAAAAGCGGAACACGAATATTCAGGGTGTCTCCGTGAGCAAAAAAGTCCTGAACACGATCGACGGTAAAGCTCTGACTGAAGGCCCCTTCTTCGGGAGTCTCCTTCTTTAAAAGGTCGCTGAATGGACGTCCGATCAGATCAGAGGGGCGAATGCCGAGTTCTCTGTAAAGAGAGCTGTTCCCTGCCGTTACGATTCCCTTCGCGTCGAGAGTCAGTACGATGTCGTTCGTTTCTTCGATGAGACGCCTGTATTTCTCTTCGGATCGGGTCAGCGTGTGATGAAGACGTTTCAGGTTCATGAAGCTCTGGCGCATCGATCGGTTCAATCTCTGATTCGTCTTTAGAAGTTGCAGCAGATCGTAAGCGATACGCACGGCCGATCCAGTCAGGAAGAAGAGAAGGCCATAGGCCGACAGACCCGGGCTCGTATGCAAAACAAGAGCGGCATAGATGTCATACACGCTTGTGACCATGACGACGGTGGTGCCGAGAACGAGATTCCCCGGAATCCTCGCTGTCAGCGCCTGGTACAATCCGACAGGAAGTCCTCTCAATTTGAAAAGACGGCGCAGATCATGAAAGAAGAAGGCGAGAAGGAAGGCCTCCATAACGATGAGAAGCGGCGGGCTTGTGAACTGCCATACCACAAGCAGATCATAGAGCGGATTCACAGGCAGAACGATCGACAGACCGCTGATCGTGAAGCCATGCAATACGACGAGCGCACCGAGCAGCTGAAAGGCGCGATTGCGAAAAGGAAGCAGACTGATGCTGAAGTTGATGAAGGCCGGCAATCCGAGAGCCAGCGACGCCATCTCAATACGGAAAATGAGATTTGCGTTATCCGTAAACTGATAGGGCAGTGTCGATCTTGTAAATAAGTAGGTCGCCAGAGTGAGAGCAAAAACTCCGAAGTGCAGGTTGAAGCGTCGTTTCGGGTCTCCGAAGATAAAAAGAATATGAAAGAGACCGATCGACGAGTAAATCGTGATCAGAACGATATACAGCGTCTGATCGACGTCGGCCTCTGCGTCGGCCGCCTCTTCAATGCGGTAAGGAGAGCCGTAGTAGAGGCCGGTCTCACGCGAAAGCGGATCTCCCTTCAAATGGATGACGATCTGATTCGTTCCGCTCACAAGGAAGCGCGGATTTACTGCGACGCGAAGAAGTCGGCGGTTCACCGGATGAGAGTCCATACTCTTCTGTAGAAGTCTTCCGTTGATAAAGATCTGCCACCCTTCGCCGATCTGCGCGAAAAGCAGAACAGGGTTATGCATATGCGTCAGATCTTCGTCGGTCAGGGTGAAACGCCAGAGTAGCGTGAAATCTGCCGGTGGCAGGGAACGCAGTTCGGGGAATTCACGCTCGGGCATGCCGGGCAGCTTCAGATCGGGAACGATAACCGGACGATTTCTCGCCGCCGGAAGTCGCAGGAAGTCATCGCCGATCTCTTCGTCCGGCGAGGGGATGCTCCCGTCTTCAAGAGCGAATCCGGCGCGCACATAAACGGGCAGTGAGTTGAGATCGACCGGATAGCCGGCCTCTGCCAGAAGAGGAGAGCTAACGATCAGAAACAACAGCGCTGCTGTTCTTCGCGTTGACTTCAGAGTTTTACGAGTAAGGCTGTGGCCAGGCATCCGAGTCCTTCTCCTCTTCCGGCAAATCCCATCTTTTCCGTCGTCGTCGCCTTGATGCCGATGCGTTCTACGTCGATGGCGAGTAATCGACTGAGGCTGCGCCGGATCGTTTCTTTGTGGGGCTTGATCTTAGGCCGCTCGCCGATTATGGTAATATCGACGTTAGAAATAGAAAAACCTCTATCGGTAACGAAGGACCTGGCTTTCTCGATGATGCGGGCCGAATCCATATTCTTCAAAGCGGGATCCGTATCGGGGAAAAGCTCCCCGATGTCGGGACCGGCCAGGGCGCCGAGAATGGCGTCGGCAAGGGCATGAAGGATTATGTCGGCATCGGAATGACCCTCAAGCGCAAACTCACTTTCGATAGTCGCTCCGCCGAGAATAAGGGGACGATGGGAGTCCTGGATGAGGCGGTGAAAGTCAAGTCCGTTTCCGAGTCGAATATCCATCGATGGTCAGGATGACTGGAAAGATGCCGTCTGTAAACCAGAAATCGTCGAGAACACTCGAAAGGTCTGCGGGAGAGAGGTTTGCGTGGGCGGTCGTCTGTGAAAAGACTGGCCCTCATGGCCGGTCGAAAAAAGGTTGCAGTCTCTGGAGATCGTCGAATATCCTGTCGCCAGTCGGCGCTTAGACGATCGATAATAGAAAAAAGCTGTAATTTTCTGGTGCGTCCTCAGAAAAACGGCAAAAGCGGATGTTCTGAAATGGCTCTGGTATTGGAAAGAGCTGGTTTCGAAACAGGCGAGGCTCTTTTAAAAGAAAGAGACCGATTAAAAAAGATATTTTGTGAAACGGAATACTACTATGAAACGATTCTTTCTGGCCTCTGCTTTTTTCGGGGCCGTGATGATTGCACTTCCATCACTGGAAGCCGTGACCGGAGCTCGCATCACCGTCACTGTCGACAACAAGCATATTCAAACCTACAGAGGCCGAATCGGTCGCTGGGTAAAGCCCGACGGCGATAGCATTCAAAAGCTGGCACGGGAGTTCGGCACCACACCGACGGAAATCCTCATCATTAACGATAACACCTTCTCTCGCAGCGATTTCGTCTTTATTCCGATGGGCGAGGAGTTCTATCAATCCCTGCTGAAAAAAGGGTTTGGCCGCCGCATTCTTCAGATTGATCCGCGTCGTTTGACCTGGCCTGCAGAAACGCCCGAATACACGTCGCGCTTTGGAAGACGTTTCTCTGAGATGCACATGGGCCTTGATGTGGCCGCTCCGATCGGCACCCCTGTTCTTGCCGCCGACGACGGAGAGGTTACGGGCTCGTCATGGATGGGCGGACTCGGTAAGGCCGTCGTCATCACGCATGCCGACGGAAAGAAGACGGTCTATGCGCATAACAACGACCTGCTGTTAAAAGTAGGGGAGCGCGTGAACAGAGGGCAGATCATCGCCTTCTCGGGCTCGACGGGGCGCTCAACGGGGCCGCATATTCACTTCGAGGTGCGCTATCAGGACGTCGCTTTGAATCCCGAAGATTTTCTACCGTATGGCTATCATCAGTCCGAGATCATCGTAAGAGAAGATGCAACGGGAATCGCCGTAACAGAAACGCTGCCCGATATTCGCGCCTCTTCGTCGCTTCCTCCACGAACGAACGCTTTCTGAGTTATGAATCCATCCCACTGGTCAGCAAAGGCCTTCAGCGAGTTAACCTCTCTGCTTGAAGGCCCGCCCGGCCTTGCCGCCTTCGACTTTGACTACACGTTGATTCAGGGAGATCAGGGCGAAGCGCTGATGAACGAGATCGTCCTTGGCGGTCATGTTCGCGCCGATGAGCCCTGGTTCTGGGAGCACTGGCCGACGTCGACGCATCGTCATCGAGACGAACTCAGGGCCGCTTACGAACGCTTTCGCTATTTTGATGATCCGCTTCTGCTTGTCGAGTGGATGGACGGCATGATTGACGTGTACGAGGCCATCCGAAACGAACATGGAACCGAAGCCGCCTATCGCTGGAGTTCTATCTTTTTCGCCGGCTTTCATGAAGAAGAAATGGGCGCTCTTTCAAGAAAGGTTTTTGATCATCAGCTGACGGCCAGTTCATCAGTCGGATTGCCGAGCGGTCGCGAGTTACCCGTCGGCATCCGCATTCGACCGGCTATGCAGGAGCTGGTGCGTGCGATGCTTGACCGGAAGTGGACTGTATACATCGTAACGGCCTCGCCTCGCATTCCGATCGCCGTTCTCTCACATCGATGGAATCTGCCGGCCGAACACGTAATCGGTATGGAGCTACGGCGCATGGACGACGGCCGTTTCGGACCGCATATCGTCGAGCCGTACCCCTGTGCAGAAGGAAAGGTGCAGGCCCTTCGACGCATTACTGAGGAACCGCTGCTTTTCGCCGCCGGCGATTCGATGATGGATCTTCCGCTTCTGGAAGAGGCGCAGTCGGCGATGGTCCTTGATCGGGGCAGCGTCACCCTGCGTACGAAGGCGCACGAAAAAGGCTGGATCGTGGAAGCTATGCCGGTAATCGATTGAACATGCATAAAGTCATCATCGTCGACGATCATCCGCTCATGCGGGCCGGACTGAAATACATCATCGAGCAATCCGGTTTATACAGCGTCGTCGCCGAGGCGGCGACGGGCGAGGTCGTACTTCCATTCATCGAAGAGCATCGGCCTTCGTTCATGCTTCTCGATCTGGGGTTGCCTCTTTCCTGGCAGGAAGGCCTGGTCGTTCCGGAAATCGAAAAGGGTGGATTTCTTCTCTCGAAAGAAAACATATTGAGCTCTTATGGTGGCGCCATCGTTCTTGCGACCGTCCGGCTGCGCTTTCCCGATCTTAAGATCGTAATCGTAACGCAGTATGAAGACACCGATATCATCACGTCCGTGATCCGGGCCGGAGCGGACGGTTTTCTCTTAAAGACCGATAAGGCCGAGCGAATCCTCGATATCGTGAATCGCGTGATGAGCGGCGAAACGGCGCAATCGGATCGCGTGATGGAGCTGCTTGCACAGGCCGAACAGAAGGCCGGAGTGGAGATCACGGCCCGCGAGAAAGAGGTGCTGGAGCTGATCGCAAACGGGTTTCGCGATCGTGATATCGCCGAGCGCCTTGATATCTCTCTGCGGACGGTGGCCTTTCATAAGGCGAATCTAAAAGAAAAAATCGGCGCCGAAACCCTTGCAGAACTTGTCTCTTACTATCACAGCCGTGTTGGGCTGTGATAGTGGGGTTCGAGATCTCCGAATTATGAGATGATTCTTATCCCTTCTTATAGCCGATGAGGATTTCCGTACGTCGGTTACGCGGCTCTGAGGCGTTGGTCGGAATGATCTTGCGGTCGTCTGCGAAGCCCATGATCTCGACGATACGAGCGGGGGCGATGCCCTTCCTCTTGACGAGAGAATCGCCGACGGCCTGGGCTCGCCGCATGCTTAACCGTCGGTTCATCTCTTTCGAGCCAGGAGTATCGGTATGGCCGTGTACTTTTGCGATGGTATCGGGGCTTGCGGCGAGGGCGTCACCAAACTTATCGACGATTTCGAGAGCGGCCGCTGTCAGCTCGGCGCTCCTTGTTTTGAAGGCGATGTCTCCGTCGATGGCGGCTCGAAGCAGAACGATCCGCCCTTTATCGTCCGTTTCTTTTTCAAGTCGGAAGCCGAGCGCGCGGAAGGACTTCTCGGTCTCTTCGAGAACTGCGTCCCGATCTTTGAAATCCTTTCGCACACTGGAATAAACCTTGTTCAGATAATTCGACGATTCTTCTGTTGCCGCATCGGGATCGGCGCCTTCAGGAGGGGCGAGATCAGAGGCGCATCCGCAGATCCAGTTCCAGTAGCTGCTGTAGCCAAAAGGAGGCCTGGATAACGTGGCGCAGCCCGTCAGCGAAATGAGCAGGAGAACGAAAACCGTACGAATCATGCAATAAATCCTCTTCAATGGAATGGCGCGCCTTCGCGAACGTGAACCATGTTATGAAGACGCAGCGATGCAGGGGATTCCGGATTTTTTTTCCCGTCATAAGATGGTATCCACTGCAAGGATATGCAGCTTGTCGGGATTGAATCTGGCGTTTTTTCTGCCGGTTCGTAAAGACACTTTTCGTCCAATGTTCCCGAACGCTCTCTTTTCAGGTGGATTCGGTGAAACGATTCGTAGCTTTTCGGCCTTTTTGCGCATTTTCAGCTCTGTGGCTTTTTGTGGGTGCAGGCTTGCCTTCGTCGCTCCTGGCAGATCCTCTACAGCAGGATACGCCGTTTCAGGGACGCTTCATGCACCGAATCCTGTTCTCGGTGGGGAGCGGCTATGCAACGGGAAAGCAGAACGTGATGACCGAGTCTGGCCAGGCCTGGATGATCAACTCCGTACTCAATTCAGCTAACTCTGCGCAGCCCGTCGTCCTGCCTGCCGGCGAAGGCCAGGGCAGCCGCTATTTTCCCGACCGGACGATTCTCGGTTATTCGTATGGCGATCGATTCGATGTGAACTACCGCCGCAGCACCGTCGATCAGAAGTTCGACCGCAGCGGATCGCCGGCCGTTCTTTTTCTGTATCCTGGCAATGCGACGTATGCGACAAGCCTGTTCGAGGGCGTTCGCCTGATGCGATTCCGTCATGATTCCCGATTTTACGAGTTCGGCTACTTTCATCGCTGGACCGATAAACTGCGCGCCGGTCCCGTCGTCGCCTACCATACCTATATCGAAGATCTTTTGATCAGTTACGGATCCTATACGCTTCGCTCTTCGGCGGCAGCCACTGATCCGGGGCTGCTTACATGGGCGCAGGGCGGCGATGCTCGTTTAAAATACGATATGAAAGGAACGGCATTCGGCGCCGGCCTGAAATGGGATCCGCTGAATAACTTCCGCCTGACCTACCACCTCTATCTCATTAACCGATCCGGGAACGTTTCGGGCGGCGGCTACCAGCTTATACAGGACAGGAATCAGAGCGGCATTGAAAGCAGTCGTATCGAGGGTCTTTATCAGATGGGCTCGGCCTCTGATAAAGGTATGATGCACAGAGTCGAGGCCGAGTATAACTACTGTCGCTGGTCCATCGCTATGGGCCTTGAGCGCGAATCCTGGAAGCGCAGCTATTCGTCTTTTAACTTCCTCTCCAACCAGTCTCGCGATGTCAGTTCTAAGGGAAACCTCATCGGCCTCGGTGAGATGTCCGCTTCGTCAGAGGGGTACCGTACCGAACTCTATCTTCGCGTCGGCGTCTCTGCCTATTTCGGCGACGTCGCCGCTCCCGTTATAAAGAAGCAGGAAGTCGTCGAAGAGAAGGCGCCCGAACCGGCGAAGAAAGAAGAGGTCGCTCCGGAAAGCGGCGTCACCGACGAATCGTCAAAGTATTTGAATAACGTCTTTGATTCGATACAAAAAGACTATAACGAGCAAGGCGAAGTGCTTGAGCAGACCGAGAAGTCCTTTCGAGCCCTCGGTATTGAGGTGAAGAAAGAGGTGAACGAGAAGGGGCAGACCGTAAATCTTCAGGCGACGATTGACGGCGACATCTCGTTTAAAACGGGCAGCGCCGAGCTGACGCCGAAAGCCCTTGAGGTCGTCGACAAATTCGGTGATGCGATGAACGCGAATCCGAATACGGTTTCAAGAGTGCACGGACATACGGATACGCCCGGCTCAAAAGAAGGGAACCGACGCCTCAGCCAGCGCAGAGCGGAATCGGTGCGCACGGCTCTCATTCAAAGAAAGGGCATCGCAGCGAGTCGCATACTTGAGGTAAAAGGCTTTGCCGACGATCGCAAGATCGTGCAGACGAACGCCTCGGAGCCGAGAAACCGTCGAACGGTTATCATTATCGAATACCGTAAATAAGCAGGCCCGGCCATACAGAAGACAGAGAGAGCCTCTCTGTCTTCGAGGCGTCCTCTCTGTAAAAAAGCTTGACGGCGATGATGTTAATGTCTTCTCTATTGAGGCAATCTTCTCAAGCAACGGTGATCTGCCGGTGCTTGAAGGAGTCCGGTACAGAACAATGGTAATGCAGATTCTCCACTGAGGACATTGCGTCCTTGATGCCAGAACAGTCCGTCTGTTCAATTCGACAGCAGCGCCCGATCGCAGGCTCTGCTGTCTCTCTGATTTATGTGGCAACGAAGCAAGCCGCCGTGCCTGCTTCGATACAAGGAGAATTCTGTGAGAAAGCTCATCTATCATGTGGCCGTCACCGTTGACGGCTTTATCGCGCGAAAAAACGGATCGGTCGACGGCTTCCTGATGCAGGGAGATCATGTCGACGCCTATCTCGAACATCTGAAAGATTACGATACGGTCGTCATGGGGCGCCGCACGTATGAGGCAGGCTATGATTTCGGTCTTCGGCCTGGCGATATAGCCTACCCTAACATGAAGCATTTCGTCGTTTCAAAGACGCTGTCTTTTGCACAGAGGCATGCCGATCTGAATATCGTCGGCGAGAATGCGATCGAAGTGATACGAAGTCTTAAAGACACGCAGGGATCTTCGATCTATTTATGCGGCGGAGGCAGCCTTGCCGGCTCGCTGCTTCGCTCGGGTATGATCGATGAATTGCTTCTTAAAGTGAATCCTGTCGCCTTCGGCGAAGGGATCAGGCTCTTTGAAGGCATCGACACAGCTGTCGGATTGACCCCACTCAATACTACATCGTATGAAAGTGGAGTCGTTTTGAATCGATACTCGATCGCAATCGAAAAGGATTCACCGGTTTCGGGATCAGACTTCCGGTAAAGGAAGCCAGTCCGTTTCGTCGGGCAGGCGTGGAGCGAAAGGCCCGCTCTGCTCCTGCCATTCTTTTTTCGCCCGCACGATGCGGTCTTTCGAGGAAGAGACGAAATTCCAGTAGAAGAAGCGCTGCTCGGGAAGCGCATCACCTCCAAAAATCATGCAACGTCCTTCTCCTGATATGGTTAACTCTGATTCGCTGATCAGAACAAGATCGCCCGTCGATACGCTCTTGCCTTCGATACTGAAGTGGCCCGAGCTGACATAGACGGCAAGCTGTTCGGCTAAAGGTAGCGCAAACGATCCTTTCTGTAAAACGAGATCGATGCAGATCATATCGTCTCTGAGAATCGGTGATCGTCGACCTTCAAAGGCGCCGGCGATGAGTCGGGCTGTATAACCGTCGCTCTGGAACTCAGGCATAGCGGCTGCCTCATAGCTTGCGAACTGCGGATCACATTCTTCGTCTTCGCTACGAAGGGCCACCCAGATCTGTATGCCATGCAGGCGTTCCGCTTTTGCGCGGGAGGCGGGCGACGATCGCTCGCTGTGGGCGATTCCGCGCCCGGCCGTCATCCAGTTCACGGCGCCAGGCAGGATCTCGATCTGTGTGCCCAGGCTGTCACGATGAAGCATCGACCCTTCATAAAGATAGGTGAGCGTGCTTAACCCGATATGCGGATGCGGCGGAACATCGATGCCAGCACCGGCCGGCAGATCGATCGGCCCCATGTGATCAACAAAAACGAAAGGCCCCACCGAGCGACATTCGCGTCGCGGAAGGGCCCGCTTTACGGGAAGAATGCCGATCTGTTCGCTTCGCGCCGGTAATATACTGGATGGCATCCTTCATGTTAATACCGGAGCGCCCGGTCGGCAACGTCGCGCAAATCCTGCTTTACCATGCAAAGCCCGGATTTTCTCTATGACGTGGCAAAAGAAAGTGTTAAAGCGCCGACCATCCTCAAACGCCGCTCCTACGACGGCCTCTCATTAAACAGCGCCTTTTTCGGATTCTACGCACATGCAGGATTCTGCTCGGGCCTGAAACAGATCGGCTTCCGACCCTCCGTCATTGCCGGCTCCAGTTCCGGAGCGCTGATCGGTTCGCTCATCGCCGCCGGCATTGATGCCGACGATATAGCGTCGATGATCCTTGCCTTAAAGAAATCCGATTTCTGGGAGGGGAATCGCCTCACTCAGTTGCTCAAGCCCCTCCGGCACGGCCTGCGACGATATTCGGGAATGCTGAGCGGGGCGAAGATCCGTTCGCTGCTCGAACCGTATATCGGCGGTCTGGATCTATCGGATTTTCGTATTCCCATGGGCGTCGCCGTATCGAACCTCACGCGCGGAATTCGTGAGTTGCGCAAGTCGGGTAACGCCATCGACCTGATACTTGCATCGATGACCTTTCCCATTCTGTTTGAGATTCCTGTTATCGACGGCGACGAGTTTCTCGACGGCGGCGTCGTCGACTCCGAACCGATCAAAGAGATGATCCTTGATCCGTCTATCAAACGCATCATCATCCACGATATCGAAAACGGTCGACCCGTCTCAGATAAGGCGTTGCTTCGTGCCTTCAACGGCTCTTCGCAGATCATCCAGAACGAAACGCGTGAGCTGAAGGATCTGCTTGCCCGTAAGTACGGCAAACAACTGATTCGTATTGTTACCCGAACCTCGTATATTCATCCCGGCGATATGAGCGAGGGAAGAGCGGCCTTCGAAGCCGGGCGCCAGTCGGCGCTTGCGCATACGCCTCATCTTGCAAAGAAGAAGCGGTGAGGCCTGCGGCCGATCAGAACTGCTCGACAGCCTCCGGTCGGTCACTGATATTTCAGGTCCGCTATCTTCAGTTTGAGCCAGGTAAAATCGCCCTCTTTCAGTTTCCAGATAACCGTACTCTCTGTCGGTAGATGAAAGGGGATGCCGTTCGGTCCGGGAAAGACCTCTTTACTCGCCGGATCGATGTCGATGCGCCAGCGTTCGAGCGTAGAAGAGCCGTTACGATCCATATAACGATCGGCCTCGATGGCGATGATGTCGCCGTTTGCATCGAAGAAGAAATCTGCATGAACGGTCTGAGCATTCTGTTTCAGCGTAACGCGCGCCTGACTGTCACTCACCGCAGTCCACGACATATACGGCTCAAGAGCCGACGTAGGGAACCAGATGCTTTCTGCAAGAAAGCGCACGATGGCCCCCTGGTCGATCTGCGGGCCCTTTGCGTCGGCTACCGGGATAAGCGACAGCAATTCGATTCTCATGCTGCCCCGCCCCGAATGAAGCAGATCGCGACCGCGAAGAGCAATACCCGGAGCGGCCTTTACGTTAACCATCCAGAGAAAACCCGGCGCATCGACGCGAAACTGCTGCCGCGCTGTAAAGGGCATCCAGCTTCCGTCAGGCGTGGTTCGCATCTCTCCCGTCTGTGTCAGGCTCAGCCCGGTGATATGTCTCTGGCCGACGACGCCGCTGCGGGTTAGCCAGCGACCTACGGGAGCAGGAAGGTGGTTCAGGTCGGCCTGCGTGATTTCGGGACTCGTCCCGCTTCTGATAGGATTACTTTCGAGAATGCTGAGTTCGTCTGCTGCAAGGCGGTTAAAGCGATGCTCGCCATAACCGAGCAGGATTACAACGAGCACGGCGACGTTCACGATCGTGCCTGCCTTTGCGTCTTTCCAGTGAAATGCAATCAGACTCTGTGAGAGAAGCAGGGCGACGGCAGATACCATCCACCAGCTTTCTGTCAGGAAAACCAGCATCGCCGATCCGACAAACAGAGCAGCGCAGACCAGCCATGCGGATCGCACCGGACGTGATAAATCCTGGCGACGGAATCCAATGAGGTGGATCAGGCCATGCATCAGAAGCAGGGCAGGCGTGAGAAAAGAGAGCATAGATCTGCACAAACGATGAGGTTGTGATGTCAACTGAGAACAGAGAAGGGCCGGCTTCTCGCTTGACCTGTTGTCGGGTGCGGGAAAGCTCTACGCATTATGTCTCAGCCCGAGCTTGTGCTGGCGGGTATGCCTCTTGGGAATTCCGACGATGTGACGCTCCGCTTCTTGAGCCTTGCTCGCAGCGCCGATGTCGTCGTCTGCGAGAGTCGTCGCACGGCGCAGACGCTGCTCAAGCGGCATGGCATCGCCCGGCCCGACGCCGATTTCCTGATTCTGGACGAACACAGCTCTGAAGAAGATGTTCAGGATCTTCTCGGCCAGATCTCGGCGATGCAACAGATCCTGCTTGTCTCTGATGCCGGCATGCCGGTGTTCTGCGATCCAGGATCGGCCATGCTTGTGAAGGCTGAGCAGCGCGGATGGCGGATTACGGTTCTGCCCGGAGCGTCCGCCCTGACCCTGGCGACGGTGCGGGCGGGCATTAACGGCGCCTTCTTTTTCGCCGGATTCCCTCCTCGAGAAACGGCGGAGCGGCGTCGTTTCTTCCAGGGCCTTGGAAAAAGAGCCGAAACCGTTGTCTTTTATGAAACGCCGTATCGAACGGCAAAAACGCTTGAAGAGATGAAGCAGGCCCTTCCGGGCAGCGAAAAAGTGTTTGTCGGCATCGATCTGAGCGGCGAGAATGAGCGCGTCTTTCGCTTTCGACTGGCCGAAGCCGAGCGTGTGGCAAAACAGATTCCGAAAGGCGCTCCGGTGATCATACTGGATCGAACGAGAGAAGAACGAAACGCATGAAATCGACGGCAGAACGGAAGAAACAAGAGCCAGAACAGGGGCAGCAGAATGGCGGCCTCAGATCCATTCCGATAAAAGAAAAGAAGCGTAAGAAATCGCTGTTTTCCATGTTCTTCTCGTCCGCTGAAAAACAGAAGGCTTTGCTTTTTCACATCGACGACGGGGCCAGCCTTGAAGAGGCGCTCGAACTGATTCGCTTTGCCTCGTCGCTGCGCGGAGATCATCGGCGTATGCTTCTTGCGCCGCCTGCGATGCATCCGTTCTTCACATCGTCGCAGCTTTTTACAGAAATGCACCCGTTGACGCCGGCCTCTTCAGAGAAGGCTCTATCACAGGCCGTTCGCGGTACAGGGGCCGACCTCTTTATCTCATCGAGATCCGCGTCGATCCGCGGAGTCACCAGCGTTCAGCTGAAATCACGCAATCGCAGTTATCATCGCTTCCCTTCGTTCTGGAAAGCTCTTTCGATGTGGAACGGCAAAGGGAAGAGCAAAGGCAATAAAAAAGGCAGAAAGCAGTCTCACCTTGAGAAGGCCGATCTGCAGCTGTCGCAGCACAATCTGCGTTTTCGCATAACGATGCGGCGCATGTTCGAGGCGCTTGCGCCGTCGACGCATCCCATCTGGATTCCCGTTTCGCTTGATCCTTTCACTGGATCGCCATGGCCTTTCTCGAGTTATATGCGCCTCTGTCGTATGCTTTCGCAGAACGGCATGCCCTTTGTCGTAACGCTTGATGAGAAATCGGCGCGGGAATCAAACGACAAAGATCGAGAGGTGCTCAGAGGCCTGCCCGTATTTCGCAAAGAGCTTGCGTTGCTTTCGCGCGGTTTTGACGGCATCCGCCTCATCGAGTCGCCTTCTTTTGACGAACAGCTTTCGCTCGCACGTTTCTCGAAAATCGTAATCGGCAATCCCTCGCCCGAACTGCTTCTTGCTCAGATGGGCGGATCGCAGATCGTTTTCCTTCATGACATGCTTACGTATCGTTCTCTTCATGCCGGTCGAGCGGAGGAGCTGACGCTTCATGCAAGTCACGACCGTTCGCTGTTCGACGAATCCGTTCAGCTGAGCGGAGGACTATCGTTAAAGCCGCACGTCGATGAATGCGTACGCGATTGCCCCGCCTGTTCGCATAACTATTGCGTCGATACGATTTCAGCCGAGGCCGTATTCGAAGAGCTGAAACTACTTCTGGCGCAGGGACCGTGATTTGTGAAAGGTATGGCCGGCAGCACAGATAGCTCGAAAGAGATCGAATCCGAAGAATGGATCAGACCCGAAACGCTTGCCGAGTTCGTCGGTCAGCCGAAGCTGCGCGAAAGACTGGGGGTAGCGCTTCAGGCGGCGAAGGCGCGTAGCGAAACGCTCGATCATGTTCTTTTTTCTGGACCGCCTGGACTCGGCAAAACGACTCTTGCCGCCATCCTTGCCCGCGAGATGGGCGGACGCTTTCATTCGACAAGCGCACCTGCGTTAACCAAGCCGGGCGATCTGGCTCGCATCCTCACACTTCTCGAAGAGGGCGACATCCTCTTTATCGACGAAATCCATCGCCTGCAGCGCAACTGCGAAGAGATCCTCTATTCGGCCATGGAAGACGGCTTCATCGACTTCATCCTCGGCGAGGGCATGTCGGCGCGATCGGTGAAGCTGCATCTCAAGCCGTTCACCCTTGTCGGAGCGACGACCCGATCGGGCATGCTATCCGCTCCGCTTCGCGCTCGATTCGGTCTGCACCTGAAGCTCGATTTTTATGATGAAGAGAGCCTGGCGACGATCGTTCTGCGGGCCGCCCGCATCTATGAGCTGCAACTCTCGCAGACGGCGGCGTCGCTGCTGGCCTCACGTTCTCGCATGACGCCGCGCGAATCACTCCGGTTGCTGCGACGCGTGCGGGATTACGCTACCCTGGCGCGTCCGCAGAGCATAGAGCCCGGTTTCATAGAACAGTGTATGGCGAGTCTCGGTATCGACACGCTCGGCCTGAATGAAACCGACCGACATATTCTGCATCTGATGGCCGAGCGCTATCGCGGCGGCCCCGTCGGATTGCGTACGATTGCCGCTCTGATCGACGAAGAAGAGCGCACAATAGAAGAGAATCATGAACCTTTTCTGTTGCGCATCGGTCTGATAGAAAAGACGCCGCAGGGCAGAATCCTTTCGGCATCAGGGCGCAGGTACCTCGGTCTCGATCCGCTTGATGCGGCGGCGGTTAAACAGAGAAATGATGACGACGCTTCAGAAGATCCAGAACTCCCTTTTGCGTGAGATTCCCGCCGATCCCGACGAGCGGTTTGAAGAGCGGTTCTTTCGATCCGCCCTGTGGGTGGGCATACTCTTCTCTTCGGTTTTTGCTTCGGTCTTCGTGCGACAGATGCCTTCGCTTTCTCTTGATATGATGCAGCAGACCCTCGGCCCCGACATCAATCCCGCTTCGTCTATCTATCCGGTTCTTGTCGATCAGATGAACCCAACGGCGCCTGTGCCGGGGCAGATGCGCGCCTATTCCGATGTGACGTCGGGCGGGCGAGGCGGCATCACCGCCGAGGCAGGCTTTCATACGATGTCGAGCGATGATACTCTGTTTGTCTCACTTTCAGGAGGCGGCGGCGAAGGCGGTTCATCGTCGCCGGCCGGTGAGGATTCTTCGGGAAGCTCGCAGTTCTCTGATCCCGATGCACCGGGGCAGACCGGACTGGAGCGACGATCGGCGAACGGCCAGGGCGGAGAAGAACAGTCCCGAGCGTTACCCGGTAACCCTGGAAACGGCGAGAATCTGCCGATGCGCATCCCCATGAACTACCGATTCAGAGATGACTTTGCGCTGCGCTGGGATTCATCGCCTGCCTTCTCCATTGCCACACAGGAGCTTGCCGGCTATAAGTACTTTCGCGATATGATGCGGCAGATTCGCGAGAACTTTGCCCCGCCGGGGCTAAACCTTGCCTGGAGAGACCAGGCGGGTACCGTCGTCAGTCAGCCGATCAAGCCGCAGATCGTAAAGGTGCTCTTTCTACTCGATCGTGAAGGTAACGTGCGCGACGTGCGCATCGTTTCCAGTATGGGTCAGGTTCCCGTCGATGAGGCCTGTTATCGCGTGCTTCATAACCAGAACTTCGGCCCGCCTCCGCCCGAGGTCTTTCAGCACGGGAACATCTTCGGCATCAACTTTCTGTTCCCGCCCGTGTATCGCTGATCAGAGTTCGCTAACGGCCTTTTTTATCTGTTCTCTGTGCACCTGCTTCTTGAACGGGAAGCGATCGACCACCGCAAGCAGCGTCGGTCGGTCAAGTTGTTCGTCGCGCAGAACATGACCGAGGCATGCCTGCGCCACACGCAAGACGGACCCGGCATCGAAGAGCGATTCGTTCAGAGCAAGCAGGGCAAGTTCGAAAGCGTTCGAATAGGCGACCGGCGGGCGTATCTCGCCGGCTTCGATGCGAGGCCGTATCTCGGCGACGGCCTCGGTTATCGAGGCAAACATCTCGTTTGTTCCCGTTTCGGGGCGCGCCTGATGGATCCAGACCGCCTGAACGGGGTTAAGCGGACCATGTACGGTAAGGTTTTTTTCTGTAAGAGTAGCGATACGTCGCGCCGAATCTCTGGTGATCGCTTCTCTATCGTGAAAGTTCAGATGATAGAAGAAATCCTCGATCTGATCGGGCGGAATGGCGCCAAGCAGAAGATGCTGATAGATCGTGAAGATGAAGTAATCGCTCTCGGTATTATCGCCGATCAAAATTTCGGACGCCTGTGCCGGCATCATCGTTCGCTGTTCAAGCAGCACCGTGAGTTTATAGGCGATCTGATCGACCATGCTCTGCATCGTCGAACCGAGAAACTTGGCCGAGCGTTCCATCGCATCGCTCATGTTCTGCGTCATGTACTCTTCGATATTGGATAAGACCTCGAAGGTTTTACGAACGATGTTATTGATCGGTCCGAGCAGATTCTTGAGGAAGAGTCCGTCATGACCGATCTGAAAGCGATCAAAGACGCCTTCAAGCGTGCGCCTGAAAAAGCTGGGCGAGGCCGAAACGAAAAAAAGCGGAATGCCTTCTTTGCGCAAATCGCGATAGAACTGCTCCATGCCCGGCAACGGTCGTTTCGATTCGATGCGTTCGAACAGGGCATCCATCAGTCCCTGTCGGCTATCGATCTTTGTATCGAGGAAGGTCTGGTCGATATCGGACATGATGACGGGGCCGTCGAAATCGTCGGGAAGCACGCGCAGCTTGCCGAAGCCGACGACCGTATCTTTCTGCGAGTACTGGCTCGATCCTGTGCCGAGATAGGCGAGATCGGTCATATGCTGCCGGATAGACTCGACGGCAAGAAGCGATATACGCAGCAGATACTCGCCTGGAGGCAGGGGCGGAAAGTCGACGGCATCAATCGAAAAAGAAGTCCCCCCTTTTGCATGGATATCGTCCCATACGGTGAACGGAGCATCGGCCTCCGGATGCTCGGTATCGGCATGCAGCACCTCGATGCGCAAGCGGGGCCCGCGCACGGGGTTGATGCCCGCATCCTGCACGGCGCGAAAGCGTCGGACCAGCGATTGTGGCAGCATGGCCGTGCGGCTCCACGGCTCGTTCAGGTGGCTCTGCAAAACGGGCACGTCGAGAATCTGTCCGGTGATGCGAACGCGTTTCGCCGTGCCGCATGCTCCGCCGAGCAGGGCGATACGGCGACGACCGACGACGGGAACGTCTGAAGAGTCGGAGGGAGGAGGTGTTTGCTGATTTTCGTCGCTCATGAATTGCTTGCTTGATATCCCTTCCTGACGATGATGTCAAACAGGAGATCGGAACCCGAGAATGTTTTCTGCTAAAAAAAAGACCGTAAGCGAAAAGGCGCAAGGAGGCGGCCTGGCCCTTCCCGTATTCATCTATTCGCCCGGCTATAACCTGCAACTCGAGGCGCATGTATTTCCGGCCGTGAAATTCAGCCTCATCTACTCAAAACTGAAAGAAGACCCTGCCTTTGCGCAGCATCGTTTCTTCGAGCCGATGCCGGCCTCTTTCGATGACGCAGCCACCGTTCACAAGAAGGATTATTTACAGGATTTACAGACGTTGAACTTTTCGCGACGCGTCTATCGCAGCGAGCTACCTCTTACTAAGAGCATCGTAGATGCCTTTTTTCTTGGAACAGGCGGTACGATCATGGCCGCCGAGATGGCCCTTGATTACGGGCGGGCGATGAATCTATCGGGTGGCTTTCATCATGCCTTTGCCGATCATGCCGAAGGATTCTGCTACTTAAACGACGTCGCCATTGCGGTGCGCGTTTTACAAAAGCAGAAGCGCATCAAACGCGCCCTTATCATCGATCTCGACGTGCATCAGGGCAACGGAACGGCGAAGATATTTCGGCACAGCCGGCATGTGTTTACGTTCTCGATGCATGAAGAAAAGAATTATCCGATTAAAGAAAAGGGATCTCTTGATATCGGCCTTGATTCGGCCATGCATGACGAAGAGTATTTGAATCTGCTTGAAACGAATCTCATGAAGGTCAGGAAAAGCTACAAAGCCGATCTTGTCTTTTTTGTCGCCGGCGTCGACCCTTACGAAAACGATCGCCTGGGTGGACTCTCCATATCGAAAGAGGGCATGGCGGCGCGCGATCGCATGGTCTGTGAGATGTTCGCCGACACTCCGATCGCCGCGGTCCTTGCCGGAGGGTATGCTATCAAAACGGAGGATACTGTCGATCTGCACATACAGACGGCAAAAGCTCTCGCCGGAATGATCTAAGATGGTGCTCAGAAAACGAAATCGTCATACCGTTGACGCGATATCCTTGCATGGATTCGCTCAATTCGACGTATGCAGGCCGCTATGAGTTTGTTCGGTAGACTGGATGATCTGGCGCAGAGTCTGCGCAAGGCGAAGGCGGCGCGCGATAGCGACAAAAAGATCGAATTGCCCGATCTGGACGAGCAGGAGATCCTTGAGGATCTTCATGTGCAGCCGCTCATGCAGGGCGTTCTGCCGTCGGGCGAGGTGCGCATTTTCGGGAAGTATTCTGAGAGCGAGATCAACGAGCTGATGGACTGGTCGGGCATCTTTCATGAAATCGCTCGCAAGGATTACAAAGACTATCACGTAGAACTTCAGTATCTTTCAGAGCTCGATCAGCGTATCCTGATCCGCTGGCAGTCCGAGATTCTGTTTCATCTGCGTCTCAAGCTCTCGCATTTTCGTTTCCGGCTGAATCCCGGGGCGCCGAGCAAGAAGCTGCTTTATATCGACTGGCTGATGACGCGGCATCCGCTTGCAAGTAAGATCAGGGCGGAGCGGCTGTTCCCGGGTCAGGATATGCCCGGTCTTGGCATCTTCAACGAGATCGCCGACTTCGTCTTCAACCTGGCCCTCGGCGTCGGAGCAAAAGGCGCCTTCAATATTCCCGAGTACTTCCACGACGCCGTTCTCTTTCACCGGCAGTTCCGGTTTTATGATCCGGCGCGCGAGGCGTTCTTTCGCGCCCTGATTCGTGATCTGCGCAGACATGGGGCGCGTCGCATCTCAAACGCCCTTGCCGAAGGCCGTATTCGCGACCAGGACGGACAGGAGGTTCACTGGGTTCCTGGAGAGATGATCCATCTCATTGATCCGGAATTCGGCGACACCATCTGGAGTCAGGATTACTTCACGCGCATCGTGCGTCATCTGAAGCGCATCCGCTTTGAGATGGTCGAGTAGCGCCGCTCGCCCGAGAGCGACTTGACGCTACGACTCCGCCCGCAATTTCATCATCAATGACAGTTCTTCGCGGCATCCAGGCCGTTCTTCTCGACATCGACGGAACACTCTTCTCAAGCGAAGATATGCTACTTGACGTGTATCATGAGGCGATGGTCGATTTTCGCAAGCGGCACGGCAGGCCCGAAACGTTGCCTGATCTGCCTGCCATCATGGCTCAGATCGGGCAGCCTGTGAAGAAGATCTTTCAGAATCTTCTGCCCGAGCTGGCAGAGAGCGATCGCGATGAGATTGCAGCACAGATCCTCGATGATCTTGTAAAACGCATTGAAGAAGGGCAGGGCATTCACTATGACGGCGTGGCCGATACGCTGACGAAGCTGCATGAAGCAGGTCTTCGCATCTTTTCGGCATCAAACGGACGCAAGGCCTACGTCGATGCCATCCTGAAGGCGGCCGGTATCGATCACCTTTTTGAGGCCGTGCCTGCCATTGACAACGTTCGCATCTTTAACAAAAACGAGCTTGTCGCCTGTACGCTTCAGGACTACGGGCTGAAGCCAGAGCAGTGTATCATCGTCGGGGACCGCACGACGGATCGTGATGCAGGTAAGGCCAACGATGTGGCCTTTGTGGCGACCCTTTACGGACACCATGGAAGCCCGGACGAGCATGAAGGCGCCGTCGCTACAATTGAATCTTTTTCTGAATTGTTAACGCTGCTTGGCGTAAACTAACTCAGCCCCTGGAGGGAAGATCTGCTACATGTGCGGCAAGCTTGATCGGCGTGCTATGCTCCGGATAAAAAAAAGGCCGCTCAGGCGGCCTTCTGTTTGGACTTTTTAATCTTTTGAAAGATATCGAGTGCCCGGGCGTAATCACCGGAGAAAAGATACCCCATTCCTATTTCCATCCATTCCCCTTCGCTCAACCCCTGTTTCTTTTCGAGGGCCTTCAAGCCAGGCATCGCCTTTACGTAACGATCCCGAACCTCTTCGTAGTTATCCTGATAATCCCTTCCGCTCATCTTCTTGAAAAGAGCGAGAAAGAAGCGCTCGGCTTCGTCATAGCGCTGCAGCTTCATGAGACATTCGCCTGCATATTGCATCAGCGAACCGTCTGAGAAATGTTCGCGATATGTGTCGAAGATTTTCAGAGCATCTTCGTATTTACCGAGATGATAGAGTGCAAGGAATACGGCCTCGGCCACTCGCGGGCTTTTATTCGTCTGAATCAGACGACTGGCCACTTTGAAAAGCAGATCAAACTGAGAGGAGCGACGGCAAGACTCCACAAAACGATCAAGCAGCCACTGGCCGTAGTATCCGCGGTTGAGAATCCATCCGCCAAGGCCCCGTGATGCCGTTTCAAAGTTGCGTTTATGATAGGAGTGCATGGCGCGATAGAGCTCGCCGAACATGCCGTCGCCCGTCGGTGTGAAATCCCGATGCTGCCCGAGTTCCATCAGGGCCAGATGTTGAATCTCGGCGAGGCTCGTATCGTTCAGTCCGTCGGCGACCGAAACGATCTCCTGGAATTTCTGCTGGGAGTAGAGTTCCCAGGTGCGTTCAATAAGTTCGCTGTTCTGCATGGTTCACACCTCTTGCGGCTGCTCTCAATTTCGGCCGCTTGCAGAAAGCTTTGAAGAAAAAAAACAGGCTGAAAAACCAGAATCTAACCACAGAGGAAACCGGAGGCCTCGGAGAAAGGAGGCAGTGAGGGATTAGTGATAACCGCCCTTGCCTTCAGTGCCTCCGTGGGTATTTCTTCTTCTCTTTATCGACATAAAATAGCCATGAAGAAGGTGAATCACGGCGATACGGAGGAAATCCTGGAGGGGCCATGCATAATAATAAAGTGTCATCCCTCTTCTCTCTGAGCCCTCAGCGGCCTCTGTGGTAAACTCTTCCGGATTGTCTTGCCTGACCTTTGATTCTCTCCGTGTCCTCCGTGGTTTATCTATCTTTTCTCAGGCTGCCATGACCGGCAGTCACGATAGGCGGAGCCACACCACGGGATGCTACTCCACAGGCCCTGTAGCCCGGAATTGATCGGGCCAGTCTCGATAATTGAAGACCTGTCCTTCCTTTCGCACTCGATCGATATCATTCAGATCGACGTCGGCAAAAACCCATCCCGGCTCGTTCAGCGCACCCATTGCAAGAACTCCGTTATCAGGAAAGCCACGGTCGACGGGCGTGAACACGGCCGCAGCGCCCGTATTCAGATCGACGGCCGGCGACCAGGACGCCTCGCCAACCGTACAGGACTGTGCGACAAAACATTGATTCTCAAGGGCCCGCGCCTGGCATCCGATACGCACGCGATGATAGCCGGCTTTCGTATCGGTACAACTCGGCACAAGGATCAGATCGGCGCCGGCCTCGACCTGCTTGCGAGCAATGATCGGGAATTCGCTGTCATAGCAGATGTTGATGGCGATTTTTCCGAGATCCGTATTGAAGATGCGGATGCCATGCCCGGGCGAGATCTTCCACTCTTCTTTTTCAAAGCGCGTCATCAGCAGCTTATCCTGAAAATCCGGCGCCGCACCCGGACGAAACAGAAAGGAGCGGTTGCGATAGTCGGTCGGCGTAACGGCGACTGGAAAAGAGCCGGCGACGATCACGACTCCCTGATCGTCCGCCACTTTCTGAAAAAGGCTTTTGAAGTCGGGCAGCAGATCCTGCATGGCGGCCAGCTGCCTGGATAACGATCCGTAAACGTCCGGTGTGAAAAGCGAGGCAAGCTCCATGCTGAAATACTCGGGAAAGAGTAGAAGCTGCGCCCCCGTCGCCGACGTGATCCAGCGCCGGATCTTCGCTTCATAGTCAGAGAAAGAGGCTCCGGCAAAGAAGCCGATATCGTACGAGGCCGAAGCGATTCGCATCAGGCAAAGCCTCCGATGCGCTTCATCCAGAAGACCATCGGTTTTTCGGTTTCGGCCTCACTATCGATATCCTTCCAGCGATACTGTGTGCGGATTTCGTCGTGTCTTTCGTAACCGAAGCGTCGCCAGATCTCGTCAAGCGGAGCATAGTCCGCAGGCCGCAGCGGATGATCCTCGGGCCTCTCGACGGCGCAGAAGGTACAATAGGTGAATCGCAGCGCAAGCGCATGGTCTTCTCGGCCGCTGAAGAATTCTTTATAAATGCCGCGGCCTCTATAATCTTTGAGAAGAACGGATTCTCCGCAGTAAAAGATGCGGTTCACATCAAACGAACTCTGCAAGAACGGAGCCTGGAAATCCGGCGTTTCGTCGGCCATAGGCAGGCCCGTCGAAGCTCCGACAACCTTTTCTCCGTCAAGGGCCAGTATGACGACGCTGTCTGGCGATTGCAGATAGGTGTTCAGATACCTTTCTTCGTAGGCGATCGTGCCGTCATAGAGATACGGGAAATCACGAAAGACGTTAATACGCAGTCGCGCCAGATCTTCGATATAAGGGGCCAGCTCGGGCCCGATGACATGCTTGATCGTGATCGTCACTGGCTGACCTGCTTGATCCAGTTCTGTAAGTTGTAGTAGTTCGTTACACGGGCGATCTTTCCGTCCCGTATTTCAAAGAAGGCTCCGGCGGGAAGCGTGTAGCGCTGGCCCTTTGCCTCGGGCAGGCCTTCGTCTGAAGCCAGATACTCTCCGTTCACGATAAACTCGGCGGCGGCCCGACGCCCGTCAGCGCTGGCGAAGACGACGATATCGGTAAGCCTTTCTCTGTAGTGCCGGTTCATGCGTTCCATAAAAGCGGCGAATGCCTCTCTGCCCGTTTCTCGCCCGCCTTCATTGATGTCATGGACGACGTCGGCGGTTAACAGATCGAGAAACATGGTCATATTACCGTCGTTGAAAGCCCTGTAGTAGCGATTGATGAGATCTGTGGCTATCTGTGACATGATTCAGCATAGTAATTCCACTTATTGCGGCAACTGAAATTCCGCATACCGTGCATGGGATCGTCTGGTGACATACTGTCTGCCGATGCATGACACTTCAATATTGAGGAGAAAACCATGGTTGTTAACAGGCAGTTCTTTGCGAATACTCTGATCGTTGTAGGATTTCTTGCACTGACCTCGCTTTTCGGTGAGCCCGGTGGAGCGATTGATCTGAAAAAACTACAGAAAGTGAATACGTCGCTCGGGTACGAAGAAAATAGCGCAGTCATTGCAGAGGTCTTTAAGGCCGGGCAGATCTATAAGGTTCCCGCCAGTTGCCCTCTCGTTCTCAGCGAGCCCACCTTTCAAAAAAAGACAGAAGAATTCAACAAGATCACTCTGAAGTTTGAATGCTTACCTTCCTTTCTTCCGATTGTAATCACCTATACTTACACCACGGACGAGGGCCTGAAAAATCTCGGTAATGTTCTTTCCAGCAAATCTCTGGAGAACATGGACCTTTCGGCCGTGAAATACTCGGGACGGTTTCAGGTTGGTGAGAGAGGCTTGAACGATGTCTTTCTCTTCGTCCGCCTGCTTGACGTTGAATAGAGCCTTTACCTCTGTATCGAAAGATGGGTGAGGTCGATGCCGTAGCGCTCGATCTTCTGGCGAAGCGTGTTGCGATGGATGCCCATCAGCTCGGCGGCCTCGATGAGTTTGCCGCCCGTATATACGAGAGTGCGAATAATATGATCGCGCTCCATATCTTCCAGCGTCGGATATCCGGTCGTCTCCTGTCGCAGGCGACGTTCGGTTAACGGCAGCGTCGATTCCTGATGGGCGATCATTTTCTGGAAGCGTTCAAGAATGCGATCGGGCAGGTCCTCATAACGCAGACGGCTGCCTTCGGCAAGCACGCACAGACGTTCGATGGTGTTCTCGAGCTCGCGCACGTTACCCGGCCAGTCATATTCGTTGAGGATATTCCAGAGGATGGGATCGTGGATTTCGAAAGGTCGGCCGTATTTCTTCTGAAACTGATCGAGAAAGTAGCGCGTCAGGTTTTCGATATCTTCGCGTCGCTCGCGAAGCGCAAGAAGCGTCAGAGGAACGACGTTCAGGCGAAAGTAAAGGTCCTCGCGAAAAAGCCCTTTCTTCACGTCGTCTTCGATGTTGCGATTGGTGGCGGCGATGATGCGCACGTCGACCATGATCTCCTGGCCCGAGCCGAGCGGCTCGATCATCTTCTCCTGGATTACGCGAAGCAGCTTCACCTGTAATGAGAGCGGCAGTTCGGCCACTTCGTCGAGAAAGATCGTTCCCTGATTGGCCAGAAAGAACTTGCCCTCCCGAGAACGATGGGCTCCGGTGAAGGCTCCTTTCTCGACGCCGAATAGCTCCGATTCAAGCAGCGTTTCGGGGATGCTTCCGCAAGAAACCGTAATAAAAGGATGACTCTTGCGCTTGCTGCGTTCGTGAATCATGCGCGCAAGGCGGGATTTTCCCACGCCCGATTCGCCAAGAATGAGAAGGGTCGTGTCGACCTCGGCCATCTTCTTCGCCGTATTGTAGATGGACTCCATGCGCGGATTGAGCGAGCCGCGCAGCAGGTGAAAGTCTCGCGGCGGAGCGCTGTGTCGCAGGATGGCGTGTATCTCGTCATGGTCGGCGCCGTCGGTCCATTGCTGTTCTTCGATGAAGTCGAGGACGTCTTTTACGGAATGAAAGCGGGATTGCTCGCCGTTGAGGATGCGATACTGTCGCCTGGAGATCCAGCCGTTGCGAAAAAGCTTCTCAAACGCCTCTTCAATCATCGTCCCCCGCCTTCTGCATTCGGTATTGAAGCGTAGTCCGTGACATGCCGAGTAACTGCGCCGCTTGCTTGATATTCCCGCCCGATCGTATCATCGCCATCTGAAAGAGTTCCCGCTCGATTTCTTTCGCGCGACGTTTGTGAAAGTCAAGCTCCTTCTGCTTCGAAATAAACAGATCGTCGCGAAAGATATCGGGAAGATGCTCGGGCAAAATTATGTTTCCATCGACGAGCGCCACAAGCCTGTAGATGATGTTTTCCAGTTCCCGAACGTTGCCGGGCCAGTCGTATTTTAATAAGCGTTCCAGAGCGGCAGAGCTGATGTTCATCAGAGGCCGTCCGGCCGCCGAACAGGCAAACCACAGAAAGTGATCGATGAGCAGCGGGATGTCGTCTTTGCGTTCGCGAAGCGACGGCACATGCAGGGTGAACGAGCTGATACGATAGTAAAGGTCGGTCCTGAAGTTCTTACGGCGAACCTCGTCCTCCAGGTTTCGATTTGTGGCGAAGACGAAGCGGGCCGTGCTTTTCTGCGTGCGCTGTGATCCGACCTTCTCGAACTCGCCTTCCTGGATGAGGCGCAGAAGCTTCACCTGATAGGGCAGGGGGATCTCGCCGATCTCGTCGAGAAATAGCGTTCCTTCGCCGGCGCGCTCCACATAGCCGACCGTCGTCGCGTCGGCTCCGGTGAAGGCGCCGCGCGTATGCCCGAAAAGCTCGTTTTCGATCAGATCGTGCGGAATGGCGCTCAGGTTAACCGAGACGAGGCGACCCGGTCTTCGGGAATGAGCGTGCAGAAGCCGGGCCACCTGTTCTTTGCCGGTGCCCGTTTCTCCTGTGATGAGTACGGGATGTTCGAGCGGAGCATACCTTTCTACTCTGTCGAGGATGCGCGCCATCGGGCCGTCTTCGCGAAAGACGAAGGTGGCGCCGGACCGACTGCTCAGTCGTTGCGGATCCTGCTCGTTCTGCTCCGTCATCAGGAATCGCTTTCGATTTTTCGCTGTCGGTAGCTGTGGTAGTCGGGAACGAGTCGATCATATTCGTCGCGCATCAGATGCGACGAGATCATGAAGTCGGCCGAAGAGCGGTTCATCGCGACCGGAATATTCCAGACGACGGCAAGGCGAAGAAGCGCCTTCACATCGGGATCATGTGGCTGCGTCATGAGCGGATCCCAGAAAAAGAAGAGGAAGTCGAGCTTGCCCTCGGCGATCATGGCGCCGATCTGCTGATCGCCGCCAAGCGGACCGCTTTCCAGTCTCTGCACGGGCAGGCCGGTGCGTTCTTCGATCAGGCGACCGGTCGTTCCGGTCGCATAGAGCAGATGTCGTGAGAGAGAGCCGCTGTTAAACTCCACCCATTCAAGCAGAGTCTCTTTTCTGTGATCATGGGCGACAAGAGCGATTCGCTTTCTGTCGCGCATGGTGGTTCGAATATCGTTCAAGAATATCTCCTAATACACTATGCGAAAGTCAGGGACCTCCGTTGCCTGTATCTTTTCAGTTATCACACGATCCACTCTCGAAAAAAGAGGCCCCTTTTGTAGATCGGCGAGAAAACGTTTCATCGTCGCCTCGTCGGCCAGAGCGATACACTCCACCGTGCCGTCGGGCATGTTTCGCACCTGCCCACGTATGCGATACTGACGCGCCTTCCCGGCCGTGAATTGCCGGAATCCAACGCCCTGCACTCTGCCGTGTACAACGATGCGTAGCGAAGAGATCTGCGGCGAAGCGGAGTCCATGATGTCAGATCAATTCCAGGAAAAGCGGCTGTCAGCCATTTATTTCCATGTCATGTAAGGAGCGGAATGGATTGCCTTACAGCGATGAAAAAAAAGAATCGTTCCCTGAAAAGCTGCCGTTACAGAGGATGCGATGCGAGCCTTATCCGTAAATCTTGATCATATTGCAACCCTGCGTCAGGCCCGAGGAACGGCCTATCCATCGTTAACGACGGCAGCCGGAATCTGCGAGATCGCCGGAGCGGACGGCATCACCCTTCATCTGCGCGAAGACCGCCGCCATATTCAGGATCGAGATCTTGAACTGATCTCTGAGGTCAGCCTTCTGCCTGTGACTCTGGAGATGGCCCCTACCGAAGAGATGCTGCGTATCGCCCTCAAGCAACGTCCCCGTACGGTAACGCTTGTGCCCGAGCATCGTCTCGAAATCACCACCGAAGGCGGTATCGACGCCATTCGATCGGCCTCCACGTTGAAACCCGTAGTTGACGCTTTGAAGTCAGAGGGAATACGGGCCTGTTTATTCCTTGAGCCGGAGCGTGATCAGATCGAGCAGGCGCGCGCTCTTGGCGCCGACTCCGTCGAATTGCATACGGGGCGATACGCCGAGCTTTTCGATGAGCGCAGGCATGGCGAAGAGCTGAACCGTATCGAGCTCGCCGTCACGTACGGAGTCTCTCTCGGCCTTCAGATGAACGCCGGGCACGGCCTTCACTATCAGAACATACGACCGCTGGCCGCCATAAAAGGCCTCCAGGAATTCTCTATCGGTCATGCCATCGTTAGTCGCTCCGTCTTTGTCGGACTGGAGCGAGCGATTCGTGAGATGGCCGATCTCGTAAGAGCGCAGGCGCCCGATTAACCCGCTATGGATGCGTTCAATCTCATCATCGATCGCGTCGGCGATCGTAACGTCTTCAACCTGTTCTCGGGAAGAACACCGGGACGAGAGGCGCATCTACAGACCCGCGTTCAGGATGATCTGATCGACGACTTTTTGAGCGTCGTGCGTCGTGTGGCTTTGCTCTCGGGCAGCATCGATGACGATCGTGAAGAGGGCGATCTGACCGGTCATCTTTTCAGAGCGGGCGAGATCGTATTCAGGCAGTTCTTTCCCGAGCGCATTCGCGACATTCTGCGCCGGTCAGAGGGCGGCGTGCTTTTCTTGCATGTCGATCAGGCCCTTGGCCATATTCCGTGGGAGCTGCTGCATGACGGCGTATCGTTTCTTGCCGACCGCTTTATTATAGGACGTAATATTGCCGGCGCCTATTCTTACCGGGATGGTAGCCGGCAGGATCGAAACCGACTTCGTATTCTTATCGTCGCTGATCCGACGAACGACCTTCCTTCGGCGGCCCGCGAAGGGCAGATGCTCTACGAGACGCTGAATGCCGAGATCAGCTCTGACCTGATCGACATTCGTTTCTTATCGGGCAGGCGGATAGGAAGACTTGCGTTGCTCGAAGAGATGCAGGCAGCCGATATCGTTCATTATGCCGGGCATACGGGCCGTGACGAAGAGGGCGAAACGGGATGGCTGCTGCATGGCGGCAAGATCCTGCGATCGAGCGAGATCGAGCAATTGCGCAGCGCTCCCAATTTCGTCTTTGCCAATAGCTGCTCGAGCTTCGGATCGTATTCGCTGGACGAAGCGAATCGAATGGCCTCTGCCTTTCTACGATCCGGTGTTTCGGGTTATATCGGCACGTCGTGGGATATCGCCGATACCGAAGAGGTGATCGAGTTCGCCCTTGAGTTCTACCGCAACATCTTTCTTGAGCGCTCCGTCGGTGAGGCGCTTTTCGAGGCGCGGCAGAAGGCCCGTAAAAGGAATCACGCCTGCGATCTCACGTGGGCCGCTTATTCGCTTCATGGCAATCCCGGGCAACGTCTGTTTCGGTATCCGGCACGTCGCAGCTTTGATGCATCGCGAAGCGTGCTCAACGTTCGACGGGTTCTTGAGGATTATCCGCTTCCCGTCGCCCTGCATTATGCTCGTTTTGTAGAGGCGCAGGAACAGACGGGTATTCCCGATCCGTCTGCCTTCAAGCTGTTGCGCAGCAGCTTCCTCTGGATGATGTCTTTCACCGGCGGGTTGCTTTTCGGACTGTATCGCAAGCTTGCGTTGAAAGGAGAGCAGCCACAGTGGAAGGACAGTAACTATGAAAGCTGCGCCGCTCATATCCATCGCTTCGCCCGTCGTCTGCACGTTCTGAATCTTGAAGGCCGTCTTCCGGGGCTTGTGCAGCCGCTTCTGCTTCATCGCGACAACATCGTGAAGATGATCGAAATCATTCGCTTCTTTGAGTCGAGCGATACTGCGGATAACCAGGCCGAGCAGCTCTCCTATCTCATCACATTTCAATATCTGCTGGAAAACCTTTTCGTCGACCTGTCGCTTCTCGGGCGGGTGGAGTACTTTCAGAATACGGGCCCGGCCTGGCCGGCCATCCTCTTTCGCGGGCAGAAGACGTCGACGATTCGCATTCTTCCCGCCTATGCAAGGGTATCGTCCCTTGAGAAAGAGCTCGAATCCTTCGCTCATCATCTCTGTGTTTATGTTCCTTCACGAAAGATGTTGATCGATCTGTCAGACGGATTTTCTTTTGAAGAGGGGATGCTGAAATCCTCCTTGTTTGAGCTTGAAATGCATGTCGATGTGTCAGAATGAAAGCTCCTGCGTCGCCTGTTGCGGAACGCTGAACCTGCGATTGCGCGCAGAACAGCTGCGCGATCTTTTATCGGAGCGCACCTCTCAATGTCCAGAGGCCGGGCGGGCCGATCATGCCTCGCTTGTCGCCTATCGTTCTGTGCGGGAAGAGATCGAGGCATCGCTGGAACGTTATGATGCGACGGTCTATGTCTGCCCGTTCGTCGGATGGATTGAAGAGGGGCGTGCCGGCTGCCTGATTCATCCGCTGCGCACCGGCCGTCCGAACAGTCAGAATGCGTCGTTTTACGGGACTACGATATGTCAGTCGTATGACTGTCGCGCGAAAGAGAAAGAGGCGATAGAAGAGGCGACCAAGTCCGATACGGAGACGCAGACAGAAAGAGAAGAAGAGGCCGGAAGGCATAGCGGTAAAGGCTGGCAGATGATGGCACTGCATATCGCTGAGGGCGACGCTCTGGTGTATACGCGCATCATCGGCGATGCGATGTTCTATCGTTTAGTCGAGGCCATCGGCGACACGGCAAGCGTCCTCAAGGCGGCCCCGGCGCTGATGGAGCGTCTGATCCGGCTGCGTCTCTGTCAGGATTGCGGGCCTACGTCGTTCGAGATTCCGGGCCATTCGAAGCCGACGGTGGATGATCTTATTCCCGTCCTTTTTCGCGAAGAGGATCGTCCGACTGCCGCGAGAATGGCTGCAGAAGCGATTGACGCCGTCGGCCGATCAAGCACGATGTAACCGAAGAGGAGCAATCGTGATCCTTCCCTGTCATCCGGTGAATCCGGAAAAGCGGACGATCCAGAAGGTGCTGGACGGCCTTTCGCGCGGAGCGATCTATATCGTTCCGACCGATACCGTATACGCCTTCATCTGCCATCTGGAGCATCCGAAGGCCATATCGTCGCTGTATCGCATCAAGGATATGTCTGAAAAGCAGCCGCTTTCGCTTCTCTGTCGTGATATCTCGATGGCCGGCCTTTTTACGAAGAACATCCCCGATTACGTTTTTCGCTTCATGAAGCAACATACGCCGGGCCCTTATACGTTCATTCTGCCGGCAAGCAAAGACATGGATCGCCGCGGCATGGGCAAGCGCAAAGAGGTGGGCATTCGTATCGTCGATCATCCTCTGCATATCGAGCTGATGAAGCAGCTTGATGTGCCGCTTGTTTCGACGTCGGTGCGCGAGGTCGAGACGTTCGTCACCTCGCCCGAAACCCTTGAAGATATCTACGGCTATCAGGTTGAGGCCGTGCTGGATGCCGGTCCGCGCAAGAACGAATACACGACGATCCTTGACGGGCAGGGCGATCAGTTCAAGCTCATCCGCTCCGGCATCGGCCCCATCGACGACCTCGATTACCTCGCTGACGAGGATTGAGAGCGCACTTCGCAGACAAACCTGACGTGATCGACAGGATGAAAAAAGCGTGACAGTCTGTCCATGTCTGTTTATGGCTGAACTGAGACCACGGTCAGGCCGGCAGATCACAGGAAGTTTTGAATATGCGCAGACATCCGACATTTATTGCATTCTTAATCGGCCCTCTTGCGTTTTTTCTCGCGGCGCCTGCTCCGCTCCAGGCAGATCCTCACTTCTCGCGTTCTCTTGCAGGAGAGTGGAGGTTGATGACGGGTGATGATCCGGGCCGGGCGCAGGCCGACTATGATGATTCTCACTGGATGACGGTTACTCTGCCCACCGGAAATCTGCTGCCGATTTTGCAGCAGGCAGGCGGTTCGACGTCCGGCTACTACTGGCTGAGGAAAAGCTTCGAGCTTTCAGAGCCGCCGACAGTCTCGCTGAGCATTCAATTCCGGGAGATCATGAACGCGAACGAGGTTTACGTAAACGGTGAGAAGGTCGGCGCATCGGGACGGTTTCCGCCGATGTTTCGCTCCGGCTGGAGTAATTTTCAGAGCTACGCCGTACGTGAAGGTGTTCTCAGGCCAGGCCGTAATATCGTCGCCGTTCGCGTTTATTATGATGCCGAGGCCTGGGTGTTGGGGCCCTTACGCCTCCTTGATCGAACTCAGGCAGAGAGCGAGGCGATGCTCTATAGCTTCTTTCTCGTTAATGCGTTACAGGGGTTCGCCTTTCTTCTCGTCTTTGTCGCTCTGTTCTTCGGTATCTTTTATTTTCAGCGATCTAAAGAAACGGAGTATCTTTATTTCTCTTTTGCCGCTTTTTCCGTCGCACTGAGTATTTCCCTGTCCTATCTGGAGAACCTGTATCCGGCTTTGCCGCTTTCTTCTCAGAGTATCTTTGTGATGACACAATCCGGTCTTCTTTCCTTTCCTGCCTTCCTGTCCCTGTTCGTTCATCAATACTCACGCAGGACTATATCGTTGCCGAGAAAGGCGCTGACCTTCAGCTTCCCCGTTCTGGCGGTTATTGCATTGGTTCTGGCCGAAGACAGGACTGAGGCGCTTGAGCGTCGTAATCTCTTTCTGCTCGCGGTGAGCGTCTTCATCGTCGACATTCTCGTTCACGCCTTTATTCTGATAAGAGAGAAGGACCGACGGGGCCTCATGATTATGGCGGCTATCCTGCCCACCGTAATTCTCGGTATCCACGACGCTCTTGCTTTTTCCCTTGATTTCTTTGCGATGAAGGTCGCCCTTTTCGTGTATGCCTTTCCGCTTCTTCTGATCATTATCGCCGCTCACCTGACGAATCGCTTTGTTTCAAGTCTGACCGAGGCAGAGAAGCTTAATGCCGTGCTGAAAGAGACGATGGATTCCTTCGCTCGCTTTGTACCTGTGGAATTCCTGAATCATCTGAAAAAGAGTCGGATTACCGATGTTCAGGTCGGCGACGCTATTAAAGGAAACATGACCGTCATCTTCTGCGATATACGCAACTTCACAGCGATGTCCGAGGAGATGTCGCCGGACGATAACTTTCGTTTCCTGAACTCCTATCTTGAGCGAATGGAGCCTTCCATAAAAAAACACCACGGCTTCGTGGACAAATTTATCGGCGACGCCATCATGGCCCTGTTCGCCGATTCTGCGGAGGAGGCCGTTCTCGCCGCCATAGATATGCGACATGCGCTGCGCACGTATAACGAGACGCAGATCCGACAGGGCAAGCAACCCATCGAGTTCGGTATCGGCGTAAACTCCGGAGAGGTTATCCTGGGAACCGTCGGTACGACCAGTCGCATGGATACGACCGTCATCGGCGAGACGGTCAACCTCGCATCCCGCATTGAATCGCTTACCAAGAAATACGGAGCCGCTATCCTGATCTCATCGAATGTCTATGATCGACTTCTCAAACCGGAAGATTTTCACATCAGGGAGATTGATCTTGTGCAGGTGCGCGGCAGCAGAAAGCCTGTTAAAGTATACGAGGTGTTCGACGCCGACGAACCGGATCTTTTCGAAAAGAAAAAAAGACTTCTGGAATCATTCGCCGCAGCACTGAGTCAGTATCGCGTCGGGAATTTTCAGGAGGCGGCTACCCGATTCGAGCAATGTTTGAGAATTCTGCCCGACGACACTCCCAGCCAGCTCTATCTCGATCGCTGCCGCAAATACGCTTGATCCAGGGGCGCCCGGAGACGGGTGTATGGAAAAGCATTTGCCATTCAGATGCCCGTTACCGATCTGTTTCTTTACGGTTCAGATCCGGTGTCCGACGCCGGCCGGCTCTGAGGCGCATTATTTTTCAGTCGAGGGGCACATGGCCGGACATTCGAAGTGGGCGAATATCAAACATCGCAAGGACGGAGCGGACCGTCGCCGCGGACGCATCTTTACCAAACTCTCGAAGGAGCTGATGGTCTCCGCCAGACTGGGCGGCTCAGACCCTGACGCCAATCCGCGTCTGCGCATCGCCATGACCAAGGCACGATCGGCGAACATGACGACCGATACGATAGAGCGTGCCATTAAGAAAGGCGCCGGCGAACTCGAAGGCCTTACCTATGAAGATGTCTTCTATGAGATCTATGCACCGGGCGGGGTCGGCGTCATCGTCGAGGCCATGACCGATAAGAAGAGCCGCACCACACCCGAAATCAAAAGTATGCTCAATCGCTTCGGAGGCTCGCTTGCCGAATCAAACGCCGTCACCCGTCTTTTCATGCAGAAGGGACAGATCCTCATCGAGAAAAAAGCCGTCGACGAGGATCGTCTTATGGAGCTTGCCATCGAATCCGGCGCCGAAGACGTGCGTGTCGACGAAGACGGCTATGAGGTTCTGACCGCTCCCGCCGATTTCGCCTCGGTGAACGAGGCCCTTGTTAAGGCAGGCCTTGAGATTCAGGAGTCGGGCATCAAGTATCTGCCTCTGGACGGCACAGAGGTGCCTGTGGACGCCGAACAGGCCTCGAAGACGATGAAGCTGCTCGAACTGCTCGAAGACCATGACGACGTTCAGGCCGTGTATCATAACATGCAGATGAGCGACGAGATCATGGAGGCGCTCTCGTAAGAGAGTATCAAGATGCGTATTCTTGGAGTGGACCCCGGTTACGGGCGGACGGGCTGGGCCGTCATCGATACGAAGGGATCGTTAACCCTGCTTGAATACGGATTGATCGAGACGTCGGGTAAAGATCCACTCTCGAAAAGACTCTACCGCATATTCGACCAGCTTATGGCCGTCTCTTCGCGTCTCATGCCGAAGCGTATGGTGCTCGAACGTTTTCATCCCGGCAAGAGCATGACGACGGCGGAGGGCGTCTTTCAGGCTCGGGGCGTCGTGCTTGCCGCCGCCGGTTTTACGGGATGCGAGGTGATCGAGCCGACGGCGGCGCAGGTAAAGCTTGCCGTAACAGGAAGCGGAAAGGCCTCCAAAGAAGACGTTCGCATCATGGTCGAGCGCCTGCTCGATATCAAAGAACCGATTCGTCCCGATGACGTTGTCGATGCCATCGCCTGTGCCATCGCCGGTTCGGCGCTGCCTGGAGTGATCGCATGATATCGGGCCTTCGCGGAGTCGTGCAGCGTTTCGGAGCGTCACGCGTCTATCTGCTTGCCGGCTCCGTCGAATATGAGGTTAACGTTCCGCTGAACGTTTTTGAATTCTTACAGCAGAAGAAAGATGCCGAGCACTTTCTGCATATCTATCATCTTTTCACGTCCGAAGAGCAAAGGTTATACGGATTTCTTCAGCCCTCGCAGCGAGAGCTTTTCGGCGCCATCCTTTCGCTGAAGGGATTCGGCAGCGTGCTTGCCCTTTCGGTGCTCTCACATCTTGATCTGAGCGGCCTTCTTGATCTCTGTGAGCGCGGCGATGCGGCCGCCCTTTCGCGCATCCCCCGTGTCGGCAAGAAGACGGCCGAAAGCCTTATCTTCGAGGTAAACCAGAAGAAAGAGCGCTTTCGCAAACTTCTCGACTCCGAAGAGCAGAAAACGAAAAAGCCGGCCGCCGACGAAGAGACGGAGCTTGCCGAGCAGGCGTTAGTCCAGCTTGGCTATAAAGAGGCGCAGGTGCAGAAGGCGCTTCTGCTTGCTCGCTCCGAGGCTCCCGGAGCTTCTGCATCGGAGCTCATCCGTCTGGCGTTGCGGCACCTGTAGGAGGAGCTGGCTACCATTACGGCTGCCTTTCTAATTGCTCTTGAGACGCTATCTTAACAATTTCGAAGGCTCCCGTGGAAAAAAAACGCCATTCTTTCCGAGCAGGCCGTCCCAGGAAGTATGCGCTCTTTTTCCGTTATGCTGACGCTCCTCTCTCTACTCGCAGGTTGTCGGGCAGAAGCTGATTTCTCGAAAGACCTGGAGAGAATCGGCTTTTTATTCGGAGCGATGACTCAGGGACGCGTCGTTGATTCCGGGCAGAACCAGTGCTATGATACGGGTGCAGTCATTCCCTGCCAGGACACTGTGTATCCTGGCCAGGACGCCGATTATGTCGGTGTGCCGAAGCCGCGGTCGATCAGCGCTCCGATTCAGAAATCAAACGGCGATTTGATCACGATCGACTACGGAACAGGGTTGGTCTGGACGAGCTGCCTGCTGGGCACCGGAGGCAGTCCCGATAATACATCGACATGTGTCGGCCCCGCTGTTGGAACGGATCTTGCCACTGCTCGGAGTTATTGCAGTGCATTGAATAGCAGAGAATTCGGCGGATTGACCGACTGGCATCTGCCGACGATCCGCGATCTGAAATCGCTTGTTATCCATGTAATGGCCCCACCGTACTACGACACTGTAGCCTTTCCGGGCGGCGCGGCCGTTTCCATATGGTCCGATAGTACGACGTTTGGAGGGAATGTGTATGTGGCTTTCGATCAGGGCATGACCTATACCGGAGCGGCTTCTGCAGTTCGCTGTGTAAGTGGCACCTCTATCAAACCGGGCAACTTCGCTATAATAGCGGGAGGTGTAGTTCGCGATGCCGATACGGGACTTGTCTTCACGCGCTGCGCGGCAGGGCAGAATGAAGCGGGCGCCTGCACTGGCACGCCTTCTGCTGTGGACTGGACCTCCGCTTTACAATACTGCCACAACCTGAACAAAGACGGTCGTCGGTGGCGCCTGCCGGCAATCCAGGAATTGGAGACCCTTTTACGGTTGGAAGAGAACCCTGTGATTGACTCGTCGGCATTTCCGAATACGTCGGGTATTTTCTGGTCTTCTACGACGAGCCCTTCATCCATGCTGAACGCCCTGGTCATCAATTTTGATACAGGTGGAAGCTACTCTAATTCGGGAAAGGGGGGCACGGCCGCCGTCCGCTGCGTCTCAGGCCCCTGATCTACCGTACATCCAGCGTCGCAGTCGTCGCACCTCCCGGCCGACATATTTCTGCATGACGGCCTGCCGGCGCTCCTTTGTTAACCGATCGGCATTGCGTTTTATATACGAGTCGGCCTTCTTGCGCAGGGCGATGGCGTCTGGATAACGCTCGAAGAACTCTGATAGGGTCTGGTCGGTAGGCTCTGTTGAAAAGAATGCCGCAAGGTCGCCGGCGAATGCCTCCAGGATGTCGGAGTGTCTTTCGGTTACGGATGGAGCTTCGGCAAATATGGACTGCGCAGAGCGACTCTGCAGCAGTCGTCGATCTTGCAGCTCTGCAAGCACGGACTGCGAATCAAGCGTGGCCGGGCGATAGGCCCCGTTAATAAGAGCGCCGTCTGCCGTGAGATTCCATACAGGAAGTTCGGGCAGATTGCCGATGCTCTCTTCAAACCAGTGACGGTAGAGATCGAGAACATGATCGCCCGCAGTGCTCCCTCCCTTTACCGATTCGACGGGTTGCAGCTGCCGTCGCTGCATCAGAGATTCATTGATATGCTCAAGGCTCTGCAGGCGATGCTGCGTACCGGCCCATTTCTCGTAATGATGCGTGCTCACGCAGTGCAGCTGGCGATGAGTCCACGCCATGTCCGTTCCGATGAGAAGAATCGCCGATGCCTCGAAGAAACGCAGCATATCAAAGGCCGACGTGGCCACCGAACCGCCGGACTGTAATGAACCGATCTCTCCACATTGCATCTGCGCAAGAGCGGCCCCCGGCGTCTGTAGCTGCACGGAGCGCCCCGCTGCGTCGAAGTAATATTTCGCCGTCGTCGAGAAGACAAACGGAGCACGCAGCTTCTCGGGCAGATGAGGATGAACGACAAGATCGGCAAAGATTACGGTATCGGTTAAATCTTCGCCGCGCAGATGAAGCAGTGTATGCGGCTGGGCATCGAGCACATGAACGATCTGCGGACGGATGCCGCTACGCAGAAGAGGCTTGAGAGCGGTATCACAGGCGACGATCAGACAGTGCGGTGCGAGCGCCTTGATAAGCGGCAGGGATTCGCGCAGCGACGGCCCGGCGCCGACAAGCAGAGCCGGACCCTTCCAGCAGCTCTGCCAGTGCGCAAGCAGAGCGGGCGATGCGGGAAGCTGAGTCGATCGTTCCGGGGATGAGCCGGATTGCGGCGTGGGCGATTGCTCCCGAACGGAATCGTGCGGCGGCAGGAAGCGCAGATTGAGAAGCGTGTTGCGCAGCCACAGCGATTCGAATTCAAATCTTGTAAGAAGGTCGCTTAACCCTGATTTCAGAAAGCCGTGAATCCGACCTTCGACTTCTCTATAGAAAGAAGGGTCGTCAGACATGCTGCCCGGATGACGGATCATGGTTACCCCGCGAAACCCGTCGACCGGCAGGCCGGCCAGGTAACTCCACAGAGAGTCGAGCATGGCAGGCGAAAAGATATGACAATTCGGCGTGGCGGCGAATTCACGGACGGCGGCATCTTCGTTAACCAGGAACTGCAGAAGCTCCTGCCGATGATCGATGAGAATGCATATCTGCGTCTCTGATCTGAGCCGCAGCACTTCTTCGATAACAAGCGGATTGCCGGCTCCGGAAACGACAAGGATGCGCTGCGGCCTGTAAGCGGCAAGCATCCGCGACGCCTCATCGCCTGGAGCAAAGCGAGAGGCAAGCGGGCGCGATCCGACGACGAATCGTTCACCGCTTCGTGCCGTCTCGAAGCGGTAAAAAGTCCCTGCCCCTGCGAAAAGGGAATGCAAATAAGGCTTTCGCTTCAGTATGCTTGCAGTATCCATTTTTCTATTTCGGCTATCTCAACAATGGCTTCTATAAAGAATAAGGCTCGAAAAGACTCCGAAAGAAACCAGGAACGCTTCGGCGACTTTATGTCCCAGATATGTGACATAATACGGGACATATTCGTGATACGGAAGAAAAAAATGCGTGCTGAGGAAGAAATGATGAGCGGTCGAATTGGTCGATTGGTCGGGCTTCTGAGCTTGACGGCTCGCCCGCTCAGTCGAGCCTGATCCAGGTCGGTGAAAACTCACGGAATGGCCATATCGTGATTGGCTGTTGCAATGGCGGCCCGCCGAAAAGCGGGTACGCTATCAAAAGAAATAGAAAAGAAAAGATTCCATACGAATGAAATCGATGATACGGGCTTCCTTGAACAATGCGTGTTAAAAAGATCAGAATGGTCGGCTTCAAGTCCTTTGCCGACGAAACCGTTGTCAGTCCTCAAGACGGTATGACGGCCATTGTCGGTCCGAACGGATGCGGCAAGTCGAATATCGTCGATGCGGTGCGCTGGGTGCTGGGCGAAAAGTCCGGAAGGGCTTTGCGCGGCAAAAGCATGGAAGACGTGATCTTTCTCGGAGCAGAGACGCGCAAGCCAGCCGGTATGGCCGAAGTGGAAATCATCTTTGATAACGTCGATCGCGGGCTGCCGCTTGATATGGACGAGGTGGCGATCGGTCGTCGCATCTATCCCGGCTCGCCCAGCGAATACATCCTGAACGGTAAGCGGGCGACACGCCGTGAGATCGATCAGATGCTCATGGATACGGGCATCGGCAAGACGGCATACTCTATTATGGAGCAGGGTCGCATGTCTGAGATTCTCAAGGCATCGCCCGAAGAACGTCGATCGCTTTTCGACGAGGCGGCCGGCATCTCGCGCTTCAAGGCCGAGAAGATGGAAACGCAGAAGAAGCTCGAAGATACGCGGCAGAACATGCTGCGTCTGAACGACATCCTGCGTGAAAAAGAAAAGGAACTATCACACCTTGATAAACAGGCTCGAAAGACCCGCGAGTATCTGAAGCTGAAAGAACGCCTCGACCTGCATGACGTGAACCTGCGTTACCTGAAGCATGTCGACCTCAAAGAGAAAGAGAAGAAGGCGGCCGAGAAGCTGCGTGAGCTTCTTGAAAAGAAGAATCAAATCTTCGAACAGATCACCGCACGCGAGCTTGAGGCCGAAGAACTCGAGAAACGCAACCAGGCCGATCTGGAGTCGATGCAGAATCTCGATCGCGAGTATCATCAGTCCATCGGACAGATCGAGTCCCTGGTTCAACGTCTGACTGAAATCGACACGCATATCGAAGACCGCCGGGGAAAGCTCGAACAGATTCGCGATCGCTTTAAGGGCGAGAAGAAGTTTCATGCCTCCATCGAGAAGAAGCTTCAGGAATCATTGCAGCTTGTTCTCGATCTCGGTCAGGAGATCGATACGATTCAGGTCGCCATCGGTAAGAGCAGCGAGGCGCTGCAGGGGCATGAAGAGAAATACCGTCTTACTCTTGTAAGAGAAGAAGAGCTGGTTCAGCAAATCGAAGGGTTGGATCGCGAGCAGAAGTCCCTTCTTGAAGAGCTGCGTTCTATAACAGAAGACCTCATCGTCAGCATCGAGAATCGACAGAAAGATCTGCGCGAAGGCGAGCAGAAACGACGCAAGGTGGGCGAGTCGATTCGCTCGCAGCTACAGACAAAGGCCGGCCTGGCCGACGATGCTCTTGCGAAATTGAACGCCGGCGATGCGACCGCGGCGACGAAGCTGCTTGCGAAGATCCGCCTTTCTGACGTGCTTTCTGAATTTGACGAATATCAGCGCATCGAAGGAGAGTTCCGCGATCTCTTTTTTGGCGAGACCGGTCTGCTTTCGCGCAAAGACGAGATCGATCGACGCATGAAAGAGCTTGATGAGCGTCGCGAGAAAAGCCAGATCGAGATACGTTCCTTGAACGAGAAACGCAAGGAGCTGCTACTTCTGATTGAGCGAGAGAAGCAGCGACGCATGGAGATGGAGCTGAACCTGCGTGATTTCCGGGCCCGCAAGAACAGTTCGGCCGAGGCGCGCGATAGCATCCAGGCTCAGATTGACGGCTCTCTGGATCGACTGAAGTATCTGACCGAAGAAGAGCAGGATGCCATCCGACAGCTGCAGGCTCTGGAAGAGCAGAAAGGGAAGCTTCGCGAAGACGCGAAGAATCTAAAGAAATCGTCGGCCGAACTGAATAAGAACCTGCTCGGCATGCAGAAGAACGTCTCACGCCTTCGCGATCAGATCCTGGATCTGCGCAAGCAGGCCGGTAAAGAGCGCGAGAGCATCGATCGTCTGATCCCCGAGATCTCGTCGCGCGAACGAGCCGAAGAGAATATCAGGGTCGCCCTGATGTCTCTTGAAGAAGAGCTGTATAACGATTTTCAGTTCAGTCCGGGCGAGCTGTACGAGAAATGCGAGAAGAAGCGTCTGCGAATAGAAGACGAAGAATCCGAGTTCCGGCGCATCAAGGCCGAGATCCAGGCACTCGGTCAGTTCAACGCCCTTGCCATCGAAGAGTTCGAACGCAGCAAGATCGCGCTTGAAGAACTTCTCAAGCAGAAGAAGGATATCGAAGATTCCGAGAAGAACATCCGCGATATTATCGAGAAGATCGACGAAAAATCGAAGGCGATCTTTCTCGACGTCTTTGAACGGATTCAGAATAACTTCGTCGGCGTCTTTCAGAGCCTGTTCGGCGGCGGGAAGGCGACGCTGACTCTGACCGAGCCCGAGAACGCCCTGAACTGCGGCATTCAGATCATGGTGCAGCCTCCCGGTAAAAAGAACTCATCGCTATCTCTTCTGTCGGGTGGAGAGCAGAACATGACGGCCATCGCTCTCATGTTTGCGACTTATCTTGTACGTCCGTCGCCGTTCTGTCTGCTTGACGAGATCGACGCTCCGCTTGACGATCAGAACGTGCAGCGCTTTTTGAAGATGCTCTCGGGCTTTTCGTCTCGATCGCAGTTCATCATCATCACGCATAACAAGCTCACGATGTCGAAATCCAATGCGATCTTCGGCGTTACCCAGGAAGAGGCCGGCGTTTCGAAAATCGTATCGGTAAGGATGGAGGACCGTGCGGCTCTTTGAGGCGAGAGCTTCTCGGTCTTACATGATGGCATTGATAACGAGATCTACGTACGGCGGACTTCTTGCTACCGCGCTTTTTCTACTATTCGCTCCTGGTATTCTTCGAGCAGAACCTGTGCCCGATGATGCCAGGCATCTGACGTCGGAGCGTCGCACGCGAAAGCTGCTTTTTATTCCGCTGAAGAATCAGACCGGCGAAAAGGAGCTGGACTATCTGTCCTACGGCATCCCGACCTTGATCTTCTCGGGCATTCGCACTAATTTTTTAATCGAAGGCCCGGCGCTTACGGAGCGTTCGCTTACACCGGCCGGGCCTGTAGCTGAGCCGCAGCAGCAGAGCGGGCCGGTTCTTTTAACGGCATCTCTTCTTGATTTTCGATCGGCGGCATTGCGTGAAAAGCAGCGCGGCATTCCGGCTGAGCTATCGCTGATACCGGCGAAAGAGGCGGAGCTGCAGAGCGCTGATCCGGCCGAGACAGCCGTACGCTACGGCGCGGAATGGTTCGTCTACGGAACGGTGGAGTATGAGCCTGTGCCCGATCCTGAATACGTCGATGCACAGGGCCGCCGCATTCGTATCACTCCCGAGCTGCGCAAGCAGTTCGAGGGCAGAGAGTTACCCGCTCAATGGAAGAAGCTTCTCGAAGAGAAGAGCCCCGAGAGGATCATCGTCAGGCTGTATCTGCGTTCGTTTGAGAAGAAAGACGTTCTCTGGTCGCATACGTTCACGTTACGCGCCGATAACCCCTACGAAGGCACCGATTTCAGCACGCCGGCACGAGCGCTCGATGAAAAGATACGCGCGGCGAATCCGCATCAGCTGCGCATCCGCAGCGCCCGACAGGGCTTTGTCTTTTTAAACGGCGCCTATGCGGGCAAGACGCCCGTCGATGTTCGCGTGCCCGGCGCAAAGATTGACGTTCGCGTCGAGCAGGATGGCTGTAACATCTATCGGCAGGAATGGAAGCCGGGCGACAGCATAAACGTTCAGGCGCCTTGCAATACGTATCGTGGTCGCTCCATTCTATCGGTCGTATCTGTACCTGACGGCGCTGATGTTTACCTGAACCATGAGTATCTCGGCAAAACGCCGCTGCGTCGCGTTGATCTTGCGCCTGGCGTGCACAGGGTGAGGGTTTCTGCGAAGGGTTATATCGACGGCTTTTACGGCGTCGAGCTGAAAGACGAAACCCCGGTCGATGTCGTGGCGCAGCTCAAGCCGGGCGATACGGTTAAATACTATACAGATCCCGGTTATGCCATCCAGGACTGGACCTACGACGATATGTCGCTGGGGCTTTTTTTGCAGAGCGTCGCCTTCGGTATGGGATGGGCGTATACGAATGTGCGAGCGAACGAGATCCGCGATTCCATACGATCACCGTGGCTTCCGTATTTCTATCCAGATCCTTCTTATGGCCTGATCCAGTATCAGACCTTTGAGGATGCTCGCCTCAGAGCGCTGAAATGGGAGCGAAGCGGAAGGGTTCTGGCCGGCCTGGGAACGATCTCGCTTTTCGGCGCCGCCTACTATCTCTATCGCTCCCTGAAGCATGACGATCGCCCTTTCGGAGAGATCGAGGCACGCCCTGAGCCGGTGCTTTTCGGTACACCAGGTACGATGGAAGCCGTCTACGGAGCTGGAATCCGCTGGACATTCTGAGAATGATTCCTGATTTATTTCGTTGCCGCGAAAAGTTGAGAAAATTTAGCTATTTAAGCGTCTTATTGTAGAGGCTCCGTCAGCGGGCCTTACATAAAGCGAACCAGCTTATCGATCAGTCTGGATCGAATGCTGCTGCAAACTCAGGAAGAGCAGGCTGTCGCAGCCGGGGAAGCAGATAGAGAAAGAACCCGGCTCAACACGGATTCTTAGAGGAGCCCATATGGATCATCTTCGCGCAACCAACGTCGACCCGAGGCTTCTGCAAGCTGTGCTTGACGACACCGACGATATCGTCGTCATCACAGATTCTTCGGGCAGTATCCAGTATGTGAATCGATCTTTTGAAAAGATTACGGGCTACGCAGTCGAAGAGGTAAGGGGACGGACTCCGTCCGTTCTGCGTTCACGTTACCATGATTCCGACTACTATTCAAATTTGTGGCAAACCATTTCGATAGGTCAGACGTATCATGGAGAGGTTATCAACCGAAAGAAAGACGGCACCTTCTACTTTGAAGAAAAGATCATCACGCCCATCATCGACGCAGAAGGACAGGTAACGCATTTCGTATCGACCGGACGCGATGTTACCTGGCGCCGCAAGGCGGAACGTCTGCTACGTATGCGCTTTGAGATTTCGGAGCTTCTTCTGGGTACGTGGTCGCCGGATGGGCTTCTGCCCGTATTGCATGCAATCGGCAGGCACATGGGCGCCTGCATCGTCGAATACTGGGCAAAGAGCCCCGGCGAGTATGAACGCACCCATCGCTGGTCGGTCGACGATGTAGATGCAGATATGATAGAGGCAAAGACGCCGGCAGGCCGTGGATTTGTCGCCGTGGTCGAGCATCGCCGTCGTAGCACGTTTTTCACGAACTTGCAGAATAACCCGCTTTTTTCGTGGGTTCTTCCCGATAGCCGACCGTTTGAAGCAGCTCTTGCCTGCCCGGTCATGGCCTCGGGACGCGGTCTGGACGGCATCATCCTCGTGTATAAAGCGGCGCCCGAGGCCCAGGATTCAGAAACCCTGGCCGCTTTAACCGATGTCGGGTCTCAGCTGGGCGAATATTTCAGACGCCGACAGGCCGAGACCATGCTTACCGATATGGCCTATTATGATACGTTAACCGGCCTGCCGAACCGGAACCTTTTCTATGATCGTCTGCGAACGGCCCTGCGTCATGCGCAGCGGGAGCAGACGTCGCTGGCCGTGCTCTTTATCGATCTCGACCGATTCAAGCTGATCAACGATACCTTCGGTCATCGGGCAGGCGACGAGCTCATCTACGAAGCAGCCTCTCGATTGCGGCAGGCGCTGCGTCCCGAAGATACGGTCTCAAGGCTTGGCGGCGATGAGTTCCTGATACTTGTAGAAAACTTCGAGAATATATCGGATATTCAGGTCGTCTGTCAGCGCATCGTCCAGGCCTTTGAGGCGCCGTTCCCCGTCGAGGAAGTCGAGGTCTTCTTGCAGGCAAGTATTGGCGTCAGCTGTTATCCGGCCGACGCGAAAGATCCTCCGGATCTGATACGTCAGGCCGATCAGGCGATGTACAGAGCGAAGCAGATGGAAGGGTCGGCCTTCGCCCTCTTTAACTACGAGCTGGACCGCGAGGTAATATATTCTCTTGAAATCCAGGCCCTTCTACAGACCGAGATACAGAATCGTTTCGTAAATATGCAGGTTCACTATCAGCCGCAGGTCGATCCGCTCTCGCGCAGGGTGCTTGGTATGGAGGCGCTTCTGCGATGGAATCACCCGGAGCGCGGATGGATCTCTCCCTCTCGCTTTATTCCATCTGCTGAAAAGGCAGGCATGATTCAGCGGCTAACGGAGTTTGTTTTTGAACGCGTCAGCGAAGATCTACGGGCGACCGGTAGCGCGATTCCGGAGGTCTCTGTCAACGTTTCGGGCAAGCTTCTGCATAACCCCGCCTTTCTTGAGTTTATCAGAGAATGCGTCGAAGCCCGTAAAATCGACGCAAGCCGCATCGTGCTTGAGATCACCGAGACGGCCGCCGTTCAGTTCTTTGAAGAGTCCTGTCGCAAGCTACAGGCTTTGAAAGAGATGGGATTCCGCATCGCCCTCGATGATTTTGGCACCGGACACTCCTCTCTCAACTATCTCATGCAACTGCCCGTCGACATGATCAAGATCGACCGCAGCTTCATCGGTCGTATCGGCGAGAATCGCAAATCACGCGAGATCGTGCGTCTGGCGCTTGACATCGCCTCCACGCTCGAACTGGAAACGGTCGCCGAAGGAGTCGAGACGCCGGAGCAGATGGACTTCCTGATCGAAAACGGATGCCGCAGTGTGCAGGGCTACCTAACAGGCCAGCCGGCGCCGCTTGGCGAGCTTGTTGTGTAGAAGCGATGAGACGTTAATATTTCGCCGCCCCCTTATGATTTCCTCCGTGCCCTCGATGTTCTCCGTGGTTAACACTTTTCTGTCCTTCTCTCGGCGAAGAGAAGAAGAAATAACGACGGAGGCACGGGGGAAGAGAGAGAAGAGGAAGAGTTTCTTGACCGCGAAATACGCGAAAAGCGCGAAAGGAAGCCAGGGCGTGGATTGGAACAAGTGGAATTTTGATCGCCCCTTGTTGCTTGTATCGCATGCTAAGGACCAGAATAATAAGTCGCGGCCCTGCATTTATTCCGTATCTTTAAGAAAATCAGCGGCAGCCTTTAAGATCACTTTTGAGATATTCTTTTCATTTTGCCTGTTTATTTCATAGCGAAAGACTCTATTCTTGCTTAAGATAACTTTACTTGAGCCGATTGCACTGGCGACCGCAAGCTTAGCCTGTTCTTGTGTTTGGTAGACAATAAACCTATATTCCACATTGTTTTTATAGTGGATGTATTCACCGGGTAACTGTTCCCCACCCGCGTTCCTTCTCTGCCAGCAAAGTTGACGCCGCAAACTCTAACTATCACTCTGACATTGCCTTTGATACGTCAGCGGTTCGAAGTAGAGTTAACGACCATCATATCCAAATTCCGAAGTCATGACATATCCGCCTTCGACCTCGGCAAACAACCATTGCAGAGATGGGCCTACGTCTCCTTCGCTAAGCGAGTCGTGCATCATTGCCGGAAATCTAATCAGAGGAGAACATCCAATGATACAGGCTTCATGAGCGACCTTGCACTTAACGAAACAGCTTCTGAGGTCATAACGCACATCTCCAAAATCAAATATTAACGCACCTTTGTCCGTGACTACTTCCCAACGACCTATCACACGATAGTCGGGCGTTTTGCCGATGCCACGGCTTGAATCTTTCAAGAGAATGGAGTTGTTGTCATTGAAAACCAGGTATTCGTCATTCGGGGACGGCAAGGGCAGCCATTGATTCTTTTCAAGAATAAGGCTTTTTATATTGTGCCAATCCTGAGGGGTATTGCTGTCAAAAACCTGTATTGCACCCTGCGAACAACTTATTGCCATAAGAATAATCCCGCACGCGATAAGGTGATTTAATGATTTCATTGCTTTTTATAGACCTCCTTGATTCCCTGAAACAGCAAAAGGTAGTAGTCGTCAGCCGATCCACAATGAACTGATCGCAGAAAACTGGAAAGCGTTTTTCACAGAGGGTGATTTGATGATAGCCGGCTCTCCTCTCTGCCAGCAAAGTTGACGCCTCAATGTCTAACTATCACTGGGACATAGTATCGAGCCGGCACTGAAGGCTGCTTGTCAGGCGCAGGGGCGGTCTTTCGCGCTTTTCGCAGTCAAACGGTTTTCCTTCTCCGCATATTCGCCCATCTAACCGAAGCGACGAAGCGTGATTCTTACGCAAAGCCCCCTTCTTATCGCCTCCGTGCCCTCGGTGTCCTCCGTGGTGACCCTCTTCTCGCTTTCTCAGGTTCCCCTTATGATTTCCTCCGTGCCTCCGTGGTTCACCCTCTTCCTCTTCTCCGCGTCCTCTGAGCCCTCAGAGGTTTACTCTATATTCCTCCGCCCCTCAGCGGTTCACCCGATTTCCGCCTTCTTTTTCGAGTTTCTTTCTTCGGCAGGGCCCGAAAAATTGACAGATAAATCAATGTTTCGGGAGAGAATCATGTCCGATCCAATCCGACTGCAATACGACGGACGTATTGCAAACCTCATCATGGACGGCGACGACAAGAATACGATCGACGATCGCTTTCTTGCCTCGTTTCGCAATGCCATGAACGAGGTCGAAAAATCCGAGGCTCGTGTGATGGTCATCCGCTCCGCAAAAGAGGGATTCTTCTCAAACGGCTTCAATCCTGACGTTTTTCTTGGAGCTCCGAAAGATAAGATCAGAGCAAGCTTCAAGGCCCTTCTTGTTATGGGCGCCGATCAGTTCTTCTTTCCGCTTCCGACGATTTCGCTCATTACCGGATACGCAGCCGGAGGAGGCGCCTTCATCGCCGCCTACAGCGATTTTCGATTCATGAGCATGAAGAAGGCTCGGATCGGTTTTACGGAAGTGAATCTCGCTATGACGGTTCCGTCTTCGGGCCTTGAGATCCTCTCCCGCAAAATCGGCTACCAGAACGTTCTTCAAACCGTGCTTACGGGTAACCTTTTCAAGGCCGAGGAATGCCTGCGCTACAACATCGTCGACGAGATCTGCGAGGACGACGAGACGACGGTTAAGAAGGCCGAGGCGATGGCGAAAAAGATCGCCGGCCTTCCGCGCACGTCTCTGCTTTCTCTCAAGAAGAACGCCGCTCACTGGATTCCACGGGATCACTTCGATCGACTGATCGAGCAGGATCTGGACGAGGTCGAGAAGCTGATGGTGCTGCCGGATTGTCAGAATGCCTTCGCCGCTCTGAAGGCAGGCAAGCGTCCGAAGTTTGACTGATGGATGGGCTGAAAATTCGATAGATCGTATCCGGGGCTGAGAGAAGACGGCTCATGGCTCCGGATATTCGAGATTTTGTCGTGCCGCATGTGCGCGCGATGACAGGCTATGTGCCGGGTCTGCAGCTGAACGACAGGCAGATCCTCAAGCTCAATACGAACGAAAACCCGTTTCCTCTTCCGCCGGCTGCATTAGCCGACCTCGAAGCGGAACTGCATCGTAACCGGCTGCATCTGTATCCGAGCCCCGATTCATCGGCTCTGCGAGAGCGTATCGGCGATCTGTATGGTTGTGGAGCCGAATCCGTATTTATAGGTAACGGATCGGATGAGATTCTGCGATTGCTGTTTCAGATCTTTCTCGGTCCCGACGACGAAGCGGTCGTTCTTGATCCTTCGTACTCGCTTTATCCCGTGCTCGCTGAGATGTTTCAGACGCCCCTGCAACGTATTCCGCTGAAAGAGGACTGGACGGCCGATCTTGATTCGATGCTTCTGTCGAGTGCGAAGCTGGCCGTGATCACGAATCCAAACGCTCCGACGGGGATGGAGGTTAGCCGGAACGATCTGCTCGATTTCGCGGACCGCTGGAACCGCCCCGTTCTCGTCGATGAGGCCTACACCGCCTTTGGAACGGAGAGCGTGATGCGCGACGCCGGCCGTATCGCCCATCTGATGGTATGCAGCACCTTCTCGAAGGCCTACAGCCTGGCCGGTATGCGCATCGGATGGTTGATCGCTCATCCCGATCTGATTCGCGAGATCGACAAGCTGCGCGATTCGTATAACCTTTCTGCGCTCGCCCAGGCAGCCGCTCTGGCCGCTCTGAAGCATCTACCGATTATTGAAGAGCATACGGCCGAGATCTGTCGGGTGCGCGACATCTTTATGCAGTCGCTGACGAGCATGGGATTTGAGGTTCTGCCGTCGAAGGCGAACTTCGTCTTTGCAGCGCCTCCGTCAGGGGAGGGCAGAGCCGTGTATGACTACCTGCTCGATCATAACATCCTTGTACGTCATTTCTCGGCGGAGCGTATCAAACGTTTTGTGCGCATCTCGATCGGCACAGGCGAAAGCATGCGTCGCGTCGCCGATCTGCTGGCCGAAGGCGTGCGTCTGTCGCGGTTCTGATCGGCGGCTGCGCGTCTTGATGGAGTTAGCCGCCAATGCCCGGTGGCTATCTCCTGGTCCTGAGATCAGGAGAGGTGGCGGTAGAGCTGCTCGAAGGTTAACGCCGCATGCCAGATCAGATTGTGAAAGATGGTCAGAAAAAAGGCCGTGCGGGCGTGCTTCATGTCCTGTGATCTGACGAAACGGATCATATAAACGAGAACAAAGACCGAGAAAGGCACGGCCGTCAGGGCGAACGGAAGATCGGTGTAGCCGAGCGGATAAAAGCTGGCGATCATCAGAGCCGTAAACATCAGCTGATAGAGAACCATCTGAATGGACGTATAGCGGACGCCGCGTACTACCGGAAGCATGGCGAAACCGCCGCGAGCATAATCGTCTTTTCGGTAGCAGGCCAGTGCCCAGAAATGCGGCGGCTGCCACAGAAAGAGAAAGAGAAAGAGCAGCCAGCCGTACTCCGTAACGTAGCCTTTTGCGGCCGATTCTCCGATGAGCGGTCCGACGGCTCCTGAGATGCCGCCTATGAGCGTGTTTGTCGTCGATCGAGGCTTCAGCCAGATCGTATAAACGAAAACGTAGATCAGAAACGAAAGCAGCGAAAAGACCATCGCAAGCGGACCGGCATACATACCGAGGATCAGCAATCCTCCGCCGAGAAGGCTTGAAGAGACGATGTAAACGGTATAGGGGTTCGCCTGACCCGTAACGAGTATGCGATGGCGGGTGCGTTCCATCTTAGCGTCGCGATGCTGTTCGACGATCTGATTGTAGCCGAAGGCGGCCATCGCCGAAAGCAGCGTTCCGATGATGGCGCCGAGAATGGTGCCGATATCGGGCATGACCGTCGACGAAAAAAGCGCCGGCAGCACGGTCAGCACGATCGAAAGCGCAAGACCCGGCTTGAAAAGCTGATAGAGAGCCTTGATTTCAGGTATGCGAATCATGCTCATGATACCGGAATTCAAGCAGGTTCAACCAGGCCACCATAAAGAGCACGATGGCGGTGAACGAATGCATAACCGTCACGGGAACGGGTAACGACCATTTTACGTTGAAGGCGCCGAGAGCGATCTGAACGAGCAGCAGCGCAAGAAGAAGGCCGTTTCGCGCGGCGAGAATCGTCCCGATGCTCCACGATGCAAGCAGGGCGACAAGGATGACGAGTGTATAACCCATATAACGATGCGACATATGCATCTCGTAGGGGCGATCGTGCATGGACGGAAAATAGACCGTTTTCGCCACAACCTCTCCGTCGACCTCCACATGCTGTACGTAGCAGGCCGGGAACTCCATGCATACCTCGCCGACAAGGTTGGTGCTGACCCGCCCGCCGAGAAAGATCTGAAAGAAGATGGCAACAAGCACGGTCGTTTGCAGCCAGCGCGGCGGCACGGCCGTCGGTGCCGGCGAATCTGACAGGATCGCCCGTCCCTTCTTCCATATATAGAGAAGAACGGCAAGATAGAGGATGGCGTTAAGCAGATGGGATTTTACGACGTAAGGATTGAGCAGCTCGGTGATGGTGGCGCCTCCGAGCAGGATCTGTACGGCAAGCAGTACAAAGGCCAGCAGAGCGGGTCTGATAAAGGTACGGCGGATGCTCGGTACAGAGATCAAATAGAAGAGCCATCCGAGAAAAACCAATCCCATGAAACCGGCGACGACGCGGTGAATGAATTCAAGATAAACCCTGTATTCGTACGGCGGAACGACATGGCCAAAGCAGAGCGGCCAGTCAGGGCAGGCAAGGCCGGCGTCTTCGGCGCGAACATAAGGGCCGAGCACCATCGTGATCAGTGTCAGAATCCACAGGACATGACTGAAGCGAACGAAGCGAAGCCATTTCTGGCGGTCTTTGGCGAGATCCGGTCTCATTACGATCCTATTTTTTTCGCAGGGGTTTTGGGTCGAGCCCCTTTGCCGTGCAGAGCTTCCGGAGCGAAGCGGTCCGTGGTTCGCAGCCGATAGAAGCGAGCGACAGAGGGAGTCGGTGTCGGAATACCTGCCATCCGCTCTCTGTCTTTTCTCTGTGCCCTTTGAGTCCTCTGCGGTTTTTTTTTGTTTCTTCTACCCTCGAGCTTACCGGAAAATCTTCGACCATAGAAAATTTGATTGCCATATGTTTGTTACGTATTTATCTGTGTGTATGTTAGTTGAACTGCGCATCGAGAATTTCGGCATTGTCGAAAATGCACGTTTCCGGCCGGGGCAGGGCTTGAACACCATCACAGGTGAGACGGGCTCCGGTAAGTCGTTATTGCTACAGGCTCTACAGATGGCACTGGGGGCGCGGGCGGCCACGGGTTTCATCCGGAACGGCAGTTCGCGTGCCCTCATCGAGGCCGAGTTTGACGCTTCCTTTCAGAAAGAGCTGCTGCATCTTCTGGCCGAGCATGATATTCCCGTCTCCGATGGGCTTGTGACTCTCCGGCGAGAGCTCTATCTGACCGGACGTCCGCGCTCTCTTGTGAATGGCGTCAATGTTACCGGCCCGCTCCTGAAATCAATCGGCAGCGGCCTTGTCGAGATCCACGGCCAGCACGACCACCAGCGTCTGCTTGATCCGGCTCATCATCTTGATTTTCTCGATAGCTATGCCGGTACCGAGGAGCTGCGGGATCGTGTCATGCGTATGTTCCAGAGGCTAACCGAGATTCGCAAACGCCTGCGCTCAGTGTCTATGGAAGAAGAAGAGAAGCAGCAGAGGCTCGACTTCTTACGATTTGCAATAGACGAGATTGAAGACCTTGAACCCGCCGAAGGTGAGTTTGAGGCTCTTACAAACGAGAAGGCTCTGATGCAGAACTCCGGTCGTGTGTTCCAGGACCTGGCTGAGGCCTATAATCTACTCTATGAAGACGATCATGCCGTACTTACGGGATTAGAGCAGGTGGAGCGTCTGCTTGACAGGCATGGTGAGCTCTTTGTCGGCAACCTTTCTTCGTCTGTTGAGGGCCGGGCAGGCGACTCCAGAGATGCGACGAGAGGGTCTTATGAAGAAAAGTTGAGCATGATACGTCAGAGCGTCTATCAGCTCGAGGCCGTAGTCGAGTTCCTGCGTGAACAGCGTCAGAGGCTACAGTTTTCTCCGGAGCGTCTTGAGGATGTCGAAGAGCGACTGCAGGCCTACAGGCGCTTGCATAAGAAATATGGCGGAACGACGACGCTCGTGCTACAGAAGCGGGATTCCTTTCTGCGTGAGCTTGCTTCTATAGAGATGAGCGAAGAAGAGGCAGCGCTTCTGAAATCCGAGATGTCAGCCACCGAAGCCGATCTACAGGAACTCGCAGGAGAGCTGTCAATCCGGCGCCGATCCGTTATCCCCTCTCTTGAAGAGAAGCTATCATCTGAGCTGGCCGGCCTCGGCATGCCCGGGGCTCGCATCCAGGTCTCTGTTTCGCGAGAATGCGCCACCGATTCCGAGGAACGCTTTGTTGTGCACGAGAAGGGCTTTGATCTGATCGAATTCTTTTTTAATGCGAATGAAGGCGAGGCGTTGCAGCCGCTTAGAAAGATCGCGAGCGGGGGCGAGCTCTCGCGTATCACGCTGGCCTTAAAGAGCGTCATCCTGGATCGACAGTCGCCTGCAACGATGGTCTTTGATGAAGTCGATACAGGCGTCGGTGGCGAGGTCGCTCATACGATCGGCCAGCGGCTGAAAGAGCTTTCTGAGCGCAGTCAGGTGATCGTTATTACGCACCTGCATCAGATCGCCTCTCTGGGCCGGTTCCATTTTCGCATCTCGAAGCACAGTCGCAATTCCCGCACGTATTCTCGCGTGGAGCGGCTGAGCGGCGAGGAGCGGTTGCGTGAACTCGCCCGGATGCTTGGCGGTAGCGACCCCGCTCTCATGCAGCACGTGCGCGGGTTGCTCTCTGTCGCCGAGCCTTGAGAATTTTTTACGTTCCATGTTGCTGACCGGGGGCTTCGCCCCCCTTTTTTTAAGTTGCTGCCATGACCCCGATCCGGATTTCTGTTTGAAACAGAGTCAGAATTGGCGGACTTTTTGAAATCCTACCTGAAAAATCTTCTTTCACTGCGCTTTGCAACGGCTACTTTCCTGACGGCTTCGATGCTGGTCATGGTTTTTCTGCCTGTTCATTCCGAGCGCAAAAACTTCGTCGGAAAAAAGATCTCGAAGATCGATCTTTACGGCCTTGTCTCCGTTTCCGAGGATCGCGTGTATGATGCCCTGCCGTTCCGTCGCGGCGATGTATTAAAAGAAGACGCTCTGAATGAGGCGGTAAAGAACCTCTTCGCAACGGGCGATTTTGAGGACGTTGAGATTCGGGCCAAACTGCTTTCCGATGGAACAGTACTGCTTTCCGTAATCCTTGATGAACTTCCCCGAATTAAAGAGATCATTTTTGTCGGCGAACAGGAGCTGTATGAGGCCGATCTGAAGACGGTATTGCCTTTCAAAGAAGGCGATGTCTTTCATGAGCAGCAGGCCCTTGACGGTATCGAACTGCTGAAAGAAAAGTATCGAGACGAAGGCTTCCTGCTGGCCGAGCTGTGGGTGCGTTCCGAGGAGCTATCTCCAGGCGAGATAACGATTACCTATCTGGTCGACGAAGGGCAGAACATCCCCATCACGCGAATCAACATCACCGGCACCAAAAAGATCAGTCCGGTTGAGCTACTCGATATCCTGGAGCAGAAAGAAGAAGGTTTTCTCGAAGACGGCATCTTTCGCGAATCGAAATTTGAGGAAGACAAATTCAAGATCCTCGCCTATGCGAAAACGCTCGGCTACGTAAACGCCGAGATCGATCCGGCAGGAACGGGCTATGAGATTCGCTGGCGCAATCCGAAGAAACCTGAAGATGGTCGGGTTGTCGTCGTAACCTACAGGCTGATTGAAGGCGACATTCGCTATTTCGGCGGTTACTCTCTCGAGCATGATCCGGCGGGTATCAACGAAGAGTTCAATCCGAAGGAGCGTAAGAAGAAGGGGCGGGAGCATATGAATCCCGTATTCACCGCCGATCAGCTTATCAGCTTTCTCGAATTCGAACCTTCCGATGCCGGCCAGGTTTTCGATGAAGGGAAATATTTCCGTGATCGTAATACTTTGCAGCAGGCCTATTCTACGCATGGCTATGTTTTTGCGCAGATACAGCCCTATTACACGAACATTCCGCTCACCGAAGAAAACCTGAATAAATATGAAGCCTGTCAGTCGATTAAGAATCCGACGACTGACGATAGCCGTCAGTGTGCTGACATCGGCAAGAGCATCGACATCGGTCGCCTGCGTGAACTTCTGAAAGATGATCCCAAGATGCGCGGCCGAATCCTGCGCCATGTGCACTTTGTTGTGCGTGAGAATAATCTTGCCTATATCGAGAATATCATCGTCAAAGGCATGAAGAAGACGCAGGAAAACGTCATCCGTCGCGAGCTTCTGATCAAAGAAGGACAGCTTTTCAATTCGGCGCTTGTCGAACGCAGCCGTGAAAAAGTCTTTAACCTCGGCTACTTTAAAGAGGTTAACCTCGATATGCGTCCGGGTTCAGACGACAAGAAGATGAACCTGGTTATCTCTGTCATCGAACAGCCGACGGGAACGATTACCCTGGGCGGAACCTACGGGACGGCATCCGGATTCTCGGTATATACCGAACTTGGCGAAAACAACCTGTTTGGCACAGGCCAGCGTCTATCGGGTAAGCTACAGTACGGTCCGACGACGAGGCAGATCAGCACGACGTGGATCGAGCCCTGGATCTACGAATCCTGCGACGGTATTACAGGACGTTATTGGTATAATAAACAGCGTGGATTCGATGAGGCTCCAGGTCTGCTTGAGTTGAATGTTTTAACCGATAGCCTGCGCAGTGAAAACGAGAGCCTTGGCAAGGTCGTGAAAAGCATCATCGACGAAGAGACGGCTTCGCTTGGAAAGAACGCGAAAACAGCGCCGGTCATCGTTCTCGACCGCATCAAGATGCGAATTCGTACGCTGATGCGCTCCCGCATCGAGCGTGAAGAAGAGTGTTATCGCGGTTTCCCGTCTCCGTGGGCGTTGAGTCTTTCTGCGGTTTACAGCTCTTACCGCATACCGACCACGGCGCTTACCGTTTCCAACGATTCAAACGATATGTTTGAAGGCGCCAGTTACGACATCAATGCGATGGGACTCGGAGTCGGCGTATCACATAGTTTTCTTGTAAACTGGGCGCACTATCATCGTTACAGTCCGTCCTGGTCTGTGGCCTCTCGCCCCACCTCGCTTGCAAACGACGAAGTGATCCGTCGCGCCAACCTTGGATGGCAATTCAAGTCGAGCTTTACGAACGGACTGATATTTGATTCCCGCGATAACGTCTTTAATCCGACTTCGGGCTTTAACCTTGACCTTTCGGTCGAAATGGCAGGTCAGATGCTCGGCGGGCAGGATCACTTCAACCGTTACAAGATTACGGGTTCCCATTACTTCTGGCCTATCGACTATTCCTTCTATGGCCTGTTTAAATCCCGTAACCTGAAAAGATGGCGCGTTGTTGTAGAATCCCGTGTTTCGGCGACCTTCACGCATGAGACCGCCCCTTTTGGCAAGAATCAGGATAAGACGATCAACCCATTCCTGGAAGCGGGAGACCGATTGTATCTCGGTGGCTATGAATCGCTGCGGGGGTATGAATACCGCAATGACCCGAATTTTCCGGCTCCCTGGTGGCAGTTCGGCGGATCCAACCATCTCGTGATCGGATCGCTTGAGCTGCGTCTTCCCATCGAGCCCAGTACCCTCTGGTGGACCTTTTTCGTTGACGCCGGTTCAGGATTCGTCAATCTCGGGGAGCTGACAGGCAATAACCTTGAATACGTCCAGCAATATGACGATGCCGTCAGCAAGGATGCCGAAGGTCGACCGCCTCTTGAAGTTTGGTTCAGGCAGACTCACAACCTCGTGAACTACAATAAATATCCATACGACAACTATTATGATTGGAACGACCCGAGACGGGCCGTGCTGACGCAGCGCAACCTGTCGCTCGATCGAATGCTCTGGTCGTGGGGATTCGGTCTGCGCGTCCAGATTCCCGTTCTGCCGATTCGTCTGTTTATGGCTCAAAAGATGGCCTACAATAATGGTCGGTGGGCGCCTATTCCCGGCGATAGCAAATTCAATTTCGTTTTTGGAATCGGGGACTATCGATTCTGAGGCCAGGAGATGAAGGGAGCCATTCCGCGCATCTTCCGTTATCTGCTACGGTATCGCTTCAGGGTGCTGATCGGCGTCTTTCTGTCGCTCATCGTCTCACTGACGAACCTCGTCTCATTGACTTCGTTTGTCCCGATCTTCAATGCGCTCGGTTCTGATGAAAAGGTCGTATTATTTGATATCGGCGGCGAAGAGAAAACCAACTACGCTGATTATGAGGCTGGCAGAGATCAGCCCCTGCATGTGAGCCTGGCCGCACGTATTACCGGACTGAAAATTGCGGCAAATGAAAAGGCCGCGGCGATGAATAGCCGGGATCTTATCTTCTTTCTCGCGAAGTTCATCCTTCCTGTTTATATCGTTAAGCTTATCTGTCTTACGCTGACGATCTATTTCATCGGCACTGCCGGCGCCTACGCTGCTCGCGATCTGCGTATGGATCTCTATCGCAAATTCGGCGATCTCAGTATCGCCTATTTCGAGCAGGGTCGTACCGGATTTCTTATGAGCCGCATTTTGAATGATGTGCAGCTTGTATCGAGATCGTTATCCGTCGAGTTCCAGGAAGGCATCACCAATCTCCTTTATATATTCACGCATCTGGCTCTTCTTGCCATGATTTCGTGGGAGATGCTGCTCGTCCTTCTGCTCGGTGTTCCCCTGGTCATGTCGCCTGTGAACCGTATCGCCTTAAAAGTTAGAAAAGCGGCGCTCGGCCAGCAGGAACGTCTTGCCGATATGATGGCTCATTTACAGGAAATCATATCGGGCATTCGCGTTATTCGCGCTTTTGCTATGGAAAAGTTCGAAGAGATGCGTTTCAATTCGATTAACGAAAAGTTGTATCAGAACACGTATCGCGGACATTACTATCATCAGGTCTCGCCCGCATTGTCCGACGTCGTCGTATCGCTCATGGCCATGCTGTTTATCGCATGGGGCGCCTATATGATTTCAGAGGGCCAGCTCGACCGGGGCCTCTTCTTCGCTTTTTTCCTGATTCTAATGTTCGTCATGCGCCCGGCCAGTCAGATTTCGGTGATGATCAACCTCGTCAGCGCTGCGGGCGCAGCTGCAGAGCGGATTTTCGAGATACTTGATATACCATCAGAGCCGGCGGCCGGAGGCGGCAGAACGGCTTTCAAAGGCTTCCGTTCTGCCATTCGATTCGATAACGTTTCGTATCGTTATCCAGACAAAGAAGAGCGTGCCTTGAAGCATGTCGACTTTGAGATCCAAAAAGGGCAGACCGTTTCTCTTGTCGGCTATTCGGGCGGTGGCAAATCTACGACGGTCGACCTTCTGATGCGATTCTACGAACCGGAAGAAGGACGAATCTTACTCGACGGCGTCGATATCAGCGAGTTTGCCGTGCGTGATCTGCGCCGATGTATCGGCATGGTGACGCAGAACGTGTTTCTCTTTAACGGAACGATCGCCGAGAACATTGCGCTTGCTCAGCCAGGGGCGCCTCAGGAAAGAATCGAAGAATGCGCAAAGGCGGCCTATGCGCATGATTTTATCATAGAACTGCCTGAAGGCTATGATACGATCGTCGGTGAGCGCGGCGTGATGCTTTCCGGAGGGCAGCGACAGCGCATCGCCATCGCAAGAGCGCTGCTGCATGATCCCGACATTCTCATCTTTGACGAGGCGACCGCCGCCCTGGATAACGAAAGTGAGAAGATGTTTGAAGAGGCCATCGACCGATTGACAAGGATCAAAACCGTAATCATGATAGCCCATCGACTGCGAACGGTGTTCCGTTCCGATATGATCCTGGTCTTTGATCGAGGAGAAGTCGTCGAGCGCGGCACACACGAAGAGCTGCTCGAAAAGAACGGGCATTACCGCAAGCTGTACGAGATGCAGTTTAACGAAAGTCCTGGTGTGTAAGCTGTGTGTAGACTGCTTGCACGTCTGTATCTGGCCGTCCACAAACGTACCTTTGCCCGTCGGCTGCAAAATTCGCGAAGCTTCCCCGGGCATCGCATCATCTCGGTGGGCAATCTCTCGGCGGGCGGTACGGGCAAAACGCCCGTTACGATCGAGCTTGCGCTTGCTCTGCTAAGCCAGAGAAAATCGGTTCTCATCTGCCTGCGCGGCTATAAAGGACGCAGCCGCTCCGGTCTTCTTGTGGGTGACGAAAAGGGCGTACATCTGACGGCCGAGCATGCAGGCGATGAGGCGGTGCTCATTGCAGTCCGGCTGCTGGAATATGCGAGACTTCATGAGGGCGCACGATTTGCCGTAGCGGCCGGCCCGGATCGTGCCGACCTGATCGATCGATTCGGCGCTCAAAGGGATGTGGTGATTCTTGATGACGCCTTTCAGAATCCCTCCGTGCGGCGTGACCTTGATATCGTACTGATCGACGCTACCGTTCCTTACTCAAGGATGAAGCTTCTTCCCTGCGGGCGCTTTCGCGAAGATCTGAATGCGCTTGAGCGGGCCGACGTCGTCCTTCTTACAAGAACCAATCTTGCGCCTGATTCGGCCCTCATCTGGAAGAGGCTGATAAAGGATCGTTACCCGAATCTACCGATTTTCAGCATCGGCATTCGAACGCATCGAATCTCTGCGCCTTTAGCGCCAGATGGCAGAGCGCAGTCGGTGGCCGCCTTCTGTGGCATCGGGAATCCTGATTCTTTTTTCAGAGTTCTGGAAGAGGCCGGAATCGATGTGGCGAAGCGATTCGTCTTCAAAGATCATCATCGATTCAGCGAAAGAGATCTTACCGTATTAAAAGGATGCGGCATGCCTCTTGTTACGACCGAGAAGGATGCGGCTCGACTCGGCGAGCGCCTCGCCTCGCTCGGCAGGGTTCTGGTCGTCAGGCCCGAGATCTATGATGCCGACCGAAATGATGAAACAGGGCTGTGGTCTCGGTTAACCTCGCTGACGGAGAGGCAGGCTCAAGAATGAACGGGCAGGCCGGCAGAGCCGGCCAGTCATGAGAAAATGGACAGTTAACTGTCCGCCAATATGGAGAATTGAAATGAGCGCGATCGGAATAGGTATCTTTCTTCTGGCCATCGTCCTGAATGCGGCGGCGAACATACTCATGAAGGCCAGCGCCGTAAACCGGGGCGAGGGCTGGCAGGATCAGATTCTGAACCCGTTCATGATTGCCGGTCTTGCAAGCTTCGGTCTCGCCTTTCTCGCCTACAGACAGGTGTTGCTGAAAGGCATTCCTCTGAGCATTGCGTATCCGATTATGACGACGGCCGGCTTTATCATCGTGCTTGCCGCCTCTCACTTTGTCTTTCACGAGAAGCTCGACTGGCAGCAATGGACGGGTATCGCTCTGCTCGTCGGCGGTATCTGGTTGATCGCCGGCAAGATGTAACAAGCTGTAATAGCCGACGTTTACAGATTGTTGCGAAGCACGGTAATGAGCTGCTTGCGATCCTGTTCGGTGATCAGGCCGCCCGTGTTCTTGCGAATCTCGAAATCGTCGCGCGCAATCCCCTGATCGGTGTTTGCCTCGAACTTGATGATATCGTAATCCAGCAAGAAGAGTATCTGCGTGATCATGAAGAGGATACCGGGCCTGTCCTTTGTCTGTAAAAAGATGGAGGCCGTTGCCGGATCGTCCGCAATCTCCACCTCAAGACGCGTTTCGCTATCTTCGCGCATGCTGAGCACAAGCGATTGGATACGATCGGGATACGAGCTCAGATACTCGCTCATGTGGATCTCGCCGCGCAGCAGCATATCCATGTCGTTTTCGATGCGTTCGAGCTGCGCCTGGTCCATCTGGCCGGCATCAAGCTTGCGGATGCTGAAGATATCATCCACACCGCCGAGCGTTTCGGTTTTTACGATGGCTGAGTCGATAGACCAGCCATGAATGTACAGGACTCCGGTAATTCTATACAGAATGCCCGTTTCATTGAGCATACTCGAATAGAGCAGTCGTGCATTCTGCGCATCAATCGGTTCAAAAAGTATCTTTCGACTCGCTGTAACAAGCATGTGAGCCTCCTGTATCCTGCCAGTGGGTATGCATCATTGTTAAGCAAGAAGGATGCCAGGATTGACGTGCTTCGAGGGCGACCGATATGCTTAAATCGTGCGCGGTTTTGTCGGCGACGATTAGTCTTATTGAAGGTATTGCGTTAAATTTGGGCAACTCACTTCAACAGCGGAGCCCAGTCGGTGAAAACAGGCTCTTTTCCAATTGCTTCAATGGCTCGTGCCATCTCGGCAACGGACCGTGTGTCGTCCCGACTGAACTGCTCCGTCGCTTCGAGACCCGAGTAGCCTCCTGGCTCCGTGCGAGCTCCGCCCGATACCTGCGTGATGCAGATCTGCATCATGTGGTCACGGAAGGCGGCCGACTCCCTGCTTGACAGGGCAAAGCCGGCATCCGGTAAAAAAAGCCGCAGGGCCAGCCAGTAGCGCACATACTGGCGATCGGCGATATGCGGCACATCGGTCACGCCGGCCGCCGGGCGCAGACGCGGAAGAGAGAGCGAGAGCTGCGATTGCCAGTAGTTCTTGAGCAGATAACGACCATGCAATCCGAGGCTGATGACCTCTGCCGTCGGATCAGAGAGACCGAGCAGGGCGCCAATGGCAAGCCTGCGCATCCCGGCACGTCCGCCTCGATCGGCGCAATCAAGGCGCCAGTTCATCAGCGCCTTCATGCCTTTCAGATGCACCTCTTTATATCGTTCCGGATCATAGGTTTCCTGATATACCGTCAGGCCGTCGACGCCTCTTTCTCGTAGATATGCATAATCCTTTTCTTTAAGCGGATAGACCTCAATTCCTATTGATGAGAACTTCGATCGCAGCGCCTCGGCCGCATCACCTATATATTGCACCGGCGTTTCTCTGTAGGCCTCGCCCGTCAGAAGAAGGATATGTCGTATACCCTGTGCATGGATCACCTCGGCATCGGCGATGATCTCTTCGGGTGTGAGCGTGCGCCGTCGGATGTCGTTTCCAAAGCCGAAGCCGCAATACGTGCATTTCGAATAACAGACGTTTGAAAGATAGAGAGGCGAGTAGAGCAGAATGGTGCGACCGAATCTCTGCAAAGTGATGTTTCGCGCAAGCACGGCCATCTCTTCGAGTAACGGGTCGGCGACCTTCGAGGCAAGAACATAGAACTGCTCTTCAGAAAGGGCATGGCCCGATTCAACGGAAAGCAGCGCCGCTTCGGCCTGCTCCGTCGTCGCCGTCTCTTCTATGTGCCTGATCTTTGCTCTGATACGTCCGAACTCCGACGGGTCAAACACAAGGGAAAAGCCGGGCTTTCCCATGCGATCTCTGTAGATTTCGGCCTCTTCTTCGCGGTTCACAGATCCATGTAAATGAAATGTGACGTGCAGGCGATGGGAATTTCAGCGGCTCTCTTCATTAAGAAAGCCCGTGAGCGGACTGGATGCCTTTGCTCGCAGCGACTCTGTGTTACGGGCAGAAGCCGCCCCCTGTGCTCTGCCTCTCTCAGGCCCAAAGCGGAAGGCCTGTCGACCGGCGACAACGGCAAGCGCAAAGGCGCGGGCGATGCGACCGGGATCGGCGGCAATGGCCAGGGCCGTATTCACAAGTACGGCATCGGCGCCCATCTCAAGGGCCTGTGCTGCATGCGACGGCGCTCCGAGGCCGGCATCGACGACGACGGGAACGCGCGCCTGTTCGATGATGATGCGCAGGCTGTCTTCGGTGCGAATGCCGCGATTGGAGCCGATAGGGGAGCCAAGAGGCATCACCGTCGCCGCTCCGGCATCTTGCAGGCGCAGGGCAAGGATGGGATCAGCCTGCATATACGGGAGTACGACAAAGCCTTCTTTCACAAGTATTTGCGTCGCCTTTAGAGTTTCGCCTGGATCGGGAAGCAGATACAGCGGATCGGGCGTAACCTCAAGCTTCACCCAGTTACCGCCGCCCATCTCGCGAGCAAGCAGGGCGAGACGTACCGCTTCATCGGCGTCGCGCGCCCCCGATGTGTTCGGCAGAAGCTGTATGCGATTGCGATCAAGCGCCGAAACGATATCTTCATCGTTCATGCTTGCCTTGCTGAGATCGATACGACGCAGAGCGACCGTTACCATCTCAGAGCAGGATTGTTCGACGGCCTCTTTCATGGCAGCCACCGACGCGAACTTGCCCGTGCCCACAAAGAGGCGAGAGCGAAAGCTGCGATCGGCGATGCGCAGCAGATCGTCTGCCGCGCATTCGTCGATAAGAGATTGTACGAAGGACGTTTCCTGCATGCTAACAAGAAAAAGCAAACGGTTCTCGGGGCAAAGCGTTATTCGGCGGTCAGCTGTGCACGCAGCACCTTCTTGTCGAACTTGCCGACGCTTGTTTTGGGGATGGCGTCAATGAAGCGCACGTCATCCTGATGCGGTAGCTGCCAGTGGGCGAAGTGCTTTTTCAGCTCTTCGATCACAGCCTTCTTCTCGACGGTTTCATTCTCGCGCGCAACGACAAAGACGACGGGTGCCTCGCCGCGCACATCGTCGGGACGGGCCACAACGGCGGCCTCGAGTACTCCGCTGACGCCGAGCACAAGTCCTTCCATCTCAACGCTGGAAATCCATTCGCCGCGGGTTTTGATCAGATCCTTTTTTCGGTCTGTGATCATTACGTAGCCGAACTCGTCGATTGTCACGACATCTCCGGTGCGAAACCATCCGTCAGTGGTGAAGGATTCGGGAGCATCCAGGCCAAAGTACGAGCCCGTCACCCATGGGCCACGAACGATCATCTCGCCCGAGGTCTTGCCGTCGCGCGGCACGTCCTTGCCCTGGTCGTCGATCGCTCTGATCTCGATGCCGGCGACGGCCGGTCCCTGCTTGCCGCGCATCTCAAGCTGCTTTTCATAGGTCCAGTCTTCCATCTCTGCGCGAAGGCGTGAGACCGTTCCGACGGGAGAGAGCTCCGTCATGCCCCATGCATGCAGAATGCGAATGCCGAACTCTTTATCGTAGGCCTCGATCATCGCCTTCGGAGCGGCCGAGCCTCCGACGACCATCGTATGCAGCGACGAGAGATCGTGTTTGTTCTTGCGCAGATGCTGCAGCAGAACGTTCCAGATGGTCGGAACTCCGGCTGCCATCGTTACCTTTTCCTGTTCGAGAAACGAGGCCAGCGCCGAACCAAGAAGATGCTTTCCTGGAAAGGCAAGCTTTGCTCCCGTCATCACGGCTGCAAAGGGAATGCCCCAGGCATTCACATGAAACATGGGAACGACGGGCAGAATGGTTTCGCGTTCGGCGACGGCAAGCGTATCTGCCATGCAGATCGCCATGCTGTGCAGGTAGATCGATCGATGGCTGTAAAGCACTCCGCGCGGATTGCCCGTCGTGCCCGAAGTATAGCAGAGGCCCGCCGGGTCGTTCTCGTTTACCGTATACGTATCTTCGGCATCGGCGGCCGAGGCGTCGCCTGTGGCAAGAAAGGCCTCGTAGTCGACGACGTTCGGAAGCGGAGCCGCTTCTCCGGCTTCGAGGTCGTCCATGATAACGAAGCGTTCGACGCCTTTGATCTCGCCGATATGCGCGGCGATCATTTTCGTAAGGGATTTGTCGACGAAGATGATGCGATCCTGCGCATTGTTGATGATGTAGATCAGCTGTTCGGGAAACAGTCGAACGTTAATGGTATGAAGCACGGCTCCAATGGACGGAGCGGCGAAGTAGACCTCAAGATGTCGGTAGTGGTTCATGCCGACGGTGCCGATGCGATCGCCGGGCTTTACGCCCGCCTTGCGCAGGGCATCCATGAGCCGCCTCGTGCGCCTGTAGAATTCGCCGTATGTTTCGCTATGGATGCTCTCATCGTTCATTTTCGTGACGATCGTCTTATGAGGATGAACGTCGCGAGCTCTTTTGAGAATGGATGGGATGGTTAGCTGGTAATCCATCATCGTAGCCTTAATTTCTGGGTGCATTTCTCTCTCCTGCTTTCAGGCTTCCGGCCGGGACGCGGCTGTCAAGCGGACCTTGAAATAAGTGATTGACCGTTCGCATTTGACTGAACAGCTGTTGTTCGTCCATGCCAGCACTGATAGAATTCTTCCTGAAACGCAGTATTTTTGGCAACCTGCTCACGTTTCTGATCATTACGTGGGGCGGTTACACGGCGGCAACGCTGAACAGAGAGGCCTTCCCAAGAGTCGACTTTGATATCGTCGTCGTCACGACCGTCTATCCGGGCGCCTCACCGGCCGAGATCGAAAAGTTGATCACCAATCCGCTCGAAGAAGAACTCAAGGGAGTGGACGGGATCGAGGAGATGCGTTCCTCCTCTATCGACAACAGATCAGGTATAACCATAAAGATCGATCCCGATACCGAAGATACGCAGAAGGTCGTCGATGATATTCGTTCAGCCGTCGATCGTGTGAACGATCTTCCCGACGACGCCGAGACTCCGCTTGTTCTTGAGATCGGCTCGGATCTGACGCCCGTTCTCGAGATATGCCTTGAGCTCGATGTCGATGAATTCGGCCGGCCGCTCATGTCATACCGACAGCTGCGTGACGAGGCCGAAAAGCTTGAGGACAGCCTGCTACTTCTCGACGAGGTCGCTCGCATAGAGCGCAAGGGCTGGAGAGACGCAGAGTTTCATGTTCTGCTTGATCCTGATCGTCTGGCCTCGAACTATCTGGGCCTGGAACAGGTGTTGCTCGCTCTTCTGGAAAGGAATGTGAACTTTCCGGGCGGTGAAGTCATCCAGGGGGGCCGTTCGAGCAACGTGCGCACGGTGGGAGAGCTGTTAACCGCCGAAGATATCGCCTCAGTGTACATACGCTCCAACGATGCCGGGCAGGGCATCAAGATCGCCAGTGTCGGATCGGTGCGGGCTGATTTTGCTCCCGAAGAGTACATCGAACGAACAAACGGTAAGCCGACGATCAACCTTACCGTCATTAAACGAAGCAACGCCGATATTATCGAGACGGTTGCAAGAGTACAGGAGGCAGTCGATCAATATTCGAAAGACAAGCCGGCCAGTATTCATGTCGCTTATGTAAATGATATATCCTACTATGTGAAGCGACGGCTTGGAGTGCTTCTCTCCAACGCCGCCAGCGGTCTTGTTCTCGTCGTCGCATCTCTTTTCTTCTTTATGGGATGGCGCACCTCGCTGATGGTCGCTCTCGGAATTCCCATTTCGATTGCGACGTCGTTTATCATTATGAGCTTTCTTGGCGTGACCTTGAATCTCATATCGATGTTCGGCATGATCATCGTCATCGGTATCCTTGTCGACGATGCGATCGTCATCAGCGAGAACTTCTATCGCATGCTCGAACAGGGCTATCGCACGTATGAGGCCGCATTGAAGGGGACGGCAGAGGTAATCCTGCCCGTTTTTGCATCAGTTTTTACGACGATGGTTTCGTTCGCCCCGCTGATGTTTATGACGGGCATATTCGGTAAGTTCGTCTATACGATTCCTCTTGTTGTCATCATCACTCTGGCAGCCTCTCTCTTCGAGTCGATATTTATTCTTCCCTCTCATCTCTATGACGTGAATAAGTTCAGCCAGCATGCGAGCGAAATACGTGAGGAAGGCACTCGCTTCTACAGATTCAGAACAAACTATTACGAGCCGCTCCTTTCGTTTTCTCTGCGACACAAGCTTTCGGTGCTTGGCGGTATGTTTGTGCTGTTGGTCGCCTCGTTTATGCTCTTTGGCGCCTTCGGAAGCTTCAAGCTATTTCCCGGCGCCGTCGAACAGTTCCAGATCAAGATGGTCGCCGATCCCTCTACTCCGCTTGAGCAGATGGACCGTTTTACGGTAGCCGTTACCCGTGCCCTTGAACGCCTCCCTAAAGAAGAGATCGAGCATGTAACCTCTCGTGCCGGTATCATTCAACAGAACTCCACCGATCCGTTTACACGCCGCGGATATAACTACGCTCAGGTGATGGTTTATCTGACGCCGGAAAACAAGCGGGAACGCACGGAGGGCGAGATCATCGATCAGCTGCGCGACGAGATCTCATGGCTCTTAAACGAAGAGAAACGCAAACAGATGGAGGCGGCGTTACCCGAAGATCCCGAGCGAAAAAGGTATAATGCCTATAAACCTCAAGGATCGGAGGATCTTGCCGGCTTATTGAGAAATCTTGATATTGAGGTTCTGCGCGGCGGGCCGCCGGTCGGGAAGCCTGTGGCCATTGAGATCACGGGAAAGGAATATGATCGACTGGAAGAGATCGGCGAGCGTTTCAAGGCCGTTCTTGCGACATACGAGGGAGTGAAGGACATCGACGATGACCATGAGCCCGGTAAAGAAGAGGTGAGGCTTTTTATTAATGAAGCTGTCGCTGCCCGGGCCGGAGTCTCGGTGCAGAGCGTAGCGCTTGCCGTTAATACGGCCTTATCCGGTGCGCGTCCTACTTCGATCAAACAGGGCACCGAAGAGATCGATATTCGCGTTCGTTTTCACGATGCTCATTATAAAAAGACCGAGGCATTGAATCGAATCAAGGTATTGAACAGAACAGGACAGCTGATTCCTCTTAAAAGGCTGGTGCGCTTTGATCGCGGCGAAGGCGTCGTTGCCCTGAATCATCTTGATGCGAAGAGACTTGTAACGGTGACGGCAAACCTTGACGAAACGGTTACAAGTTCCGCCGAGGTAAACCGACAGATCTCACCGAAGCTGCGCGAGATCATGGCAGCGTATCCCGGCTATCAGGCGCGGCTCGGAGGCGAAAACAAGGATACTGAAGAGTCGATGGCCAGCCTTCGCAATGCCTTTGCCGTCGGATTGATCATCAACTTTATGGTACTGGCCTCTCTTTTCCGTTCTATTCTACTGCCCTTTGCCGTTCTGTTTGCCATTCCGTTTTCTTTGATCGGAGTGCTCCTGGCTTTTCTTCTGCATGGAGAGCCGCTCAGCTTTATCTCGCTGCTCGGCGTTGTCGGATTGTCGGGTGTCGTTGTGAACGATTCGATCGTTCTGATCGACTTCGCCAATACGATCGTTCAGGAAGACCCTGAGATGCCGCTGGACGAGGTAGCTCTCCAGGCCGGTTCCATGCGTTTGCGAGCGGTTATGCTCACGACGCTGACGACGGTGCTTGGCCTTCTGCCGACGGCATACGGGATTGGCGGTTCCGACCCGTTCCTTGTTCCGATGGCGCTGGCCTTCGCCTGGGGATTACTCTTCGCCACGGTATTGACGCTCTTTGTCATTCCCGTTTTATTCGTACTGGTCGTCTCTTTCACGCGGTGGCTGAAGCGGACGCTGCGACTGCGCGAGCATTGAACATTTTTCTGTTTCTTTATGCGCAGGAGTCCTCCGGTATCAACGAACTGGTGGAGCCGCACCTGAGCCGACCTGTATGAAAAAAACATCACCGTGTAATTAATGGCTTGCCGCCGGAATCGGGATCAGGAATATATAAAAAATTTAGTAATTTCATCAACTCATACAAGCAAAAGAAGGGGACTCTCTATATGTCGGAAAATGCGAAGCTGTCAGTGCTCGGTCGTGAATATGAACTTCCGATTCTGGTCGGAACGGAAAAAGAAACGGGCGTGGATATTTCTAAACTCCGCGGCCAGTCCGGTATCATCACGATGGATGAAGGCTACATGAATACGGGTGCCTGCAAAAGCGCCGTAACCTTCATCGACGGAGAACTGGGCATCCTTCGCTACCGCGGCTATGACATCGAAGATCTCGCCCAGCGTTCCAGCTTCCTTGAAGTGGCTTATCTTCTTATTTATGGAGAGCTTCCCAGCCAGGGCCAGTTCGGTGAATTCCGCAATCGGGTTACCCGCCATACGATGATTCACGAAGACCTCAAAAGGCTTTACGACGGTTTTCCGAAAGACTCGCATCCGATGGCCATCCTGAGCTCGATGATTCTTACGCTCTCGGGTTATTATAACGATCAGCTCGATCCGCTCAATCCGCGGCACCGCGAGATTTCGATTACGCGCCTGCTTGCAAAAACGCCGACAATCGCCGCATACTCCTATAAGAAGTCGATCGGCCAGCCGTTCGTGTATCCGCGTAACTCGCTTTCTTATATCGGTAACTTCCTTAACATGATGTTCTCGGTGCCGGCAGAGGACTATGCCGTCGATCCCGTTATCGAAAAGGCCCTGGACCTGCTGCTTATTCTGCATGCAGACCATGAGCAGAACTGTTCGGCTTCAACGGTTCGCCTGGTGGGATCAAGCCGCGCCAATCTCTTCGCTGCGATCGCCTCGGGCGTTTGCGCTCTCTGGGGCCCTCTGCACGGCGGCGCCAACCAGGAAGTGATCGAGATGCTGCAGCACATCCATAACGATGGCGGCGACGTGAACAAATACCTGAACATGGCAAAAGATAAGAATTCTACATTCCGTCTGATGGGCTTCGGCCACCGTGTTTATAAAAACTTTGACCCGCGCGCGAAGATCATCAAGAAGACGGCCGACGAAGTCCTCCAGAAGCTCGGTGTGAACGATCCGCTGCTTGAGATCGCCATGAAACTGGAAGAGGCGGCGCTGAACGACGAATACTTCGTTGAGAGAAAGCTGTATCCGAACGTCGACTTCTACTCGGGTATCATCTACAAGGCGATGGGTATTCCGACCGAGATGTTCACCGTCATGTTCGCGCTCGGTCGTATGCCGGGCTGGATCGCTCAGTGGAAAGAGATGATCGAAGATCCGACGACGAAGATCGGTCGTCCGCGACAGATCTATACGGGAGCGGCGCACCGCACCTACGTTCCTCTTGATCAGCGTGGCTGATATTCGTTATCAGGCCTCAGGGGCGTATAAAGGAAAGAGGGGCTATGCCCCTTTTTCTGTTTATAAGATGTTTCAGAGGTGTGTCCTACGGTTCTACTCGCGGCTCAGAGGAGAGGCTGCGCTCAACGAGCTCGACATTGCGAATACTGCGTCGCAGCCAGGAAAGCAAGACGGAATCATGATCCTCACCACTTAACTGCCACTGCTCGGGCAAAAGCTCGTTGCGGATTCGTCCGGCGAGATGGAATACGGTGAGGGCGCAAGCGACTGAGATGTTATAGCTTTCGACGAATCCGTGAATGGGAAGACGGGTGTGCAGATCGGCTTCGTTCATGGCCGTTTCAGATAGCCCGTCCCTTTCGGAGCCAAAGACTACGGCAACTGGACCGGAGAGCGGCAGGCGATCAAAGGCAACTGCCTTATCGGCAGCGGGATGCGGCGTCATGGCGACGATCGTATAACCCCGATCACGCAATCCGGCATAACACTGCCCGATGGATGCGCCCGAATGCTCATCCGACAGCATGGCATTGCCCTCCGCATCGGGCGAGTAATGCCGGCGCAGATCAAGCCAGCGAGCCGATCCCATCGTCACGCCTTCGACCGTCATGAAGGCATTCCGTTCTTCGACGATGTGGACCTCTTGAATTCCGCATGCCTCACAGGAACGAAGACAGGCCGAGCCATTATGCGGATCATACAGATCTTCAAGAACGACCGAAACAAAGCGCGTTCGCTGAGAGAGCACGTCGCGGAATTTGCGAAAGCGTGACTCAGTCAGAAATCCGCTCAGTTCCTGAATACGGGATGCATCGCCGGAATTCATTGCTTTCCAGCAGCTTCATCCGCAAGGGCGCAGGGTCAAGTTGGATTTGATCGATGCGATCTTGCTTCAGCGTTACTCCAAAGCGGTGCTGGCACCCGTCTGCTACAATGCGCCGATCCCGATCCTCTCTGTGCCGGGGAAAAACAGGTTGCCTTATCGGACGCGTCTGCATCCTATGGTGTGTGCATTTACGCATACGTGACATCCGCATTCCTCGCCGCATCAGAAAGCGTAAGATTCAAATCGATGATCTTGTCGAATCGATTGCAGAGTTTGGATTGTTGCAGCCGATTATCGTCGATACCGAGAACACTCTGATTGCGGGCTACCGACGTCTTGAAGCGGCGCGAGCCCTTGGCTGGGAGTCCATCGATGTTCGCGTAATCGACGCTCCGGAAAGGAAGGACCGCCTGCTTCTTGAGATCGAAGAGAACAGCGTCCGGCAGGATTTTGACCGGGAAGAGCTGGAGAGGGCTCGGGCCCTTCTTCGTCGTTATGAGAGATCGGGCCCCGTCTGGAGAGCCTGGAACTGGCTGCTCGATGTGGTCGATCGTTTATTTAAAGTGTAGCCAGTATTAAATTATTCTTGCGCCCGCTGTCGGCAGGAGAAAGGTTGATTATGAGAATCAATCTCTTTTTTGGCGGCCTCCTGTTTTGCTTTGCCACGGCTTTCCATGCGAGGCCCTTGCAGGCAATTGAAAGGCCGGTCATCGATCCCGATAAATGGCTGACAACGTTCACGCCTTTTTTTGGCACAGTGCGGAATTCCACCGATCTGCAATTCCGTACATTCAGGGACGGCACCGACGGTCTTGAATTGATTCGGGGCAGCAAGTCCGTTTCAGGGACGGGAAGCGGTGGCGGGTATCAGATTCAGACTATGAAGAAAGGATGGAGTGCTATGCATCTGTCCTTTGTCTTTCCCATGTTCAAGAACGATGACTCCGTAGGGTTGTTCAACGGATTCCAGCAGGTAAAGACAGAGGTTACAGGAACGGTCTTTGCGCTGCAGTATCGTTTTGATGGCGAATGGATTCGCCCCTTTATCGGCGTTCACTATTTTCAGGGAATCGGACCGCATGATCGCACCATTGTCGACCGCATGCTTTTTAAGAACGAGGTGGGAGAGGGGATCGCTTCCATCGACCGTGTCGCTGTCGATGTTCAGGTTTTTGACCCGGTGGCGCAGGCCGGTATTCAGATCAAAATCCCGATCCAGAACTGGTCGCTATCGCTGTTTCATGGATACGGCATGGAACGAGTGCGGACTGTCATTGATGCGTCGACGGGCAGGCTGCTATCTGATGATCCGGCCGGCCTCAGTGCCAGCATACTCGAATACGGTCAGGTCGGACCCGGGGCGCTCATCCCCGCAAGAATGCAGATCAACCGTAACTACCATTCGCATCGACCGGGCTTCGCTCTTTATATGGATTATCGTCGCTTTATCAGTCTGCGACTGCAGGCGCGCCGCGATGTGAACTTCAACAGGTGGGTTGCTAACGGAGTGTTCACGCTGCTACTGCATAAATACGGCGGAATTACGGTCGCTACCGAATACAGTGAGCGCAGCGTGGCCACCATTCGGTACCTGACGTATGGCCCGACGTTTATGATGCAATTCTGAGGCGTTTGTTATACAACCATCCCTTCGCGTTGCATAATCCTCTCCATGCTCGAGCGGCATTCGCTCAAAAGAAAGCTGACAGCTTCCTGTTCGGGCATGGAGCGATATAACTCGGGCAGGATCGGTTTTTCGAAAACGACCTTCACCTTCTTATAATTGCAGCGGAGCGGTATATGGGCCACCTCGTCGGGAAGGCCGATCAGTGATCGAATCTGCGGCGTTACGGGAATAGCGCTGATCTCTTCTTCTATAGGAACGATCACAAAAGGTACGATGGGAGCCTTTGCGCGAAGGGCAAAGATAGCAAAGCCCGAATGAAAGGGAGCCATCGGAGCGGCGAAATCGTTTTTTACCATGTAATCGTGCCCTTCGGGAAAGATGCCGAGGATTTCGCCCGCCTTCAAAACCGACATCAGCTTTTTGATCGATGAAACGGAAACGTTTCCGTCAATTTCCATGGGAATAACGCCCGTATTTTTAATCAGCTGCTCGAATACGGGAATCCGTCTTGTGTATTCGGCGGCAATCCAGGAGATATAATGCGGGACGACGCTGGCAATGACAAACGGATCCATGTCAGATCGATGATTCCCGACGAGGATGCGCCCGCCCTCCGTCGGAATGTTTTCCAGCCCTTCCTTCTGGATGTCCACCATGATATTCAACAGCGGACTGAGCACGGCCTTCAGATTCTGAAAGACCTCTTTTTCTTTTGACATAACCGGAAGGATGCATTACAGCCATTCAGGGTCAACAAATTCATGAAGATGTCACAGTCGCTCTCACGGCCTGTTTCGCTCATTTTTTTTTCGGCATGGTTCGCCCTGATCGCTCCCGCAACCTTGCGGGCGGACTTTGAAGAGAACAGGCAGCGAACGGATGGAATCCTGCATCGACTGAGAGTGAAAGTGGAAAAGGCCGATACGGTGTGGACCCTGCTTGATTCGGCCGGTAAGCGCTACCATTTTGACGGCCGCACGCTGAGCACCTACCTCTATGATGACAACGCCAATCTGACGATTCCGTCAACAGACGAAGCGGCCTTCGTCCTTGCTCGAGCGAAAGCGTTTGAAGAAAAAGGACTGCATGATCGGGCGACAGAACTGTACAGCGCCCTTCGCAGTATGGACGGCCGGTTTTTTCCAGTTGCGGCCGACGTTCGCGCAATTGCGAAGCTTGCTCCGGACAGACCAAACGACGAACCCGTCGTTCTCATTCATAAAAGTACGCTTCACATAATTTCTGAAGATATGGGATTTCATTTACAGATGCCCTTTGATCGAACTGATCCGTATCGTCTTCTACGCGAAGAAACGGAGAGGGACGAAGACAGAGCCGGATATGTGCTTCGCCTCTCCTCGCAAAAGCGTCAGTGTCTTATTTTCCTCGATAAATTTCTGAAAACGACGTCTTCTCCTGATACGGGCAGCTATACGGTTTTTTCGGATCTGCGACGAGGCTTCGATTTGCAGCGGAAGAGCAGAACGGACTTCAAGCGGCAATGCGAAGACAGAATCTGCACGGTTCGTTTTATGGAGAAGGGGTTCGAAAAAGGATGGGAAGAACTGCTCAGAGCCCGTATCGGCACCGGTTTTGTTCTCGCCGTTTCACCCCCCGGAGTTGAAAATCGTTCTTATTTAGAGAGTGTGCTGGAATGACCGGTCCCTGATTCAATGAACTTTCGTGATAAACTATACAGAGCCGGGATGCGTTATCTCGACGCCTATCTGCCCGAAGATCATCCGATTCTACGTGAATCGAGATCGCGCAGACGTTTGCGTATACTGATGGGCGTCGGTACCGTATTCAATCTGATCCTGATATCAAAGCTACCTGTCGTCTTTCTTGCCGGCGGCGTAAGGCTGTTTCTTTTCGTGAGCCTGATCGTCGTCTTTACGACGGGGCTGGCATGGGTCTTTTTTATGAAGGCGAAAGGCGTCGATTATGTAACGGCTGCCTTCATCGGGCTTGGCGCCCTTCACAACATCATCGACGCATATACGTATCCGATCTTTCCTCCGAGGAATCTGCCCTTCTTTTTTATGATCCTTCTTTCGGCCCATCTGCTTTTCGGGCGCTGGTATTCGCTTGCCATTCTCTTTGTTATGTCTGTCGCCTATGTTCCGCTTATCAACGTTCCTTCGCTCGACGGAGTCGTCATCATCGATCCCCGCGTGATGGACTACCGAATCAACATAGCGACGAATACGATTATCGCCGGCCTTATGGTATGGCTCATCAGCGAGGCCTATGACTATTTTCGCGAATCCTCCGAGCGCCGGCTAAAGGATCTGAACAGGGAACGCGAAAAAGACCTGGAGCTCGCCGCTCGCGTGCAGCAGGATCTTGTTCCGCAGATGAGCCGCATAGGATCGTATAGAATCGACTCGGTGTCGCGCCCGGCTGCCGTCGTAGGTGGAGATTATCACGAAGCGCTCAGAGCCGGCACCGCGAACTGGTTTGCCATCGGAGACGTGAGCGGGCACGGCCTTCAGGCCGGCATGTTGAGTATGCAGGTCCGCAGCATGCTTGCATATCTTCTGATGGAACTCGGGCTTGATAAACCGTCTGACGTACTTGTGGAGCTGAATAATTCCTTCCATCAGGTCGTTCGTAAACTTAATATTCGCAGTTATATGACGTTTCTCCTGGCGAGAATCGACGATCAGGGACGATTGAGTTTTACGGGATCGCATCAGAAGCTCGTCCTGCTGCGCCGTCGCAGGGGGGAGATTGAGATCGTTCCGTCGCATGGCATCTGGCTCGGGCTTGAGCACATTGAAGATCGTCGACGTATCATGGAATTCGAGCTGATGATGGAGGTAGACGATATACTCTTTCTTTTCACCGACGGCCTGACAGAAGCTCGAAACGAAAAAGGAGAGCTGTATGGCTTTGATCGCCTTATTGGCCAGCTGCAGAGGCTGATTGAAGGGCAGGAAGAGTTGACGGAAAAGGCGCTCACCGATCACATTGTAAAGGATTTCGATCATTTCAGAGGATCGATCCCCTGTGAAGATGATGTGACCGTATTCTGCATCCGACGTGTAACGGATCAGGATCTCTGACGAAAGAAATCGGGATTTGATCTCGCTGAAAACCTGAGGCAAAGCGTCAGCTTTTGCCGCTCACAAAGCAACACAGATGTCTCTGTTTAAGATAGCTTATAATAAGGAGTAAAAGATGAAAAAGTCGGGACTGTTTTTTACCGCCGCCGTAGGCGGACTCATGTTTGCCGCTACCTGTTCGCCCCAGGCAGAAAAGCCGAAGGCTGAGGCGGTGAAAGGAGAATGCCACGGAATCAATTCCTGTAAGGGACAGGGAGCCTGTGGCGGAAAAGACCATAGCTGCGCCGGACAGAATGCCTGTAAGGGGCAGGGCTGGCTGAAGATGACCGAAGAGGAATGCAACGCGCAAAAGGGCACGTTCAAGCCGCTTTCTATGAGCATGTGATACCGCTGAGGAGGCCGCAAGGCCTCTTCGATATCGGGACTCTTGAGATCTTGTGTAAGGACGACTCATGAGAGCCTTCTGAGTCTTTTCTTCTTGAGATCGGGGATCAGTTTTCGCGCGAACTCTTTTGTGCTGAATAGAAAGTGCTTCAAACAGGAATGGCGTAAGAATATACCAGCTCATGGCGTCTCACAGCTATCCCGTTCTGGGAGCCGGCTTACGAACCCGGCACTTCGCACATCTTCTCGAACGTCCGCAAACGCGAATCGAATGGTTCGAAGCGATATCTGAAAACTTCATGAACAGTCGCGGCCGACCGCTTCGCGTTCTTGAAACCGTTCGCCGCGATTATCCGGTGGCGCTGCACGGCGTGTCCATGTCCATCGCCTCGACGGACGGCCCCGATGCCGCTTACTTGCGACGTCTCTCGGATCTGATCGACCGAATCGACCCTTTTGTCGTCTCGGACCACCTCTGTTTCAGCCGTTACCGCCAGCATTATCTGCATGATCTTTTGCCCTTCCCGCTCACGGAACGTGCCCTCGACGTTGTCGCCCATAACGTCGATCGTGTGCAATCCTACCTGGGCCGTCGTATCGCCCTTGAAAACGCCTCGGTTTACCTGGCCTTTTCGCGCTCAGAGATGTCAGAGGCCGAATTTATGAGGCGACTTGTGGAGCGAACCGGATGCGGAATATTGCTCGATTTGAACAACCTCTACGTTAACCGTCGCAATACGGGGGCTGACCCATTAGAGTACTTTGAAAAGTTATCCCCCGATTCCATATTGCAGATGCATCTGGCCGGATATTCCGATCCCGGAACGTTTTATTTTGATACTCATTCGGCGCCCGTCTATGATCCCGTATGGGATCTTTTCAAGCGAGCCATGCGTCTGTATCCGATGGTGCCCGTCTGCATCGAATGGGATGAGGATATTCCCGATTTTGACGTCCTTGAAGAGGAGGTCGACAAGGCGCGCTCTATTCGTCGCGAGGTGATCGCCGAAGACCGCGACTATGTCGGATTCCTGTCGCAGAGGACCGATGCACCCGCTTTTTTCGAGCGGAATCGTGACGTACCTCTGGATGATGTTCCCACGGACGCTCATCTTGATTCCGTTCAACGAGGCTTCCGCGAGCTGCTGCATACGGGATTGCCGCAACTTGATGAGCAGTTTCGCCCGGCCGGCGAACTGGAAGAAGAAGAGGCCTTACGACTCTACGCCTCCGGATATGTGGCGCGCCGTGAGGACGTCTTAACGGAAAACTATAGCGGAACGCTGCGCCTTCTCGGCGCTCGACAGTTTTATGAAAGGGCGCACGCCTATTTGAATACGGCCCTCAGCACCGAGTACGATCTGAATCGCTTCGGTCGCTCCTTCCCCGAGTTTCTGCGCGAACAGGAGGGCTTGATCGTATCGCTGGCGGCGCGGTGCGCCGATCTGGATCGCGCCTTTGTCGACGTGTTTCATGAGCCGGCCGGAGCGGCCCTGCCGGCCGATCGACTGCGTCTTGACGGAAACAGCGACATCATAATATCTCTGAATCCTTCGCTTGTATTGCTGGCGCTTGATATGCCCGTCTATGATCTCTGGAAACGAGGCTTCGGCGAAGTGCAGTCCGAACCGAACGCCGACCCCACCGTGACCGAGCAGCAAGCTGCGGAGCGAGGACGAGCCGGCAAGGAGCATCTGCTTGTCTATAGAAGGGAGGAGGGGGTTTTTGTGCTCGTCGTGCCTGAGTGGCAGTTTGACCTGCTTTCAACCTTGCAGAAAGGTTATACGTTGATGTCGTCTATTGAAAGACATGAAGAGCATATTCCAGATCCAGGCGCACTCGGACTCTTTTTTAGATCTCTGATGGACGAAGCGGTCATTGTCGACGTTCAACCTGTTTGAAAGCGTTTCAATAGCAGCGACAGACCGACCGTAATAACCGACAGTGCGACCGTTACGAATAGCATAACCGGCGGGGAGAGCTGCATGGTTAACTCGGGGAATACAAGCAACGAGAGTATTCCGCCGCCTATAAAGGGGCCAGAAAAGGGAGCGGCCAGGCCGTAGATCTGCACGGAGCGGACGGGAAGCGATTGACGCAATGAACGTAGCAGGGCGAGACCGACCGCCGTCGTTCCCGTCGACATGCCGAAGTTGATCAATGCGAGATCGGGATACTCGGGCGTCAGACGAGGAGCGGCGAGCAGATGAAGCAGGACTGTGATGACGGCCGCTCCTGCGCAGAGCGCAAAAAGCAGCCCGGCATGATTCTCGATCGTCTGAAGCGAGAGCGTTGCCACGGCTGAGAGAATGAGACCTTCAAGAGCAAGTCTGTGAAAGGTGCGCACGGCTGTTACGCTGAGCAGAGGTTGAAAAAGCTTTTTTAGAGTGTGGGCAATGAGAATAACGAAGAAAAAGAGCGGCAACTCTTGCACTGCAGACATCATGCCTGAAAGGATCTCGACGAGAACGTAGGCCAGGAACACGGGAAGCACGGGCAGCAGGAAAGAAAGCAGGAGCCTCTGCTCTTCTTCGGCCTGCTCTGTGACCGGTATGCTCACGTGCTGCGATGCCGTTTTCTGTCGGGCATCAGGGCCCGACTCTGAATCGGAAGAAGAATGAGCTTCGAGAAAAAGGCCGACACCGAATTTATTGTGACGTCTGTGAAAGGCCGCAAGCAGCAGTCCGCCTCCGAGCCCGAAGAGCATTCCGATCGTCGCCGCCGCCACGCTGAGATCGGCCGCCGCTCGATTTCCCAATCGTTCCGCTACAGGATAAAAGGCCGAGGCGGCGCCGTGACCTCCGAGAAAGGAAAGTTCGATCGCATGGGCGAAAAGCCTTTCACGCGGATCAACCGCAAAGAACAGCACGACTGTATAACCCCAGGCCAGCTGCACGAAGGCGATGAGCCATACGTAAAGGCTCTGTGAGATGACGGCCAGTCCTGCTTTTCCCCTGCGAGTCGCAGGCTCAAGGATCATGCCCGAGAAAAGAAAGCTGATGAGAAGGCCGGGCCAGGTTCTGTAACTGTCATAGTATTCGAGCGGAACGATCTCTTTTCCGAAAGTGCCGCTTACCTGCGGCCCGAGAAGCAGCAGGACGGCGCCGCCAAGCAATGAAGGCGGGAGCAGAAGCCGGTTTAACCAGGCCAGCCTGCGATTTAGAGCCCAGGCGAGAAGATAGACGAAGGCCGCCGTTCCAACGAGACCGATCAATCGCCGCTCCGGCTCATCATGAACTTCTCGAGGTAATCCGTAATATCCTGAATATTGCGATTCACCATGCGTCGGAACTCAGGAGGGATGTTCTGACTCTTGATGACGCGGTAATAGTTAAGGGCGCTTTTCAGCATCTTGCGGCGTGCGAACTCCTGCGCCTTGATGAGCATCGGCTTGTACTTGTAATACACGAATTCCATCGTGTGATAGTCGCGACTTAACTTGAAAGAGTCGGGGATTTTCGAGAAATCGTAGGTGAGCGTCAGGAACGGGGCGTCGTCTTCGTCGGGCGGCTTCAACTCAAGGACGCCGCGAATCTCCTGAACCGGACCGCGTTCCTCGGGTAACTCCGGCATTTCGGGAATGTCGGCGGCTTCCACGCCTTCGCCGAACGATTCTTCCTGTGTTTTTGTTTCGGCCTCAGCCTGTTCGGGTTTTTCAGGCGGCCGCCCTGGACCATAGTCTTCGTCTCTTCCGGCCGGAGTTTCCGCAGCCTCTGCCGGCGGCATACCGGGAATGCTTTCAGGATCAGGCAGGTGCAGCGCTCCGAGAGGCTGCTCGACGATTTCGATCTTTGAAGCCCCATCCGTCGACGGCATCAGGTCAGAGGCCGGCATGTCGCCGGCTTCGGGTAACTTGATTGAGTCGAGAACGGGAGGAACAAGCTCCACGCGCGTGTCGGCGCCGGCCGGGCGGTCGGCGTGGTATTCGCGTTCCGGAACGCCTTCGTATTCGGCGCCCGGCAATTCAAGGGAGGGCAGATCTTCGGGCGAAGGCGCTCCGCCTGCATGTATCTCGGTGTGGATCTGGTCGACTAACGATCCGGCCTCTTCAAGGGCTCGATCGAGCGGATGTTCGTCGGCGTCGGGCAGCCCGATCGGCTCAGCATAGGGTTGAGCGGCTGCTCCTTCCTGATACGGGAAGGGAGCGATTATGATGTCGGCGTCCGGAACGGGAGCGATTCCGCGCTGTTCGAGCATGCGCTTGCGTTCTTCATGACGCTTCCAGGAATCGAGGAATTCGTCTCGTTCGAGAAAAAGATCGTTCTTGCGTCTGTCTTCGCGCGAGCGTCGGTCAATTCGCTCATCCGTTTCATCTTCGGGCCGACGCCGCTCATCTCCGGCTCGACGATCGCTCAGCGGAAGCATGCGGTATTTTTCCCACTGCTCCTCGAAATCTTCGTCGGTACGGCCGTCGGTGATCAGGCGTCCCTGTTCATCGAATTTGAAATCCTCGCGCGCATGTCGAAAGTAATCGGCCGGGCCGGTCGTCACGCCCGGCCCTACAGGAGCGACCTGCGGGAAGACGGTAATGCCTGGAACGCCGGCCTCAGCGTCGCCGGGCATGGTAACGGGAGGAGGCGCCACATAGATACGGCGACCACCCGTGCCGGGCATCGTAGCCGGGTAACCCTGGGGAGTCGTCGGGGCCGCTCCTCCAGCAGGACCTGGATAACCCTGCAGGGCCTGGGGAGCAGGCGTTCCTGTTCCGATCGAGGGGGCTCCGGGGGAAGCTGGACTCGGAGCACCGCCTGCTGGAGCATACCCCGTCGGAGCGACTGCGCCCGGTGTGCCTTCTGGATAACCCTGGGGGCCGGGTTCGGTCTGCTCGGGTGGAATCGGCGGCATGCGCGGGGGGG